>Ga0209808_1001475_pt1 | contig 12105 bp, 8 predicted proteins | sample GraSoiAngelo_157_FD_186171 | JGI IMG/M metagenome (GOLD analysis project Ga0209808, IMG submission 186171) | Grasslands soil microbial communities from the Angelo Coastal Reserve, California, USA - 14_1009_16_20cm (SPAdes) (version 2) | ecosystem: Environmental > Terrestrial > Soil > Grasslands ...
TGGGGATACGGCCGCGCGCAACGTCGAGGACCAGCGGCGCGGTCCCGGCTCGACGCTGTGTTTTACCCGCGACCTCATCGCCCTGCGGCGCGAGCGGCGCGACCTCCACGCCGGGAGGTATCGGCAGCTCCCGGCACCGGCCGACGCCTGGGTCTGGCAGCGGGGGAGTGGTACCACCGTGGCGCTGAACCTGTCGGACCACCGAGTCGAGGTCCCGGGTGTTACGGGCCTCGTCCTGATGGGCACCACCGGTTCACGGCATGGCGAACGGCTCAAGGGGACGCTCACGCTCGCGCCGTGGGAGGGCGCCATTTGTTCCTCGGAATCGATCTAGGCACCAGCTCGCTCAAGGCGCTCGTCCTCGACGTCGATGGCGCCATCGTCGGCACCGCATCGGCGGCGTATCCAATCACGACGCCGCAACCAGGCTGGGCCGAATCGGATCCGGAGGACTGGTGGGCGGCCGCCGGCCAGGCGGTTCGACAGGCGGCCGGTGTGCATGGCGCTGAGATCGCCGCCATCGGACTTTCGGGTCAGATGCACGGCGTGGTGCTCAGTGACGACGCCGGCCAGCCCCTGCGACCCGCGATCCTCTGGCTCGACAACCGGGCGCGCCGCCAGCTCGAGGCGTACGCCGAGCTCGACGCCGACCTCCGACGCCGGCTGGGCAATCCCCCCGCCACCGGCATGGCCGGGCCAACCCTGCTGTGGCTCCGCGACAACGAGCGGGCGCACTACCGGCAGGCTCACTGGGCCCTCCAGCCCAAAGACTGGCTGCGGTTGCGATTGACTCGAGAGGCGGCCAGCGAGCCCAGCGATGCCTCGGGCACCCTCCTCTACGACATGACCACGGATTACTGGGCGAAGGATCTGCTCGATGCGCTCGACCTCCGGCTCGACTTCCTCGCGCCGCTGCGGGAATCGGTTGAAATCTCCGGCGTGCTGACGCCGGCGGCGGCGGATCATCTCGGCGTTCGTCCCAATCTCCCGGTCGTCGGCGGCGCGGCCGATACCGCGGCGGCGGCGCTGGCCGGCGGCCTGCTGGAGCCCGGCCCGGTGCAGCTCGCCATCGGCAGTGGCGCCCAGGTGGTCGCGCCACGCGACCGGCTCGCGATCGACCCGACGGGCCGGACGCACTGCTTTCGGGCGGCGGCGCCCGACCGCTGGTACGCGATGGCTGCGATGCAGAACGCCGGCATCGCGCTCGAATGGGTGCGCGCCATACTGGGCGTGACCTGGGATGAGCTGTACGCCGAGGCGTTTAGCGTCGCGCCCGGAGCCGAGGGTCTGATCTTCCTGCCGTACCTCACCGGCGAGCGGACCCCCTATTTCGACTCCACGGCGAGGGGCGCCTGGATCGGGTTGCGCCTCGGGCACACCCGGGGTCACCTGCTGCGTGCCGCGCTCGAAGGGGTGGCGTTCGCCGTTCGTCAGGGGCTGGAGGCGCTGGCCGCCACCGGCGTCCCGATGACCGAGCTCCGCCTGGCCGGCGGCGGCTCGTTCGACCGGCGCTGGCGCCAGCTGCTGGCCGACGTCATGGACCAGCCGCTGCTGGCCACGCCGACCACGGCGGTCTCGGCGCTTGGCGCCGCCCTACTCGCCGGGGTTGGGTTCGGCGCCTGGCCCGATGCGCAGCGGGTTGCGGCCCTGGCGGCGTCACCCCAGCTGGTGGCCACCCCGGGCCCCGCCAGCGACGCGTACCGCGAGCCGTACTGGCGCTATCGCCAGCTCTATCTGCCGATCGCCGCCGCACTCGCCTGAGGGCTATCGCCAGCCGGTGCGGCGCTTCAGCCACTCGAGCGCCGGCACGCCTTGGTCGCGCTGAAACGCGCGGACCGTTGGGAGGCCGGGTGGTGGCGGAAGTCGTGACCCTCGGATCATGAAGCCCGCGGCGGCGGCGACGACGGCCGTCACAGCCGCAGCCGGGGCCCGACGCCCGACTGGATGCGCATCGAAAATCTCCCATGGCTTCGGGCCACGTTGCATGGCGACGCTCGGCAACATGAACGCCAGGTCGACCCATGCTGCCCCACGGCTCGCCCAGGGCCAGTCGATGAAGAACACCCGGGAGGGTGTCAGCAGGATGTTGTCGGCCCGCAAGTCAGTGTGGAGGAGCGTTGTCCCTCCCGAGGCGGCATCCGATGAGAGCGCCTCGAGGGCAACCAGCTCGGCGAGGTGTCGCTGAGCCCAGGGGTCAACACCTCGCAAGTCGTCCTGGCCCGACTCGACGCCGGCTGCGAGACGACTCCAGCCTGCAAAGACCATGGGCATCAGTTCGCTCACCGGCTCCACGGCGATCGGTGCAGGAGTCAAGGCAGCGGTCAACTCCCCAACCGCGTCGAGGACACGATCGAGTTCGGCTTGCTGCCACGGCGTTCGCGGCGTGGTTCCTTCGATGTCCTCGAAGATCAATGCGATCCAATCCCCGTCGTCGTAGGAATCGAGCAATCGCGGTGTGGGTACCGACGTCGGCAGAGCCGCCGCGATGCGAGCTTCGCGCCTGTGCATTCCGGGCGAATCCGGATTGATCGACCCGCTAACGGCCTTGACGAAGGCTGACCGACCATTGGCCAGTCCGAGTCGCGCAGCCACCCCGGGTGAAAAGCCACCGGACTGGGTATCGGCTCGGGTGACGGCTGAGCCGAGACGGGTCTCGAGGCCGCGCCGAACATGATCCGGAAGCTGCGCCCATTGCAGCCGCTGCCCGGTGGCCGGCGTGAATGCAAGGTCGTCGGGTGGTTTGGAGATGCGCAATAAGATAAAGCCAATGCAGCTCGCGAACGTGAGCTCCGGCGCCGCCGCCCGGGTGCGGCTGGCCCTCCTGCTGACTGCGATCGTGCTGGCCGTTGAGGTGGTCGGCGGACTCTGGGCGCATAGCCTCGCCTTGCTCAGCGACGCCGGCCACGTCGTCACCGACCTGGTGGTGCTGGCGCTCTCGAGCTTTGCTCTGGCCCAGGTGCAGCGACCGGCCAGCGCCCGGCGCAGCTTCGGCTACCAGCGGGTGGGCATCCTCGTCGCGCTGGCAAATGCCCTGCTGCTCGGGGCGATCGTGGTCGGGATCGTGTTCGAAGCGGTTCGCCGGCTGCAGCATCCGGGAGCGGTACAGGGCGGTCTGATGGCCGCCGCGGCCGTGGTCGGGCTGGTCATCTCGTTGGTCATCGCCCGCTCACTCCAGCCGATGCAGGGTGACCTCACGGTGCGCAGCGCGCTGATGCACATCTGGGGCGACGCCTGGGCATCCGGCGGGATCATCGTCGCCGGGGTGCTGATCGTGCTCACCGGGTGGCTACCGATCGACCCGTTGCTCAGCCTCGCGATCGCGGCGCTGATCGCCTGGAGCGCGTGGCGGGTGGTCAAGGCGGGGGTCGACATCCTGCTCGAATCAACCCCCTCGGACCTGCGGACCGACTCGGTCGTCACCGCCGTGAAGCGGGTGCCGGGCGTGCGCGACCTGCACGACCTCCACATCTGGTCACTCGGCGCCCAGACCCGGGCCATGAGCGCCCACCTGTTGATCGATGACCAGCGGGTGGCCCAGGCGCAAGACATTCTGGCCGAAGTCCGCGAAGTGCTGGCGCACGAGTTCGAGATCGAGCACACCACCATCCAGTTCGAAAGCCTGGTGTGCCGGCCGGGCGACGTCTTCTGCGTGCAGCCCGACGGCCATCCGCACCTCGACGATGCCCACGACCGGATGACGCGTCGAGCGGCCGGCTGATGGATCCACTGCGGCGCGGTTGAGCGACGCCGAGCGGCGCCGTGCGCTCTTCGTCGTCAACCCGGCCCTGCCGCGGACCGGTAGCGATTTCGGCAAGCGGCTTCTCGAGCTCGCCGGCGAGCTCGGGTGGGAGGCGATGGTGCTGGAGACGAGGGCCGGTCTCAATGTCGAGGCGATCGGGGCCGCCCTCGCCCGCCGCGATTTTCAGCTGGTGCTGGCGGCCGGCGGCGACGGCACCGTGGCCGAGGTGATGGCCGCAGCGCACCAGCGTGACCTGCCGATGGCGATCGTGCCGCTCGGCACAGCAAACATCGTGGCTCGAGAGCTCAAGCTGCCGGCCTCCTGGCGGGCCGCGACGCGCCGGGCGCTGGAACATTTTCCGCATACCCGCGCCGTCGACCTGGTTCGCGTCAACGACGGCTACTCCGCGCTGGCGGCGGGGATCGGCTTCGACGCGACCGTCATGCGCTACACGCCCACGCTGCTCAAGTACTGGCTGGGCCGCGCCGCCTACTTTCTGGCCGGCGCCTGGTGGCTACCGCGCGCGCCCCTGTTCGACTGCACCATCCGGGCCGACGGCGAGGAGCTCCGGCTGACGGCGGTGGTGGTGCTGGTGGTAAACGCGGGCATGCTGGGCGCCGCGCCGTTCCGCTTCGGACCGGACATCGCCATCGACGACGGCTGGCTCGACCTGTGCGTCTACCGGCCGCGCAACGCGCGTGAGCGCGCCGGCGTCAGCATGCTGCAGCGCAAGGCGCGCTCGATCGAGATCAAGGCGCCCGAAGTCCAGTGGCACGAGGTCGACGGTGACGTCCATCGCGGCAACGTGCTCCGGGCCCAGATTGTTCCGGGCGGGGTGCAGGTTGTCAGCTGAATCGCGGGGGTCAATCCCGGTCGTCAATGCCCGGTTTCCCTGGGCACTGTTTCTGCCGCTGGCGGGCGTCACCGAGGCGGGCGGCGTGCTGTTGCTGCTCGCCGGTCGAAGCATTGGCTGGGCGGCGATCGCCGCACCGCTGGTCGGGTTCTTCGCCATGCGCGGCCCGGTGCGCCCGCGCTTCGAGTTCTCGGACGACGGGGTGATCTTTCGTCGCTCCGGCAAAAGCCCGCTCCTGCCCTGGGATGAGATCGCTGCCGTCGCCCTGGTCAAGGCCGGCGGCCGAACCGTGCTGGCGTACCGGCTCAAGCCGGGGGTCGCGGTGATGAAGCGCCATCCGGGGGCCGGATTCCTGCGCGCGAAAGGCCTCGATTTCGACGGCGGCTACTTCGTCGACCAGATGACGGCGTCGCCGCAGGAAATCTTGGACGTGTTCCAGCAACATCTGGGCCGCTGACCGGGAGGCTGCGTGCGGCTCAGGCCTTGCGCGCGAAGTAACGGTGAAAGGCCTCGATGATGTGGTCGAGGTCGTTGCGCTGCAGGCCCTGGTGACAGCCGATGGCAAACCCCCGCCGGTTGATGCGGGCCGCCACCGGGTACTGCGGTTCGAGGTCGCCAAAGAGTTTTCGATAGACGGGCTGATTGATCAGCGGCATCAGGTGGCGGGTCTCGATGCCGGCCATCTCCAGATGGAGCAGGAGGGCTTCGCGGTCGACGCCATCCTTGACGATGACCGGGTACATCATCCAGGCGTGCTCGGTGTCCTTGCGTACCGAGGGGAGTTGGAGATACCGGGTGAGATCGGCGAGGCCGCTGGTCAAGACGGCGGCGTTTTCCTGGCGGCGGCGGAGAATGTCCTGGTAGCGGGCGAGCTCGCCGACGCCGAGCGCTGCCTCCATCTCGGTCGCCCGGTAGCTGTAGCCGACGTGGATGAACGAAAAGCGGCGGGCCACCATCTGCTTGAGGACGTCTGTGTCCTGGGTATCGTCGTCATCGATCGACAGGTAGATGTTGTCGCGCCCGTGGTTCATCAGGCTCTTCATCAGCGTCGCCAGGCCGTCGTCGTTGGTGGTGGCGAAGCCGCCGACGCCGGTCACGATCAGGTGCGCCACATAGCTGGAGAAGCAGGCCACGTCGCCCCACGACCCGGTGGGCCGACCTTTGTAATGCACGAACATCGTTTCGCAAGAGTCCTCGATCACGCGCAGGTCGTTGGCCTTTGCGAAGGCCATGATCGGGTCCATCTCACAAGGCTGGCCAAAGAGGTGCACCGGCATCACGGCGCGCGTCCGCCGGGTGAGATGCTTCGACAGCTGCGCCGGGTCGATGCCGACGTGGTCTGGCTCGACGTCGACGAAGACGGGCTTGAGGCCGTTCTGCAAGATGACATTGGAGCTGGCCACGAAGGTCACCGCCGGGACCAGCACCTCGTCGCCCGGTTTCCACTGGTACTGCTCCTTGAGCGCGTGCACCGCCACCTGCAGGGCGCTGGTCCCGCTGTTGCAGAAGATGGCGTACCGCCGATCGTGCAGCCGGGCGAATTCCTGTTCGAAGCGCTGGCTGTACTCGCCGTATGAGAGGCGGTTCTTGTTGAGGACGTCATTGACGTACTCGCGCTGGAGCGCGCTGATCTCGGCGGTACCCAGCCCGATCCGCGCGGGTGCGCCTTGCGGTGCCGGGCGCGCAAGGGGGGTGAGGGCGCCGGCACCCTTACGCATGATGGCGATCAGGTCGGTCGGTTGCCCGTCGGCCACGTAACCGCGCTGCCGCAACATCGTCAGCACGTTGGCGCGGTCGGTCCGGTTGAAGCCCAGGATGACGCGCCCCGCCGGGGCCAGCACCCGGTCGAGCTCATCCACCGCCGGCTCCTGTGCGGCCGGCTGCCCGGGGCTGCCCCAGAGGGCCAGGTCGAAGCTGCGGTCGGGAAACGGTAGCGACGTCAATGAGCCGCGCAACAGCGGCCGGCCGAACCGTCGCGCCCAGCGGAGCTTGTTGAGCCGATCGTCGATGCCGACCGCCTCCGGCAGGCTGGCCAGCAGCGGGTCGGCGCCGCACTCGAGCGCCAGGGTTCGGTGGCTACCTTGCGACGCGTCCTCGATGGCGGCCATTCGCCGCCGCGCGCGCGCCCGCCGGAAGGGGTTATACGAACTCAACGACCAGCTCTCGTAATCGGCCGAGGCCGGCGCGTTGCGTAGCTGGCGCAGGCGCCAGAAGGTGCGCAGGTAGGAGACGACGAACTGCAGCAACATCACATGCGAGCGCCCCGTGAAGCGCGCCTTGTGATGCAACGGCACCTCGACCACCTGATGGCCATCCGCGACGATCCGCAGCAGGATGTCCTCCAGGACGTCGAAGTTGCGACCCTCGACGGCGATCGTCTTGATCACCGACTGGCGGTAGAGCCGAAAGCCGGACGACATGTCGCGGAACTGCACGCCCAGGCCGAAGCCGTACACCCGGTTCAGGATCCGGCTGAAGAGCTTGCGATAGATGGGCATGTCGGCCCGCCCGCCTTCGACGTAGCGGGATGCGATCACCAGGGCGGCATTGTCCCGCTCGGCCCACATCGCCTCCAGGAAGTCGGGATCGTGCTGATGGTCGCCGTCCATGGTGGCGACATACCGACCGCGGGCGACGCCGAAGCCCATCCGCAGCGCCCCACCGTAGCCGGGCTCGGTCTGGCGCGCCACCCGGGCTCCGCCCTCGGCCGCCACCCGGGGGGTGCCGTCGGTCGACCCGGCATCGACGACGATCACCTCGTAGCTGAGGTGCAGCCGCTCGAGTACGGCCCGGATCCTCGGTAGCAGCGTGCGGAGGTTGTCAGCCTCGTTCCAGGCGAGCACCATGATCGTCAGGTCGACCATCGGGGCGAGCACCGTGGCGGGCGCGTCGATCGCCGGCTCGGTCAGGTCCGGGATGCCGTCCACGACCGGGAAGCTGTGGCCGCCCAGGCAACGGGCGACGTCGGCCTCGACCACGCGAAGCCGAAGCCGGCAGCGCGGACAGGCGAGGTCCGCGGGCAGCGGATTGGGCTGCTCGAACCGAAGTGAATTTGCGAAGGTCATCTCAGGCCAGGCGCCGGGCGCCGGCGCCCCGATGTAACGGAGTCTTGACGCTTAACCTGTCAGGGTGGCGCGGCCGCGTATCCTCGCCGTCGACGTCGGCACCGGGACTCAGGACATCCTGGTCTTCGAGGCGGGCACGGTGATCGAGAATGCGGTGCAACTGGTGATGCCGTCCCCCACGGCGCTGCTCGCCGAGCGAGTCAAGCAGGCGACCGCCGATCGGGCGGACCTGTTCTTGAGCGGCGTGATGATGGGCGGGGGCCCGGACCAATGGGCGGTGGAGGCCCACCTGCGCGAAGGCCTGCGCGTCTATGCCACTCCCGATGCGGCACGAACCTTCGACGATGACCTGGACCGGGTCGAGGCGATGGGCGTGCGCGTGGTCGACACGCTCGAGGCGGCGAACGGCGCTCGCCGGCTGGAGATGCGCGACTTCTACGTCCCGGAGCTGATGGAGGCGCTACGGGCCTTCGGGGTCAGCACCGCCTTCGATGCCGTCGCGGCGGCCGTCTTCGACCACGGCGCCGCGCCGCCGGGTGTCAGCGACCGCCGGTTTCGTTTCGACTACCTGCGCGGTCAGGTCGAGCGCGGCATCGGGCTGGCGGGGTTCGGCTATCTCAGCGACGAGATCCCGTCGCGGATGACCCGCATGCAGGCGGTGGCGGACAGCTGGACGGGAGCAGCGCCACTCTTCCTGATGGATACGAGTCCCGCCGCGATCCTGGGTGCCCTCGATGATGGCCGGGTCGCCGACGCGCGGCGGCCCATGGTGGCCAACCTCGGGAATTTCCACACGATCGCCACGCTCCTCGACGGCCAGCGGATCGTCGGACTCTTCGAGCACCATACCGGTGAGCTCAGCCGCGAAAAGCTCGAGGGCTACCTCGACGCGCTCGCCGCCGGCCAGCTTTCCAACCAGGCGATCTTCGACGACATGGGACACGGGGCGCTGGAGCTCGGACCGGTGACGGCGCCCCCCGAACTGTTCGCGGTCACCGGCCCGCGGCGCGGCTTGCTCGACGGCTCACGATTGCGTCCGCACCTGGCGGTGCCGCACGGCGACATGATGCTGGCCGGGTGTTTTGGATTGTTGCGGGCACTGACGGTCCGATTGCCCGAGTTTGCCCCCGCGATCGATAACGTGCTGAGACGAAGCGGATTCGAAACCGGCTGAGGGGCGCGCGCCACCCGTAGAATCGGAAGGCGTCACCACATTCAAAGAGGTTTGTATTGGAGCACCCCACGACCATCGCCCAGCTTCGACAGAGTGAGTACCGCGTGCTGCCGGTCAAGGAGGAGATGCGCAAGAACCTCGTTCGCAAGATCAAGGCGAGCGACGTCCTGTTCCCCGGCATCATCGGCTATGACGAGTCCGTTATCCCGCAAGTGGAGAACGCCATCCTGTCGGGCCAGGACGTCGTCTTCCTCGGCGAGCGGGGCCAGGCGAAGAGCCGGCTGATCCGGTCGCTGGTCAGTTTGCTCGACGAGCAGGTCCCGATCATCGACGGCTGCGAAATCAACGACAGCCCGTATGCGCCCATCTGCCGGGCCTGCCGGGACCGGGTCGCGACCCAGGCCGACCGGGTGGGGGTGCGCTGGATTGCCCCCGACGAGCGCTACAGCGAGAAGCTGGCCACGCCCGATACGTCGATCGCCGACCTGATCGGCGAGGTCGATCCGATTCGGGTCGCCGAGGGAAAGTACCTGGCCGACGAGCTGACCATCCACTACGGCCTCGTACCGCGCACCAATCGCGGCATCTTCGCCATCAACGAGCTGCCCGACCTGGCGGAGCGGATCCAGGTAGGTTTGCTGAACCTGATCGAGGAACGCGACGTCCAGATTCGAGGTTTCAAGCTGCGCCTGCCGATTGATGTCTATGTGGTGGCCTCCGCGAACCCAGAGGACTACACCAACCGGGGGCGGATCATCACCCCGCTCAAGGATCGGTTCGGGGCGCAGATCCGCACCCACTATCCGCGCAACATCGAAGACGAGATCCGGATCGTGGAACAGGAGCGGACCGACTTCCAGGATCGAGAGCTCACGGTGATCATGCCCGACTTCATGAAAGAGATCGTGGCCGAGGTGACCCAGCTCGCCCGCCGCAGCCCGAAGGTCAACCAGCGGTCGGGGGTGAGCGTCCGGATCTCGATCACAAACTACGAGAACCTCGCGTCGAACGCGTCTCGCCGCGCGCTGCGTACCGGCGAGACGGAAGCGGTGCCCCGCATCAGCGACCTGCCCTCGATCATTCCTTCGAGCGCCGGCAAGCTCGAGATGGAAACCTGGGAAGAGGGTGATGACCAAACGGTGCTGGAGAAGATCATCAAGACGGCGGTACTCAACGTCTATCGGCGCCACTTCGAGGCCAGCCAGTTCACCGAACTGGTCCAGCGGTTCGACGCCGGGCTCACCTTCGAGGTCTCGGAGGGCCAGCCGGCCGAGCGCTACATGACGATGCTGCGCGAGCTGCCTGGGATGGAGAAAGCTTTGAAAGGCCTGGGTCTCGACAAGCGACCCGCGCTGGCCGCCTCGGGGGTGGAGTTCGTGCTCGAGGGGCTGCATCTCAGCAAGCGGATCAACAAGACGGAAATGGACGGCGCCGCCATCTACGCCGGCTAGATGATCTCGCGCTCCAACCGCTACGAGCGCTGGGACGGATCGCAAGAGCCCTTCGGCCGCGACGCCGAGGACCTCTTCGACCGGCTCGCCGAAGACCTGTTCCAGGGTGGTGACTTCGACTACGCCCTGCACCGGTTGATGAGCCGAGGCTGGCGCGATCGACAGGGCCGCAAGCTGCCCGGCTTCGAGGAAATGCTCGAGCGGCTCCGCCAGAAGCGGCTGCAGCAGTTGAAGCGCTACAACCTGAACGACGTCTTCGGCAATATTCGCGAGCGGCTGAATGACATCCTCCGTCGCGAGCGCCAGGGGATCAACGAGCGCCTGGAGCAGGCGCCCGAGAGCGCGAAGCGAGTGCTGCAGCGGATCACCAAGAAGAAGCTGCAGGAGCTCGACCGCTTACCCGAGGACGTCGGCGGGGCCATCCGGGAGCTCAACGACTACGAGTTCATGGACGAGGGCGCCGCCCAGGCCTTCCAGAAGCTGATGGAGGAGCTCAAGCAGCAGGTCTCGCAGACCTACTTCAAGAACATGACCCGTACGATGCAGCAACTCCGCCCCGAGCAGCTGGGCGAAATCAAGGAGATGCTCAGGGCCCTCAACCAGATGCTGCGTGATCGGCTGGAGGGCAAGCCGCCGAAATTCGAGCAGTTCATGCAACGCTTCGGGCATTTCTTCGGTCCCAATCCGCCGAAGACGCTCGACGAGCTGATCCAGCACCTGGAGAGGCAGATGGCGCAGATGGAGTCCCTGATGCAGTCCCTCTCGCCCGAGATGCGCCAGCAGATGCAGGACCTACTCGAATCGACACTCAACGATCCGGAGCTGCAGGAGCAGATGGCGGAGCTGGCGGCGCAGCTGGAGCTGATGTCGCCTCGTCCCGGACTCGGCAGCCGCTACGCCTTCTATGGCTCGGAATCGCTGCCGCTGCAGGAAGCGCTCTCCTTGATGGAGCGGCTGCAGGGGATCGAAGACCTCGAATCGGCCCTGCGCGAGGGCTACCAGGGACGCCAACTGACGCCCGAGCAATCGGCGCAGCTGCAGCAACTGCTGGGGTCGGACGCCCGCCAGGCCGCCGACCAGATGAGTGAATTGGCCTCGCAGCTGGAGAAGAAGGGCTACGTGCAACGCGGCCGGCGCGGCATGGAGCTGACCCCGCGCGGGATGCGCCGCATCGGGCAGAAGGCGCTGCGCGATCTGTATACCCGATTGAAGCGCGACCGCTTCGGCGATCACCCGATCAGCGTGCGCGGCCTGGGGTCGGAGCGGTCTGACGAGACCAAGGTCTACGAGTTCGGGGACGCGTTCAATCTCAATGTCGAGCAGACCTTGATGAACGCCCTGCGTCGTGAAGGGCCACGAGAGCCGATCCGGCTCAAGACCGACGACTTCGAGGTCTACCGCTCGGAGTTCAGCGCCCAGTCCGCGACCGTGCTGATGATCGACATGAGCCGGTCGATGCCGCTGCGGGGCTACTTCTACGCCGCGAAGAAAGTGGCGCTGGCCCTGGATGCCCTGATCCGGAGCCAGTTCCCGCGCGATTTTCTCCAGGTGATCGCCTTCAGCGATTACGCCCGTCCGGTCAAGTCGCACCAGCTGGCGGAGCTGACCTACAACGAGTCCATCTACGGCACCAACATCCAGCACGGGTTGATGCTGGCCCGCCAGTTCCTCAACCGGCACAAGACCGGGAACAAGCAGGTCATCATCGTGACCGACGGCGAGCCCACCGCCCACATGGAAGGTCAGCAGGCGGTCTTCTTCTACCCTCCGCTGCCGGAGACCTTTCAGAAGACGCTGCTCGAGGTGCAGCGCTGTACCCGCGA
>Ga0209808_1001476_pt1 | contig 12101 bp, 10 predicted proteins | sample GraSoiAngelo_157_FD_186171 | JGI IMG/M metagenome (GOLD analysis project Ga0209808, IMG submission 186171) | Grasslands soil microbial communities from the Angelo Coastal Reserve, California, USA - 14_1009_16_20cm (SPAdes) (version 2) | ecosystem: Environmental > Terrestrial > Soil > Grasslands ...
CCAATACTATTACCACTGTCATTCCGTTGCTAACATGACGATCTCCAGACTTGCTACTCGTTGTAATCGAAACCGATCGAGCATGATTATGATTATGAGCAGGAGCAGGAGTTGATATGGCTATCACCGTTCCACGCCCCAAACTTACCTGGTCCGAGCGATTGTATTTGCCGACGATCGCGGCAGGGATGGCGATCACCCTCCGGCATTTCAAAAACATGCTCCTTGGCCGCACCAAGGTAACCATGCAGTATCCGGAGCAAAAATGGGACGCACAGTTGCCGGAACATTATCGAGGCGCGCCGGCATTGGTGAAGGACGAGGCGGGGCGCATCCGTTGCGTCGCCTGTCAGCTCTGCGAATTCATTTGCCCGCCCCGCGCCATCAAAATCGAGCCGGGCGAGATTTCGGCCAAAGATCGCTTCAGCAAAGTCGAGAAGTATCCCCGTGAGTTCGATATTGACATGATTCGCTGCATTTTCTGCGGGATGTGTGAGGAAGTTTGCCCCGAGCAAGCAATCTTTTTACGTAAAGATTACGCCATCACCGGGCTCACTCGTGCGGAAATGGTGCACAACAAGGAGAAGCTGCTCGAGATCGGCGGGATTATGCACGGAGTCGTTCTGAAGTGGAATGAGAAGAAGTAACCAAACACTGGAGTAATGGAGTAATGGAGTATTGGAGTAGTGGAAGAATCGCGGGCGCGTTTAGCTTCACCCAATACTCCATTACCCCACTACTCCATCATTCCACTTAATTTGATGCCCTCCTTCCTTTTCTGGCTCTTCGCCATCGTGATGCTGGTCTTCGGCGCGCTCGTCGTCATTAACCGCAACCCGATCGCGAGCGCGCTCAGCCTGGTCGTTTGTTTTCTTGGGCTTTCCGCCTTGTTCATGTCTCTGGACGCATTTTTCATCGGGATCATTCAGGTGCTGGTCTACGCCGGCGCAGTGATGGTGCTTTTTCTGTTCATCATCATGCTGCTCGATCTCCGCGCCGAAGAACGCCGCAAGATGAATTGGGTTGCTTTTGTGGGCGGGTTTCTGGTCGCGTTCTCTTTGCTGGTGCAAATTCTTGCTGTCATTGGCGGCACGCGAATGGCCAAACAAGCCTTTCCGCCGCTCGCTTCCCAGCGCGCTGATGATGTTCGCAACGTCGGGTTAGTACTGTTTGGAAACTACAACCTGCCTTTCCAAGTAATTGCGGTGCTGATTCTTGTCGCGACCATCGGTGTCATCGTTTTGAGCAAACGCCAATTGCCATGACTACCCTCGGCGATTACCTGACCGTCAGCGGAATATTGTTTGCCATCGGTTTCAGCGGCGTCCTGTTGCGGCGCAATGTCATCATCATTTTCATGGCGCTCGAGCTGATGTTGAACGCGGCCAATCTTTCCCTTGTCGCCTTTTCGCGTTTTCGTCTCGGCGACGATGGCTTGCCCAATTACAACGCGCAGGTGCTCGTCTTCTTTATCATCACTGTCGCTGCCGCCGAAGTCGCAGTCGGCCTCGCCATTATTGTCGCGCTCTATCGCGCCCGCCGCACCACCCATGTCGAGGACATTAATAGTTTGAAATTTTAGCCCACGAAATACACGAATGGCACGAACGGCTGAAAAGGCGCAATTGATTTGGAAGGATGAAAGCTATGCCATTATTGGCGCGATGTCTGGCTCTGAAAATTTCGTGTCCTTTCGTGTTTAGAGGGCCAAAATTTTTATGAGCGTTCTCCCGTGGCTTGTTTTGCTCGCGCCCCTGGCCAGCGCTGTGATCATCGCCCTTCTCACTCGCCGGGCGCACAGCCTGAGTGCAGTTATTTCCGTCGTTGCGGTATTAATCAGTTTCATCTGCAGCTGTACCATTTTTGCGAAACCGGAAATAAGCGCTACTGAAATCCCCTGGATTGAAATCCGCGGATTCCTCCGGGTGCCGATCGGCTTTACCCTCGATTCATTGAGCAAGACGATGCTTGTTCTCGTTAGCGGAGTAGGCGCTCTCATTCACATCTACTCGCTCGGCTATATGCGCGATGACCGGGGCAAATCACGATACTTTGCGTCGCTCTCGCTCTTCATGTTCTCAATGCTCGGCATCGTGCTGGCGGGCAATTTCGTGATGATGTTCGTCTTTTGGGAATTGGTCGGCCTTTGCTCCTATTTGCTCATCGGTCATTGGTTCGAGCGCGATAGCGCGGCCGACGCCGCCAAAAAAGCCTTTATTACCAATCGAATTGGCGATTTCGGATTCATGCTTGGAATCCTGATGGTATGGGGTGCGACTGGCTCAGTCGTTTTCGACGACATCGTTCCGCAGCTTTGGCGCGTCACCAGTAACCCGACGTTTCTAACGACTTGTGTGCTGCTGATTTTTTGTGGCGCCGTCGGAAAGTCTGCTCAGTTCCCTCTGCACGTCTGGCTGCCCGACGCGATGGAAGGTCCTACGCCGATCTCGGCCCTCATCCATGCCGCGACGATGGTCGCGGCCGGCGTTTACATGCTGGTGCGGGTGGGATTTCTCGTCCAAGCTTCACCGGACGCGCTCTGCGTTATCGCATGGATCGGCACAATCACGGCAGTTATAGCCGCCCTTATCGCCACGCAACAGGACGACATCAAACGCATCCTGGCTTACTCCACGCTTTCTCAGCTCGGCTACATGATCATGGCGGTGGGTCTCGCGTCGGGCGAAGCTGCCATGTTCCATTTGTTTACTCACGCCTTCTTTAAAGCACTGCTCTTTCTCGGCGCCGGGTCCGTTCTCGTTGCACTTCATCATGAGCAGGACATTTGGAAGATGGGCGGACAAGGTCGCAATCTCTTCCTCACTTTTATCACTTTCGGTGTTGGCATGCTTGCGCTTATCGGCTGCCCGCCATTTGCGGGATTTTTTAGTAAGGACGCCATCCTCTCGCTCGCCTACAACCGGAACCCCACAATCTTTGCCCTCGCGCTCCTCACCGCGTTTCTGACCGCGTTCTACATGATGCGATTGTTCGTCGTTGTTTTCTTCGGCAAGCCACGCTCGTCCGTTGCAAGGACAAGCCGTGAAGCGCCCACCAGCATGCTCATTCCGCTCGTGGTTCTAGCAGTGCTCGCGCTGATCGGGGGATTCAACTTTTTCGCTCGCCATTTTCTCACTGTTCCTCATGAACGGGATGCCGCCCAATTCGTTCCCGGCCTTGCGCTCGTCGCCATGTTGTTGGGCGCCACCGGTGCAATTTTTCTTTATCGTGGCCGTGAATCCGATCCGTTCTCGTTGGCAATATTGCGCAAAAAATTCTACTTCGATGAATTTTATCGCGCTTTGATTAACGCCACGCAGGAACTCCCTGCCCGTATCTCTGCCTTCATCGATCGCTGGGTTATCGATGCCACCGCGGTGCGAGGAACTAGTGGTGCCACCTGGAGTTTGGGAGCCTTACTCCGCCTGATGCAGGTCGGAAATCTGCAAGCTTACGCGTTTATTTTCGGACTTGGAATTGTCTGGATCATTTACTTCGCCCTCTTCCGCTAATGCTCCTTCTCGTCACATTTGCGCCAATCGTTGCGGCCGTATTGATCATGCTCGGTCTTCCCGCACGCACGACTGCGCTCGCCGCGTCCGCCCTCACCTTATTGACCAGCGTGCTGCTGTTTTTCGGTTTCGATTCCATTGCACCCGGTTTTCAATTCGTCTTCACCATTCCAATTTCAACGGAGCTGCGCCTCAACTTCGCCCTTGGCGTGGACGGACTTAGTCTTCTCATGATCTTACTCGGCGCGATCGTCCTCCTCGCTGCGGTCTGGTTTACCGGTGAAATCGAGCATCACGAGAACGCGTTCTATGCTTGCCTGCTCCTCATTGCCGGCGGCGCTATCGGCGCTTTCGCTTCGCTTAACTTGTTTTTCTTCTACGCATTTCATGAGCTGGCATTGATTCCCACTTTCCTGCTCATTGGAATTTGGGGGACGGGCAATCGGCGTGCCGCCGCCTGGAAGGTGACGATCTATCTTGCGCTCGGAAGTGTCATCCTGCTAGTCGGCTTGATCATGCTCTATCGCGCAGTGCCTTCGAGCGCACGCAGCCTCGACCTTCGAGTCTTGCAAGCCGCCGCTTCCGCCGGCCAGATTGCGCCGGCCATGCAACCCTCCATTTACCTCGTCCTGTTGATCGGCTTTGGAATATTAATCTCGTTAGTCCCGTTCCATACCTGGGCACCCGAAGCGTATGCCTCTGCCCCGGCGCCAGCGGCGATGTTACACGCGGGAGTTTTGAAGAAATTTGGACTCTACGGATTGCTTCGCCTGGCCTTGCCACTCCTGCCTGATGGCGAACGGCACTGGTCGGGATTGCTCCTGGTCCTTTTGCTGGCGAACATCATTTACATTGGCCTGGTCACAATCGCGCAGCGCCGGCTCGATTGGATGCTCGGTTATTCCAGCGTCATGCACATGGGCTACATTTTTCTCGGCATCGCCAGCGCGAATATTCTCGGCACTACCGGCGCGGCAATTTTGATGTTCGCGCACGGTCTCTCTATCGCTCTCCTTTTCGCCATTACCGGCGAAATTCGTAAACGCGTTTCCTCACTCGACTTTGATGCGATGGGTGGCCTGGCAAAACAAATGCCGCTGGCGGCGTTCGCCTTCGGTCTTGGCGTATTCGCCGCCATCGGGCTGCCGGGGTTTTCGAATTTCGCGGCCGAAATCATGGTCGTTTTCGGCGCTTTTCGAAACGGATTCGATTATCAACATTTTCATATCTTTCAATGGGCGGCACTCCTCGCGCTTTGGGGCGTGGTAATTTCAGCGGTTTACATGTTGCGCGCCTATCGCCGCACCTTTTTCGGCAGCTCCGCTGAGTCTGAGATCGCAATCGCCGATATTTGTTCCGGGTTTCGTTTTCCCATCGCGTTACTCGTTGCAGCGTCAATTCTGTTCGGATTTTTCCCCCAAATTGCGGTGCAAAGAATCGCGCCCGCCTTCCGTAATTACTTCACCGCGAGCCAATGATCTCAGCGCCTTATCTCGAAGTTGCGGTAGTTGTCCTCGGTACCATTATCCTCTTGGTCGAATCTTTCACTTCCCAGCTCGACCGCCGTTTTCTCGGCTATGCCGCCTTGTTTGGCCTGGCGATGATTTTCATCGCCACGTTCTTTGTCGCGCCTCAGTCCTCCACTGCCTCGGCTCCCCTGTGGACCTTCTACTCCGCCGACGCGCTCTCGCTTTTCTTTAAACGGATCGCCCTCGCCAGCACCGCCGGCGTGCTGGTGATGATGCTCGATTTCGCGCCCTCGGTCTCGATCGGCGTTCAGGGTGCGACACGGCAGGCCGGTCTCGGCGAATTTTTCACGATCCCACTTTTCACCTGCGCCGGCCTGATGTGGATGGCTTCGGCCATTGATTTCGTCCTGATTTTCGTTTCTCTGGAGTTGGTTACGATTTCCTTCTATGTGCTGGTTGGTTTTACTCGGCGTAATCCGGCCTCGCTGGAAGCTGCCGTGAAATATCTGGTGCTCAGCGCGCTCGCGACGGGTTTTCTAGTTTACGGGATCACCTGGATCTTTGGCGCAACCGGCGAAACCAATCTCCAAAAAATTACGACGGTATTTTCGCGGCCCGGCCTTGAGCACAACGCCGCTCTTTTCGGCGGTGTCCTCGTCATTGTCGCACTCGGCTTCAAAATCGCTGCCGTCCCGTTTCATATTTGGGTAGCGGATGTTTACCAGGGCGCGCCTACCCCGGTGACAGCGTACCTGTCGGTCGGTTCGAAAGCCGCCGGGTTTATCGTTCTTCTGCGCGTGCTCGAGCCATTTTTGATTCTGCCGCAAATGCGCACTCTGCTCGTTGCGATCGCCGTCCTCACTCTTATCTACGGCAACCTGGCGGCGCTGCCGCAAACGAACGTCAAGCGTCTACTTGCCTATTCAAGCATTGCGCACGCTGGTTATCTACTCGTGGCGGTAGTCTCGTTTTCCGGGCGCGCCGTTGCCTTTTATCTCGTGGCTTATTTACTGATGACCTTACTGAGTTTCGCCGTCCTGGTTCTCGTTAGCCAGGGCGAAGGTGACCAATTGGAGAACTTCGCCGGACTTTCCCAGCGTTCACCATTTCTCGCCTTCGCCATGCTGGTGGCCATGGCTTCGCTCGCAGGTGTGCCTTTCACTGCCGGCTTTCTTGGCAAGTTTCTTGTCTTCGACGCCGCCGTTTCTGCTCAACATTTCGGCCTCGTTGTCGTCGCCGTCATCACGGTCGGCGCCGGCTTCTACTATTACTTCAAAGTGGTGCGAGCGATTTACTGGGACGCGCCTCCATCTTCAGCCGACAAAATTATCGTTAGCCCGCTCACTCGCTTCGCAATCATAGCGATGATCGCGGGAACGTTTTTGCTCGGCGTTTATCCCCAGCCGATTTTTGATGCGTTGCGGTAGGCAAATCGTCCATCTGTAGCGGCGGTCTATGACCGCCGATTCGGCTAAGCTTCGGCGCTCACAGAGCGCCCCTACAACTCAATCGCTCAACTCAACGTTCCAGTACGCCAGATCGACGAAATGCCGCCAGCTTTCATGCTGTTGCGTGGTGAACGTTACCTGCACAAATGGCCGCCATTTCGGCCGCTTCGGTTTCCGGATCAGTGTCATGTGCGCTTCATGCGGAAGCCGGTTGCCTTTGCGGGTGTTACACCCGATGCAGGAGCAAACCACATTCTCCCATGTCGTTAGGCCGCCGCGGTCTCGCGGCAGGACGTGATCCAGATTGAGATCGCTCCGTTCGAAAACATGTCCGCAGTACTGGCAGGTATTCTTGTCCCGCTCGAAAACGTTGTGCCGGGTGAACTTCACTTCCTTCTTAGGCAACCGATCGAACAGCAGCAGCACGATCACGCGCGGGACACGGATCTTCCACGAAATCGTCGTCACCATCTCGGGTTCGGGCGATTGTGCGGAAAAATCGCGCCAGCTATCGAAGTCGTGGGTCAGGAAATTATTTACGCCATCAGTGGCCACGACCTGGGCGTGCCCGGCATAGACCAGGGCAAAAGCCCGCCGCGCCGAGCAGATGTTCACCGCCTGCCAGAGACGGTTGAGCACCAGGACCTGACTGTTCAGTAACATAGATAACGGATTATTGAACTTTATCCTACTTTACCGTCAAGGGATGAGAGTAAAGTTGGACGACCGATAGCATTCAGCTTAGATTTTGTCAACGCAACCACCGCGAAGCGCGTCTATGCTAACCAATGGGTTAGAACCACTCCCTGATGTTCGGTCAGCATGAATGTCGTGGTGCTGCTCCAATACATTTGATCGCGTCGGCGGAAGAAACACAGGCTTTAGCCTGTGCGGCCAACGGGCTTCCGGCGTGCAGGCCTGTTTGCGGCACGGACGGGAAGGCCATGTTCGGTTGCATCAGGCAAGTTGACCCCGCAACGGTGAACGATTCCTGCTGTTGAATAATTGTGGGCCGTTTCATGCTTCAAGAGGAGGCGACTGCGGGGATTGTCGAACAATCTCGCACATCGTATAGTCTAAGGGTGAAAAACGGATGAGCGACGAGCGCCACGAGGGAGAAAGGGAATTCGATTTGCTCGATCGCATCGATCTTTTAATCGCGACACTCCCGCCCGGCGACGCTATGCGGCGCGAGCTGCTCGACCTGCGCATGGAAATTTGCCAGCGCGAAGAAGTCTTTGTCGAGGCACGCCAGACGATCGAGAAACTTGAGGAAGTCATCAAAAAGGTGACCTCGCCGGCCAATCGCATCGGCACTTTTCTCGGCAACGTCGGCAAGGAGACGGCACACATTGTCGTGGGCGGGGCGGATTATTACTGCAATGTCGATCCACGAATTCCGATGGCGAAGTTGAAAAAGGGGACCCGCGTGCTGGTGAATGAAGCATTCGTCATCGTGGGCGATCTCGGCTTCGAACCGGCCGGGCCGGTCACGAAAATTACCGAAGTGATCGGAACCGACCGACTACGCGTCGGCAATGAACACGGAACGCAATCGTTAGTTCTGCAACGTTCCGCGCAGCTGGCGAAAACGGCGCTGAAACAAGGCGACGAAGTGCGGGTGGATTCCAATTATCGCATGGCGCTGGAAATGATGTCGGCACCCGGCTCGCACGAGCATTATCTCGATAACGTGCCGGAACTGCCCTGGTCGAAGGTCGGCGGACAGGAGCGAGCCATTGAAGCGATCAAGGATGCGATCGAGCTGCCGCTCTTGCATCCGCATTTGTTCGAAAAATTTCACCATGCGACTCCGAAAGGATTTCTGCTTTACGGGCCACCCGGGTGCGGCAAGACGCTGATCGGAAAGGCGACCGCTTACAATTTGACTCGGCAGTTGCGCGAGAAAGCGGCCGAAAAAGACGTCCGCGAATACTTCATGCACGTGAAGGGCCCGGAGATTTTGAACATGTGGGTAGGCGAATCGGAGCGGATGGTGCGCGAAATTTTCGCGACCGCGCGGGAGAAACGCCGGGAAGGGTTCATGCCATTCCTGTTTATCGACGAAGCGGAAAGTATTCTCGGGACGCGGCGCGCCTCGCGTTACTCCAACATCCTCTCGACTTTGGTACCAATGTTCTGCTCGGAGATGGACGGGATCGATTCACTAAACGACGTCGTCATTATTCTGGCTTCGAACCGCGCCGACTTAATCGATCCAGCGATTCTTCGCCCTGGCCGCATCGACCGGAAAATCAAAGTCGACCGTCCGAACAAGGAAGGGGCGCGGGAAATCTACCGGATTTACTTAACTAACGATTTACCGTACGACGGCGCGCTGGCCAAAGAAGCTGACAATATTGGGGCGGCGATTGAAAAGCTGATCGAACGGTTGGTGGATTGGCAATTTGCCAAACGCGACGAGAACAAATTCCTGGAAGTGACATTGCGGAGCGGGCGCAAAGAAGTTTTGTATCGCGGCAACCTGATTAGCGGCGCCATCATCGCGTCGGTGGTTGAGCGGGCAAAAGGGATGGCGATCAAGCGCGCTATCGCGAATCAAACTGCCCGTCATCCCGAGCGGAGCGCAAGCGAAGTCGAGGGATCCCGCGATGAAACCTTAAGGGAAACGCCCTTGGATGTTTCGCCCGGAGTTGGCGAAGGCATCACCGAACAGGATTTGCAAATGTCTTTTCACGCCGAATACGCGGAAAATGATATTTTCCCGCCGACGGACATCACGGAAGATTGGCTGAAGCTGATCGATTACGACCCGGAGTACGTCGTGAAAATTGCGCCGGTGCGCCCGAATGCCGCTCAGCGCGGCGCGAATCTTGGCGGTGTGATCTGAGTTCTGGGGAGCGCAGGCTGCCAGCCTGCCGTTTTCGGCAGCTTGCCGAAAACATTCTGAACATTTCGGCCGGAAAGCTAACGGCCGCAGCAGGCTAGCAACCTGCGCTCCCCAGAAACAGAAAAGATACTGTCACCATTCACCGAGTGGGGTAGCATCCGGCTGTGAAAACGACTCTACGTTTTTTACTCTTTGTCTGCTTCGTCGCTGCGGTGCAATTTTGCTTCGCCCAAGCGCGTTCCCCGCGTGAAGTGAGGCCCGATGTCTCCAATAAGGCTTTGATTACAAAAACCGCGCCACCCATTACTGGCGAAAGCAAAGCACCCGCCGCGGACTCCGCCGCGTTGCACAAACTCGCCGACGACTATTACAACTGGCGGAACGAAAATTATCCTGTTGCCAGCAGCGAAGCGGGTCTGCATACCTGGGACAATCGCCTGACAGATTATTCTGCCGCCAAGATCGCCGAGCGCGCCCAGCACGTGCGCAAGTTGCTCGATCAAGTGCGGGCGACGAAGATCGAGAAGTGGACGAAAGATGATCGGATCGATTGGCTGCTTTTTCGTGCGCAGCTCGAAGAAGTCGATTTTGGGGAACGTGTTCTGAAGCTCGAGCAGACGAATCCGCTCACGTATGTCAACGAATGTAGTAGCGCCATCTTTTCCCTGCTGAAGAAGGAATACGACACGCCACGGAATCGCGCGCTTTCGGCGGCGGCGCGATTCAAAGCCATGCCAGGACTGTTCGCGGAAGCAGAGAAGAATTTGCAGAAACCAGTAAGGCTCTATGCCCAACTCGCGATTCAGTCGGCGCGTAATATCGATCCGCTGTTTAAGGAAAGCACAGCGCCGTTGGCCAAAGATTTATCCGAGGCGGAACGCGCGGATTTTGAGAAGTCGCGCGACGGCGCGCTCGCGGCCATCCATGGCTTTGCCGATAGATTGGAAAAGAAATTGCCGCGGATGGTGGACTTCGCCCCGATGGGCGAGGCCAACTACAACTACTACCTTAAGCACGTCTTGCTGCTACCACTGAACGCGGTTCAAGTAGAGATGCTAGGTCGCGCAGAACTGGCGCGTTATCGCGCGCTCGAAGCGCTACTTCCTGATCCATCCATGGCCGATCCCAATCCGGAGCGCGCGAAAAGTGTTCCGCCCGATCAAGAGGCATTCCTGAAGGCGTATGAAAGCCGCGAGGCCGAGATGATCGATTTTTTGAAATCGCATCAACTTATCACTTTGCCGGATTACCTCGGGAAGTTTGAGATTCGGCAGTTGCCAGAAGCGTTCAAGCCGACGAGCCCGGGCGGCTTCATGAATCCACCTGGGGTTTACGATAAGGACCCGGTCGGGTTCTTTTTTATTCCCACCTACAATCCGAAGTCGAAGAATTTTTACTTGCGTGCCGCGATCGAAGATCCGCGGCCGATTCTTGGGCACGAAGGAATCCCCGGTCACTTTATGCAACTCTCGATCGCGAATCATTTACCCAATGAGATTCGGAGGCAAAATCAGAACGGCGTCTTTGTCGAAGGCTGGGCCCTCTACGGTGAAGAAATGCTGATGCGCACCGGGCTATATCCCGAAGGCTCGGCCGCGCAGGGACAAATTTTGCGGCTGTCGCGTTATCGGGCCGCGCGTATTGGCGTGGACGTCAATTTGCACACCGGCAAATGGACGTTCGAACAGGCGGTGAACTATTTTATGGAGGCGGGCGGGCTTGATCGTGAAGCGGCGGAGGGCGAGGCGGCGGGCGCCGCAACGCAGCCAACACAGAAAATCTGGTACATCACCGGCAAATGGCAGATCATGAATCTGCTCGGCAAATACTATGACAAAATGGGCGCGAATTTTCGTCTCGGGCAATTCCACGATGATTTGGTTAAGAACGGCAGCCTGCCAGTTTCCATTATCGAGTGGATACTGCTCGATGATCCTTCCGCGATTGAAGCGGTGCTGAAATAGCCGGGCGGGTTGCAGCTGTAGCTGCGGTCGCTGACCGCGGTCTGGTATCTCTTTTTCCTGTCCTTCCGAGCGCAGTCGAAGAATCTCTAGCTAGTCAAACACGCCGCGATTAATTCAGCGCATAGACTTCTATCAGAGCGTTGCCAGTAGTGTTATTTGCTCCGCGAAGGATGGCGGTAAAAGCCAAAAGGGCTGCAAATGTCGTCCTTTAGTGCACTGGGTTGGAGATTCTTAAACGCAGGCCCGGACCACAATTGCCCGCATCGGTGCGCGAATGTTTTGTTTTCCAAAGCGACGCGAAATTGCAGCGGCCATCGCGTTGGTAATTACGGGAAGCAATGAAGGGTCCCACTTCGCAATCGCCACCGCCACAGGGTTCCAGCCTCTTGCGACATCTTTCGCCCGCGTCGCCTTGCCGATCTTGGCGATAACTTCGGTTTTAATCTCCCGAAACCCAGCCTGCTTTAATACTCGCCGGATTTCAGTTCGATTATGGTAACTAAAAGGAACCTGGTAGAATGTTGGGGGATCCTTCTTGAAGTAGCTTGTGATAGTTCGATGTGCGAGCTCTCCTAATTTGTTGTGCTTCAGTGCGTCCCACAGGTTAAAGAGAAAAACGCCATCACGCTTTAGGACACGATAAGCTTCGCGCGCAGCCAGAGCCTTGTCCGGCACAAACATAATTCCGAACTGACATACAACCGCGTCGAACTTCCGATCATGGAAAGGCAGATCACACGCGTCGGCTTCCAACCATCGTGCCCTCTCGGCCTTTTCCAAACTTGGCCGCGGCCTGGCGGAACATGGGATCGTTTAAATCCGTCGCGATTAGTTTCACCTTCGATGGCAGGTAAGTG
>Ga0209808_1001478_pt1 | contig 12099 bp, 14 predicted proteins | sample GraSoiAngelo_157_FD_186171 | JGI IMG/M metagenome (GOLD analysis project Ga0209808, IMG submission 186171) | Grasslands soil microbial communities from the Angelo Coastal Reserve, California, USA - 14_1009_16_20cm (SPAdes) (version 2) | ecosystem: Environmental > Terrestrial > Soil > Grasslands ...
GCGACCTCAGCCGATGTGCGACAGCTTCAGCAGCTTCTTCAGGTCCTCGAGCAGCCCGTGAGGATCCCGGCGCGCATCGTAGCTCATCATGAGGTTGCCGAGCGGATCGACCACGAACAGCGAATGCTCGCGCCCCGGGGAGGGAAACTCGCGCAGCAGCGCCGCGCCGGCGGGGCCGGCCGCGTCCAGGATCTCGAGGCCCGCCTGCTCGGGCCCGAGGAGTTCGCGGGCACAGCACTCGCCGCTGCCGAGGAACACCCGCCGGAGGCGCGTCATGTCGTTGTTGAGGGCGAGTCGCGTCTGACGCATCACGTAAAGCGCCCGGCGGCAGGCGCTGTCGCAGGCGCCGTTGCCGACGTACACCAGGGACCAATGCCCGCGAAACGGCGTGCCGTGCGGCGCCGCGCCGCCGCCGGGCTGCGGCAGCCTGATCGGCGGCAGCGGCCGCGCGGGCGTGATCAGGACGCCGTGGTTGACGTGGCCCGCCGGGCGCCAGCCGGTGCAGTAGTACGTGAAAAACGCCATCACGAGCGGCAGCAGAAACAGTGCCGCGAGCCCCGCCAGGGTGCGCAGGTTGCGCGCGCGCAGCGCTCTCGCGGGGGTGTTCATCGCGTCGGGGCGGCGGGGTTTCTGCGCGTGCTCAGGATCGCCCACACGATGAGCGCCAGCGTCGCGAAGCTCCACCACTGGATGGCGTAGGCGAGGTGCCGCAGCGGCGCCAGGCCGGGCGGCTGCCAGTCGCGCACGTAACCGAACGGGGCCTGCGGGTCGAGCAGCAGAATGCGCGCCGCGAGCGGCGCGCCGAGCGCGGCGCCGAGCTCAGCGGCGCGCGGGTAACTCGTCACCTTCGGCCACGGAGCGTGCGCCTCGGGGCCGGCGCGGCCGCTGGCGAGTCCGGGGCTCGGCAGCTCCGCGAGGCGCCCGCTGAGAGTCACGGGCGCGGCGGCCTCGAAGGCGATGTCCGGCAATCGTGCCCGACTGCCCGAGAACGGCACCCAGCCGCGATCGACGAGCAGCACCGCGGCGCCGGCGCGCGCAAGGGGCGTCAGCACTTCGTAGCCGGCGCGCCCGCGGTAGGTGCGGTTGTCGAGCAGGAACTGGCGCGCGCTCTCCAGCCGACCGGTCACGCTCACGCGCTGGAACAGCGGCACATCGCTCACGGCGCGCGCCCCGAGGGCGATCACCTGGTCCGCGCCGCGCGCGAAGCGGGTCCACTCCTGCTCGCGCTGCATGCCCTTGTGCCACTGCCACGCACCGAGGCGCACGCACAGTGCGCACAGCACGAGCGCCACGACCGTGAAGCCGGCCGACGGGACGAACACGCGCCCCCCGAGCCTCAGGCCCCGCGACATCGGTCATTGCTCCGCGGCGCCCCGGCGATACACTGCGCCCCATGCAGGCGCTCGTCCGGCTGCTGATCTTGGCAAGTCTCGCGGGGATCGTCGCGAGCCTCGGCTTCGGGCTGTTTCATCTGTCGCGCGGAGGTGCCGATGATTCGCGCAAAATGGCGCGCGCCCTGACCATTCGCATCACCGTGTCGCTGGTGCTGTTCGCGCTGCTGATGCTGGCCTGGTACCTGGGGCTGATCTCGCCCCACACCCTGCAGTCCGGCAGCGCGCCGCCCCATCCTTAGGAAGCACGTCCCGTCCGCCTCCCGCTGCCTGCCGCGAGGTGAGCGCTCATCTACAGCCAGTAGACGAAGATGAACAGGGCGAGCCACACCCAGTCGACGAAGTGCCAGTACCAGGCGACCGCCTCGAACGCGAAGTGCCGGTCGGCGCTGAAGTGCCCTCGCAGCACCCGCAGCCAGATGACCGTGAGCATGATCGCGCCCAGCGTCACGTGCAGGCCGTGGAAGCCGGTGAGCATGAAGAACGTCGAGCCGTAGATGCCGGTCGAGAGCCGCAGGCCCAGCTCCCGGTAGGCCTCGCCGTACTCGCGCGCCTGCAGGCTGACGAAAGTGAACCCGAGGAGGAAGGTGAGCGCCAGGAACAGCGCCAGCCGGCCGCGCCGGCCGGCGCGCAGCGCGAGGTGTGCGAAAGTGACCGTGAGTCCGCTGGTGAGCAGGATCGCGGTGTTGAGCGCGGGTACCCCGATCGCGGGGATGGTGCCGAAAGTAGAGTCGGCCCGGCCGCCGACGTGCCCCGGACCGTTGGTCGGCCAGACGGCCTCGAACTGCGGCCAGAGAATGAAGTTGCTGAACACCTTGACACCCTCGCCGCCGAGCCACGGCACCGACAGCATGCGCGCATAGAACAGCGCGCCGAAGAACGCGGCGAAGAACATCACTTCCGAAAAGATGAACCACATCATCCCCATGCGGAACGAGCGGTTGACCTGGAGGTTGTAGACGCCGTGCTGGTTCTCGCCGATCACGGTCGAGAACCAGCCAAAGAACATGTAGGCGAGCAGCACCGCGCCGGGCACAAACGACCACGCGCCGGTCCAGTCATTCAGGTAACCGATCGCCCCCAGCATGATGGCGAACAGCGCGATCGAGCCGCGGATCGGCCACGGACTGTCTTGCGGAATGTAGTAGTGGCTGCTGTCGGGGGCGTGTGCTTTGGCCATGTCGGCGAGTCTTCCTGCCTCAAGTCGCGCGCGCGTGCCTAGGGTCGCCGGGCGACGCGCGAGGATTCGTCGTAGAACGTGTACGCCAGTGTGATGAGATCGATGTGGCGCGGCAGCGCCGGATCGATGAAGAAGCGCACCGGCATGTCGCGCCCCTCGTTGAGCCGGAAGTGCTGGGGTGAGAAGCAGAAGCATTCGGTCTTGTGGAAATACCCTGCTACCTCCGAGGGCGCGATGTTGGGCACCGCCTGCGCCACGGTGTCACGCCCGGTGAGGTTGTGCGCGTAGAACTGCGCGGTGTAGAGCTGCCCGGGGTGCACTTCGACGGTGCGTACCACGGGGCGGAACTCGAAGGTGCCGGAGCTTGCGACGTCGGCGAGGAATTCCACCGTCACGGTGCGGGTCACGTCCGGGTGCTCGACGGCCACGGCGACGCGCTCGCGGAGCTTGGCCTGGTCGCCGTAGCCGGTGACCGAGCACAGCACGTTGTACAGCGGCACCAGTGCAAAGCCGAAGCCGAAGCTGCCGGCCGCCATGGCCAGCAGCTGCCACAGCAGATGGCGGTTTTCGCGCCGCGGGTCGCTCATTGCCAGCCGCGCACCACTGTCATGACGATGAAGCCGAAGTAAAAGGCCGCCGCGATCAGCGCGAACAGCAGCGCGCTGCGCCGTATGCGCCGGCGTCGCGGGTCCTCAGCGGACGGCGCCGCAGGCGCGGTGCTGGTGTGCGGCCGCATCAGTGCGCCGCGCCGCGTGCGATGACCGCATCCGAGGGCGGCGTGGTCCAGGAGTGATACGGCGGCGGTGAGGGCAGCTCCCACTCCAGCCCATGCGCGCCCTCCCAGGCCTTCTTGCCGATGCGCTCACCGGAGCGCGCACACTTCCAGATGATGTACGGGAACAGCAGCTGCGCCAGGCCGAAGCCGAAGGCGCCGATGGAGGACACCATGTTCCAGTCGGTGAACTGCACTGCGTAGTCGGGGATGCGGCGCGGCATGCCCGCGAGTCCCAGGAAGTGCTGGGGGAAGAACAGCACGTTCACGAAGATCGCCGACAGCCAGAAATGCCAGGTCGCGAGCTTCAGGTCGTACATCCTGCCGGCCCATTTCGGCAGCCAGTAGTACACCCCCGCCATGATGCCGAAGACCGCCCCCGGCACCAGTACGTAGTGAAAATGCGCCACCACGAAGTAGGTGTCCTGGTACTGATAGTCGGCCGGCACGATCGCCAGCATCAGGCCGGAAAAGCCGCCGATGGTGAACAGGAACAGGAACGCCAGCGCGAACAGCATCGGTGGCTCGAACGACAGCGAGCCCTTCCACATGGTCGCGGTCCAGTTGAACACCTTCACGCCCGTGGGCACCGCGATCAGCATGGTCGACAGCATGAAGAACAGCTGCGCCGCGAGCGGCATGCCGACCGTGAACATGTGGTGCGCCCAGACGATGAACGACAGGAAGGCGATCGAGGCGACCGCGTACACCATCGCCTCGTAGCCGAACAAGGGCTTCCTCGAGAAGGTCGGAACGACCTCCGAGACGATGCCGAACGCCGGCAGGATGAGGATGTACACCTCAGGATGGCCGAAGAACCAGAAGATATGCTGGAACATCACCGGGTCGCCGCCGCCAGCGGCGGTGAAGAAGGTGGTACCGAAGAAGTGATCGGTGAGCAGCATGGTCACCGCTCCCGCGAGCACCGGCATCACCGCGATCAGCAGGTAGGCGGTGATCAGCCAGGTCCACACGAACAGCGGCATGCGCAGCAGCGTCATCCCCGGCGCGCGCATGTTTACGATGGTGACTATGACGTTGATGGCGCCGAGAATCGAGGAGGCGCCCATCAGATGGATCGAGAAGATCAGTATCGGGAAGGACGCCCCGGTCTGCAGCACCAGCGGCGGGTACATGGTCCAGCCGCCTGCGGGCGCCCCGCCGGGCACGAACAGCGACGACAGCAGCAGCGTGAACGCAAACGGCAGGATCCAGAAACTGAAGTTGTTGAGGCGCGGCAGCGCCATGTCCGGCGCCCCGATCTGCATCGGAATCATCCAGTTCGCCAGCCCCGTCCACGCCGGCATCACCGCGCCGAAGATCATGATCAGCGCGTGCATGGTGGTCATGGAATTGAAGAACTGCGGATCGAAGAATTGCAGGCCGGGCTTGAAGAGCTCGAGCCGGATGAGAATCGCCATGAAACCGCCGATGAAGAACATCGTGCAGGCGAACACCAGGTACATCGTGCCGATGTCTTTGTGGTTGGTCGCGTAGACCCAGCGCCGCCAGCCGTGCGGCTTGTGGTCGTGGTCGTGGGAGGCAGCGGGTGCGAGCAGCTCGGCCATGTGCGATTCTCTGTAGAGCGTTTGGGGCTGATCAGGAAGCGGTCGCCGGAGATGCGGTCGTGGGCGCCGCGGGCGCGGCAGAGGGCGTTACCGCGGGCGCGGCGGGCGGTGCGGCCGCCTGTGCTCGGGCGGCCTTCTCCTTGAGCCAGGCGGCGAACTCGGCCTTCGATCGGACGTCGACCACGATTGGCATGAACGCGTGATCGCGGCCGCAGAGCTCGGCGCACTGGCCGCGGTAGAGGCCGGGCTTGTCGGGGTCCACCTTGAACCAGGCCTCGTTCACGAAGCCCGGAATCGCGTCTTTCTTCACCCCCAAGGCCGGCACCCACCAGGAATGGATGACGTCCGCCGCGGTGATCAGCAGGCGCACCTTGGTGTCGACCGGCACGACCAGCGGGTGATCGACGTTGAGCAGGTAATGATCGACGGTGTGGGGATCGATCCCGGAGAGCAGCTCCCGCGCCGCATCGCTCCTGCGGTCGAGGCGCGAGTAATACGACACGCCCTGGTCGAGGTAGTCGTAGTTCCAGCCCCACTGGAAACCGGTGACCTTGATGGTGAGCTCGGTCTTGGTCGTGTCCTCGATTTCCACCAGCGTCCGCGCTGCCGGCACGGCCATCGCGATCAGGATGAACACCGGCACCACGGTCCAGATGACTTCGACCTTGGTGTTGTGGACCAGTGTGCCGTCGGGGATCGCGCCCCTGGACTTGCGGTAGGTGATGATCGACCAGATCATCGCGCCGAACACCACCACAGCGATGGCGACGCACACCCAGAAGATCTCCATGTGCAGGTCGTAGATCTTGCGGCTGATCTCGGTGACGCCCCGGGGCATGTTGAGCTGGCTCCAGCCCGAGTCAGCCTGGGCCGCGGGGAAGCCGGACGCCGCAGCGGCAGCTAGGGCGAGCGGGGCGAGCTTTGCGCAAGTCATCGTTACGTGCCTTACAGCGCACACCCCGACCGTTGCAGGCGGCGCATCTCAAAAAAAGAAAGCCGACCAGCTCCGCCTGAAGACCCTGGGGCCTACGGCCAGGAGGGCGACTCGTTGACGCGGCCGATGAGACGCTGCAACCGAAGCGCCAATCCACGCCGCTCCTCTTCCGTGAGAAAGCTGCCCAGCTCGCATTGGCGGCCGTGCGACTCAATGGTCAGCCGGCTCGGGTGCTGCTGAGCTGCGGAGCGGCGCAGTTTAACCTGCGCCCAATGCCGCGGGAACACGATCCGTGAGCAGCGCTCGCGCACCCGCGATTCGATGCTCACGTCGGCGTCGGTCACGGTGATGGTCTGGCGGTGGAAGCGGCGCTCCAGGGACAGTTTGAGCGCCCAGCCGAGCAGCGCCATCTCGAGCCCGGCGAAGGGCAGGACCGGCCAGAAGCCCTTCATGGCGAGGAACGCGCCGACCCCACACGGGAGCACGCAGGCGCCGGCAAAAAACACCTGCGCCCCCCGCACGCTGAGCGAGCAGTTCGGGCAGATCTCGATGCGCAGTGGTTCGCGGTCCACGGACGTCACGATGGTAACGCGCAACGGCCTCTATTCAAGCCGCCTCAGACTAACCTTGTCACCGGGAATCCCCCGCTCTGTTTTGGAAGCGACCTGTTGCCGACCCGACTTCTGCTGCTCGCGAGAGTGCAGTTCGACAATTGGGTCGTGCTCGCGGTCGTTTGTGCTTCCCACCACAGGTGCCGCAGCCCGAGAAACGTAGCGTGTCAGCGGTCCATCGTGAACTCCCGACACCGTCACAACGGACCCTCCGCAGCCGCGATCAGCAAGTCCTTGAATGCACGGCCGGAATCGTGATCGGCCTCTGAATTTGCGGGGGTTTGTTAGGAGGTCCCTACCTCCCCTTACAGGAGGGGTAGAATCTCTCTCGTCAGACGAAGCACTGACTGTACTCCGACCGTCGGGAGGGAGACATGAGCGCTGTTTTACTCGCCGTGTTCAACGACTACGAGACGGCTGAGCGGGTGCGCGTGATGCTGGTCCGAGACGGGTTCCCTACGGATCGCGTCGAACTCACCGCCTCTTGTGAGCTGGGCCGGGCCAGCTTCGAACCCGCCGCCTCGCTGCACGGCAAATGCGTCCAGTACTTCCGCACACTACTAAGAGGCGACGACGAGCGGCAGTACCCCGAAATGCTCGCCCAACGTGTCGCGAACGGAGCAGCGACTATTACCGTGCTTCCGCGTGGTGCGATCGAGACGGCACGTGCGACCGAGATTCTTCAGCAAGCTCATCCGGCAGACGTGGTGGGACACGATCTCGCGAACCACGGATGGGAGCACGCGGCTGCCAAGCATGAAGGCTATTGGGTTCAGCACGTCTGGCTCGAGAGCTCGCCCGAGACCGATTGTATCTACTGCCGTCTGTTCCCAGGCAGCTCGCACTGACGGCCCCACCGAGCTGCGGCGCGTCGCGGCCGCGTGCGCAGCTTGGCATACACTAGAGTGATCACCGAGAGCCTGGCGGGGCAAGCGTGAGCCTCAGCCGGTCCGTTGCGACAATGCTTTGGCCTTCGGCCAGATATTTCCAATCATGGCAACATTGCTGCAAATAGCCGGTCTTCTGCTGTTCCTGGCTTTATGGGGCGCGGCCTGGCGCAGGCAGCCAAATCTGGCCTTCGGAATCTTTCTTGGCGTGGCAATCGCAGCGGTGGTAGCCGCGGTCGTCAAGCCCTTCGATATGCGCAACGTGCCAATCTGGCTGCCGCCGCTGCCTTTCGCAGTGGTCGCCATTTCCCTGCTCTGTTTTGGCATTTGGGCTTGGTTTTTGGGGAGAAACCGGTAGGCCAAAGCCCTTTGAAGCCGCCTCGATCACCGTGCCAGAGCCTGAGCTAGACTTCGACACTCACCTGACGGGCACTTCGACGCCGCAGCGCGGCCTCGCTCCCACGTTAGACAGCGCTCATCATATTTCGGATGATCTGCATGCCATGGGCGGCAAGGATTTTTTCCTGCACGTCATCAGCTAAGGATGCGGCTCGCCTGAAGAGACAGAGTATGCATTCCGGTAACTACCTCGAGACCCTGGATCTCCATCAGGAAGTACGCTTGCAGGGGGATTAGGCAATGGTGCTGGCAGCTGCATTGGTCTTGCTGGTCGTTGGAACGATCCTATTGCACTTCCTCAGTCCGTGGTGGTTTACGCCGATCGCATCCAATTGGAAGATGATGGATGACACGGTGAACATCACATTCGTGGTCACCGGGATCGTCTTTGTGGCCGTCAATCTGTTCATGGCCTGTGCGGTCTTCCTGTACCGTCACCGCCAGGGACGACGGGCGGAGTACTCACCTGAGAATAAAAAGCTCGAGTGGTGGCTCACTATAGTGACCTCGGTGGGCGTCGCTGCGATGTTGGCACCGGGTCTGTTTGTGTGGGCGAAGTTCGTCACTGTTCCGAAAGAGGCGACGGTGGTTGAGGTCGTGGGCCAGCAATGGACATGGAGCTATCGTTTTCCTGGGCGGGACGGCGTGTTGGGCACCACAGATGCCAGGCTCATTACTCCTGACAACCCGTTCGGCATCGATCCAAACGATCCCAAGGGCGCCGATGACATCTTGATATCGACCCCGGAGCTGCATCTGCCTATCAACAAGCCGGTCAAACTGTTGATGCGCTCCAAAGACGTCAACCACCAGTGGGCCGTGGCGCCATTCCGGGTCAAGATGGATATGGTGCCGGGCATGGTCACTTATGTCTGGCTTACCCCCACCAGGACCGGGCAATTCGATGTTCTTTGCGAACAGCTGTGTGGCCTGGCGCATTTCGCCATGCGTGGCCGCGTCGTGGTGGATGAGGAGAGGACGTTTCAAGCATGGTTGTCCAATCAACCAACCTACTCCGAGACGAGAGCTCGGGTCACAGGCAATGCGGTGGCAGGCCAGGCGATCTATGCCGTGTGCAGCGCCTGTCATGGACCCCAGGCGCAGGGTAATCAGACGCTCAACGCCCCGAAGCTGAGTAGCCAGGCCAGCTGGTACCTGGCCAGGCAATTGCGGCATTTCAAGCAGGGCATCCGCGGGGCAAGCGACCAGGACATCTATGCAAAGCAGATGATACCGATGGCTGCGACGCTGACTGACGACACGGCAATAAGCAACGTCGTCGCCTATATCGATTCTCTGCCGGATGAGCGTCCGCGATCCACGCTTTCGGGAGATCCTGACAGAGGCAAGTCGCTCTACACGACCTGCGCGGCCTGTCACGGCACTGCCGGCCAGGGTATCTGGTCGACGAATGCCCCGCGGCTATCGCACATGAGTGACTGGTATTTGGCGCGACAGCTGCATAACTTCCAGCAGGGTATTCGCGGCACCCATCCACAAGACTTCTACGGCGCACAAATGGCGTTGATGGCCAAAATTCTGCCTGATGACCGAGCGATCGATGATCTGCTGGCCTACATTCATACGTTGTGATGGCTGGACCGCCGGCGAAGATGCGCTGCCGAGCCGCGTGAGCGTAGCGCGCGGCGAATCGATGCGGAGGAGGGTTCTGTAATGGCATTCGTTGCAATCGCCGACCGCGACCACGCACTTCATGACCCGCAGACCTTCATCACGAAGTACATCTGGAGTCAAGATCACAAAGTCATCGCAATCCAGTACGCGATTACCGCCATTGCGATCGGCTTGGTTGCCTTGGGGATGTCAGTGTTGATGCGCCTGCAATTGGGGTTCCCGCATTTCTTCTCCCTCATCGTCCCGAACAACTATTACCAGTTCATCACCATGCACGGCATGATCATGGTGATCTACCTGCTCACCGCGCTGTTCCTCGGAGGCTTTGGCAACTACCTTATCCCGCTGATGTGCGGCGCCCGAGACATGGTCTTTCCCTACATGAACATGATCAGTTACTGGGTATACCTGGTCGCCGTGCTGGTGCTGGTGGCCGCCTTTTTCGTGCCTGGCGGACCCACCGGCGCGGGTTGGACCCTGTACCCCCCGCAGGCTGTTCTTCCAGGTACTCCGGGAGCGAGTTGGGGCATTGTTCTGATGCTGCTGTCCCTCGCCATATTCATCGTTGCATTCACCATGGGCGGATTGAACTATGTGACAACTGTCCTGCAGGCCCGCTGTCGCGGGATGACCTTGCTGCGCATGCCCTTATCGGTATGGGGGATTTTCATGGCCACCGTCCTCGGTCTGCTGGCCTTTCCCGCCTTACTGGTCAGCGCCGTCATGATGACTCTCGACAGCGTCCTGGGCACCAGCTTCTTCCTGCCCGCGGTCGTCTCGATGGGACAACCCCCCACACACAGTGGGGGCAGCCCGCTGCTGTTCCAGCATCTGTTCTGGTTCTTCGGTCACCCGGAGGTCTATATCGTTGCCCTACCGGCCTTCGGCATCGTCTCCGACCTGCTCAGCACCCATGCGCGCAGGCATATATTCGGCTACCGCATGATGGTCTGGGCAATTCTGGCCATCGGATGCCTGAGCTTCGTCGTGTGGGCTCACCACATGTACGTCAGCGGCATGAACCCGTATTTTGGTTTCTTCTTCGCCACGACCACCCTGATTATTGCGGTCCCGACCGCAATCAAGGTCTACAACTGGGTGCTGACGCTGTGGCGTGGTGACATTCATCTCACCGTTCCGATGTTGTTCGCCATCGGGTTCATCTTCACGTTTATCAACGGGGGCCTGACGGGCCTGTTCCTGGGCAATGTAACGGTCGACGTCCCGCTGTCGGCCACCTACTTTGTCGTCGCCCACTTCCATATGGTCATGGGCGTGTCGCCGATCCTGGTGGTGTTCGGGGCGATCTACCACTGGTACCCCAAGATCACCGGCCGCATGTTGAACGACACCTTGGGCAGGATCCATTTCTGGCTGACATTCGTCGGAACCTATGCGATTTACCTTCCCATGCACTATCTGGGCATCCTGGGTGTGCCACGGCGGTATTACGCCTTTAGCGGCACTAACTTTATCCCGCCGTCGGCCGAGTGGGCGAATACGGCCATCACCATTTCGGCCCTGTTCGTAGCGGCCGTCCAAATGGTGTTTTTATTCAACCTGATTTGGAGTCTCTCCAAGGGCAAGCCGGCCGGCAGCAACCCCTGGAGGGCTACGACCCTCGAATGGCAAACACCCGACACGCCACCGAAGCATGGCAACTGGGGTGCAAAGCTGCCGGTGGTCTATCGTTGGGCTTATGACTACAGCGTACCGGGCGCCAAAGAAGATTTCATACCGCAAAACCAACCGCTCGAGGCTGGGATAGCCGCCGGACCTGCGCACGGAATCAAGCCGTGAGTCTTTCAGTTGCGTTTGTCGCTCTCCTTGCCGGCGTCGTTGTCTGGGGCCTGCTGGCAAGGAGACTAACCGCCAAGCCGTGGGAGACGCCTGGATCGCCTGACGATCTCGAGGCGGAGGGCGCGCTGAGTCAGCCGCCGGCCAAGATCGGTCTGTGGATTTTGTTGGCGGTGATCACGTCATTGTTTGGGCTGTTCATTTCCGCCTACTGGATGCGTATGGAGCACGCGCACGGGGACTGGAGTCCACTTGCGGTACCGCGACTGCTGTGGCTGAACACCGCCCTGCTGATCCTGAGCAGTGCCGGCATGCAAGGGGCGCGCGCGGCGGCAAGACGGGCACAGCCGGATCGTGTCAGGCTCGCCCTGATCGCGGCGGGTGTACTCGCCCTGGCGTTTCTGGCCGGGCAGCTGGTGGCGTGGCGCCAATTGAGTGCCTCCGGACATTTCATGGCGAGTAGCCCGGCCAGCGCCTTCTTCTACCTGCTGACCGGGGTGCACGGGCTGCACCTGCTCGGGGGCCTGTTCGTTTGGGGCAAGACCGTCGTCCGAATGGCGCACCCCGGCGTCGAGCTGCTGGATGTGGCCCTGAGCGTGGAGCTGTGTACCGTGTACTGGCATTATCTGCTGCTGGTGTGGCTGGTCCTGTTCGCTTTGCTGCTGTCCACCTGAATCTTCGGGTCAAATTCGTATGGCAGAACATGCCCTGACACCTTCAGGAGAGTCCACGTCGGCGCTCCCGGGCCTGCCGGGAGTCGTCTCCGACTGGTCGGCCGATAAGCAAGCCTTCCCGGTGCCCTGGGGCAAGGCGATGATGTGGATCTTCCTGCTCAGCGATACCTTCATCTTCACCTGTTTCCTCACTTCGTACATGAATGTACGAATATCCACCACCGTGCCCTGGCCGAATCCGAGCGAGGTCT
>Ga0209808_1001480_pt1 | contig 12098 bp, 11 predicted proteins | sample GraSoiAngelo_157_FD_186171 | JGI IMG/M metagenome (GOLD analysis project Ga0209808, IMG submission 186171) | Grasslands soil microbial communities from the Angelo Coastal Reserve, California, USA - 14_1009_16_20cm (SPAdes) (version 2) | ecosystem: Environmental > Terrestrial > Soil > Grasslands ...
CCACGTTGCATCCGCCCGAAGCCGTACGGGCGAAGGCCATTGCACGCTGGTCGACCTTCATCGGTGGCGGCCGGCGGCCACTTGTCCTGATTCCAGGCGGCGGCGGCTGGTCGTCCGGCCGGTCGGGTCAATGGTGGCCGGGGGAGCGCTTCGCCGTGGTGGCGAATCAGGCGACGGCCGAGCGCATCATTCTCCTCTCCGGCGTGGGTGACGAGCGGGTGGTGCGGGAGACGCGGGCCAGCATTGCCAAGCCGACAACCGTCCTGAAGCTGGCTGACATGACAGTGGACGAGGTGGCCGTGCTCAGCGAGCTCAGCCTTGCCGTGATTGGCCATGACGGCGACGCGCTCCACGTGGCCGCGGCCGCCGGCGCGGTGGTGCTCGCGGTTGCCCGTCGGCCCGATATCCCGCCGATGGGCGATCGCGTGCTGTCGCTCTGGGCCGATGATCTCGCGCAGTTCCCCGCCCGGCATGTCGTGGAGGCTCTGTCCCGCCAGGCCCGGATCGACAGCTACGCCTGAGGCGGTCGAGAGTCTTAAGACCACCACTTCGGATCGCGCTCGACACCCGGGCGCTGAGCGTTAAGGACGTCACCGGAGTCGGGCATTACGTCCGCGCGCTGATCACGGCTTTGCACGAGAGTCACGGCGTCGCCGTGACGGTGTATGGAGAATCGGGCCCCAGGCTCCTCGGTCCGCAGGTCCTCAGCCCGCTGCGAATGCGGCGCGACGGCGCCCAGCTGATCCATGGCCCCGCCAATTCCTTGCCGCTACTCTTGGCCGGTCTTCCCGGGGTTGTCACCATTCATGACCTGGCGATCTACGAGCATCCCGAGTGGTTTCCGGGCGACCAGTGGTTCGCCACCACGGTGATCGTTCCGCGGTCGGTGCATCAAGCCCGCATGATCATCTGCCCATCGCACGCGACAAAGGCCGCGACCATGCGGCTCTTTGGGGTCGAGGCGGCGCGATGCCGAGTGATCCCGCATGGGGTCGAGACCGAGTTCGCGTTGCCGGCGTCGCCGTCCGTCCGAGCTGAGGTCCAGGCCCGCTACGCATTGCCAGAGCGGTACCTGTTGCAGGTGGGGACCGTGCAACCGCGGAAGAACTACATCACCACACTGCGCGCGCTGGCGAGGATCCCGACGCCGGAACGGATTCCGCTTATCGTGGTCGGCGGCTTCGGATGGAACTATGATCCGGTGGTCGATGCGGTCCGCAACCTCGATCTGACGAGCTCGGTGCGCTTTGTCGGTTACGCCGGGATGCCCGACCTCCCGGCCCTCTACCAGATGGCGCAGGCGCTGGTTTTTCCTTCCCTGCATGAGGGCTTCGGTCTGCCGGTGCTGGAGGCGTTTGCGGCGGGCACGCCGGTGATCGCGTCCAATGCGGGCGCCATCCCCGAAGTCGCCGGGGACGCGGCCCTTCTGGCTGCGCCGGAGGATGACGAGGCGCTCGCCGATAGCCTGCTCCGTCTAGTCTCAGACCGCGAGCTGCGCGATCGCCAGGTTGCCGCGGGTCGCGCCCGCGCCGCGCTGTACAGCTGGTCCACCAGCGCCGCCGCCCACCACGCCGTCTATGAATCGATCGTTTCCGCCTGACCCTGACGAGCCACCGCATCGAGCACGTGCCAGGTCTTCCATGCGGCGGTCTCCCAGGTGAAGTCGGCGCTGCGCGCGCTTCCGGCCGCGATCAAGCGTTGCTGCAGAGCGGGGTCATGCGCCAGCTCGAGCATGGCCTGGCTCCAGGCGCCAGGATCGTCTGGGCTCAGGAGAATGCCGGCCGAGCCGACGATCTCCGGCAGCGCCCCCGCGTTGGAGGCGAGGACCGCCGTGCCACAGCGCATGGCCTCCAGCGCGGGAAACCCAAAGCCTTCAAAGCGTGAGGGCAGCGTCAGCGCAAGGGCTCCCGCGTAGAGGGCGGGTAGATCACCGGGAGAGACATACGGCAAGGTGGCCACGACATCACTGGACGGCGCTCCCTCATGGCCCGGCCCGGCAAGGACCAGCGTCGCGCGCAGACCCCGCCGGCGCGCCTCGCTGAACGCGCGGCGCAGCATGGGCAGATTCTTGCGGGGGTGGTTCCGTCCCACGTAGAGGAAGTAGGGGTCGATGATGCCAAGCCGATGCGTCACTTCGGTCACCGTCGCCGGGTCCTGCGGACGCATTCTCAAGTCGACCCCGGAATGCACCACGACCACGCGTCCACCCGGCACGCCATAGAAGCGAATCAGGTCATCGGCCGTCGCTCTCGACACGGCGATCAACCGGTTCGCGCGCCGAGCTGCGTACCGGCTCGTAGCCTCCAGGTACCAGCGCGCCCGGCGCGAGTAGGATCGCGGCTCTCGGCGATGGCCGACGTCGTGAATCGTGACCACCGATTTGAGGCCAAGGGCGAAGGGCAGCACGTGGCTGGGAATAAACGTCAGGTCGGGCCGCTCCCGCCGTAGCGCCTGCCGCAATCGCCAGTGCGTCCACGCCCGCGGGAATGGGATGCCGCGCCATTCGACGCCTGACGGCAACCATGCTGGGGCATCCGTCGCATTCGCGTAGACGCGCAGCGTGCGATCAGCCTTCGTGGCGGCCAGCGCTTCGATGATGCCGCGCGCGTAGACCTCGGTTCCTGTCGCGACCCGCCGTACTGCCGGTGTACCGTCGATTGCGACGATCACTGGTGCGGGGCTTTGCTAGCATCGCGGCAATGTCGGGGAAGAACACGGTGCCGGAGGGCATCGCGGTCGATCTGCTGTTCGCGGCACGGCCGTTTACCGGTCTCGAGCATCACGCGCTGCACATCCTTCGCGGTCTGCACCAGGTCGGGGCCTCGGTCGACGTCCTGGTTCCCAGCGATGTCATTCCGGACATTCAGGATGCGATCCAGGGGCATCGGGTCGTGCCCTTTCCGCGCGTGCCACGCGGCCTGCGGTTGGGCCGCGAACAATGGTCCTTCCCATGGCGGTTCGGGGCCTATCCGCGCGCCTTGCGGCTGCTGCATTCGGTTCTCGGCGTCGCCCCGTTGCTCAGCGGCGTTCCGCTGGTCCTCAGCGTGCCCGACCTCACCTATCGGATCCGCCCCGACGACCTGCATCCGCGTGCCCGCTGGTACTTCGGGATGCTTGGCCCGCGGAGCATTCGGCGGGCGCAACGCGTGATGGTCTCATCCAAAGCGGTTTCCCGGCAGGTCATCGACCTGTACCATATCGCGCCCGAGCGCGTCGCTTACGTCCCGCTCTGCGCCGACGCGAGCTTCAGCCCTCGGCCGCCGGACGAGGTCGCCCGCGTGCGAAAGCGGTTCGGGCTGCCGGATCGGTACGTCCTCTACGTGGGCACGATCGATCCGCGCAAGGATCTTGCCCGGTTGCGATCGGCCTACGAACTCCTTCCGCCGGATCTCACGGATGACTCGGCGCTGGTCTTCGTCGGCCGGACCAACCGTGGAGCTGAGCGGCTGGCGCGCCAGGTCCGACAGGCAGGGCCGCGCAGTCACGTCATTGCGCTCGACTATGTCCCGCGTGAGACCCTGCCCGCGATCTATAGCGGCGCCTCGCTCTTCGTCTACCCCTCGCGTTATGAAGGCTTTGGCCTGCCCGTGCTGGAGGCCATGTCATGCGCCACGCCAGTCATTGTGTCCTCGGCGGATGCCCTGGTCGAGCTGGTCGATGAGGCAGGGGTGGTGCTGCGCACTGAGAGCGTCGAGGAGCTAACCCAGGCAATGGAACGCCTGCTGCGCTTCGATAATGAGCAGGCTCGCCTTCGTAATGCCGGCCTTCAACGGTCGCGGGCGTTCAGCGTTGAACGGCTCGGCCGGGAGACGGCGGAGGTCTATCGGCAGGCATTCGCCGCGTGACGCGATTCACCCTGCTCGGGGTTCCAATCGACCCAGTCAGCGAGGCCGAGGCGGTCGAGTGGGTGGCGCGGGCACTGATGGAGGGGCGGCCGCGCCTGGTGATCAGCGTCAATCCGGAGCGGATCATGCAGGCAGGCCGCGACCCCGAATTCGCCGCGATCCTGCGCCGCGCCGACCTGGCGCTGGCCGACGGCGCCGGTGTCCTCTGGGCGGCCCGAAGGCTGGGGCACCCGCTGCCCGGCCGGGTCGCCGGTGTCGACTTCGTCACCGCGCTGGCGGCCCGCGGCGCCCACGAGGGATGGCGCTTCTTCTTTCTCGGCGGCGCGCCGGGGGTCGCGGAAGCCGCCGGCCGGGTGCTTGGCGAACGGTATCCCGGGTTCACCCTGGCGGGAACGCACGCCGGCTCAGCGGATCCGGGCAGCGACCTGGACACGACCCAGGCGGTCCGGTCGAGCGGCGCCCAGCTGCTGTTCCTTGCGTACGGGGCCGCAGTGGAAGAGGCCTGGCTCGCCCGCAACCTGCCCGGTTCCGGCGCCATCATCGGGATGGGGGTAGGTGGAACCTTCGACTTCATCTCCGGCCGAGCGCGGCGCGCTCCTCGCTGGATGCGTGAGCGCGGTCTCGAATGGCTTCATCGGTTGCGCCAGGAGCCCTGGCGCTGGCGACGGATGCTGGCCCTGCCGCGATTCGTCCTCCGCGTCATCCGCGAGTCCCGCTAACCGCCTCATGAAGGATGCCCGTCACCTGCTCGTTACACGCCCTGATGGCTGTCGTCGGCGGCGCGCTTCGGCGGGTCACCAGTGCGCTGGTGCTCCGCTGGCTCCTCTTTACGGCCATCTTCAGCCTGGCAGCCGTGCCGCCGCTGGATCCCGACCTGTGGTGGCACCTGGCCAACGGGCGTCTCATCATCACCACCGGCTCGATTCCGCACGTCGACCTCTATTCGTTTAGCGCCGCCGACCACACCTGGGTGATGCATGAGTGGCTGACCGATCTCAGCATGTATCTGCTCTACCAGGCTGGCGGCCTGCCGCTGCTGGTTGCCCTGTTCGCCGGCGTTGTGGCGGCCAGTGCTGTCTGCCTGTACCTGCTTCTGCGGCGGTCGAATCTGCATCCCACGTTGTCGGCGGTGCTGACCCTGATCGGCACGCTGGCCGGGTCCACAGCCTGGGGGGCACGACCTCAGCTGCTCAACATGCTGCTCACCGGAGTGCTCGTGGTCGGGCTGGGCTACTACCAGCGAGGCCGCCTCAGTGCCTTCCTGCTTCCACCATTCATCTTGTTGTGGGCCAACCTGCATTCCGGTTTCCTGGTAGGCATCATCATCGCCGCCCTGTTCCTGCTCGGTGAATGGTTCGACGCGTACCGTTTCCCCGCGACCGGGATGCCGGCGCGCCGCCGAAAGCTCTTCGGGTGGGCGATCGTGGCCGCGACCCTGCTGGCCGTCGTCAACCCGTCAGGTATTCAGACCCTGCTGTTTCCGCTGGGGACGCTGACCTCGCCGCTCATCCAGAACAACATCCAAGAGTGGTCGTCGCCGGACTTCCACTCGATGGCCGGTCTGATGTTCGAAGCAATCCTTTTTCTTCTGTTAGCCGGGCTGGCCACCGGCAAGGTCAGGGCGCGCACGCATGAATGGCTCTGGGCCTTTGCTTTGCTCTATCTGGCGCTGGCGTCGCAGCGCAACGTGCCTCTGTTCGTCATCGGCGGCGCGCCGCTCGCCGCTCGCTGCGCCCAGGCGCTGTTCGCCACCTTCCAGTCGATCCTGCCGACCGTCGTCCGCCGGCCGGCAGCCCAGGCGGCCTTGCGGTGGACGCCGATTCCCTTCAGCGGTCCCATGGTCGCCGTCGGCGCGCTCAACCTGGCGCTTCTGGTTGTGGCCGTGGCCGTCATGCTGACCTACCGCGCCCTCCCCAACCTCCGCTCCGCCGATGAGGCGGCCGCCATCGCATCGGTCTTTCCGGTGCAGGCGACGAATGCCCTCCAGGCAGTCGGAAAACCGGTCCGCATCTTCAACTACTACGACTATGGCGGCTATTTGCTGTGGCGCCTGTATCCCCAGGGCAGCCGCATCTTCATCGACGGTCGAGTGGAAGTCTATGGATCGGCGCTCTTCAGCCGATACCTGCGCGTCAGCTACCTGGCGGAGGGCTGGCCGTCCGTCATCGCCGAGGCCGACCCGGATGCGATCGTGCTGCCGAGCGGGCATCCCCTGGTGGGATTGCTCCAGCAGGACCGGGCCTGGCAGCTTTTCAGCCATGATCACGTGGCAACCGTTTTCACCCGAGTAGGCTTCGCTCCATGACCGCCGTTGCCTCATCGGTGGAGATCAGTGCCGTCCTGCCGGCTTTCAACGAGGCGGCCAACCTGGAGGAATCGGTCGGACGGATGGCAAAGGCGCTGAAGACCCATGCCCGTGCCTTCGAGATCATCGTGGTCGACGATGGCAGCCAGGACGGCACCCCTGGGGTACTCGCCCGGCTCAAGACCGTCCACCCGACCCTGCGGGTGGTCCGCCATCCGGTCAACCGCGGGTACGGTGCCGCGCTGCGATCCGGATTTGATGCGGCGCGACTTCCCTGGATCTTCCTGATGGATGCCGACAACCAGTTCGATCCGATGGAACTCGGCCTCCTGCTGGCGCGAGCCGGCGAGGGGGACATCGTGACCGGCTACCGCCAGCGTCGTCGGGACCCGCTGCCGCGTCGGCTCAACGCCTGGGCCTTCTTCTCGCTGGTGCGGCTGTTTTTCGGCCGGCTGGCGCGCGACGTGAACTGCGCCTTCAAGCTGATTCGCCGCGATCTGCTGGACCGGATGAGTCTTCACTCGGAGGGCGCCTTGATCAACACCGAGATGCTGGTACTGGCTCGCCGGCTCCACGCTCGGGTCGTCGAAGTCGCCGTCCATCATTACCCGCGCCTCTCCGGGAAGCAGACAGGCGCCAATCCCCGGGTGGTTTTGCGGGCGTTTCGTGAGCTGCTGGCGTTCAAAGCGGAGATGCGGAAAGTCGAGAAGGCCGCGTGACGCCCGAGATCTCGATCGTGATCCCGGCCTTCAACGAGGCGCTGCGGCTACCCACCACGCTGGACCGGGTGCAGCGCTACCTGGCGACGGCAGGTCTCACCGCCGAAGTGATCGTGGTCGACGACGGCAGCCGTGACGACACCGCTGAGGTGGTACAGCGGTATGCGCAGCGCTGGCCGCAGCTGAAGCTGGTCGCAGCGGAACGCAACGCCGGCAAAGGGGCCGCGGTGCGTCTCGGCATGGCGGCGGCGCGAGGCCGTTACCGCGTCTTCAGCGATGCCGACTTGAGTGTTCCGATTGATGATATGGAGAAGTTGCTGCGGCCGCTTCACGCCGGGGCCGGAGTGGCGATCGCCTCGCGCGGACTGCGCGATTCACAGGTGGAGCTGCATCAGCCCTGGTACCGGGAAACCATGGGGAAGATCTTCAACCGGTTGGTGCGGATCTTCGTGCTCGGCGGCGTGCACGACACCCAGTGCGGATTCAAGGCGTTTACGGGCGAGGTCGCCGACCGGGTCTTTCCGGTGCTGCAGACCCGCGGTTTTGGCTTCGATGTCGAGCTGCTCTACCGAGCGCAGCACGCCGGCTACACGATTGTCGAGGTGCCGACTCGCTGGATCAATTCGCCACAGAGTCGGGTGCATCCGATCCGGCACTCCGCCGCGATGTTCCTGGAGCTCCTCGCCATCCCCGACCGGGTGCGCAAGCATCCAACCCCCGGCGTTCAGAGCAATGACCGTCGCGCCTCCGCGTGACGACTGCCTTCAGGGCGCTCGCTCGACTCGATATATCGTGACAGCGCCGTCGCGATGGACCGGTTCGAGATAGGGCTGGTCTTCCGGGTGGAATCCGGTTTTCGCCTCATCGGGTCCCCAGTACACCAGGGTGATACCGTTGGCCGCGAGAAAGGCGCGCACCGTCGCCTCCGGAACACCGGGACGGAGCACCGCACCGACCCTGTCGATCTTCTGAAAGTAGTCGAGTGTCTCGCTGTAGTGGCCGACGTAGACGCTGACCCCGGCCCAGGCCGGCAGCAGCTGTCCCGCCTGGGGTGAGGAGAGCGCCCGGTCGCCGGTCTGATGCTGCGCCGACAACCACTGCATGGCCTGCCAGGCATCGTTGCCGATGTAGGCCTCCGCGAATGCGCCCGAGGCAAAGCGCAGCGCGATGGCCAGCACGATCGCCGAGGCGAAGCAGCAGCTGGTCATGAGGATGGCGGTGACCCGGCGGGCGGATGACCGGCGAAGGCCGGCGGTCAGCGCGCGCAGGCCAACCACCGCCAGGATCCCGATCGGAACATAGAGCGCGTCGAGCAGGCGGCGCTGGATGTTCGCCAGATTCGGAAGGTACAGCAGCGCGATAACCAGCGGCGGCCAGACCAGCATCAGGGCCAGGCCCTCGTCTCGACGCCGCCAGGCAATCGCCCCGCCTCCGGCAGCCAGCAGCAGGGGAACGCCGAGGCTGACCACCAGGCTCATCAGCCCCGGCGCCTGATGCCGCCACTGCCGTGCCCATTCCGCGATGGTGGGGTCTGAGAACAGGATCCAGGCGTTGTAGGCGAGCAGCGGAGTGGTGGCGAGAAACGGCAGGGCCTCGGCGGCGCGCGTTCGCCACGCCGGCGGCGCCCCCCATGCCAGCAGCAGCACCCGGTAGACGATCCAGATCAGGGCGATGACGGCGATCATCTGTGGATGGATGGTGGTGAGCGCGAGCAACGCCACCGAGGTCAGCGCCAGAGGGCGCCAGCCGGGTCGCTGCGCGATCTGGAGCAGCCCCAGCACGCTGGCGATGATAAGCGCCGTCGCCCAGGCGAAGTGCGGGATCGCGAGGATCGAGTACCAGCCGCTGAGCTCGGGAAGGTGGAGATCGAGCGCCTCCACCTTGCCGCCGAAGATGTCCGGGTTGCCCGCCGCCTGTGCCAGGAAGCCGACGCCCGATCCCAGGATGACGAGGACCAGGCCCAGATTTCGAAGCTCAGCCGGGAGCAGCCGCCGACACAGCCGGTCGACCGCGAGCACGAGGACGAGCGCGCCCGAAATCCGGGCCAGGTGATAGGTGGCGATCACCGGGAGATGGAGCAGGCCGGCAAGGTGGCCAAAGAGAAGGTAGAACCCGAACAGAAAGACGCCGGCGTGCGGTTCGCTGGTGTAGGGATCGGTCCACAGCCACGAGCCGTCGGCTCCCTGGCGCATCTTTGCCAGATACGTCGTGGCGTCGTCGGCGATGAAGAAGAAGCCGGCGAAATGATGGCCCGCCGGAGTCCAGGCGTAGGCCAGCAGGTAGGGGAGGAGCGAGAGCATCGCTACCGCGGCGGCAAACCCGAGGGCGAAGCGGGGCCACGGCCGCCGCCGGGCGGCCGGCTCTGGGGCCGGCCGGGCTAGCGGGAGCGAAGCAGCCATGGTGCGCTCAGAAAGAGAATCAGGGTTCCGAAGAACAGGGCATTCGACGCCACGAACACGATCGGGTCGTGAGTCTGCGCCTCGCGGAAACCGGCGAGGCCAAAGCCCGGCCCGGCCGGGTAGCGCGGGAGCACACTGAAGACGAACAGCAGGCCGGCCAGCGCCGCGGTGGGGAGGACCGGCCAGTGACGTCGCGCGAGCGCGATCGCGCTCAGCCAGATCACGGGCAGGAGGATGACGAGATGATGCGGCCAGGCTACCGACGACAGCAGCGGGATCAGCGGCAAGAAGGCGGCGCAGCGGGCCAAGGCCGCATGACGCCGCGTCCGCCAGAACCACACGCCGATCAGAAGGATGCCGGCGGTGGCGGGCAGGAGAAACGCCCAGGGAACATCGATCCATGGCTGGGTGTAGGGATTCGCGCTGGTCACCCGCTCCAGAACGCCGCCGAGCGACTGGTTCGCGTAGAAGGCCGTCCCTGGTGCCAGGGCAGGTAAGACCTGTCGAGTAAACAGGACCGTGTCGTCGAAGCGGAACAACGCGCCGAGGCCGCAGACCGCGGCGAAGGCGCTCACCATCCAGCCTGCGGCTCGAAGGCGCCGGTCGAACAACAGCCAGACCAGGAGGATGATCGGGGTCAGCTTCAGTGCGGCGGCGACACCCAGCGCCGCGCCATAGCGCGGACCGCTCCGGACAATGCCAAGCACGCCGGCGGTCACCAGTAGCAGGACCGGCAGGTTCGCCTGGCCTTCCACGACATCGATCCACAACGGGTAGAAGGTGACCGTGGCGACGATCAGCGCCGTCACCGCCCAGGCCGGCGGCTTTTGCCATCGAAGGATGAGCGCAAGCGCGCCGATCAGCGCCGCCTGGCTGATCAACAGCCAGATCGCGCCGGCCACCGCGTCGGGCAGAAGTCCCAACGGAGCGATCAACACGGCGAACGCCGGTGGATAGATGAAGGCGGGCCTCAGGGTCGGGTCGGGGAAGGGATGGTGCAGGAACGTGGCATAGAGTGGCGCGCCATGCCAGATGTCGCGAGCGGCGGCCAGATACGCTTCGGAGTCCTGGTGGCGTAGGCCGGCGGCGCCTATGACGAGTAGATAGATGACGATCGCCGAGCCGATCAAGCCGGCCTGGGCGACGAACGCCGGCCGAACCTTCCGTGAGGGCGGCGCAGCCGGCACCGCCCGAGCCGCGGAGGAAGGGATCGACACTGCCAGGCTATAACGCCTCGGAGAAGGGGTTCCTCACACTCGTCGTTACACCGTCGTCATGGCTGGCGCACACCCGCCGGCCGGTGAACCTGGGCTCTCGCTGACCCGGGTCGCCGCCCGGCTGACCACCCCCTCGGTCTATCTCGCGGTGCTCGGCGGCCTCCAACTGGCGGTGCTGTGGATGCTGCGCGCCCACCTCGGAACCGCACTGCCGGTGATCGGCAGCGCGGGCTTGCTCGCCATGCTGGCGCTGGTCGCGCTCAAGCGGGGGTCCGAGTGGTTGAGGTTCTGGGGCGTCGCGGCGCTTGGCGCGTTCACAGCGATCGGACCGACCCTGGCCGCCATAATCGAGCGACCACGGATCGGTCTAACCATGGAGCACGACGGCATGCTCCAGGTCGAGTCGGCGATCGACCGGGTCCTCGGCGGCCAGGCGATCTATGGGGTCGACTGGTCTGGCACACCGATGGCCAGGCTGCCCTGGGATCTGACGAGCGGCGGCAACCCGGCGCTCCACCACATGGCCTACCTTCCGTTGACCGTTCTGGTCGGCATTCCATTCAGGCTGCTGAGCGGCACCCTCGGTCTTGGCTTCGATTACCGGATCGTGCTCATCGCTTTCGCGCTGCTCGGGCTGTTCGCCATCGCCACCCTGCCGGTTGCCGCCGAGCGACGCCTGATGGTGCTGGCCGCGATCTATGTCAGCCCGCTGATCACGCTGTACCTGTGGTCAGGGCGGAACGACATCGAGTTCCTGGCAACCGTGCTCCTCAGTCTCATGTTGCTGTCGCGTGGTCATGCGATCCCGGCCGCCGGCGCTCTCGGCGTTGCGGTCGCGTTAAAACCGTTTGCCTGGCTGGCCGTGCCCTTCTTGCTTGTGGTGCTCGTGATGCGGTTGCGAGCGGGCCGTAGCCGTCGTGAGTTGTTGGGCGCTCTCGCGGTCCTCGTCATCACGCCGATCGCGACCATCGTTCCATTCTTCATCGCCAATCCGCCGGCTTTCTGGTCGGATGTCGTGCTCTACACCAGCGGCGGCGTGCCCGACGCGTATCCGATTGCGGGCTATGGCTTTGGCGAGATCCTCTACCAGGCCCGTCTGATCGCTCACCGCACCGACGCCTTTCCGTTCACGGCGTTCCAGCTCGCGGCCATGCTGCCGGTGCTCTGGTGGGCGGGCCGCGCTGTTGCGCGCCGGCCGACGGCCGGTCGCTGGATGGCCGGCTACGCCGGCGTGCTGCTCGCCTTCATGTTTTTCGGTCGCTTCTTCAACGACAACTATGTCGCGGTCGTGATCACCCTCTTCCTCTGTGTCCTGCCTCTGGGCGCGGCGAGCCTGATGCCGCCCCGCGCGGCGCAGGCCGGCCGGCTCGCCGCCTGATGGCGCTCGCCCGCTGGCGCCCCGAACCAGCCCCCGGCGTGCGGCCGCGCTCTGCCGGATGGCGGTGGCCGGCGGTCTTCGCCACCGTGCTCTGCCTCCTTACGGTGCCGCCGATCGCGCTTGCCGCGATTCGCGTTCCGGCGGGGAGCGTGTTCTCCGGATACGTGGTCATCGCCCGCGACGCGTACGTCTACCAGGCCATGTGGCGATGACCACGTATCCGGAGAACACGCTC
>Ga0209808_1001482_pt1 | contig 12091 bp, 6 predicted proteins | sample GraSoiAngelo_157_FD_186171 | JGI IMG/M metagenome (GOLD analysis project Ga0209808, IMG submission 186171) | Grasslands soil microbial communities from the Angelo Coastal Reserve, California, USA - 14_1009_16_20cm (SPAdes) (version 2) | ecosystem: Environmental > Terrestrial > Soil > Grasslands ...
ATTCCTGTTGAATCTTCGCGTGCGTACCTTGGGATTGCACATACAGATTCACGCCGGTCAAGAGAATCGCGCCGAGTCCAATCAGCGCCCCTAGAGCGATCAATGAAACCAGGCGTAATCTTTTCACCGTGAGACGTTACGCAGTCCGACTTTGAAGAAAAGGTGAAAGCCCTCTGCTACTTTTCCTTGTGACCGATACGATTGTCATTCTCAATCCAACCGCGGGAAGCCCGGAACATATTCGGAGCTGGCAGGAACGCATCGAATCACTCGCTGGTGAGTGCCCCGTCGGTATTACTGCACATTCCGGCGAAGCGAAGGCGCTGGCCAGGCGCGCAGTCGAAGCGGGATTTACCCGGATCGTCGCGGCAGGCGGCGACGGAACAGTTAGCCAGGTGGCAAACGGACTAGCTGGCAGCAATGCCACATTAGGCGTGCTCCCAATGGGAAGCGTGAATGTTTTCGCGATGGAGCTTGGCTTGCCATTGCACAATCTCCAGCGCTGCTGGGATATCATCGAAGGCACAACCGTCCGCCTGGTCGATCTGCCGAGTGCAAATGGGAAATATTTTGTCCAGCTTGGCGGCGTGGGGCTGGACGCACAGGTGGTCAAAGAGACCAGCCTCGCTTTCAAGCGCAGTTTCGGGCCGCTGAGCTATCTCATATCGGCAACCCACATCGCGGCACGACAACCGCCGAAGCTCTTCATCGAGTCGGAGCATACTGCTGTGGAAGAAGGATCGTTCGTTCTCATTGGCAACGGACGCCTTTACGGAGGGCCCTTCCCGTTTTTTAAACACGCTATCGTCGACGATGGTTTGTTTGATGTCGTGGTCTTCAAACGGCTCGGCTATCTCGAAATCGTCAAGTATCTCCAGGACGTTGTATTCAGCTCCGACATTAAGGTTCCGGAAATCGAATATTTTCAGACGCGGCAATTGCGCATAACGAGCGAACAGGACGTTCCCCTTGAGCTCGATGGCGAACTCGCGGGCAATTGCCCGGTTGATTTCCGAATTCGGAAGAGAGCGCTTCGCGTTCTGGCGCCTAAGCCCTGAGCGCTATCATTTGCACGATGGCTCGTAGTGATCATTGGACTCACAAAAAAGCTGCTGCTTCAATTAACCCGGCACAGGTCGAAACTGCCCTGATTCATCTTAGGGAACATTGGCCGGAAACCGCCCAGCCTCTTATCGATGTCGTCGAACAATTTCCGTTGGGCGAGGCTGCGCTGATTCATCTTCTTGCTGTCTCCAGTATTTGCGCGGCGCGCCTCACACACGACCCGGACAGCCTTCTGTGGCTTTGCCAGCCGCAAGTCTGCGGTGCCCCTCGCGGCTATGCGGAGATGCTGGGCTACTTGCAGAGGTCGGCTGGCAACTCGATCGCAGACCAGGGTTTTTCTGCCCTTCGTTTTTGGAAGGGCCGTGAGATGACGCGCATCGCCGTACGGGAGCTTGCTAACGTGGCGTCGCTAGAGGAAACCACCGGTGAGCTGTCGCAGGTGGCGGAAATTTGTATCCGCAATGTGTTCGAACATTGGAACACTGAATTGCGGCAACAATATGGTTCGCCCAACGCGGAATTCGCCATTCTTGCATTAGGCAAGCTTGGCGGCGGCGAGCTAAATCACAGCTCAGACGTCGATCTTCTCTTTCTCTACAGTGAGGAAGGCCAGCTCACAACACACATTTCCTATCACGAATTCTTTAACCGGCTGGGAAAAAGAATGCTCGAAACTTTTTCAACTCAGCATCCGGCTGGCTCGCTCTTTCGCGTCGATCTGCGTCTGCGACCGGAAGGCTCGGCGGGGCCATTGGCCCGCTCGCTCGAGAGCATGGAAAATTATTATGCCGGGTTCGGCGAAACCTGGGAACGCCTTGCGCTGATTAAAGCGCGCGGAATCGGCGGCAGCAGCGAGCTGGCTTACGAATTTCTACGGCAACATCAGCCTTTCATTTACCCCAAAAGCGCGTCGTCCGACTTGCTGGACGAAATCGCCAGTATCAAGCGACGCATCGAGCGCGACATCGTCGGCGCGGATAAGCTGGAACGCGACGTGAAACTTGGACGCGGAGGGATTCGCGAGATCGAATTTATCGTGCAGACTTTGCAGCTTATCCATGGAGCGCGTCATCCGTTCCTGCAGGAACCGGGTATGCTCAAAGCGCTGCGAGGGCTTCGTCAATTAGATCTTCTTCCGCGCGAGGAAGTGCTGACCTGCGATAATACTTACCGATTTCTCCGCCGCGTGGAGCATCGTCTGCAGATAGAGGCCGAACAGCAAACGCATATCGTTCCTCGAGAGGCGGAAGCCTTGCGACGCCTCGCACTCAGCCTCCGTTTTCGGTCTAGTGAAGATTTCACTGCGGCGCTGCAGGAAAAGATGCGCGCAGTGCGTCCGATTTTTCAACGGATTGTTTCGGGAACCTCCACGGGGCCGCCCAGATCGCCCGAGGCAAACGATCTGGAAATTTTCAGCGATCAGAAACGGGCGACGAAGGCGCTTTCTGCTCTCGTACAGGGGGCTGCCGGTTTCCATATCGCGCCGCGCACACGCCAGGTCTTTCGCAAGCTGCGTCCAGACTTGCTAGGATGGCTCGCAAAGACTGCAGATCCGGATGCGACCCTGAATCAATTCGTTCGCCTCGTGGAAGGTTATGGTTTGCGCAGCCTGTTCTTTGAGCTCCTGGTCGCAAATCCTCGATTGCTGGAGCTGGTTATTAAGACCTTCGATGCCAGCCGCTTCGCCAGCGAGCTTTTGATTCGCCGTCCGCAGCTTTTAGAGGACATCACTCGAGACCCAACATTTGGTGAACCGCGGTCGGTGGCAGAAAATTTAAAGCGGCTCGATTCGTTAGGCGCGGACGCAAACAATCTTAACCCGGTACGCGCCTACCGGCAGAGGCAGCTGTTGCGCATCATCCTGCGCGACGTGCTGGGACTTATCCAACCAGCGGCGACTTTTGCCGAGCTTTCCGATGTCGCGGAAGCGTGCCTGGTTTTTGTCGCGAAGCTTCTCGCAAACGAGAACCTCACCGTCATCGCGCTCGGAAAATTTGGAGGGCGCGAGATCAGCTACGGCGCGGACCTGGACGTCTTGTTTGTGGGCGACGACGTTCGCGCGGCCCAGAATCTCATGATCGCCATGGCGCAGCCGACCGCAGAGGGAAACATCTGGGCGCTGGATGCAAGGCTGCGTCCTGAAGGCGAAAAAGGTCCGGTTGTCTGCTCTCTTGAAACCTACGAGTCGTACTACGCAGGCCGAGCCCAGCCTTGGGAATTGCAGGCGTTGATCCGCGCCCGCGGCGTCAGCGGGTCGTTGCAAAGCGAATTCATGGAGATTGCAAAACGCGCATGGAGTCGTGCATGCCAGGATGCCGATGTTTTCATTAAAATCGACGACATGCTTGAGCGTATTCGGCGTGAGCGCGGAAGCGGATCGGATTTTCTCGATTTGAAGACCGGAAGCGGCGGCATCATAGAAGCGGAGTTTCTCGTTCAAGCATTGCAGATTCGCGAAAATATCTGGGAACAAAACTGGGAGCGCGCCGTCGATGGATTGCACGAGCAGAGACATCTGGACAGTGCGGAGGTTGCGAAGCTGAAAAGGTCTTACGCGTTGCTGCGCCGCTGCGAACTTGTGCTGCGCCGGTATGACAACAGAGGCGGTTCAACGCTTCCGAGCGATCCAGACGAACAACGAAAGTTTGGCATGCGTCTTGGCTACCATGAATTCGACGCTTTCGGTCGCGATTATCTCGAGGCGCGCGACGCGATTCACGCACTCTACCAGGGGCACATTACACCGGCTTAACCGCGGTAACGATTAACGTTCGCCCAAGCAGCAGGTCCCGCGAATTCATCGCTCGAACGGCCCCAGCATTGCGCTCGTCCAGCGTGCCGTAGGTGCTCTTATCACGATGATAAACGATCAGTCTGTGGCACGCACAGAAACGATTAGGAACGGAAATGCCAGAAGCGAGCGGCGTTGATACTTATCCACTGTCACTTTCAAATCCTGGAAACCAGCACTGAGAAGCGCGTGCGATAGATAGAACCAACTGACTGGATTGATGTGGCCACGCGTGGAGTGAATGTCGGATTCGTCCGGCGCCAAAGGGCCAAATAAATTATAAAAGCCAGGCGACAGATACCGCAGACGGGACCGCAGATTCAAAATATTCGGGGTTGAGAACACTGCGACGCCCCCCGGTTGTAGAACACGGAAAATTTCGCGGATGGTCTCCCTATAGTTTTCCAAATGCTCGATTGTTTCGATGCATGTAACTAGCGCGAACCGATTATCACTGTACGGGAGCGGTTGGTGATTCAGATCGACCGTGTCGATCCTGATACCGGGAACGGAGACCAATTTGTCCGTGTAATCGCAGCCAAAAGAACGAAACGGACAACGCGCTCCAACCAGTCGCAACAATTCCCCCGGTCCCGCTGCCGACATCGAGGGGGTCTCCGCCGGACGGCATGGCAGGCGCTGTCGCGATCGCGCGAAGGACGCTTTGATGAATCCTAGAAGTGCTTAGCTCGGAAATCTCGCGCCGCCGCTTTTTCCCAAAGATTTTTCGGTAGAGATTCTTGGAGAACCTTCGAGTGCGCACAGCGAATTCTGAACCGTGTCCGAGCGCGTTAAGACCGGCAATCGCGACCGATCAGCCCGGAATGCCTTTGAGCATCTCAGCATTGGTCGGGAATTTTTTCACAAACATCAACAGTCGCTGAATCGCTTCCTCTGGTTTGTGTCCAGCCAGGCCGCGCCGGATGAGATTGATTTTCTCCAGTTCCCACGGTTGCAACAGCAACTCTTCCCGGCGTGTGCCAGATAGAAAAATGTCCACTGCAGGATAGATCCGCTGGTCGCTGATTTTCCGGTCGAGCACCATTTCCATGTTTCCGGTGCCCTTGAATTCTTGAAAAATCAGTTCGTCCATGCGGCTGCCGGTTTCGATCAGTGCTGTAGCAACAATTGTGAGAGAACCGGCTTCCTCGGTATTACGCGCGGCTGCGAAGATTTTGCGCGGAGTCTCCATGGCGCGCGCATCGATACCGCCGCTCATCGTGCGACCTCCACCGCCCATTGCATTATTGAATGCGCGAGCCGTGCGCGTGATGGAGTCGAGAAGAATAAACACGTGTTTTCCTGCTTCGACGAGCCGTTTCGCGCGCTCGATCGCCAATTGCGAGATGCGTGTATGACTTTTGATGTCGGCATCATTCGAGCTGGCCATCAGCTCCGAAGTTGGATGCGAACGACGAAAATCGGTCACTTCTTCCGGACGCTCATCGACAAGCAGGATGATCAGAATGACCTCCGGATGATTTTTTGCCACTGCGTCGGCGATGTGATGCAGCAGTGTTGTCTTGCCGGTGCGCGGCGGCGCGACAATCAAACCGCGCTGCCCCATTCCTAACGGCGTCATTAAATCCATGATGCGCGTCGTGAAACGATCCGGCACTGTTTCGAGCTTGATCCGCTTGTTCGGATTGATCGTGGTCAACTCCTCAAATGGCGTGAGACCCTGATATTTCGAAGGCTCTTCACCATTGATCTTCAACAGCTTGACCAATTGCGGGCCGCGGCTGCCGCGCCGGGTTTCACCGTAAATCCACATGCCGTCACGCAAGGCAAAACGGCGAACAATTTCGGGGGTTACAAAAATATCCTGCGGCGTTTGCACGAAATTGCGCTTCGCATCGCGCAAAAATCCGAAACCCTTGCCGGAGATTTCAATGATACCTTCGCCGAATTCCGGTTCGGCCTGAACTTGTTCGCCACCTTCGGCAGCAGGCTCTCCTCCCTCGCGTCCGACTGAGGCCGGTCGGTCGAGAGTCTCAACATCAGTAACCGCGCTGCCAGGATTGGCATTAACTGACGAAGAATTTGGCGACTCTGCAGAATTATCGCGTCCGAATCGTTCGTCCCGGCCCCGGTAACGCTTTCGCGGGAAACGGCGGCGCGGGCGATGATGACGTTGTTCCGGCGAGGCAGACTCAGTCGGCACAGGTTGGGATTCGTTTTCTTCGTTCATAAGCTAAAATCTTCGCGGCGCAGCACCGCCTTAACACATCTCCTGGAAGCAATACGTTCAGGCCGGCAATCTGGCCAGCAATTCGTCGGGAATTTCTAGATTTGAATAGACGTTTTGCACGTCGTCGTCGTCTTCGAGCGCATCACATAAACGGAGCACCTGACGCGCCGCGGTTTCGTCGGACACCGCAACAGTTGTATCGGGGATGAATGTAAACTTTTGCCCATCGGTGGTTACGCCCGCATTTTTGAGCGCTTCAGCTACGGCGTATAGCTGATCGTGGGAAGTAAGAACAACATACTGATCGTCGTCGTTTGTCAACTCTTCTGCGCCAGCTTCCAACGCAATCTCCAGTAATCGATCCTCGTCGATGCTCGAGCGCGGGACGGTGATTTGCCCTTTCCTGTGGAACATGTACGAAACGCTTCCGGTGGAGGCGAGATTGCCATTGTGCTGACTGAAAATGCTTCGAATCTCCGCCCCGGTGCGGTTCTTATTATCGGTTGCCGTTTCGACAATGATTGCCACGCCTCCCGGCGCGTAACCTTCGTATACGATCTCGTCGAATTGTTGCCCATCCTTGTCCTCGCCGGTGCCGCGTTTGATCGCGCGCTCGATGTTATCGTTCGGCATACTTTGCGTGCGCGCAGCCTGGATCGCGCTGCGCAGACGCGGGTTGCCGTTCGGGTCACCGCCACCGCGCTTTGCTGCGATGGTAATCTCCTTTGATAATTTGCTGAAGATCTTGCCGCGTTTCGCGTCGATCGCGCCTTTAAACCGCTTGACCTTCGACCACTTACTATGTCCCGCCATAGATGGGGATTGTTATGCAACTGCTGATTGATCTTGCGAATTTCCGAACAACACCTCGCCCGAGAGAATTACTGGCAAGGAGGGAAACTAACGCGCCATATTCAATCGCAACCGGAACCGTTTGTCAATCCCGTTGCGAGGCTTTGTCGCCTTGCGAAACAGTGCCGTCTTGTCGAGCCCCGTGAGCTAAGATGATTTCAGCAGAATGCGCGGATTCATTTCCGCAATCACGCTCAGCAATGAATCGTGGCGAAAAAAAGGGCGGGATAGATTTCGCCTATCCCGCCCAAAACAGACAAGCTTACGGTATTCGCAACGCCCAGACGCTGCGTCCGTGCGTCGCCGCGTAGAGTACGTGCGAACCGTTGACCATGGTCAGTCCTGCAACCTCCACTGCCGGCAGCCCCGTGCCAGCGACTGTCCAAGTCGACGAGCCGCTTGCCAGTCTGAAGACGCCAAAGTCGGTGCCCGCGAACAAATCTCCCCTTACGGAGCGAACCAGAGCTGTTACGGGAAGGTCACCCATCGGGCCAGTGCCACCATCGAGGTTTACCCAGGTTGCGTTATGGGCTACCGGATTGTACGTCACTGAGAACACGTGCCCCGGTGTGCTGGGAGTAAGCGAACTATAGCCTGAATACGAGATCCACGCATGATTCGGGTTGGACTGATCGATGTAGATCGAGCTGACGAACCGACCAGGAGCGGCCGTTGCACTAGGCAACGTATCCAGCCGGGTAAAAGTCACGCTGCCCGCTGCGGCATCGGCGTTACTTGATATAAAGACGCGACCCGTGGTGGTTGCGACCCATAGCGTTCCAGCATTAGCCCTCGTTCGCGCGAACGCGGCGACGTTGCCACCCGCGAGAGATGTTCCACGATAGTCAGCGGCAGACGCGGTCAGATTCGTCGCACCGGCTGGTCCGATGCGGACGAAATCACCGCAGGTTGGGGTGCCCCCAAAGGTCGTAAACTCGGGGCAGTTCGCTTCGAGAAATGCTTGATTACCGGCCCAATCCTGAGTCCGCCAGACACTCAACGAGCCTTGGAAGATTGTCCCCGCGCTGAGAGGATCGGCGATGATGGGCGAGTAGAACTGCGCTGCCTCCCCGCTAGCGACAATTGGGCCGCTGGCGATGACCCACTTTGTCGGGTCGCCGTTCTGGAAGTTCACATCGTGGAAGTTGGAGGTGAACGAGTTAAACCGCAGCGAGGGATTGGAAACGTTGAAGCCCGACTGACCGCCATCGCCGTAGATCTCCTGGTTCCATGTCGTCGAACCAGTATATAACAGGGTGCCGTTGTCCTGCGTTCCTCCCTGCACACTGTGCAGTGGATCGAGTGCGTTGTAGGAGACGCTTTGAAACTGCAGCGTCGATAGTCCCGCGTTCAAGTTGTAGAGGAAGCTCGGGACCGCGGACAGCAACTGCTGGCATGTTGCCAGGTCCGTCGTGTTCAGGCCACGACCCGAACACTGAGATGAGATGTCCGAAAACACCCCGCTGGAGCGAACAAGCCCACCGTCCGAACCGAAAATGGCGGCGTCCGTGCCAGGGGCTTCTACAATCGCGTGACTGTCTGGATGCATACCGTTCGGCGCGTATGGCGTCGGGTCGCAGCAGGTACCGGGAGGCGCCGGGTTCGTCGTGGCATCCCAAGTCATGTCAGTAAAGTGGAGGCCGGCGTCGCTCGAACGCAGGAAGGCGCGACCATTGTTCCTGAAGCCGCTGTAGTTATAGGCACCGCCGAGGTATACGACATCGGGTTTTCCCGCAGGTGAATAAACGACATTGTCGTACCAGCATTGGGCGCCAATCTGCGGGTCGCCGCAGTAGTTTAGCGTTTGATTCGGCGCGCTCGACGCGTCCTGCAATGCTGTCAGATCGGTGAAACTCGCGTCTGTCGCAGTCACTGCATCGTCCGTGCGATACAGCCGCGCCCGATTCGCCGTGGTCTGGCTGGAATTTCCAACGCCCACGTACATTCGCGTAAATCCACCCGAAATCGGTGTGACAGCGAACGACGCCCGATCGGTATTTAGCGCTGCGTTGCGGGCGTTTTTGATCTGCGCCCAGTTAGCCCCGCTATCGGTGGAACGCCAGACGCCGCCTTTGGTGTTGAGCGGGAGCGCGTTGTTCTGAGGGTACGGAGCGGCATAAACTATGTTCGATGATCCCGGGTCGAGCGCGGTCTCGTGAACGCCGCGTGAAGAGCCGAAGCTTGCTTGGATGATTCCGGCATCATCGACGAGGTCTGGATTGAGGCAAACATCTTGATAATTTAAGAGCGTAAAGTTTGCTCCGCCGTCGGTGGACTTCCACAGTCCGTACGGTGGAAGGCCTGGAGCAAGTGTGGCGGTACCGCCAGTTACAGAGCTGATGCCGCGCACGCCGCGGTCGGACGAAACGTAAAGAATATTCGAGTTACCCGGATCGACAATGATTGAGGAGATGGAACGGCCATCGAAAGCTGGCCCGCTGTAAGCCGGTGCTGTACGAAAACCTCCCCTCCCAAAAATAGCAGTGCAATCAACTCCGCTCCCCTGCGGAACACTGGTATTTGCAGCAAGATGCGTCCACGTGTTGCCGCCGTCAGTGGACTTATAGATTCCGAAGCCGGCCTCCGAATCACCCGACGAATTTGGCTCGCCCGTTCCGGCGTACAGCGTGGTGTGAGCAGCATCGTAGGTCAGAGTTCCAATCGCATTCGTCGCGAAGCTGCCCGAGATGAATGTCCAGCTTGGTCCGCTAGTGGAAAGCGCATTATCAGTGCGCCATACGCCGCCGCCTGCCGCTGCGGCCCACACCCGGCAGGTGGTATTATTACAGTTCGGATCGATCGCGAGCGCCGTTATTCGACCGGAGTCTATGTAAGGCGCTCCGCTGAAGGTTAGGACATCAGGGAAATTTGTTGTGCTGGGCCCAATTAAGTTCCAGCCCCCGATACTCGCAGTCGCGCGCGCTCGGACCCTCTGGAAGGCCGTTCGCGCGCTTACTGTTGCGGCAAAAGGCACGTACGCTGCAGGGTAAGCGCGATTCGCGTAAGCTTGTTCAGCCGCCGCCGTTGGCCCGCCCTCTCTTTCAGCGCCAGGTAACGCCAGTTTGTTTCGAAAGAATTGAGCGCGATTTTGGCTGAATTTATTGATCGCGTCTTTGTTATCTGATTTCACCCATTGTGGGCCGGACGGTTTCACCGCGACGAACGCCATTGCGGCCGCTGCGGACATTAAGGTTACGACACTTGCCATGCGCGAGTGCGATATGAGACGATTGCGACTAAACGAACGATGAGTTTTCATATGTGTGGAGATGGCTGATTCCAAGCCGGAAGAGAGGAGAGAGCTTGGGACGACCAAGATTGCCAGGATAACAACGAAAACGTCAATCCTTTTAACCTTATATTTTTGTAATGTTGTAGTTGTGAGCCGGGCGACGAACTCGCCAGAATCTCTCCACGGATCGAAAGGACGTAAAAGAAAACGGCACACTCAGGCGCGCCTGCTACCGACAAGAACCGAAATGATGGGTTGTCAGCTGTTTTAAGCAGCTATCACGACGGCGCGCTTCCGGGCCGTTGCGTCGAGGATCCGCTTTCGCAAACGCAATGATTTCGGCGTCGTTTCCACGTATTCGTCGACATCGATGTACTCAATCGCACGCTCCAGGCTCATGCGAAGGGGCGCTTCGAGTTGGATGCCTTTCCCTTCACCTTGCGAACGCATGTTGGTGAGATGTTTTGCTTTACAGGGATTGACTGGCAAATCTTCCGGGCGCGCATTTTCGCCGACGATCATCCCTTCGTAAACGTCCTCCTGTGGTCCGATGAAAAGCCGGCCGCGTTCCTGAATGTTGTTGAGAGCGTAAGCCGTGCTGACCCCCGATTCCATCGACACCATCACACCACGACCGCGTCCTCCGATTTCGCCCTTAAATGGCGCGTATTCGCGAAAAAGATGGCTCATCAATCCTTCGCCACGTGTCAGGTTGACGAGATCGGTTTCAAAGCCAATCAGGCCCCGAGTCGGAGTAATTGCCTCGATCGACACGCGTGTTGCGTGATGATCCATGCCGACAACCTCACCTTTGCGATTGGCAATCAATTGCAAAATGTCACCGAGATTTTCGTCCGGTAGATCGACATAAAGATTTTCCAGGGGCTCGAGCAGAGCGCCATTCTCTGCCCGATGGAAAATCACCTCGGGACGCGAGACCATCACTTCATAGCCTTCGCGTCGCATTTGCTCGATCAGGATCGCGATCTGCATTTCGCCGCGCGCGTTGATCTCAAATGCCCCTGCGGTTTCCGTGTCGTTGACCTGGAGTGAGACGTTGGCGCGAGTCTCGCGAATAAGGCGCTCGCGAATATTCCGCGCCGTCACAAATTTTCCTTCGCGCCCGGCAAACGGCGAATCGTTGACCAGAATGTGCATGCGAATCGTTGGCGGATCGATATCGACAAATTGTAGCGGCGTCCGTTCTTCGCGGTCTGAGAGGGTTTCGCCAATATAAACTTCCTCGAAGCCGGCCAGTCCAACGATGTCGCCGGCGGTCGCGTGTTTAATTTCCACCTGCTCCAATCCCGAATAGGTAAAAAGCGCGGTGACTGTAGCCCGCTCATGGCGCCCATCGCGGTGAATGCAGACAATGGAGTCGCCGACTGCAACGCGACCGCTGACGATGCGCCCGAGTGCGATTCTTCCCAGGTAATCGCTGTAATCCAGATTCGAGACGAGCATTTGAAAGAATGGTTCGCTCGAAATCTTTGGCGGCGGCACGTGTTGCACAATCGCCTGAAAAAGCGGTGTCATGTCTTCGTTGTTTTCGTGCAATTCGCGCACGGCAAAACCGTCCTTGGCGCTGGCGTAAATGATTGGAAAATCAAGTTGCTCGTCGGTCGCCTTCAATTCGACGAAGAGATCGAAAATCTCGTCCAGCACTTTGTGCGGACGCGCGTTTTCTCTGTCGATCTTATTAATGACAACAACCGCCTTCAATTTGTTCTCCAGCGCCTTGCGTAAAACAAAACGTGTCTGTGCCTGCGGCCCATCGTGCGCATCGACCACGAGCAGCACGCCGTCCACCATTTTCATGATCCGCTCGACTTCGCCGCCAAAATCGGCGTGACCGGGTGTATCGACGATGTTGATCCGGTAACCGCTCCACTGAAAAGCTGCATTCTTCGCTCGAATCGTGATTCCTTTTTCGCGCTCGAGATCCATCGAATCCATCATG
>Ga0209808_1001484_pt1 | contig 12086 bp, 8 predicted proteins | sample GraSoiAngelo_157_FD_186171 | JGI IMG/M metagenome (GOLD analysis project Ga0209808, IMG submission 186171) | Grasslands soil microbial communities from the Angelo Coastal Reserve, California, USA - 14_1009_16_20cm (SPAdes) (version 2) | ecosystem: Environmental > Terrestrial > Soil > Grasslands ...
TCGGAGCCCGAGAGCCGAGCGCGCGGCCGCCCCGCATGGCCGCCGTCGGCGACACTCGCGTCCCTTTCACCACGACGCTCCGCAGAGGAGGGGTGATCGGCGGCCGGCTCGGGACGCCCGCGAGCTACGAGCGTGACCCGAGACGGCGGTGCGGGGAGGCGGGGGCGCCGTCTCCCCGCTGCGCCATTCGGGCGCGCGCGCGTGCCGCACGTCTTTCGCCGGCACGCCGAGAGCAAGCAGGCGATGGGCTTCCGCCGCTGCATGCTGCGGGGGCTCGCAGCGGTGCGCGGCGAGTGGCTTCTCGTGTGCGCCGCCTTCAACCTGCGGCGGCTGCGGGCGCTGGCGTCGAGCTCGCGTAGCGCCGCCCCGCTGCGGGGGCTGTTGCGGGGGTGCGATCCGGCGCGACGCACGTCGCGGGAGCGGGGGCGCTGTCGCAGCGCCTATGAGGCGTCCGAACGAAACCGCCGGTCACGCCCATCGCTCGCCGGCGCCGAATCGAAGCGGAGACGACGCCCCCGCTCCCGCGGACCGCAGTCTCGGGTCACGCTCCTAGTAGAGGCGCGCGCGCGCAGTCGCCGCGACGGGCGGGTGGACGGGCACCATCTGACCGCGCTGCCGGAAGTCCGAGAGTGCCTTCTTCGTCGTCTCGAGGTTCGAGTAGACGGCGTCCTTGTAGTGGCCGTAAGACCCCTTCTTGAACTCCGAGACGATCTCCTCGATCCCGCTCTGCATGGACATCTCCGCCTCGAAGCCTAGCTCGCGACGGATCTTCTCGAACGAGCCGGCGTAGTTCCGCGGGTCCTTCGACGCCATCTCGACGATCTCGACGGGGCGCTCGCGCGACACGACCTTTTGGACGAGCGCGGCGAGCTGGCCGATCGTCATGTTGAGCCCGCGGTCGCCCACGTTGAAGACCTGCCCGCGCATGCGCTCGGGGTTGGCCTCGAGCGCGGCCACGATCCCCCGCGCGAGGTCCCGCACGTGGACGAAGGGCCGCCACTGGCTCGGCCCCATGAGCGTGATCTTCCCGTCCACCATGGCTTGGGCCGTGAAGAGGTTCGCCACCAGATCGAAGCGCGGGCGCCGCGAGTGGCCGAAGACCGTCGCGAAGCGGAGGATCGTGACGGAGAAGTGCTCGTCGGCGCAGAGGAGGAGCTCGCGTTCGCTGTCGACCTTGCTGCGCGCGTAGAGGGAGACTGGATTGACCGCGCTCGTCTCGTCCACCTCGACGGTGTTGATCCCGTACACCGAGCAGCTCGAGGAGAAGATGAACCGCCGCACGCCGAAGGCTCGCGCGGCCTCCTTGACCTGGTGCGTCGCGGTCACGTTCTCGTGCCACGTGAAGGTCTCGTCGAGCGCGCACGCCGGATCGCCCACGAGACCCGCGAGGTGCACGACGGCGGACGCTCCCTGCATGGCCTCGACCAGCTTGACGACGTCCGTTGCTTCGCCCGGGATGAGCTCGAAGCGCGGGTTCGCGAGGAAGTCCTGGAGCGGCTTCTGGCCGAACATGAGCCGATCGAGGACGCGCACGCTCCGGCCCTTCGCGAGGAGCTGCTCGACGACGTAGCTGCCGATGTAGCCGCCGCCGCCCACCACGAGGACGGGACCGTGGGCGTTGCCGTTGCGCGACATCGCCCGGACCTTGCGCCTGAGGAAACCCCCAGGGGCGATCACCACATTACCCGACATGACGATAAGCGGATCCATCAGAGAAGGCTCCTAGCTCGGCGGGGTATCCCCGTCACCGCTGCCCCTCGAGCAGTGCGGCTGTGCTCTCCATTTGCTCGCCCGGCGCGTGCCATCCGAGAATCGCCGCCACCGTGCGCGCGATGAGACGAACATCCAGGCCGAGGCTTCGCTGCCGCACGTAGGCGCGGCTCAACGCGAGCTTGCGCGGAAGGATCTCGTGTACGTACAGCTCCTCGGCGTTCGCGCTCCGTGCCAGCAAGGTCTCCTCGTCGCGAAAGATCACCGACGCGAGATCCGTGATTCCCGGCCGCACGGCCAGAAGCTCCTGGTACGCCTCGGCGAACATCTCGACGTAGCGCGGTACCTCGGGTCGCGGCCCGACGAAGCTCATCTCACCGCGCAGGACATTGACGAGCTGGGGCAGCTCGTCGAGCTTCCAGCGACGCAGCACGCGGCCGACGCGCGTGACCCGTGGATCGCCCGCGCTGGTGATGAGGGGGCCCGGATCCGAGCTGATCCTCATCGTGCGGAACTTCAGGATGTCGAACGGCTTGCCCCGGAGCCCGACGCGCGCCTGGCGAAAGAGGATCGGCCCGGGTCCGCTGCAGCGGACGGCCAGTGCGACCGCGGCGAGCAACGGGCTCAGCACCAGGACGAAGATGCCTGCCGCCACGGCTTCGAAGCCGCGCTTGAGCTGGTCGTACCTCATTCGTGCCCGCGAACCTCCGTTTGCGCGCCTGCTGCGCGGTGGCGCGGACGGCCGCGATCACGCGTTCCACGTCGGCGTCGCTCATACCCGGGAAGATCGGCAGCGAGACGAGCCGTTGCCACTCCCGGTAGGCCACCGGGAACTCTTCCGCGCGGTACCCGTAGCGGTCGGCGTAGTAGGGCTGCATGTGCAGCGGGCGCCAGTGAACGCTCGTCCCGATACCGCGGGCCGCGAGCATGCGAATGAACTCGTCACGGTCGATCGTCAGGCGGTCGAGGTGGAGGCGGATCGGGTAGAGGTGCCAGGCGTGCCGGCGGTCCGCCTGCTCGCGCGGAGTCTCGACCTCCTCGAGATCGTCGAGCTCCGCGGTGTAGCGCAACGCGATTGCCGCGCGCCGCGACCGGAAGCGGTCGGCCCTGGCGAGCTGCCGGAGCCCGAGGGCGGCCGCGAGGTCCGTCATGTTGTACTTGAAGCCGGCGGCCGTGATCGCATAGTCCCAGCTGCCTCCGGCGCGGAAGCGCCCCCACGCGTCGTGCGACATCCCGTGGAGGCTGAGGGTGCGGATGGTCTGCGCGAGCGCCGGGTCTGCCGTCGCCGCCATGCCGCCCTCGCCCGTCGTGATGGTCTTGTTCGCGTAGAACGAGAAGCAGGCCACATCGGCGAGCGCCCCCACGCGGACCCACCGGCCGGTGTCGGGATCGCATACCGCGGCCGGCAGCGCATGCGCCGCATCTTCGACGACGAAGCAGCCGGCCGCGCGCAGGCGCCGCGCGAGGCACGGCATCGACGCCATCTGGCCGCCATAGTGCATGGGGATCGCTCCCACCACGTCGCTTGCCCGGCCGAGCGCGCTCTCCACCGCCGCTGGATCCATGCACAGGGTCTCCGGCTCCACGTCCACGAACACGGGCCGCGCGTCGAAGTAGGTGATCACCTCGGCCGTCGCGGCGAAGGTCAAGGTCGGCACCAGGACGGCCTGACCGCGCTTGAGCCCGAGCGCGGCCAGGGCCAGGTGGAGCGCCGCGGTGCAGGAGTTGACCGAGACCGTATGCGCCGCGCCCACGTAGCGGGCGAAGGCCGCCTCGAACTCCTTTGCCCGGGGTCCGGTGGTGAGCCACCCCGAGCGGAGCACCTCCACGACGGCGGCGATGTCGCCGTCGTCGATCTCAGGCCGAAAGAACGGTACGCTGGTCATGTGATTGCTCCCAGGAGACGGGAAGCGCGCGGCCGGCGGCACCCAGCAACGAGGCGTAGACCTCGGCCAGGCGCGCGACGATCGCGGCCTCGTTGAACTGCCTGTGCACGCGCTCGGCCGCGGCCGCGCCCATCCGGTTCCGCAGGGCGGGATCCTCGAGCAGGCGGACGATGTGCGCGGTGGTCTGCTCGAGATCGCCGGGCGGCGCGAGAAGACCGCTCTTCCCGCTCCGCACGACCTCGCGATTGCCCTTCACGCGCCAGGCGACGACCGGGATGCCCGCCGCCATGGGCTCCAGGAGGCCCCGGGCGATGCCCTCCTTCCAGGAGAGGAGCACCGCCACGTCGACGTCCTCGAGGAGGACGCTCACGTCCTCCCGGTAGCCGGCGAACTCGGTGGCGGAGGCGATGCCGAGCTCCGCTGCCTCTCGCTCGTACTGCGGGCGGAGCGCGCCGTCGCCGATCAGGCGGAGCCGCGCCTGCGGACACACGGCGCGGACTCGGGCGAAGACTCGCAGCAGGTCGTGATGGTTCTTCACCGGCTCGAACCGAGCGATGCAGGCAACTACGCGCCCGGGGCCGGAGTGCCTTCGAGCAAGCCGAGCGAAACGCGGCACGTCGATGCCGTTGCCGACCAAGCGAGTCCGAACGCCGCGCCACCGGCGAACGGCCTGCAGGTCCTCGCGGTTCTGCGTGAGGAGCATGTCGGTGAAGGCCGCCAGCGCACGCTCCGTCGCCCACGAGAACAACCTCGCGGGCAGCCGCGAGCCCTCGTGGAAGTGGAACCCATGGACCGTGTGGACGACGACCGGTACGCCGGCCGCCCGCGCGGCGACCCGACCCACGGCCCCGGAGACGGAGCTGTGGGTGTGAACGAGGTCGGGCGCAAGGCTCCGGAACAGGCGCGTGAGACGCCAGGTCGCGCGGGCCAGGGCCCTTGGCTCGAGCCCGCGCGGCGTATCGACGACCGCGACGGGAAGACCCTGGGCCCGGAGGAGCTCGACGTGCTCGCCGGCGCTGCAGACGATCCAGTTCTCGATCGCGGGTGGCCGATGAAAATGGCGCACTCGATCGACGAGGATCTCCTTGGCGGCGGCGGCCGTATTGATCACGTCGACGATACGAAGCTTGGGTGCAACTCTCTCGTGGAGAACCATGGTTGTCATGTGCGGTGAGGGTGATCCGAGCCGCGGAGGCGGCCCGTGGGGGTGCGTCAAATGCCCGTGCGGTGTCTGCCGGCCCACCAGTGCAGCCCGAACACGGCCCAGAGCTCCTTCGAACGATCGGCCCGTCGTGTCTCGTGCTGCCGGAAGAGGGTCTCGACGGCGTCCCGACGCACGCACGGCAGGAAGCGACCTCCGGTATCGATGACGTCCCAGAAGAGGTCCCGGAGCTCGGTGCGGAACCACTCTCCCACCGGCGGCTCGAAGCCCCGCTTGCCCCGGCGGCGGATCTCCGGCGGGAGAACGTCGCGGAACGCCCGGCGGAGCACGCGCTTGCCGCGCAGGGCGCGGATCTTCCAACGGCCCGGGATACGGAATGCGCACTCGATCAGGCGATGGTCCAGGAACGGGACCCGGACCTCGAGGGCGTTGGCCATGCTCGAGATGTCGACCTTGGCGAGCATGTTCCCGGGGAGCCCGAGCCGGCAGTCGGTGTACAGCATGCGGTTGATCGAGTCCCCGTGGTCCAGCGCGCCGAAGCGCCGGGCTTCGGCCGCGAAGAGCTCGCTCGCGGGGCGCTCGCCGCCCAGGTCCGGGACCAGCGCACGCACCTCGGCTTCTCCGCACACCTGCGCCCAGCGCGCGTAGCGTCGTCCCGTATCGGGGATGCCGCCGCCGTCCGTCAGCCGTCTCAGCTGGCGGACGGCCTCCTCGAGGCGGTTGCCGCGCCCGGACGGTCCGAGCGCCGACACCTGGGCGAGCAGCCAGATGAGCGGCCGCGGCACCCGGGCCGCGTAGGTTTCGCCCAGGTACTTCGTGTAGCCCCCGAACAGCTCGTCCGCGCCGTCCCCGGAGAGAACCACCTTCACGTGCCGGCGCGCCTCGCGCGCGATCGCGAAGCACGGCAGGAGCGACGGATCGGCGAACGGCTCGTCGAGATAGTCGAGAGCCGGCTCCAGGGCGGAGAGGATATCCATGCGGGTCAGGGGAATCTCGGTGTGTACGCTGCCGATCTGTCTCGCCACCTGCCGACTGAAACGCGCCTCGTCGAAGACCCGATCCTCGGGGAACGTCACCGAGAAAGTGCGCAGCGGGGTGGGGCTGGCCGCCGCGGCGAGACAGCTGACGACGGAGGAATCGATGCCGCCACTCAGAAAGGCGCCGACCGGGACGTCCGCCACCAGGTGCTCGCGAACCGCGGTCGTGAGCAGGGAGCGGAGCTCCTCCTCGGCGCCCGCCTCCGAACGGTGCGCGACGCCGGGCTGCCAGTCCCAGTACGGGCGTCGCCGCACGCTCTCACCCTCGACGATCAGGAGCTCTCCGGGGGCGACGCGCTGGACGTCCTGGTAGATCGTGTCGGTGCGAGGCACGTATCCACAGCTCAGGTAGTGGCGCAGCGCGCCGGGGTCGACCCGACACTCCGTCAGCCCGGCGGCGACGAGCGCCTTGATCTCGGATGCGAAGCCGAAGCCCCGACTTCCACTCGCGTAGAAGAGCGGCTTGATCCCGATTCGGTCGCGGGCGAGCACGAGACGCCTGGCCGCTCGGTCCCAGATCGCGAGCGCGAACATGCCGTGGAGCCTCGCGATGGCGTCGGGCCCCTCGTCCTCGTAGAGATGGACGATCGTCTCGCAGTCACTCGCGGTCTGAAAGCGGTGACCGCGCGCCTCGAGCTCCGCGCGGAGCTCCCGGTAGTTGTAGATCTCACCGTTACAGACGACCCTCACCGACCCAGTCTCGTTCACGAGCGGCTGCGCGCCGCCGGCCACGTCGATGATGGCCAGCCTGCGGTGTCCGAGCGCGGCCTCGCCCTCCATCCAGCATCCCTCACCGTCCGGCCCGCGGTGGGCGAGCGCCGCCGTCATGCGGCGCACCAGCTCGGCGGTGTCGGGACGGGGCCCGGCGGTGATCAGACCTGCTATTCCACACATGGTACGACACCATAGAAGGGTCGCGTCCGGCGCTCAGCGACCCGAGCGCCGGCACGCCACCGCATGTAAACGTGGGGCAACGCGACCGTCAGCGCGATGACGAACCAGAAGTGTCGTTGCCGCAACCCGTAGTTCAGCATCCCGTACATGAGGATTGACGCGTAGGAGACGAGCAGCGCTTGCGCGGCCATGAGGGCGTCCGGGTCGCGAGCGCGCGAGGCCCACTGCAGAAACCTGAAGGTCCTCAGCATGGCATCGGCCAGCAGCGCGAGCATGATCAGGCCGCCGATGGCCCCCGTCTCGCCGAGCACTCCGAGATACGAGTTGTGCATCTCCTGAGCCTTTCCGCCCGGCACGACCCGAGGGACCCACGCGGCGAATCCACCCGGCCCCACCCCGACGAGCGGGTGCTCGGCAAAGACCGTGTAGAAGGTCTGGAGCTGGTCCGCCCGCCCCCGGCTGAGCTCGTCCAGCTCCAAGTTGTCTTCCTGGACGTACGAGAAGGACCGCCGAATGCCGTACGGCAGCTCGTCGAGATGCTTTCCCAGCACCTGCCACGCGGACCCGGCGAAGAGAACCGCCGCACAGGTCCACACCAGGGCGAGCCTCGGCGACGCGAACAGGAGCATCAGCCAGACCGACAGAGCGGCGATGACGACGCCGGCACGGCTCCCGCTGCCCACCACGCCCGCGAACCCCACCAGGACGAGTGCGCCATAGAGGACGCGGGCGCTTCGCGACGCGGCGCGGCTGAACATCCCGGCGCAGAAGAACGGGATGACCGCGACCACGAAGGACTGAAGCTGGTTGATGCCATGGAAGAGGCCGGCGACCCTCCCGTCCTGCACCAGGAGGTTGTTTATGTTGCCGCGCCACATGAGCAGCGTCCCCACTCCGCCGGCCACGCATCCCACGACACCGGCTCCCTCCCAGGCGGTCAGGGTGCGACGCAGCCGGTCGGGGCTGCCGAGCAGCTGGCAGATCAGGACGAGGGACAGACACAGCCAGAAGTTCGTGGCGAGCTCGATCAGCGACTCCGTGCCGGTCTCGCCCAGGGCCGCGGAGGCGACATTCGCCACACAGAAGGCGAGGAGGAGCATGATGATGCGCCGGCCCTGGCGGTCCGAGACGCGGCTGCTCGAGCCGGTTCCGTTGAGCAGGGCCCCGACGGCGGTGAGCAGCAGGACGGGATCGGCCAGGGTCAGCTTCTGCAGGACGATGGGCCCCTGGTCCTGGGGATAGCCCGCGAGGTCGGCCATCGTCTTCGTCACCGGGAGGAGCAGCACCCAGAGGCACAGGCCCGTGAATGGGTATAGAAATATCCGCGTCGCGATGAAGAGCACGGGGACTCCCACGATCAGGGTGAGGGCGAGAAGCGGGGCGCTATCCATGACCTGGCACCGCGCCGCTCACAGCGCCTTCCACAGGATGGGCTTGATGGACCGCAGGGTCTCCTCCACCATCGCGTCGGTCCGAATTCGGTGCGTGGGGACGCCGGCAAAGTCGAGCGCCGAAGATCGCGCGTGCCGCAGACGGAGGTAATCGGTCGGCTCCGGCCCGCCGCGTTTCTCCCGCGTGAGGTTACGATGCTCGGCCAGCTCGAGCGGGACCTCCAGGTAGAAGACGAGGTCGGGCCTCGGGATCGCCAGGTATGTCCGCTCCTCCGCCCGCGCGAGCCATCGGTACAGCGGGTTCGGGTCGTCACGGAGGAAGTGGAGGGACGGCCCCTCCGGCACGCCGGGCTGGCGGGTCGGGTGCCGATCGGCGATCACCAGGGTCCCGTCCATGGCCTTGCGGTGGGCGCCGAGCAGGAGCCTCTTCCTGTCGTAGGCCAGCATCAGCGCCCGCAGCGCGTAGAAGAGCCGGCGGCGGCCGCGCGTCGCTCCCGGCCCCGCTCCGTTCCCCTCTGCCGCCTGGACGTCGATCCGAGAGGTTCGCCAGCCCGGCATCGCGCGCCGCAGCAGCGGGAGGAGAAGACGCGGGAGAGCGGTGGCCACGGACGGGGGGGGCTTGCCGCCATGGATCGTTGCCACGGACACGAAGTCTCCGAGCCAGCGGCTCACCTCGCGGACCACCGTGGACTTGCCGGAACCGTCCGCGCCCACCACGCCGATGACCGCTCCGCCCGAGAGGAGCGCCTGCGTCGGCGTCCCGCCCCGCAGCGTGCGCCAGGCCTTGCGCCACGCGCGCCGGCCCCGCGCCAGGCTCGCACTCCCGCGCGCGAACCGTCGGTGCGGTCTCAGCCGCGATGCCAGCGCTCTACAGAGACGGAAGCGACCGACCCCCGACCGCCCCGACTCGATGGCGTCCGTGAGGCTCCGGAAGAGCGCGAATTCGACGCTCGGAAGATACTCCTCCAGCAGGCCGCGCACCTCCTGATCGTCCACTCCCTGGCGCAACCACCCGAGCTCGTCTGCGGCCGCGGTCCGATCCCGTGGAATGAGGGCCTCGCTCGGTACGGCGTAGTCGAGGCTCTTGCGGATCACGAACAACACCAGCTCCGCAGCGCGCATGGGCACGTACACCCCGTCCTCCGTCTGCCGTGCGCCGCCCAGCAACATGTCCTCCACCGGTAGGTGGTAGCCCTTGATCGTGCCCCCGGTGATCACCCGATAGTACACGTGCAGGTCGAACAGCTTCCCGCTCTCCTGGTCGAATCCGTAGTAGTGACAGACCGAGGGATGATCTTCGCGACTGCCGGGCTTGTAGCCGAGAGCCCCGACGACCGAGAGGAACTGCGAGATGTCGCCCCGGTGAATCAGCAGATCGAGGTCCGTCTCGCCGCGCAGCGTCTCGCGCAGCCGCCAGTTGCTCTTCCAATGGCAGTAGCGCACGCCGGCGCGACGCAAGGAATCAAACAGCGCACGCAACGAGGGCAGTACCCGCGCTTCGTTCGGCGAGGCGCTCCACGATCTCTCTGGCAAACCTGCGGTAACTCCCGAAGTCGTCATCATCGCAATGCACCCTCAGCGTGTTTCGCGAAAGCGCTTCGTGCCTCATCAACTGGTCGAACATGCTGTGCCCGTGTCGGATGAATCGTTCCATCTCGTCCCTGCTGCGTCCGCGTAGAGGCGGGTTGCGGCGCGCAAAGGTTCTGGCGAGCACCGTCTCGAGCGGCGCCGTGACGTGGATGACGAGGTCCGGCATCGGGACGAGGCGACAGAAGGCCTCGATCTCCTCGCGGCGCGCAGGATGCTCGACGTGGACGAGAATGTTGTGGGCCGAATGGATCGTGCCTTCGTCTACGAACACCGCGTGCCGGCTGGTCGCCTCGCGGGCCAAGAGGGAGTGGATGCCGACTTTCCGCAGTACGGCGCGGTACGCCCTCAAGCCGGTGGCGAAAGAGTCGGTGTCGCGTCGTATGACTGTCCAGGCGAAGGTGAGAAACTCGAGGGGTCGTCGGCCGCGGATCACCTCGCTCGCGCCCCGGAGATCGAGCGCGACGTTCTGCAGAGTCGGGTGGCGGAGGATCAGGCGCCCGAGCCTCGGCAGCAGGACATCCTCCGCGGTGGCAACCCGCAGGCCGCGCGCGGCGCACTCCCGTAGAATTTCGGCGAGCAGCGTCGACTTGCCGCTCCCCGAGCACCCCGTGATCTCGGCGATCAGGGGTGGTGCCTTCGGGTCGGTAGCGCCCGGCCGCACGGGCGAGGATGGCGAGGGGCCTCGCTCTTCGGGGGCGTGCCCACTGCGAGGAGCCCGCCAGCGGGCGGCGCGCCTGCTCGCCCGCGACGCCGCGGACGAGGCGCCGGCGATCGCCGCGACGTAGACGCCACCGAGGCAGGCCAACCTCGACGTCTCGGTGGCGAGCACCGCCCAGGCGGCGCCCAGCAGCCCGTAACGTGGCACCAGGTACTGGCTCGCCAGGAAGCAGACGACGAGGCTCAACACCGCAATCGGGAGCTGTTCCGGCAGCCGTCGCGCGGCGGTGACGGCGTAGCTGAGGGCCTGGGCGAGAAAAGCGACGCCCGTCGCCACCGCCAACCAGACCAGGACGCCCGTGTGCTTGGCGTATTCGGGCGCGTAGAACAGGGTGAGCATGCGGCTACCGAACAGCGCACATGCCGCGATCCCCAAGAGCCCGAGGGCCCCCGCGACGACCATCGTTCGCGACGTGAGCCGTCGGAAAGCCGCGAGGTCGTGGACGAAGTGGCGCGCGAGCCGGGGGTTGACGGCTGCGCCCAGCGCCAGCATCGGCTGAAGCGCCGCGACGAAGAGATAGGCGAGCGCCGTGAAGACGCCGAGCGCCGGCTCACCGCCGTTGGCCTCGACGGCATAGCGCGGCACGTTGACGGTGAGGCTGCTGATCCCCGCGACGCAGCCCAAAGGAAAGGCGGCCGATACGAGCCGGCCGAGGGAGCCGAGCTCCAGCGTCGGCCGAATGCTCTCCAGCCGGACGGCGGCAGGCAGGTCGTACGTCAACAGCAAGCTCCCCCAGCAGAGGGCCATCGCCACGGTGGCGAGGATGATGTCCCCGGTCATCTGGAGGACGAGCCCGACTGCCAGCAGGCTGATGACACCTTTGGCGAGCATCGAGACCGCGACCCGCCGCAGGTTCTCCGCCTTCTGCAGGAGCCCGAACACGACGTCGCTCACCGCCTCGAAGGCCTTGCCGAGCGCCACTGCCAGGATCAGGTAGAGCGTGATCCCCTGATAGCCGAGGCCGAACGCCATTGCGGCGATGGCGGCCAGACCGAGCACGGTGCCGATCAGGCGCACGGACAGGTAGACGCTGAAGGGATAGTCTTCGCGCGCGTCGGTCGACTGGAGCAGCCGCAGGTTGAGGTTGGTCAGGGTGATGATGGGAGCCGTCAGCGCGAGGCCGAGCGCGAAGCGCCCCACGTCGGTCGCGGTTCCGAGCTTGGCCATGCAGACGAGGACTCCCCACTGGCAGGCGCTGTAGCCGAGATTGCCAACGAGGGCCCACGCCACGTTGCGCCGAAGCGAGGGGGTGTCTGCGGATTCCGATGAGGGCGACATTGACGGGGACGCGACGGACGAGATGGGGGAGACGGACCGGGTTCGCCTGAAGGGGGTTATCGGGCGCTGGCCGAAGCTTCGCTCCTCGGGCTACAAGAGCCCTCCCGGTGTGGATTTCCCAAGCTTCTGAGGCAGCGTGGCGTTCAGCCGGCTGCCGTGTGATTCAGACTTTCTTCACGACTTCGGCCGCTACCTCGACCGCGACGCTGCGCTGAAGCAGATCGATGTTCACCACGAACGTCGCCCGACCCCTGTGCCAGCGCTGGACCAGTCCCTCGACCCCGTCGAGCGGCCCGACAACGATCCGGACGCGATCTCCTTCCCGGATCCACGGCACCGCACGCGCGCGGTCACCCGAGGCGAGGAGGCGACGGACCGCTTCCAGCTGCTCGTCCGGAATCGCGTGCAGCGCGTCCCAGC
>Ga0209808_1001490_pt1 | contig 12070 bp, 10 predicted proteins | sample GraSoiAngelo_157_FD_186171 | JGI IMG/M metagenome (GOLD analysis project Ga0209808, IMG submission 186171) | Grasslands soil microbial communities from the Angelo Coastal Reserve, California, USA - 14_1009_16_20cm (SPAdes) (version 2) | ecosystem: Environmental > Terrestrial > Soil > Grasslands ...
GACATGTTCGCGGCGTGGGGTGGTGTCGCGGGGGCGCAGTCGCTCCTCTCCGCGGTCTTCTCCGGCGTCGCGGCGCGTGCAGAGGGCGCACTCGACGTACACAAGGTCGCCGGGTTCGTCGTCTGGCGCCTTGCGGCGCGCCCCGCGAAGCGGTTCGGGCTGTGGCCGCGCAAAGGTGCGATCGCGCAGGGCTCGGACGCGGATGTCGTGCTGTTCGATCCCGACCGCGAGTGGACGCTCGACGGAGAGGCATCTCGGACGCGTGGGATCGACCCGTACGTCGGCCGGTCGTTCCGCGGCAAGGTCGTCCGCACGCTCGTCGGCGGTCGCACGGTCTATAACGAGCGCGACGCCGTAACCAATCCTGCGCGCGGGCGATTCATCCAGCGAGGGGAAATGGCCGAAGGATGAGCGCGATGGCGACCCGGGACCTCGTCCAGATCGACGAGCGCAGATTGCTGCGCCGTCTCGACGATCTCGCACAACGTGGTGCGCTCGCGCAAGGCGGGATCTACCGGCCTCTGTATTCGTCGGCGTGGAGCTCCGCGATGGAGCTCGTCACGTCGTGGATGAAGGAGGCCGGCCTTCTCGTCAGGCGCGACGCGGTCGGGAACGTATGGGGGCGGATCGAAGGGTCGCGCGGAGGCCGAGTCATCGCGACCGGTTCGCACATCGACACCGTGCGCGGCGGAGGCGCGCTCGACGGAGCTCTCGGGGTGGTCGCGGGGATCGAAGCGGTGAGCAGCCTCTGGCAGCGTTTCGGCCGATCCACACGAATACTCGAGTGCCTCGCTATCTGCGAAGAGGAAGGGAGCCGCTTCGACACGAACTTTTGGGGTGCGCGGGCGATCGCCGATCGGCTGGAGCCCGGCGAGGTCGATCGCGTGCGCGACTCCGATGGGATGACGCTGGCCGCGGCGATGCGCGCGGTCGGTCTCGATCCCACGACGGCCGCCACGGCTGTCCGCCGTGACCTCGATGTCTTCGTCGAGCTCCACATCGAGCAAGGGCCGGTCCTTGAAGACCACGGCCCGCGAATCGGCATCGTTACGACGATCGCGGGGACCGCCCACCTCGAGATCACCGTGCGTGGTCAGCCCGACCACGCCGGCGCGATGGCCATGGATCGCCGGCGGGATGCTTTCCTCGGTGCGTCGGCGATATCGCTGGCCATCGCGGATGTCGCCACCCAGATGGGCCATCCGGCGGTCGCGACCGTGGGCACGATCGCGCTCGAACCGTCGCAGGTGAACGTCGTGCCCGGTCTCGCACGATTCACGGTCGACACTCGACACCCCGACCCCGCGCGGCGGAGCGAGCTCGTCACCCAGATCGGGGATGTGTCCAGGCGGATCGCGAGCGAACGTAATCTCAGTGTCGAGATCAAGACGCTGCGAGATCGACCGCCGGTGGCTCTGTCGCCGCGCGTCACCGACATCCTCCGCCGCGCCGCGGTCGCGGCCGGGGTCGAGCCGCGTGAGATGACAAGCGGTGCGGGTCACGACGCGCAGGTTCTGTCTGCCGCCGCGAGCGTGGGAATGCTGTTCGTTCCGAGCATCGGGGGCCGGTCGCACTGCCCGGAGGAAGCGACCGCGGCGGAGGACGTGGTGCTGGGCACCCGTGTGCTCGCGACGGCCCTCCGCGATCTCGCGTACCAGCAGTGAGCGTTCTGCTTCGCGGAGGCACGCTCCTGCCGATGCGGGATTCGCCGCGTCCTCTGACGGGTGACCTTCTCGTGAGCGGCACGCGCATCGGTGGTGTCGGCCAGACCACGCCGCCGGCCGACGCGGAGGTCGTCGACGTCCCCGGGTGTGTCGTGATGCCGGGCCTCGTCCAGACGCACGTCCATCTGGTGCAGACCCTCTTCCGCGGCCTCGCCGAGGACATGCCCCTTCTGGGATGGCTTCGCACGCGGGTCTGGCCGCTCGAAGCCGCACATGACGAGGCCTCCGTGCGTGCGAGTGTGCGGCTCGGTCTGCTCGACCTCCTCACCACGGGGACAACGACGATCCTCGACATGGGAACGACGCATTTCGGCGACATCGTCGCGGAGGAGCTCGTACGCAGCGGTATCCGGGCGCGCTTCGGCCAGGCGATGATGGACACCGGCGACGGGGTCCCCCCGAATCTGGTCGAGACGACCCGCGCGTCGCTCGACGCCGGCGGCGCGCTCACGAAGCGATGGCACAAAGCGTCCAGCGGGCGAATCGGCTACGTCTACATGCCGAGGTTCGCGCTCTCCTGCACGCGCGAGCTGCTCGAGGCGGTGACGCAGCTCGCCAAGCTCAGCGACCTGCTCGTGCACACCCATTCGAACGAGAGCATCGACGAGCGCAACGCCGTGACGATGGCGACCGGCCGCACTCCGGTGCAGTACCTGCTCGATACGGGCATCGCCTGCGAGCGAGCGATCATCGCCCACGGCGTCCACCTCGACGATTCGGAGATCGAGATCCTGAAGACGACGAAGACGTCCGTCGCGCACTGCCCGTCGTCCAATCTGAAGCTCGGGTCCGGCATCGCGCAGGTCGCCCGGCTGCGGAACGCGCGCATCACCGTCGGTCTCGGTGCGGACGGCGCCGCGTGCAACAACCGGCTCGACGGGTTCGAGGAGATCCGCCTCGCGACGCTTCTCGCGCGCGTGGTCAGCGGGATGGGGACGTTGAGCGGCTACGACGCGATCGGCCTTGCGACCCGCGAAGGCGCGAAGATGCTCAAGATCGACGCAGAGGTGGGAACGCTCGAGCAGGGGAAGCGCGCGGACCTCGTCGTCTTAGATCTCAACAAGCTCGACGGCCCCGGCGGCGATCCCGTCTCGCGCATCCTGTTCGGCGGCGGCTCGCGCGCCGTCCGCCACGTGCTCGTTGACGGCGAATTCCTCGTCCGTGATGGACTACCGACGAAAATGGACGCGAACGAAGTGCGTGCGAAGGCGGCTGAGCAGCTCGGACCTCTAATGAAAAGGGCGGGGCTGGCGTAGGCCGAGAGCACGGTAGCCCGCCGAGCACCGAGGGCCCCCGCGCGGTGGGGCACCGGCCGGAGGCCGGGGGGTCCGCCGCCGCGTAAAGAGGGTTTCGGTGCGAGGCGGGCGGTCCCGCGCTCGTCGCTAGCGCACGTTCACATCGACATATGCGCCGACGTTTTCGAGCCACTCGACGCCGTCGATAACCGGTCTGACGTATAGGCGGTACATGCCGGGCGCGTCCGGTGCCTTGAGCTGCACGCGGAACCACGCCTGCTGACCCGGCCCGACCCACGTGGTCGTTTGTTCAGCCGGTCGATTCGGCGCAATCCAGGACGGTGACGCGAGCATGCTCGGCGCATCTTGCGGGCTCCAGGTTCCGAGGCGCACCGCAGTTGCTCTGCTCAAATCCCAGCCGGTCTTCCCCGTGTTCGTGAAAGCGATGACCCACTCCGCGATCTGACCCGGGGCGACGGTCGGATACGGCGATTCGCCGTAGAAAGTGGCGTGGTAATCGGGCGCGGAGTACACCGCGTCGACCACAGACCCGAAGGTCACGACCCAGACGCAGGGAAAAGCGCCGCCGCACGCGACGCCAAAACCGGCGGCCCGGTAGCGGCCGTCGTTCAGCTCGGCCCAGTGCGGCGGCGAATTGAGCCAGAGTCGCATCGCGCCGTCCACGGTTGACGCTCCCCACGCGATGATCTCGCTCGTGAAAGCTTCGCCGACCGGGTAGCCCGCGTCGGCCATGCGCTGGCGCGCGGTACGTCCATCGGTCGAGCGGTGCGGGATCGCGGGTGGACCATGTTGCGCGACGTCGTCGGCCATGAACTGCGCGGCCGCCTGGAGCGTTGGGCTCGCAACGACCGTGGCGAGTCCGCGCGACGCGCGATATGCGTTCACTGCGGCGAGGAGCGAGTCATGTAGAGGGTCGGCGCTCGCAGTGCCAGATTGCGCAGCGAACGCGGAAAGCACCGCGGCCATGCAGAGGCCGCGCGACAAGAATTTCACGAGAGGTTCCCTTCCCTTGCGCCCCGATGCGGGCCGGTCGACTTTGCCACAGGACGAGCCAGAACTCAGGAGATGAGGCCCTCGGTCGACCGTTACCTGGCCGAGGTGGCTTTTGCCTTCGCGCGAACCTGCGCGACAACCTTTGGAATGCGCGCCGAACGCGTCTCCGCCCGCTTCGCCGAAGTGATCCATTCGACGAATTCCTTGCGGTGTGAGAAAGAGAATGCGTCGAAACCGGACCGTAGCTTCGCCGCCGAGAGCGCGCGAGCGAGATCGGCCGGGACTACCACCGTCCGCGGAGCGGTGTCGACCTCAAGCGAGACTTTCGCGCGTCCGCCCACCACGAGCTTGGCGGCGTCGCGGACTTCCTTGCGCGCCGGGAGGTAATAGCGGCCGCCGTATACGGCGATCGTCGAGCGGTATTTCGCGCCGTTCAACGTCGCGCGGACGGGCACGCGCTTTCCCGCACCGAGCTGTTTCACGACCGCCTCGGGAATTTCCACGAGGAGCACGCCGGCTGGATTCGGCTGCGCGATCGTCGTGAACCAGATGGCGGTCACGAGCGCGCCGGCGTCTTCACCGATTCCGCGGCGAACGCTGGCACCGGACGTGTGAAGCCCTTGAGCGTGAGGTCGCCGACCGCGGTGGTCTCGGCATCGGTCTCGACCGCGGCCTGGACTCGCTGGCTCAACAGGATCTGGCCGGCCTTCGCCTCGGCCGAAAGACGCTGCGCGAGGATCACCACGTTGCCGATCGCGCCGTAGTCGTAGCGTCCTTCGAATCCGATACGACCGAGCGTCGCGTAGCCGGTCGCAATGCCCACGCCGAGTCCGAGCTCGTAGCCGCGCTTCTGCCACGCTCGCGCCATCTCTTCGAAGCTTTCGCGCATCGCGCACGCCATGCGCACAGCCTGGAGCTCGTGGCGCTCCACCGGAAGAGGGTCGTTGAAGAAGATCATCATCCCGTCACCGGCGAAGTGTTCGAGCGTTCCCCGGTGTTCGACGATGAGCTCGCCCATCACGCGGTGGTAATCGCGGAGAACTCCGAGGACCTCCTCCGGCTCGGCTGTCTCGGCGAAGGCGGTGAACCCACGCAGATCGCAGAACACCACACTGATCTGGCGGCGGTGGCCTTCGAGCATCTTCGCACCCTGCTCGCTCGTGATGAGCGTGGCGACCTGCGGCGATAGAAAGCGTGACAACTCTCCGCGCTGACGCTCCACGGTCTGGAAGAGCTCGACGTTCGCGATCGCGATGGCGGCCTGGTCGGCGAAGGTCTCGAGAAGCTCTATCTGCGTCGGCGTGAACGGTTGCACGTGAGGGCGGCGGATCGCGATGCCACCGATGCCGACGCCGTGTCGAACAAGGGGTACCGAAAGAGCGGTCCGGAATTCCCAACGTCGCTGCAGTTGGCTGCTTATCGGGTACTCGGCCGGATCGAGGTCGGCCGCATCTCGCACATGGATCGTCTGCCGATCGAGGATGGATCGACCGATGATCGACGCGCGGGTCAGCGGAAGTGACTCCCCCGGGGCGAGCCCAGGGATCGGACCGAAGTGCGCCCATTGCTTCAGGAGCTGGCCCTCGACGCGATACACATGCGCGTCGCTCGCTCCGCACACCCGCGCGGCGCTCTCGGCGATCGCGTCAAGGACTGGCTGAACTTCGGTTGGCGAGGCGGCAATCACTCGAAGGATTTCGCTTGTGGCGGTCTGCCGCTCGAGGGATTCAGTTGTCTCATTGAAGAGGCGGACGTTCTCTATCGCGATCGACGCCTGATCGGCGAACGTTTCAAGCAGGTGGACCTGTTCCGGGGTGAACGGCTTCGGCTCGTGTCGCCTCAGGATGAGCACACCGACGATGTCCTCGCCGCGAGCTAAGGGGACGCCGATGAGGGATCGGACGTTGAAGAGACCAACGCCCGCGTCGTACTCGGGATCGGCCTGGGCGTCGACGATCGTGGTCGTTCGCCTGTCCATAAGGACGCGGCCCGTCAGGCTTCGCCGGTCGGCCTCGATCGGCTGATTACCCCAGTTGCGCTCCATGCTGTCTTGGTCGATATCGCCGGCGTTCGCGACGATGCGCCAGCCGTCGCTTCCGAGGCGTGCGATCGATCCGTTATCCGCGGCGCACAGGCGGACCGCGTTCATGGCCACGCTCTCGAGGACGGTGGTGAGCTCAGTCGGACCTCGCCGCATGATGCCGAGGACCGCGGCGAGCGCCGCTTCGCGCGCCCGTGATTCCGAGAGCTCCCGCTCGAAGTCTGCCGGTCCGCCCAACTCTCGCCTCCCCAGTGCGGTCATCCTAGTGACCACGTTCCGAACCCGGAAGTGATAATCCCGGCGTGAGCGTCCACATCTCCCGGCATGTCGACGATGTCCTGGAGAACCTTTCCACGCGGAAGGACGTGACCATCCTCGCCGGCGGTACGGACCTCTTGGTCGAAATCAACTTCGGCCGGATCCGGCCCACCGATGTCGTCGCGATCGACCGGGTCGATGAGCTGAAGGACCACTCCCGCAACGGCCACGTCCGGATGGGCGCACTCGTCACGTATACGCGGATGCTCGAGACCGACGTTGGTTCGCCCGCGCTCGTGGAAGCCGCGCGCACGATCGGGTCGCCGCAGATCCGCAACGCGGCGACCATCGGCGGAAATCTCGGGACGTGCTCGCCGGCGGGCGACACGTTGCCGGTCCTCGCCGCCCTCGATGCGACCGTCGTCCTCAGATCCAAGAAGGGTGAGCGCCGCGTGAGCTTCGCGGATTTCATGACCGGACCGAAGAAATCGGTTCGCCGCCCCGACGAGCTCATCGTCGCGGCCGAATGGCAAGACGCCGGCGGCGCGCAGACGTACATGTTCGCCGCAACACGCAATGCGATGGCGATCTCGATCTCCGGACTCGCGCTGGTCGTGGACCGCGCACGCCGTCGTGTCGGGGTCGGCCTGGGTTCGTGCGGACCGACGATCATCCGCGCGACCGAAGCCGAGCGCTTCGCCGTCGGGCTCTTCGATGAAGCGGGCTGGGAGAAGGCGCACCGGCCGAGCGAGGCCGCGGCGAAAGAATTCGGCCGGCTCGCGGCGGCGTCGGCTAAGCCGATCGACGATGTACGTGGGACGGCCGCGTACCGCAGACACGTGCTCGCGGTGATGGGAACGCGCGCGCTCGCGCGCGTCGCGGTGATCCCGTGAGGATCAAGCTGACGGTGAACGGGGACGAGCGCGAAGCGGAAGCCGCGGACCACGAAAGCCTGTTGACGGTCCTTCGCGACAACCTCGGCCTCCCCGGGAGCAAGAACGCGTGCGAGCAGGGCGAGTGTGGATCGTGCTCGGTCATCATGGACGGCGACCTCGTGTGCGCGTGCCTCGTGCTCGGCGCGGCCGCCGCGGGACGGAGCATCCAGACCGTCGAATCACTCACCGATGGCGACCAGCTTCATCCGATCCAGCGCGCATTCGTGGACGCGGGTGCGGTGCAGTGCGGGTTCTGCACGCCGGGGCTCATCGTTGCGACGTACTCGCTGCTCAAACGGAACCCCGAGCCGAGCGAACAGGAAGTGCGCGAAGCGCTTTCCGGGAACATCTGCCGCTGCACGGGCTACGGGAAAATACTCGAGGCCGTGGACCGCGCATCGAGCGCGATGTACCGCCGATGAGGAGCGCGGCCCCACGCACGAAGGTCCGCGGCGGTGTCGGCGAGTCGGTCGAGCGGCCTGACAGCGCGCCCAAGGTGAAGGGCGAGTTCCAGTACGGCAGCGATCTGCGACGCGAAGGCATGCTGTTCGGCGCGACGCTTCGGAGCCCTCACCCGCATGCGCGCATCGCCGGGATCGACACCGCCGCCGCGAAGAAGATGAGCGGCGTGAAGGCGATCATCACCTCGGCAGAGCTGCCGACGCGCGAGCTCTTCGGTCTCATGAAGCTCGACCAGCCCGTCCTCGCGAGCGGCAAGGTCCGCTACGTTGGGGAACCGGTCGCGAGGAGGCGCGCCTTGCGGCACGCGCGATCGCCGTTCGGTACGAGCCGCTCGCGCCGATAACCGATCCCGTCGCGGCGTTGCAGCCGAACGCGGCGACGCTGCACCAGAAAGGGAACGTGATCGAAGACGTTCTCGTCGAGCACGGCGATCCGGACGCGAAGGCCGATGTCGTCGTCGAAGGCGAGTACGAGCTCGGGATGCAGGACCAGGCGGCGCTCGGCCCGGAGGCGGGCCTCGCCATTCCACGACAAGACGGCGGCGTCGAGCTCCACATCGCGACGCAGTGGTTGCACGAAGACCTGCGCCAGATCGCACCGTGTTTGGGATTGCCCGAATCGAAGGTCCACCTCGTGCTCGCCGGCGTCGGCGGCGCGTTCGGCGCGCGGGAGGACGTCACGCTGCAGATCCACACATGTCTGCTCGCGCTCGCGACCAAACGCCCGGTCCGTATGACATATGGACGCGAGGAGTCTTTCTACGGGCACGTTCATCGCCACCCCGCGAAGCTCTGGTACACACATGGCGCGACAAAGGACGGCGAGCTCGTCTTCGTCCGGGCGACGATCGTCCTCGATGGGGGCGCATACGCGTCGTCCAGCCCCGCGGTGGTCGCGAACGCGGCGTGCTTCGGCGCGGGGCCGTATCGCGTTCCGAACGCGCGCGTGCACGCGGTCGGCGCGTACACGAACAACCCGCCGACCGGCGCGATGCGCGGCTTCGGCGCGGTCCAGTCGTGCTTCGCGTATGAGTCGCAGATGGACAAGCTCGCCGCCGCTCTCCACATCGATCCGGTCGCGCTACGCGAGAGAAATGCCCTGCGCAACGGCGATCGCATCATCACGAGTCAGCCGGTGGAGGGGAGCGCGCCCGTTGCCGACATCATCCGCCGGTGCGCTGACATCGCGATGCCCGACGGTGAGATCCCGACAGACCCGATCGCCCTTCCGGGAGGACTAGGCAATCTCACGCACGGCGAAGGCGTGCGCCGCGGCGTCGGCTACGCGGCCGGGATGAAGAATGTCTGCTACTCGCACGGTTTCGACGACTTCTCGACTGCGCGCGTCCGGCTTGCACGCGACGCGGCCGGTCCGATCGCGCACGTGCACACCGCGGCCGCCGAGGTGGGGCAGGGGATCGTGACCGTGTGCGCGCAGATTGCGCGCACCGAGCTGGGGGTCGAGCGGGTCGAGGTCGACCGGCCCGACACGACCATCGGCTCGGCTGGTTCCTCGTCGGCATCGCGGCAGACGTGGATGACCGGCGGCGCGGTCCTCGCGGCGTGTCGCGAGGTGAAGGCCGAGCTCCTCGCGCGTGCGCGCAAGGCAGGCCGTTCACCCGACGATCTCGCAGCGCTGCTGGACGAGCCGATCGATCGCACGGTCACGCACCGTCATCGCGACACCGAGCCGCGCGACGCCAAGACGCAAAACCAGGGCCACGTCGCGTTCCTGTTCGCGGCGCATCGCGCGGTAGTCGACGTGGACGTCGACACCGGCCTGGTGAAGGTCGTCCAGGTCGCGACGGCGCAGGACGTCGGCAAGGCGATCAACCCCGTCGCGGTGGTCGGGCAGATCGAGGGCGGTATCGCGCAGGGTCTGGGGCTCGCGGTGATGGAGGAGGTACAGCTTCGCGACGGGCACGTGCGCAATGCCTCGTTCACCGATTACCTGCTGCCGACGACGCTCGACATGCCTCCGGTCGTCACCGTGCTCATCGAGCATCCACATCCTGACGCTCCGTACGGTGCCAAAGGGGTGGGCGAGCCGCCGACCATCTCGAGCACGCCGGCGATCGTGGCGGCGATCCGCGCAGCGACCGGGAAGGAGCTCAACCGAGTGCCGGTGAGCCCCGATGACATCGTCTTCGGCGCGCCTTATCGGTCGGGCTGGCGTATCGCACCCGGCGACGATCCGCGCCGCGCGGTTCGCGCGTAACGAGAGGGCGATGTCCTCATCTCCGCCAGACGACGCACGCCGCATTTTCAGCGGGATCGGAGCCACATACGAGCGAGCGGGAGCTGTCCTTTCGTTTGGCCAAGACGCCCGCTGGCGAGAGCGGCTGGTCGAGTCGCTGCAAGCCCGCCCCGACGATGTCGTGCTCGACGTGGCGACGGGAACGGGACTCGTGGCGCGTGCGGTGAGCGAACGCTACGGATGCGACGTCGTCGGACTCGACCGCAGCGCGAACATGCTCTCGGCGGCGGTCGCGCGCAACGGACACACCCCTCTCGTGCTCGCCCGCGCCGAATCGCTGCCCTTCCCGGACGAATCCTTTGACCACCTGACCTTCACGTACCTCCTCCGCTACGTCGACGATCCCACTGCGACGATGCGCGAGCTCGCGCGAGTCGTAAGGCCCGGAGGGCGCATCGCCGCGCTCGACTTCGGTGTCCCGCCGAATCCGATCCTTCGAACGCTCTGGCGTGCGTACACGACGGTCGGACTTCCGCTGATCGGCCGAGTGATCTCGCGACAATGGGCCGGCGTCGGCGCTTTTCTCCGAGGAAGCATCGAGCGCTTCAACGCGGCGCACTCGCAGTACGCACTTGAGCGCTATTGGTGTGAGGCGGGACTTGTCGATGTCCACGTGCATCGCATGAGCTTTGGGGCAGGCGTGGTCATGACTGCGCTGAAGGCCGCCGGCACCACCGAAACCCTCTCTTCGCGCCGGGAACCCCCCGGCCTCGGACGCCTCGGCCGGCTCCCCAGCGCGCGGGGGCCCTCGGTGGTGCCGGCGGCGGCCTTCTATGCACTCGCTCCGGGTAGCTGGCGCGATTATTGGACGCTTCTACATCCCCCGTACACCGCCTGGCACTTGTCGTACGTGCTGCTTGGCGCCGCTTTGGCTCCGATGCCGGATCCATGGATCGTCGCTGGCTCTCTTTTGGCATTTTTTCTGGCGGTCGGTGTCGCGTCGCACGCATTCGACGAGCTTCAAGGAAGGCCTCTCGGCACTCGAATTCCGTCGAGCGTCCTCCTCGCCTTAGGTTCGCTAGCGCTCATCGGTGCGATCGGGCTGGGGATCGTCGCCGCGTCGCAGCTCGGTCCGTGGTTTCTTGCCATCGTCGTGATCGGCGCGCTTCTCGTGATCTCGTACGGACTCGAGCTGCCGATCGTGCATTCGGATATCGGATTCGCCCTCGCGTGGGGCGGATTCCCCGTCGTCGCGAGTGCCGCAGCCAACGGCGCGGCGCCACTGCCGACGACCGTGGCGGCGGTCGGGGCGACTCTTCTCTCGCTGGCGCAGCGGCGGCTCTCCACCCCGGTCCGGCGGATTCGCCGCAAGGCGCTGGACGTGTCGGGAACGGTACGTTTCCGCGACGGCACGACCGAGACCCTCGATCGAGGCGCGCTCATCGCCAGCCCTGAGGCTGGACTCCGCCTCCTATGGCTCGCGATGGTCGCGCTCTCGATCGGTGCCCTCGCGGCTCGCTGGTCCGGCTAGCGTCAGCCCTTCGTCGCTACCGCGTGCTCCGTATGACCGGCGCGTCCGAAAACATCCACCGTCTCGCGCATGTCGGTCCAGGCGGCCCACACCGATCCGTCCGGCGAGATCGCGATGTTCGTGTAGTCGCCGATGAAACGGGTGTTGTAGTTACCGGTGACCGGGAAGTTGGTGAACCATCGCGCGTCGGACGCGACGCTAGCCCCCGTGTCGAGGCGTTTCGTGGCGAAGCTCGTCGCCGCGAGGTCGCTCGCGGTGGCCAGTGTGTAGCCGTAGACGCACGTCTGACCGCGGGGCGCGGTCCGTGCCCGATCGACGAAACCGATGCGCACTTTTCCGTCGAGGCCGACCGCCGCCCACGGGAAGATCTGGTCATACCGGCTGCTCTTCACAAGTGCCGGCGTGGACCAGCTGATGCCGCCGTCAACGGAGGTCGTCGCCATGATGTTCGTGCGCGCGGTCGCCCCGGGGTCGAGGTTCTCCGCGTACACGTAATAGAGCTGGCCAGAATTGGCGGCCGCGGTCGACATCACGAGGTTACCCGCGGCGAAGATGCGGAACTGGCATCCGGTCAGAGTCGAGTCGCTTCGCCAGTTCACGGGATAGTCGCCGGCGCCGTCGTGGATAAGCCCGACGACTTGACGCGGCGCGCTCCAGTGGTCCCCGGCATCGGT
>Ga0209808_1001491_pt1 | contig 12068 bp, 9 predicted proteins | sample GraSoiAngelo_157_FD_186171 | JGI IMG/M metagenome (GOLD analysis project Ga0209808, IMG submission 186171) | Grasslands soil microbial communities from the Angelo Coastal Reserve, California, USA - 14_1009_16_20cm (SPAdes) (version 2) | ecosystem: Environmental > Terrestrial > Soil > Grasslands ...
TCTCTTGTATCAGCAGGTGACCGGGCCCGCAGGCGCCAGCCGGTGGGTCACCCGCCTGGAGCAGTCCCGGGACGGCTTCGCGACGCACCAGGACCTCGTCCTCGCCACCGTCCCGGCCGCGACGCCGCCGTTCCAGTTCCTCCCGTACATCGGCGACTACAACGGCCTGCTCACCCGCGGGAACCAGTTCCTGGGTATATTCTCCGCGAACAACACGCCCGATTCCGCCAACTTTCCGCAAGGCGTGGTGTATCAACGACGAGTGGACTTCCCCACTCATCGGCTACTCGACGGCTCGGGTGCCCCGGTGGCGGTCTCGATCGATCCGTTCTACTTCAGCGTCCCGGTCCTGCCATGACGACAGACGGTCGCAGTGAGGGTCCCATGCATATTCGGTCAGCGATGCTCTTCGCCGTCGCGCTTTCGTTTCCCGGAGCCGCGGTCGCCCAGATGAGCCGGGCGGCACTCGTGAAACAGTCCGACATCATCTTTATCGGAACCGTCACGCAGGTCGGCGCCGTCGCGGTCCCCGAGGTCCCCCCGTCGGACCGGACGGTCGTGGTGCGGGTCGACCAGGTGCTCGAGAAACCGGCCCCGGTCGCCCTGACGGCGGGCGATTCCGTTACCGTTGAAACCGCGCGGGCGGGCTCGCTGAAGGCGGGAATCCAGGCGACGTTCTATACGACGGGGTGGATCTTCGGTCGGGGCGTGGCGGTGCGCGAGGTCGGACACGAGCCGGGGCAATCGCCGGTCGTGGCGGCGGACGCGCGTGAAGCGGTGGCGAGGGCTCGGGCACTGGTGAACGACGCGGATCTGAAGGCGCACATTCAGAGGGCGGCGATGGTGGTCGCGGGCCGCGTGGCGCAGGTGCGTCCGGCCGAGCTCGCCGCGGCGCCGACGCGTCCCCGGCGGATCACCGAGCATGACCCCGACTGGCAGGAAGCGATCATTCAGGTCGAAGACGGCATCAAGGGCGCCCAGGCTGGCGAGCAAGTGGTGGTGCGCTTCCCGGGCTCTTCCGACGTCGCCTGGGTCGGCGCCCCCAAGTTCGCCGTCGGGGAGGAAGGCACGTTCCTGCTCCACAAGGACTCGACCACCGGCTCGCCCCTCACGATGATCGCCGGCCGGTCGGTGCCGGCCTACACGGCGCTGCACAAGGTGGACGTCCTCTCCAAGCAGGACGCCACGCGGGTTCGTGCCTTGATCAAGAAGCCGTAGTTGGAGAGGGCCAAAGTAGAAGAATTCCTGCAGCCCAAGGCGATGCTCACGCCCGGCATAGCAGGCGGCATCACGATGTTGATCGCCAACGCGCTCTGGGTCGCCTTCAGCCTCCCCCCGCGATGGACATCGCTGGTGTTGAGCTTCCTGCTGGGGCTCCTCGCGTTCGTTGCGACGCAGATTCCGTTGTGGCAGCGGGCGGTGTACTACCTCCTCAACTCCCTCATCATTTTCTCCGTCAGCATCGGCACGAATTACGTCGGCGTCGGGTTGACGCATCCTCCGGCACAGCAGAGCAACGCGGTCCAGCCGCGCGCACGCATGTTCTTCAGCGACTGGGTCCTCACCCCCTAACCCCCTATCCCGTAGGGAGAGGGGGAATGCGAGGTGGGGTTTGAGACCGGCGCGCGGTCAGGCCGCGGCCCGCTTCTCGGAACCAGCGCCCTGCTGTGTCTCGCGAGCGCGGCGGCGACCATTCACTGGTCCCGATCGATGGCGGGCGGGATGGCGATGCCGGGCGGCTGGACGATGTCGATGGTCTGGATGCCGATGCCGGGTCAGACCTGGGTCGGGACCGGCGGTCGGTTCGTGGCGATGTGGCTCGTGATGATGGTGGCGATGATGCTGCCGCCGCTCCTCCCGATGCTCGCGAGCTTTCGTCGGAGCTCGCCCGCCGCCCTGGCGGGCGTGGCCTACTTCTCCGTCTGGGCCGTGTTCGGTGCGGCGGTCTATACACTCGGGAGCGCCGTCGCCAGGACCGAGCTCGAGTGGCCGGCCGTGGCACGGCTCGCACCGCCGGCCACCGGGGTTGCGCTACTCGTGGCGGGCGCCGTGCAGCTGAGCGCATGGAAAGCGCGCCAACTGGCGGTGTGCCGCGCCTGCGTCGCCCCGGCGATCCCGGCCGCCGCGGCCACGCTCCTGCACGGGGGCCGCTTCGGCGTGAATTGCAGTCTGTGCTGCCTGGGACTCATGGTCGTCCTGCTCGTCGGGGGGATGATGAACATCGCCGTCGTAGCGGCCGTCGCGGTCGCCGTCGCCGTGGAGCGCCTCGGCCCCCGGCCCGCGCTCTTGGCCCGCGCCATCGGCGGGGTCGTGATGGCGACGGGAGCAGTGGTGCTGGCGCGGGCGTTGTGAGGACCACCCTCCCGCTCCGCAGCCTGGCCGCTCTTTTCGTCGGGCGGTACTTTGGAGCGCCGCGCTAACGGGCGCCGCCCTCGAAGTGAGGACGGCGCCGCGTCAAGGCTCAATGCGCCGTGGCCATCTGCTCGGCAAAGTACCGCCCTCCCTGGTGCGGCATGCCTGCGTCGACTACATCGCAGTACACCATCGTCTGGTTGAGCAGCTGGTATCCGATCTCGCCGAACGTGTACGGCCCCGGTAGACCGACCCGGGCTCCGTCGAGCTTGCCGTAGAGAAAGTTGAGGACGCAGTTGCAAGCGAAGGCGACGTCGTGGGTCGGGCCTGCCGTGACGGACTTGAATCCCTGCACATAGTCCGGCATCGGCTTGGCCACGCGGTACGTCCGGTCCTTGAACACCGGGGCGTAGAGTGAGACCGTGCCGGCCTTGGGGTCCACCGCTTGGACGCTGACGTTGATCAGCGCGCCGTTGTAGTCGGCGATGAGCGGCAGCTGCGTGTCCACCGCGTTGTCGCTCAGCCAACGGGCGAAGTTGGTCTTCTTGTCGTCGATCCAGCAGTCGGAGATCGGCCCAAAGCCGTCCGTCTCGAAGCGGATATCCGGGCCCTCGGAGCGCTCAAAGATGTTCACGATCTCCACGTCCGCCGTCTTCCCGGCGGGGAGAGACACATGGCAGGCGAGCGCCTTGTCGGCCAGGACTTCACCCGTCTTCCCGTTGAACACCTTGGGCCTCTCCTTGCCCAGGTCGTTCAGGTGGATGCCGGTGACCCAGCCGACGATCGGGTGAGCGAAGAGATCCTTGAAGTGGGGAGCGTCCTTCCCATACGCCAGGTGGACCTCTGAAAAGGCCGGCATCATCAGGAACGTGTAGCCGTGGGCCGGCGCGTCGTGCGTAACGCGGGCGATGGTCCCCTTGTCGTAGGCCGAGATTCTCGGCGCCGCTCGCTCGTCCCTCAGTAACTCTTGCACCATGAGGGAGTCGCGCGTGGTGACTCCGCCGTCCTCGTCGGTCATCAGGTAGGGAATGGTCCCTCCAACCCAGTTGCCTCTGGGCAGCCGGGCCAGCAGCCGCTCGTCGCCTGCGACCGCGAACAGCTTCTGGGGCGCCTTCGCCAGCTCGGCTTGTAAGTCGGAGACGCTCATCAGCGTGCCATTGCGGTTCTTCATCCGACGACCCTCCTTTCGCCTCCCTAAGAAAACGACCGCCAAGCTACCCGATGCGGTAGCTCGGCGGTCGTGGGTCCTTCGTGGCGTCAACTACGCCGGCGTCGCGGAGGAGGCGAGGACCCGTGGCTTTGTGCCCCCGGCTTTCGCCGGGTTTGCCTTTGTCGCCAAGGCGGTGCTAGCTGGGAGACTGAAATACCGCGGCGTCACGGGGGCGTCAAGGACCGGGCTCAGTGCCGGATCGGATTCGTCGTGGGAAGCGCGTTGCCGATCTCGGTCGCTGCCTTGGAGCACTCGGGGTGGCCGAACCCACTCGCGCTCACGCCGTTCAGATCAAAGTCGTAGATGATGTTGTCGTCCTTCCCGCCGTCGGCCACGCCCTTCGGCACGTAGTCGAGCTCGAGTGCGTGGCGCATCTTCCAGGCGATGTTGTGATCCGCGCAGGAGGCGTCACCACTCACGCCCAGGCCGCCGACCAGCGTCCCGTCGGCGTCGTACAGCGGCAAACCACCGCCGAACACATTGGTCCCCCCGATCCGCTTCCCCACCATGAAGTCCCCACGCGTGCCGTAGTCGGCCGCGTTGCCGCCGTAGGCGACGTCCTCGTTGGTGGGGTTCGCTTCCTGAAGCCCGAACAGGGTGCCGCCCGGCTGCGTCGCGGCGTAGAGATTGGCGGTCGAGAGGGCGAGGTGCGGCAGGCTGAACGCGTTCGCGGTGTTCGCCTTCTGGGCCGCGATCACGCGGCTGCCCGGCCACTGGTCGGTGGCCGTGGCTCCCGTGAACACGACCGCGACCACGAGGCCGTTCCGATCCACGACGGCGGCCCACATGTCGAGATCGAAGCCGCCATTGGCTTCCTTCCGGGCGTTGCTCAATGCCATCTTCAGGGACCGGAAGCCGGCGACGCGACTGAGGTTGACATCGACGGTGGGCCCGTTGATGCTGTTGTCGCCGCAGGCCGCGGCGGCGAGACTGCCGACGGCAATACCGAGCCGCACGGCCTGACGAGAGAAGGGATGGAGACCGAGCATGGCGTGATCCTCCGGGTGGATGGTGACGTTGGGACGCGGGTTCAGGACGGCTTGTCGGGATCGGAGTGGCGTCGGAGCAGAGGCGTCAGGGCGAAGGCGAGGGCCGTTCTCGGGCCGCGCGACGAACATGACGCCCGAGGACGACCGCCGCAATGTGTGGCGGCACGGCCGTTTGCCGATCCTTAGATTTGTCCGCATGAAACGAATGAGCTGGCTCGTCAGTGTCGCCGCGGCCTGCTCGAGCAGTGTGGCGTGGTCCCAGGAGAGCTTTGCCGCTCTGCTCGCGAAGGATTCGCTCTCCTTCTCGCTCCCCAAGGGATTTGCGGCTCTGGCTGTCGTCGTCAACCCGGACGTCCAGTATCAGTTCGCGATTACGTCGAGCGTCGCCAAAGCCGAAATCCGGTACGCGATCTTCCCGAGCTCGAACAATGCGCAGTTCGCCGAGATGTTCCTCCAAACGATTTGTCTCAACGTTTCCGGCGGAAAGACCTGTAACATCCGGCCGTTCCCACAGCCGGCCGTCAGGACTGAGTTCGGCGCCGACGGCGGCTTCACGTCGATGACAGGCTTGGAATCGCAGTTTGGAAAGGGTTACAAGTACTGCATGGCCAACCTGATTCACAAGAACGACGTCGCCGACGTCGTCACCTTTTTCTTATTTGACGACATGAAGGTCCTGCAGTCGCTGATCGCCCAAGAGGACGTGTTCCACGCTCTGAGGTTCAAATAGTCGGCCGCGTGCCGATCGCTGCGAGATTCGGCGCAAGGACCTCTGCATAGCGCGCAGGGTTCCGGATGCCTTGGCTGCGCATCCATGCGTCGGCCATGTGAACCAGCGCGCGCCCCTCGTCGCCGCTCAACGCCTCCCCCAGGCAGCGTCGAGCAACGTTGGCGTGGACGGCCATTTGCGCCGTCTCGAACGCCGCGGTCGCCCGCTCCAGCAGCGGAGCCACATCCGCTGCCTCGCCACGCGCGGCCGAGAGTCCCGCCCGCAGGAGCAGCGCGAGCGCGTCGGCCCAGGCCAACCGCTCGCGCTCGAGCCGTTTCACATCGCGTTCGGCCAGCGCGAGGAGTGGGGCGCGGTCAGCCCCACCAGCGGCAGCCGCTAACGCACAGCGAGCGCGCAGATCGTGCATGTTGATCCGGACACCTTGGATGCGCAGCAATACCGAAGCGGCGAGGCCCGGCCAGCCCCGCATGACGCCGTCCCACGCGAGCTCCCGTTCCCCGCGATACAGCCGGATGTGGCTGCGCGCGACGATCGTCCAGTAGTGCGGGATGCCGAACTCTTCCTGATGCCATTCCCGCACGGCCTCCTCGAGGTTCCGCTCCGCGCCCGCCACGTCGTCTGCCGCGAGCCACACCGCGTTGGCGAACCCGGAGCGGCAGTAGAAGCCAGCCAGGCGATTGCCGCGCTCCCGGGCGCTGCTCAAGAACGTGCGGCTGAGCCGTGCCAGCTCCGGAACGTCACCGAGGAAGTAGCAGGCAAACATTTGGTACAATTGTGCCGTATTCAGCTCCCACGGAACGCCGCCGCACTCGAGCAACATCTGCTCGGCTCGCTCCGCGAACCCACGAGCGTGCTCCCACCGTCCCTCGTAGAACGCGGCGACCGTAGCAGCCAGCTCGCACAGGGCGACCGCGTGCTGAGACTGAATCCGCTCGGCGAGGGGACGAGCCACCGCAAGCAGCTGCGCGGCGCGCCGTCGACCGGTCCGGCCCTGGATCGCCGTGAAGCCCGCCTGCAGCGCGAGCCCGCGCGCGACGCGGTAGGGCTCACCCGCGCGCAGGGCGAGCAGGAGATGACGCGCCAGGAAGTCGGCGGCGCGAATGTTGTCGACCAGCGCGAGCCCGGCGGCCACCGCCCAGCAGGTGTCGATGCGCGTGAGCTCCCGCGCTTCAATGTCCGCAGCCGACCGCTGCCGAAACCTCAACCCTCTCAACCGCAGCGCTGCTCGCCGCCAGACGAGCGACAGCAGTGCCCGCCGCGGTGTGGGCGCGAGCTCGAGCCCCACCGATCGCAAGACGGTACGTATGACTTCGAGCCCGGCATCGAGGTGGCCGCTGATCAGCAGTTGCTCGGCCGCCCGCCGCTGGTATTGGAGCGCGTCCTCCGATGCGCCCGTGCCCGCGGCGGCCAGGTACGCCTGTGCCGCAGCGGGACAGCGGCCGGCGCTCGCGAGTGCATCGCCCAACCTGGCTCGCAACGGAGATAGGTCAACCGGACCCCGTGAAGTGAGCTCCAGTGCGCGCTCGTAGAGCAGCGCCGCACGGTCGAACGCGAGCGCCGCGAAGGCCTTGTCTGCGGCGCTGGCCGCGTACACGGCGGCCCGATCGCGGTTGCCCGCCGCGGCGTAATGCTCGAACAAGGCTTCGGGATCCTCGAGTCCCAACATCTCCTCGGAGCACTGCGCGAGCCGCCAGTGGATTTCTGCAGCCACCTGGGGCGCCACAGCGGCGACCAGCGTTTCTCGCATACGGTCGTGATACAGCTCGAGTCGAGAAGGAGCACCCAAGCTGCGCAGGAAATGCGCCTTGATCAGCAGTGCGACCAGCGGGCGGTCATCGCCCTCGAGGCCGGCCGCCGCGCGTGCGACCTTGGCGTCGACGGGCCGACCAGCCACGGCCAGCGTGGCGAGGAGCGGGCGCGCCCCTTCCGGGAGAGCGCGCATGCGCGATTCCAGCATTTCGGCCAGGCCGATGCCCGTCGCTCCGGCGGCGTCCTTCGAATCGAGCGCATACCGCACCATCTGCTCCACCAGAAAGGGACTGCCCGCGGACTCGCGGATGATGGTAGCCGCGTGGACCGCCACTGGTCCGCTCCCCGACACGAACAACGTCTCGGTCAGGCGCATCGTGTCGGCCGAGGTCAGGGGCCCGAGCCGGCAGGCGCGACATGCCGGGGTGCCCGCGTGCTCGAGCAGCGCGCCCAGGAAGGGCTGGGAAGCGAGATCTTCGCTGCGGAACGATGCAATCAACAGCACGCGGGGCGGATCGGGAGGGCGCAGCACGTCCTCGAGCAACACCATGCTGTCGTGGTCCGCCCACTGCAGGTCGTCGATGAACACGAGAACGGGTCGCTGCGCAGAGAGTCGCGTGAGCAGCTCCCGCAGGCACGAGAATCCGCGCTGCCGCAACGCCAACGGATCCGCCGGCTCTCGCTCACCTCTGCGGGCCTCTCCGACGGCCTCGATCCTGAGCAGGATCGGGAAGAGCCGGGCGAGCGCGGATACCCCGTTCGGGAGCAGCGCCTTCACCTGCGGACCCGCGAGCGTCTTGAGGTAGCGACTCAAGCTGTCGATGACGCCGTCCACGGCCTTGTACGGCACCGACTCCCGCTCATAACAGCGACCCCTCAGCACCAGAGCCGCCGCTTCTCGCTCCAGGGCGTCGGCGAAATGACCGATCAGCGCAGTCTTGCCGATCCCGGACGCGCCATGCACGTAGAATGCGACTGCCTGACCCGAACGCACGGCGCCGAAGGCGTCGCGGAGCTGGCCGAGCTCGGCCTGGCGCCCGATGAGGGACGGCGGGTGCCCGGGCTCGTGGGCCTCCGCTCCTGGTGTCGAGTGTTCGGACACGCCGGTGCGACGCAGGACTTCTCCGTCCTCTGGGCGAGCCGCGGGGTCGCGAGCCATGAGAACCCCGCACAGCGTGACGAGATCCTGGGGAAGCGCCGGCACCAGCTCGCTCGGTCTTGGCGGATCCTGCCGCCCCTTGTCAGCGAGGACTTTCAACGCGCTGCCCTGAAACGGAAGCCGCCCGGTCAGCGCTTCGTACAGCATCACGCCCACCGCGTACCAGTCGCTCGCGGGGGTGCGCGCCCCTTCGACTTGTTCCGGCGACATGTAGGCCACCGTACCCCACAAGCCTTCTTCGCGAGTCTGCAAGTGCGACGGAGGCGCCGCCACGTCAGCCAGGCCGAAGTCCAGAATGACCACCCGCCCGGCGGGCGTCACTAGGACGTTGGACGGTTTGAGATCGCGGTGCACGATGCCCGCGCGATGCAGCGCCACCACCCCTTCGACCAGCTGTGCCAGTGCGGCCCGGAGCCGGGGAACATCCGGAGCCGCTGCGGACTGGCTCGGCGGCTCGGGGCGGACGTAGTCGAAGAACTCGACGCCGTCGACCAGCTCCATCGTGTAGAACCAGTCGTCCCCATCCGCCACGAGCTCGTACAGCGACGCGAGATTGGCGTGGGCGATGTCGCTGAGCACGCGGAACTCTTTTTTCAGGCGGTAGATGGCGGAGGGGTCCTGCCACCGCAGGGTCTTCAGCGCGACGGTTTCGTGACGCTCCTGATCGTACGCCTCGTATACTGCGCCCATGCCGCCGGTGCCAAGCCGCCGGCGGATGACAAACCGATCCGTGCCGTGAAAATCGTCGCCCTGTATCTCCACTTGAGCTACCTGGCCGGACGATGCAGGAGAAGAACTTAACGGACTTGGAGGATCATCGGCAGGCGTGCCGCCCTAAGCCGGGTACCAGTTCTTCTCCCACGCATGCGCCTCGAGCTTGGACAGCATGTCCGGCGTCAGCCGCCCTTTCTCGGCTGCGGCAACGTTCTGTCGCACGTGCGCCGCGCGACGCATCCCGGGAATGACCGTCGATACGCGGGGTGACGACAGACAGAATCGCAGGGCGAGCTCCGGCAGGGTCCGGACTTCGTCATTCAGGAGTTGCGCCAGAGCCTTCCCCCTCCGCTCGGCCTCGGCGCGCCGGTCGCCACTGAAGTACTCCGCTCGCCAGTCGCCGGCGGGAAACACGGTGTCGGATCGAACCTGACCGGTGAGCGCGCCTTCGTCGAAGGGGACGCGTCCGATCACACCCAGCGGCTTGGTCCTGGCGAGCTCGAACAGCGCCCGTTCGGGGGAGCGATCGTAGACGTTGTAGATCACCTGGGCGGTCTCGAAGACGGGATCCTCGAGCACGCGCAGCGCGGTCTCGGGCGCGTGGTCGTTGATCGAGATGCCCCAATGCAGGACCTTCCCTTCTTCCTTGAGGCGGACGATCCGGTGGTAGGACGCCGCCCATTCCGGATCGTTGAGCCACGCGTCGTGCCACACATGCAGCTGTTGTAAGGGTAAGGCGTCGACGTCGAGGTTCTTGAGTGATTTTTCCGTACTCGCCGCGATGTGCCGGGCGGGGAAGACCTCCGCGACAGGCGTACGAGCCCCCCCGGGCCATGTATCGTTGAGCGGCGGGATTTTGGTCGCGACCACAACCCGACCGGCGTGGATTTCATCTTTCAGCACGCGACCCATCAGGCGTTCGCTGTGGCCGTTGCCGTACGCGAGGGCGGTATCGAAGAACGTGATCCCTCGGTCGACAGCCTCGCGCAGCGCCTCGCGTGCTTGGCTGTCTTCGACGCCACGCCACTGATCACGCCCGAGTCCCCAGCCGCCGAAGCCCAGCTCGCTGACGGCGTATCCCGTCGTGCCCAGAGTCCGAGTTTTCACCGGCGCTCCTCCAACCAGTCTGAGTTCGTCGATATAGTCTGCGCCCGCCGTCGCCTTCTTGCGAGCCGGGCGCCAGGCTGCATGTTTTCCGAGGGGTCGTCTCGCGTGGAAAGGAGGCATTCATGATCCGGAAGTCCGTTCTCCTGCTGCTCGGTGGCATCTTGGTCGCCAGCACGGGCATCGCCCAGCAGTCGAGCAAGCCGGACCTGAGGGCGATCGCGCACCAGCTGATCGCCGGTGCCATGCTGCAGGAAGGCCAGAGTGTGTTCATCACCGGCAGCCTGCGCGATGCCGGGTTGATGGAGGATCTCGCGATCGAAGCGCGCAAGGTCGGGGCGCAACCGCTGCTCGCCATCTGGAGCGAGCGCCTGGTCCGGCGATCCTACGACGAGGTCCCGGCGAAATTCGACGACCAGGAGCCGAAGCTGGACCTCGCCGTGGCGAAGCTGTTCGACGCGCAGATCGCCATCGATTTCGGCGAAGCCGAAGGTCTCCTCGCCGGGGTTCCCGAGGGGAGGATCGCCGCCCGGGCGAAGGCGTTTGCGCCGGTGAATGAGGCGTTCCTCAAGCGCGACGTACATTTCGTCAATCTCGGGAACGGCCTCTATCCCACCGCCACGCTCGCCAAGCGGCTCGGCATTCCGCAGGCGCGGCTCGCTGCGGGCTTCTGGAAGGCGGTGGCCGTGCCCCCGGAGCGGATTCAGGCGGTCGGCGAGCGGCTGCGCGCCACGTTCGCCAGCGGGGGCACCGCACAGCTCACCCATCCGAACGGGACCAGCCTGACGTTCGACGTCAGCGGCCGCACGCCGACGATCAGCAGCGGCGCCCTGACGCAAACGCAGGCCGCGCAGGGCGGGGCCGCGCTGCTCACCTGGCTCCCGGCCGGCGAGTTTCAGCTCGCCGCCGTGCCGGGCAGTGCCGAAGGCAAGATCGTGATCGACAGGGCGCTGTGGCGCGGCAAGATGATCCGGGGCCTCACCCTCGTATTCAGTAAGGGCAAGCTGACGAGCATGACCGCGACATCGGGGGTGGAGCCGCTCAAGGCCACCTACGACGCGGCAGGCCCGGGCAAGGAACGGTTCGGCGTGATCGACATCGGGCTCAATCCCGCCGTCGACTTCCCGCTCGCCACCGGTGCCATCGTGTGGCCGCAAGCGGGGGCGGTGACCGTCGTGATCGGCAACGACGTGTTCTCGGGCGGAGACAACAACTCCGATTTCCAATTTGCGGCACAGCTGGGAGGCGCGTCCATCACGGTCGCAGGAAAGCCGACGCTGACCAAGGGGCGGCTCGAGTGACACGATGGTGAGCAAAACGGCGGGCGGGGTCCAGAGGGACCTCGCCCGCCGTCGCTGTTGCCGACCCGCAGTCTAGCGGGTGCTGTCCGGCTTGGTCTCCTGCTGCTACGGTTGCGCCTTGGCTGCCTTGTCGGCTTCCCGCACGTCCTTATTGGCCGCCTTCTCGGCCTGCTTCGCTTCCTGGTCGGTCAGCCCCAGGCTCTTGAGCGTTTGGCCCATGCTCTTTCCGCTCGCCAGCCCGGCGAGGACCTTGTCAGTGGTGATGCCTTTGTCGCTGAGATTGTGCCCCAACATGTTGGCGGCGATGAACTGACCCCGGGTGAGCTTCGGGTTCGCCGATTTCGCCTGCTCATAGGCCGTCTGCATCGCCTCGGGCGTGGTATTGAGCTTCGCCGCGATGCCGCGGAAGCTCTTCAGATGCTCCGCCGACTCGGCGCCGCGCGTCCCCGTCGTCGGCTTGGTGGCCGAGGAGGTGTTCTTCGCGTGCGTCGTGACCGGCGCGTGTGTGGGATGCTGCGCCGCAGCACCCACTGCACCGGCGAAAACGAGCAGTGTTGCGAATTGGAATGCCTTCTTCATTGTGTCCTCCTATGCAACGTGCGGCGAAGGTGGTCGCCGCTCCCGAGGTAAGACTGCTCGGAGCGCGATGACGTCACGCGTATTGGAGGTCTCGTCAGGTGACCTGCATCACGGAGGGCCGGTGTTAGTGTAAGGGTCCACCATGCGTGTCCTTGTCGGTTGTGTCGCGTTCCTCGTCGCC
>Ga0209808_1001496_pt1 | contig 12053 bp, 13 predicted proteins | sample GraSoiAngelo_157_FD_186171 | JGI IMG/M metagenome (GOLD analysis project Ga0209808, IMG submission 186171) | Grasslands soil microbial communities from the Angelo Coastal Reserve, California, USA - 14_1009_16_20cm (SPAdes) (version 2) | ecosystem: Environmental > Terrestrial > Soil > Grasslands ...
AGAAGTTCTCGTGCGTCCAGTGCGGCTTCACAGCCAACGCTGATTTCGTAGCAGCCGTAAATATCAAAGAGGCTGGATTAGCCTCGTTAGCCTGTTCGCAATCTTCGGCTGAAGTAAGGCCGTCGTGGCAGGAACCCACCGAAGGTATTCGTGCGTATGCATGAGACCCGTAGGAATCCTCTCCCTTCAGGGAGTGGAGGATGTCAATCGAGCTTCCACAAGCACAGCGTCGAGATCCACGGCCTGAAGGAAGACGATCTGGTGGATTCGCGAATGTTTCTCGATTTGAACAAATGGACACTGACGCTGCTGAAGTGAGCGATCGTTCGAGAGCACATGGCTGTATACCGCTTTCCTTGCATCTGACTCGCATCTTCGACGGGGTTCAATTCGACGAGTAGCGCGTCTTTCGTCCGAGTGCGGGCGCTGACGTTCGTTCCGGGAACCGTTAATCGTGTGTTTAGGTTGCCTCCACAAGAATTGGGGCTGCGAGGGTCTAGTCCTGCAAGCGTCGAAGAAACAAGGAGGAATAATCCATGAGCATTCTACGTAAGACGAGGATTGCAATCCTGATCGGTCTGTTCGTCACCGGAATAGGCGCTGCTCAAGAGAAGAAGATCAAAAGGTCAGACTTGCCGCCCTCGGTTGAGAAAACAGTGGCAGGGATCAGCAAGGGTGCGACCATCAGGGGATTCTCGGAAGAAACGGAAAAGGGGAAGACGACTTACGAGGTAGAAATGGTCGTCAACGGACACACCAAGGACGTGGAAGTGGACGCGAGTGGAGCAGTCCTGGAGATCGAGGAAGAAGTAGCGATGGACTCACTCCCTGCAAACGTGAAAGCAGGACTCACCGCAAAAGCGGCGGGGGGCAAGATTCTGAAGGTAGAATCGCTGACCAAAAACGGTAAGCTGGTTGCCTACGAAGCCAAGGTGGAGACTGCTGGCAAGAGATCCGAGGTTCAAGTCGGTCCGGACGGTAAACCACTCGACATTGAAGAATAAGAACTGTATGAGTGGCCAGGCGGACTGGCTTTGGCCAGCCGGTGGTGTAAGCTGGGATGGCCAACTCCGAAAACGTTTTCCAGGCTCGCCGACGCTGGGCTCTCCGCAGACTCCGATCCGAACCACCGAACGAGTTCACATGCGGGGAGCAGTGCTAATGCCGCGATAGCCCATCGTACTGGATACGCGCTGCCCGGTCGACGTACCTGGTTCCCCAGTCCTGCAAGCGCGCAACGAGTTGGTCCGGGACGCCGGAATCACGGAACTGTCGTGCCGCCTCCCATACCTTCCCGCCACTGATATTTCCGTACGAGCGCGTTGGAGTATAAGCCCGTGCAGCGGCCCCAACCACCGGCAGGTACTTGGCGATCGCGTATTGTTGGTTCTTGTCCATCCATGCCGCCAGTAGCGACGTGGTTATGGCGCGATGCAGCTCGATCGGCAGTGGTTTGAAGATTGGCGCCCAAAAAGGACTGATCATGATGCGGGGATCAATGTTCTGGTCCGGCTGCCAACCCTCCCCGAGGTCGTCGGGACCCAAACGGGGATCGGTCGATTGCAGCGCTTTGGTTACGGCCACGAGGAGCCTGACAGGTTCCGGTTGGTTGGTCTGGGCAAAGAGGTCGTGGAACTGGCCGATGAAATACACCCAATCCACCGGTCTCCGACCCCGGTGCTGATGATTGCCGCTATTCAGAACAATCTGCAACTCATACCAAGCCGCGGTGAAATATTCGTTGGTCAAGGCACTACCGCCAACTCCGGCCAGCCCATCCGGGATCAAGGCGGCTGACGGAGCAGTCTCCGCCGGAATGGTGTTGCACCAGCTACGGGAATCGGCGTTTAAGCCTAAGAGGTCGCGGCCACGTCCTTCCAGTCCATATTGCTGCATCATCTCCCATGTTTTCACAAGCTGCCAGAGCTGTGCGGAGTAAACCTTGTTAGTCAACGCGGGCGACCACTCCGTTTTTCGTTTGACCCGATGTTTGAGGAAGGCCCGCCGGGCGTGAGACCACTCGGCGAAGGCGGCCACTACGGGGCCAATGCCATGGTCCGTAGTGTGGGCTGAGGCCAGCAGCGAACGCAGCGACGGCTTCTCGCCGCCCTGACCTTTGCTCTCAGGAGTTTCTGGTCCACCGTAGAATGTTGCAAATTCGCTTTGGGTAAAGTCAGCTCCCCAGGAATCCTTGGGATGCACACGGGGCAGCCAGCTGCTCCAATCCGGAAGCTGCAAGGCGATGGGAATCTGACGAGGGTTGAGATTGCCGTCGGGGCGAAAGATGTCTGGGGTAACCTGCCTTACGAGTTCACGCACGTCGGGAACGCTTCTTGGCGCATTAGAGGCTGATGTGCTCACCCGCGCGTCTTGTCGGCCAAGGAGATACGGCAAAGCGTCGGTATCCTGGTCGAGGACCCCTGCGAGTCCTGCACCTGCCGCCCAGTTCGAGACCGGTTGCTCGTCTAATCAGGGTCCAGGTTGGTAAGGTGGGTTCCACGGGCGGCCCGGATTGGGAAGCGTCAGGCTGCGGATGTAGCTTGCGATCTGTTTGCCCTCCAGGGCCAAGAGGCCATGGAAGCGTGAACGGGCCACAATGCTGCCGTTCGAGAAGTTGAAGTACTTCAGATCGCGGCCATCCTCGGCATGACAGTCCGCACAGTGCGCCTCGATCCTCGGACTATTCGGGAGGCTGCTTGCTACCAGTGAGGCGCCACGCCAGAGTGCCCGACCAGCACGGATAGAAGCCTCGTCGGGCAAGGGTGGTGTCCAGGTTTCGGGCGCGTCCTCCACAAAAGCGCCTGGCGGGAGGAGCTTCTGTCCCTCGAAAGTGAGGAAGTTCAGCGCAAGGATGCGGTACGCGCTGACGACGCCGTCGGTTCGGTTGAATCGGAAGCGGATGATGTTGGTGTCGGCGACGACCGCGCCGCTTGGGAGGGGGAGAGTCATTACCAGGGTTGCGAAGCCTCCGCCGATTCCACCGAAGCTTCTGCCGGGCTCGGCGATTGTGACAGTGTTGTTGTTCAGGGGTATCCAGGCGCTGGCGTTGAACTGGACGCTGGCTTGATCTGCATACCGCAAGCCGTGAATCTGCAGCCAGAGAAATCGCACTGACTCAGCCTGTTCAGCAGGAAGGGCCACGGTCCTGCTAACGGTCTGGCTCTCTGAACCCAAGACCTCGATCGGTAACAACATTCGGTCTATCGTGGTGTCGGCCAAACCGCTGGGAATCGTTACTGCAGCCAGGACAACCAAGGAAAGACGCGCTGGCAGGTCAAGGCTTTTTGCCATCACGACCTCTCCGGTCAGGTCTCGGACACTAACGCTGTTTCGGACCGCCAAAGCAGATTCCATGTCAAAGTTGCTTCTGATTCGCGACCCGCAACCATGCCAAATTCACGGCGCAAATCAGACCTATGGCCACCCCTGCACAACTAACCAAATTCTGGCCGCAGGTGAGCGTGGACGACATTGTTACAAATCAAGTAGGATTCAGCCGCAAGCCGACGAGCCAAGGTGTCACCACGTACGCCCCCCCAAAATGCCCGTCGAGCCTGCACGGGAAGATTGTTTTTGTAGACGAGACGATAACGACTGAGCTAGCCTTGAATTAGTTGCAACTTAATTGCAAGGAGGTCCGTGCTTCTTCGCAAGAGTCTGATTGCTGGTTCGTTGATCTTCTTCTCCGCCGGTAGCTTTCCATTAATCGCCCAGGCTCAGGAGAGCCCCTACTTCGTTGCGTACGACCACTATCTGGAAGAGCCGGGAAACCTCGAAATCGAGTATTTCTCGACGTATGGTACCCAGCGCGGCGGGAACGACTTTCACTCCTTCTGGACGGAGTTCGAATACGGGGCTACGGCTTGGTGGACCACCGAGTTGTATCTCGACGGACAGACTACTTTTGGCGACAGCACGATTTTCACAGGCCTTCGCTGGGAGAATCGCGTGCGTCCGCTCAAACAAGAGCACTTCATCAATCCCATCCTTTATGTCGAATACGAACATAAGAACGGCGCCGACAAGATTTTGAAAGAAGGGGAGGGGCATGACGTTGAGGCTGACTTTCTCACGCCCAACGCAGTGGCGCGCCAGGAACGCATCAACGAATTAGAACTGAGGTTGATTCTCTCCAGCACCTTCAAGGGCTGGAACTTTACGCAAAACACGCTGGCAGCCAAAGATCTGTCCAATTCGCCGTGGGAATTTGGCTATGCGCTGGGGGCGAGTCGCCCTTTGGCGCTAAAGGCTTCCGCGAAACGCTGCACGTTCTGTCGGCAGAACTTCATAGGTGGCGTCGAAATGTACGGCGGGCTCGGCTACCGTCATCATTTCGGCCTGCACGATACTTCGCATTACGCGGCGCCCGTACTTGGCTGGAATTTGCCTTCGGGCTGGACGCTGCGCATCTCGCCTGGCTTCGGGCTGAACGACAATAGCCACCAATTTCTGTTGCGCTGGGGCGTGTCTCGCGAAATCAGCGGCTTCGGTACTATGGTTGGCCGGCTCTTGCGAGGCCGGCGATGAAAATCCGTGCTGCTAGTCTCCACCTGGGGACCCTTCTCTTTGCCTCTTCCTTTTTCTCTACGGTAGAAGGACAACAGAGAGGCAAATCTGCGCCGCCGCAAAGCTCGAAACCGGAGCCCGTGTACGCGGAGATTGGCAAGGCACCGGAACGAGCTCGTGCTAGGCGCAATCCGCTGGAAAAAGATCCTGAGGCTGTTGCTGCAGGAAGGATTCTATTTGGGCAACGCTGCGCGGAGTGTCATGGCGATTCAGCCGAAGGCGGCAAGAAAGGACCGAGCTTGCGCGCCGTGGAAATTCGAAACGCGGAACCGGGCGCGATTTTCTGGATTCTGACGAACGGAGTCGTTCGGAAGGGAATGCCCGTCTGGTCGAAGCTGCCAGAGCCACAGCGCTGGCAGCTTGTCAGCTTCATCAAGTCGCTGGGAACTGCTTCCACAAACGACGACAGAGGCGCCCTGAGGCCGTAGCTGCCCTTAGCGTAGGCTAGTTTGCGGCCAACGGACGGCCTTCGCAATCCTGTGGACACCGGATTTCTCCTCGGGATGAATCCCTCCGAGGGCCGGGGTTATCCTGCTGGTCGCCGGTTCAAATGGCGGAAATCCTCTTGAGCTGGCAACACACGTGCCCAGCAAACGGAAGACCACTACGTTAAATTAGCCGCGCTTGTGGAGCAGGAACTCTCTCTCGGCGGGGTCTTCGGCCAGGCCAACCGCGCGGTCATAAGCCTCTGAAGCCTGAGCAGTATTCCCCAGCTTTTGCAAGAGGTGAGCGCGAACCGCCCAGTACGGCTGATAATGGGACACGGCCTCTGCGTCAATCGATTCGAGAACGGCGAGTCCCGCTGCCGGTCCGTTTGCTTCCGCAAGCGCGGCGGCGTATCCGGCTCGTGTGCCGAGCGTCGGCGATATCCTGAGCAGTTGTTCGTAGAACGGCACGATGGCCGCCCAGTCGGTCCGGCCGGTGTGCGCGCGCTCGGCATGCACGGACTGAATGGCTGCTTCGAGTTGAAATCGTCCTACGCGGCCATGCTTGAAAGCCTCCGCCAAATGGTGTTCCGCCTCCTCTATTAAAGGAAGCGACCATTGGTTCGGATTTTGCTCGGACAGGGGAACGTAGCGTCCCCTCGCGTCCCTTCGTGCAGCGCGGCGCGCTTCACAATACAGCATGCCTGGCAGGGGCCCTACTTCAGAGTGGACGATCCAACAATAATGCCTTGTGTTGAAGAGATTCTTCAAATCGTGATTATGATTTTCGTTCCGCCCGCGAATCGATACTGGCTTCTTCGCTTGTGCAGTATTGGAGGGCGGATTGAGTCGGCACACTGCTTGACTTTTGCGAGGCAAGGGGGATAATTCTCAATTTCTGTGTCCCAGCTTTCCGACAACGGTTCCCAAAGGTTTCACATAGGGCCAAGGTTTCTGTGCGGCCATTCCGGGGCAGTTCATTTCAGCGGGAGGATACGACATGAGGCTAGATAACTTGCAGCCGTTTAGGGGGAAGCCTGCGACCAGCTCAGGAGCAGTGCCTTATCGCGGGCACAAGCATTTCGCGCAACGGCTTCTGAATCGCAGAGGCTTTTTGGAAAGAGCAGGCTTGAGCGTGGGCGCAGTGGCCGGAGTGGGCTTGTTAGGCAGGACGGCATCCGTTCCAGCGTTCGGGAGTGTTGCGCCCGCAGCCAACCAGGGACGCAGCAGCACCACGGTCGTTGACCCGCAGCCGATTCCAGGTGGGCTTGAATTGCTTGGTCCCGGCACTCCGCTGTTTCGTGTGTTCCTGCCTGGGTCCGGGGCTGAGCCTTCCACGATCACCGACTTCAACGGTTTTGTCGGGTGGGCGGCGGTCGGCGGACAAGGCACCCATACGAGCGGAGGCGTGTCCTCGCATCTTCCCTTCGAGTCCGACCTGCGTTTTATGATTGGTGAGTACGTCGGGGTGGATGGAAAGCACCACCACGGAGCCTTCGCGTTTATATGACTTGACGTCTTCACAAGTCCCGTGGAGGACGTGCAAATTCACGATTTCAATCCTGGGATTACCGAGAGCGGACTGTTTTGGACAGTGGCGGTTCCGGAGAGCAGCATTAGCGTAGGCTTCGCCGCTGGCAAGTCCTCATTTCAGGTGGATGATCTGGACGTCGAGGATTATCACGACGTGGTGAATGCTTTGCTCGATGGACCTTCGGTGGAGGCGAGCGTTTCCTGGAACGTCCAATGGGCGCATCCATTGGGCCGCACAAAAATCCGCGACGTCAGCACAGGCTTCGCGGGGGACTTCGTGCAGAACGTGGCACAAATCGCGTGGACCGGCCAAACGGATAGCGCGCATTTTGTCTCCGACCCGGCGAGCACTTCGGTGAACGAGTTTTCGCTGCTGGCGCATGAGCGCAACGGAGTATTTTTCTCCTAGAGCGGGCCAGCGAGAGTCTGAATTGACGTGGCGCTCGATGTCTGACCGCATTCGGCTCTAAAGTATTCCGAAAAAATCTTTCTTTCGCACTGCCCTGCGGTGCTGATTTCTTGTTTCCATTCGAGGGTTCTCTTCTCCCGTTTCCGTCCGAATTGTACAGGGTGATCCAGAGTGATCCATATCGTAAGCAACAAAAATGAACTGTCCTCCCGAAATGATCTTGATATCCCGGGCTCCTTTGGGGAGCTGCTGTCCAGAGACCAGCTCCCAGGCGCCATCCAGCGGACTCTTCTTTGCGTAGCTGCCGTTTGTCTATGACCTGGCAAGAAACGCAGCCGCGATTGCGACTACAAAAACGAGCAATACCTTCTTCAGGGCCAGAATTCTCGTACCCATGTTCCTTGGACTAAAGATGGGAGCCAGCGGTTGTATTGAAAAAGAGTGCCAGGCCGATCGCCTGGCAGTAACTGGCATCCTTTCGCTTGCATCCAACGGGTGTCTGAAAAGGCAACGGATTAACGGCGGGAGCGAGAGATGAATCGGCGCCGTTCAGCAAGAGTGGCCCGGGATCGTGTCGCAACCGCATCATTTGGAAAACGCAGCACGGGTTTCCGTTGCCTAGGAAGAAGAAGTTTATGTCCACACGTTTTGCACCCGTAGAAACGAGTTTGAAGTCCGTCCTTGTGGCAAGTGATTTCACGGAAGCGTCTTCGAAACCTCTGCGCCACGCCATCAGTATCGCGCGCCATTACCATGCCAGATTCTATCTGGCGCACGTGGTGTCCTCCGTCGGTTTCACAATTGCGGGAGCAGACGCGCTCGAATTGGCATCGAACGCGGCTCGTAGGGACGTTACCGAGCTAGAGAGGAAGTTAGCGGAGAGAGGCGACCTTACAGGTTTATCGCACGAGTTCATCGTGCGACAAGGCGATGTCTGGGAAGAGTTAGAGGCAATCATCCGTGAGAAGCAAGCCGAGTTAGTGGTTATTGGAACTCACGGGCGGCACGGCATCGGGAAGCTTGTCCTGGGTTCCGTTGCAGAGAAGATCTTCCGCGAAGCAGATGGGCTTGTCCTGACAGTAGGGCCGCACTCTCAATCGGACGCTCCTCTTGAAAGCACGGGTGGCGGTCGTTCCTTTTTGTTTCCCACAGATTTCAGCGAGGCTTCTTTTCGAGCATTGCCATACGCGATTTCATTTTCGAATCATTTTGGGGCCAGGCTCGTTTTGTTGCATGTTGCACCAGTTATGCCGATTTCCGAAAGTTTCAGCTGGTCGACGGTCCCTGACGACATCACCGGAATGCGGGAGGAAGCGCGCCAAAAAGCCCTGAAGAGGCTGGACGAATTCGTTTCGGAGAGCGCACCTCTGTCTGTGAAGCCAGAACTCATGGTTGAGTTTGGGAAGCACGGTGAACAAATCTTGCGGGTTGCGCGCTCGGTTAAAGCGGACTTGATTGTCTTGGGTTTGGACCATTCAAAGCATGGGCGCCTCGCCGCGCACCTGCCAACGACCACCACCTATAAAGTTGTCTGCGAAGCCCATTGCTCCGTCTTAACCGTCCGGAACTGAACAGATTCATAGAACCGATTTAGAGAGTGTTCTAAAGACCGGGCGACAAATTTCTGAAACGCTCAAAATTAGCCGCGCTTTTGGAGCAGGAACTCTCTCACTGCGGGATCTTCCGCCAGACCGATCGCTCGGTCGTGGCGTCTGTGGCCTCACGCGTTTTCCCAAGACGCTGAAGGAGGTGAGCGCGAACGGCCCAATACGGCTGATAGTCCGCAACGGCGAGGCGGTCAATCGACTCGAGAACGGCCAGCCCCGCTTCAGGTGCCTTTGCTTCGGCAACTGCGGCTGCGTATCCAGCTTGCGTTCCGAGCGCGGGCAACATGCGGATCAGACGCTCGTAAAATAGTGCTATCGCAGTCCAGTCAGTCCGGCCAGTACGCGCAAGCTCGGCATGCACGGACTGAATTGCAGCTTCCAGTTGAAATCTGCCGGAGCGTCCGAGCTTGAACGCTTCGCTGAGATGACGCTCCGTCTCTTGGATTAGCGGAACTGACCATCGATTCGGGTCCTGCCCGGAAAGCGGAATGTATCGGCCGTCAGTCCCTCTTCGCGCGGGGCGTCGCGCTTCGCCATGGAGGATGAGCGCTAACACACCTCGAACCTCGGCCTCACCGGGTTAGAATCTCTGGCACAGACTGCGACGAATTCAGCGTTTTTTTCCCGCTTCAGAAACAGGGAGCTACGACGCACGGTTAACGTGCACCGTGCTGTTCGGCGCACGTCCAGACGCGCCAGTCGCAGTAAACGCGTGTCCGCCGAAGAGGCGGAATCGCGGTCTTTGCGCCTAGCACCAGCCGCAGACGTCAGGGTTCCGACCGAATAACGAGCTACTCGGAAGTTAAGCCATTTGAAAAATACACGTATTTCGAACGCTGAAAGGCCTTCTGTCACGACCCCCAATATCAATCACTTCCAAGCCGCCCCGCTTTAGGGTTTTCTGAACGTCCGGCGCGTCACAGATGGCATGGGTTCTCGCCGCATGATTCCGAGGTGACCATAGACGGCAATAAGGTCAAAGGAGGAAGAACTCAACAACGAGCTGATTCAAAGACACCAAGGAGGCTTGCCTCACCTACCGGCGCTGTGCAGGCGGTTGGCATGCAATGTGGGCGCTAGGGTAATTCCCCGAGCGGAGAATAATGTCTTTCGCCGATTCTCGGCTTATCAGATCGATGGTATCGAACTGCGGAAACTTGGCGCATGAAGTAACTCCGCAGATGAATAGTGCTTCCATTGGAGCGAGTAAAGTCGCGAGCGGAGAATTCGGCCCGGCCCAACCTTATGATGGGCAGGAGGGTGTCATGCCCAAGATTGCTCCGCGGTCCGAGAACTTCATGTACCTTATGTACCTCGTTTCCATGGCCATCACCCTTACGGCGGTGTTCCTTCTCGCCCACTCTAGCGATCAGCTCCTTCGTGCAAGGGTAGCGTTCGCGTCGGACTTGGCCGGCTTTCGGCAGCAGGTTTCGCCGAGTAGTCAAAGCAATGCGACGGAGCCCTCAGTCGCGGTAGATCGGTCAGACGGCACGGTCTACGTGGCATGGCAGGCCAGCGGAAGTCACGTGGCCCGCTCGGATGACGGGGGACGGACTTTCTTGCAAACAGCGTTTCCTAGCGGAGATGTGGGTGACGTAGCGATACGGGTCGGAGGGCCAACACCTTGCACCGCGCCCACGTCCAATTGCTCGCCGGGCACACACCGCGTATATGTGTCCTCGATCGAACTCACTCCCCTAGCCCTGCAGACTCGACTGGCCTTCAGCGACGACCGCGGCGCGCACTGGGCGGTCAACTCGCTCGCCGCGTTCAATCCCTCGTTTATTGACCGCCCATGGCTGGCGGTGTACGCGAGCCAAGTGTCGGCGAATCAGGACCAGGTGTACGTCGCGTACCACGATTTCTCAGCCAGCCAAATCAACGTGGCGGCCTCCAATGACGGTGGGAACCTCTTCGGGCCGTCCGTGGATGTACTTGCAACCAACGGCATGGCCTTTCTTAACTCCTTCTGTAATACGGTTCCCAGCGGAATTGAAGTCGATCCGGAGACAGGCGAAGTTTACGTTCAATGGATCACCGCCGATCCAGTGGCCAACACTACACAGGGATGCAACATCACGCAAATCGAGAATTTCCATCAGGTGTGGATGGCCCATTCGCCACCGGCGACCCTGGGAGGACTTACGGTGTGGGATGCGCATTTGATTTTCAACGGGCCCTCGAACACCAACACCGACGACATTTTCGCGACATTGGGGGTGGACGACTCCGGTTCGCCCGGCCAGCATGGAAACGTGTACTCGGTCTTTGCGGATAACCTCAAAACCATCCAAGGCACAGCTGTTTTCGATATTTGGTTTACGCACTCGAGCGACAAGGGCACAAGCTGGGCAATTCCGGTGAAGGTCAACACCGACGCGGGAACGCACTTCTTCCCCTGGATCGCCGCCGGCAGCACGGGACGTGTGGACTTCATCTGGCTTGGTACGCCGGATCTCAACCCTTCCGATGCCGCGCTCTCGCCGTGGACAGTGACTTTCGCTCAGACGACCAGCGGGACGTCGAGCGCTCCGAAGTTCAATCAAACCACCGTAAGCAATGTGATGCATGTCGGTGGCATTTGCACGAGTGGAATTTTTTGCTCCGTCACCGGGGGCAATCGCGACTTGGCGGACTCGATTTCCATCTCTATCGACCGCGGCGGAAGCGCTAGATTGGTATGGACTGACCAGGGCTCTATTCTCCACGGCCCCACGCACATCACGTATGGATGTGTAAGCGCCGGACAGTCGGCCATAGTCGGCGCTGATCGCGGCCTGAGCTGTAAGGGCCCGGCAGGACCTTAATTGCAATCAAGCTTCAGGAGGTCCGAAATGGCACGTTTGCGCAATGCTCTGCTTGCAGGGTTGGTCTTTGCGTTTTTGCTGCGTGAGGGCAGCCCGCCGGTGCTGGGGCAGTCTTCCAGCGCAGGTTCGCCGCATATTGGGTTCGAGGTTCCGGCTGTTGTCGATCCCATTCATACGAACGGCGAGCCAGACATTGGGATTGATCCCTTCGGGAAAGTCTTTGTGAGCGGCCCCACCGGAACGGGAACGCAGCGGAGCGTCTGGCTTGGGTCGGTAGACGGCGGCCACTCCTTCCGAATCATCACTCCTGGACCACCGCCGAGCGCGATTGCTGGCATTATCGATCCTCCGGGCGGAGGTGACACCGACATCAATTTCGACCGCAGTGGTAAGCAGTACTTTGCTGACCTGTACGCGCTGGCGTGCCTGCGCACGGCCACCACTACCGACGGTGGCGCTACGGTCAGCCAGGAGATTTACCCGGCGGGCTGCTCTGGTATACCGGGCGCCGACCGCCAATGGCTCGCGGTGTACGACCCAGCGCCAGGCACGCCGAACCAGTCGGCCTACACCGGCCCCAAGCCTCTGATCTACCTCGAGTACAACAACGTGGTTTCAGGGGCGCAATGGAACAAGAGCAACAGTGCCGTAGACCTGGTTCCCGGTGGCCCCGGCCTGACTTACATGGCGGCGACGAACGGAACCA
>Ga0209808_1001501_pt1 | contig 12040 bp, 12 predicted proteins | sample GraSoiAngelo_157_FD_186171 | JGI IMG/M metagenome (GOLD analysis project Ga0209808, IMG submission 186171) | Grasslands soil microbial communities from the Angelo Coastal Reserve, California, USA - 14_1009_16_20cm (SPAdes) (version 2) | ecosystem: Environmental > Terrestrial > Soil > Grasslands ...
CAGGCGTGCACGCTGGGTCAGAAGATCCCGGCACGCCCTGGCAGCCACGGGCAGTCAAACCGTCGTATGTCGGCTGCGTCCAGGTCTTGCCCGAGTCGAATGAGAAGTAGATGCCCGAGACACCGACTCCGTTGGTGAACGGGCAGGTCGTGTCGTTTCCGGCGTTGCAGGCCTCCATGTCGATGTTGTCGTTCGCCCCCGACGCGAGGACGTTCGCATGATTGGCGTCGATCGCGACCGAAGGTTCGTTCTGCTTGTTCTGTGAGAACGGCGCCGTTGGACTGCCGGTATTGACGAGAGTGGAGACGCCGGCGGCTCCGGCGAGTGCGGTGATCGTGACGAGCAACGCGATAGTGAGCGGAAGCACGAGGAATTTGCGCATGGACCTCCCCTAATGCCCGAGTGGATCGGGCTCGGGCGAGTCTACGAGGGTTGGCTCGCGCTCTGTACCAAGCATGCGAGCTGGCCGTGACCGAGTTGCGTTGGCGCTAACGAAGGTCGATCGCGAATGCGGTCCAAAAGCCGAAGGGTCGCGGTATTTGCGGATCAGGCTCGAGCCCGACCAACCAACGTCCGGCCAAAGAGTCTGGAAGCTCGATGACCTGTGCCGGCGCAGTTTGCGCGGCCGACGGAGAACGAGGCTCACCGGGTCGCACCCTGATGGTCAATCGGCGCGAGGCGGCATCGGCCGTCACAGCAGTGATCTCGAATCGGTCGATGTCGCGCTCCTTGCCGGTCGACACGAGGATCCGGCGCGCGCCATGCGCGGCCGCCAGCGCCGGGCAGTCGGCCGTCCCGTCGGCCAGCTGCACTCGTGTGAAGTCGATCGCCGGGCACGCACCCACGGCGATCGAGGTGAATGCGACGGTCTGCTCGGAGCTCTGACCGGCCTCGCGCTGCAAGACCGCAGCTCCCCCATTCCCGAGCGGAACGACGACTATCCCCTTCTCGAAGCTCACGTAGAGCGGTAGCGTCGGCAGGCCCGGACCGAGCGAACTGTTCTGCGGATCGAGGAGTTGGGTCACCGCCGCACCGGTGAGGAACGTGGCCGCCGCAGTGGCGACGACCGGAAGTCTGTCTTCGTATCGCGCGATCACGCGTCCAGTGGAAATATCGGTCAGTTCGCTTGCGGGAAACCGTCCGTTCTGCCAACCCTCGTACGAAACGATGGCCCGGTCGCCCGAGAGCAAACCGATGCTGCGTGCTCCCCTCAGTCGGTCAATCCAAGGCAACGTGATGGGAGCCCCTGGATCGAGCGCGAAGAAATCAAACCAGTGATCGGAGGAATTAGACCGAACGATGGCGAGGTTCCAGTCTCTGAGAATCATGGGGGTCATCAGCTGTCCGACTTTGACGTGCGGAAGGCTTCTGAGGAGCGAAAAGGTGCGCGGATCGCGCTCATCGAACGTACCGGGGGGCGAGGTCGTGAACGGCTGATACGCGTAGCAAAGATCAGCGACGGCGACGCACTCGGAGTCCGTCTTCCACAGGGTCTCGAGAGTCCGAAGGTCAAGGCCGCGCGTCCACGACCCCTCCGCAACGACGACTCCGGAATCCTCGAAGAGGACCAGGTGGGTTGGGGTGAACTCACTTGCGTCCGACTGCTGGGCAACGACTCCTCCTGCCGCGTCAAGACGCATGACTGTTCCGTGCGCTGGAATAAATGGACCCCTGCTGGGGCCGCCGCTCGGGAGTCTCCGGTTTGGCGCTCGATCCCGGACGACGACCCAGCCGCTGTCCTTCAGGGGCTCGACATCAAGGATCACGTTGGCATATGAGTTCGGATCGGAAGGCAAGAGAAGCGTTCCTGCGAATCGCCACACGGTGGGGCCGGCATCTCCGGCAGCGGACTGATGGAGTGTGACTGTCGGCGACCGCGCTGACGGCTGCGATCCGTCATCGGGCCGCGCGATCGGCTGTAGCGCCGTCGCCGAGGGCGCCGCAGTCGACGAGATGCACGAGGCAGTGACAAGCAACGACACAAGGCACGCGAGCCGCCGCATCAAGCCGCCAGTTTCACTCCTGCGTACTGGGTTCGAGGTCGCCATCGGGTCTCGCTATCACCTCGTCGATCACGTCGTAGCCGAACCCGCGCGCGGCGAGGAACGCGTGGATCTTGCGCTTGCGCTCGGGAGGCTCGAGCGATTCCCAGCGCCTCAGCTGGCGCGTGATCGCCCGGCGCGCCCGGTCGCTCTCGCTTTCGGCAGGCATTTCACCGAGCGCGGCATCGATCGTTTCACGGGAGACGCCTTTGCTGGTGAGCTCGCTTACCAGTGCGCGATCGCCCTTCGGACGAAAACGCGATCGCTGCTCGACCCAATACTTCGCGAAATCGAGATCGTCGACATACCGCTGCGCGCGGAGCTTGTCGATCGCGCCGTCGATGGCCTCGTCCTCGTAGCGCTTTCCGCGGAGGTGACGGCGGATCTCGGCAACGCTGCGCGGACGATTCCCAAGGTACTGAACGGCAGCCTCGTACGGGCTGCCGAGCGGCTTCGCCCTAGGGCTAGGCTTCCTCACCGTTCGGGCTTTCGGCGCCGACGGTCAGGCTCCCTGCACGCACCTTGGCGTCGATCTCGTTGGCCACGTCGGGGTGATCGCGCAGGAACTGCTTCGCGTTCTCGCGGCCCTGCCCGATACGCGTCTTGCCGTAGTTGATCCACGCGCCGGATTTGTCGAGGACGCCCATGGTGATGCCCATGTCGATGAGCCCACCCTCGCGCGAGATGCCTTCGCTCGCGAGGATCTCGATCTCGGCGATGCGGAAGGGCGGCGCGACCTTGTTCTTCACGACCTTGACCTTAACGCGGCGCCCGATGACCACGTCGCCCTGCTTGATCGGCTCGATAGGCCGGATGTCGATGCGCACCGATGCGTAGAACTTCAGCGCGCGCCCGCCGCTAGTTGTTTCGGGGTTCCCGAACATCACGCCGATCTTCTCACGCAGTTGGTTGATAAAGACGACCGTCGTGTTCGTCTTCGAGATCGTGCCGGTGAGCTTACGGAGCGCCTGGCTCATGAGCCGCGCCTGCAATCCCATGAAAGAGTCGCCCATCTCGCCCTCGATCTCCTCGCGCGGCACGAGCGCCGCGACGGAGTCGATGACGACGATGTCGACGGCCCCAGACCGCACGAGCGTGTCGGCGATCTCGAGCGCCTGCTGGCCGTTGTCCGGCTGCGAGATGAGCAGATCGTCCGTGCTGACCCCGCAGGTGCGGGCCCACGCCGCGTCGAGCGCGTGCTCGGCGTCGATGAAGGCGGCCGTGCCGCCGGCCTTCTGGGCCGAGGCCACGACGTGCAGCGCGAGGGTGGTCTTCCCGGAGGCCTCCGGGCCGTAGATCTCGACGACCCGGCCGCGCGGAAAGCCGCCCACGCCAAGGGCCATGTCCACGGCGAGCGAGCCGGTCGAGATGACATCGATCTTCTCGCCGGCGTTGGCGCCGAGCTTCATGATCGAGCCCTTACCGAACTGTTTTTCGATCTGCTGGATCGCCTGCTCGATCGCTCTCGACTTCTCTGTCACAGCCACCTTCTGCTCCTTAGCGCTCCCAAAAAGAGCGGCGCCGGCTTGCTTTCCACCGGCGCCGCCCCGCTCCCCTCCGTTTTTTCCGGAGTGGCTTGTCACCAGTTCTCTTTTTCCTTGCGTTTCGGCTTCACGATCTCGAAGGTCATGGGCTGGACCGGTTGCGCCACGCCCTTCCTCTTCAGCTCTTTTTCGAGCTGCTCTTTGGACTTCTTTTTCTTGTTCTTGTCTTTGGCATCGCCTCGACCCGAAGGCATCGGTCCCTCCATCAAACCCCGCGGGAAGCTTCGCGGGACCGGTCGAGCATAGCGTGACTTTTGAGGCCAGACTGTCGAGGATGCCCGCCCGCCCGCGACGGCCGTCAGCCAGAGTCACGACGCGCACCGGCGACGGCGGCGAGACCTCGCTTTTTGGCAGGGAGCGCGTGCGGAAGACCGACCCACGCATCGAGGCGCTCGGCGATCTGGACGAGGCGCAGGCGGTCCTCGGTCTGGCCCGATCGTTGGCACCGCGGTCGAGCCTCGGCCGCGAGCTGCTCGAGCTCCAGCAGGGCCTGTATCTGGTGATGGCGGAGATAGCCACCCCGCGAGGCGATCTCGGTCGGCTGAAGGTGCGCCTCGACGGCGCGGCCGTGGCGCAGCTCGAAAGCGTCCTCGAGACCGTCAAGAAGCGAACCCCTATCGAAGGGCGATTCGTCGTCCCAGGCGGGAATCGCCTGTCCGCGACGCTGGACCACGCCCGCACCGTGGCCCGCCGGGCCGAGCGCCAAGTCGTCCGATGCGTCGACGAGGGCTACGTCTCCGGTGAGGATCTCCTCCCCTGGCTGAACCGGCTGTCGGACCTTCTCTTCGTGCTGGCCCGCGCCAGCGAACGCAGGCGCCGCGCCACGGCGTGACCGGGAACGAGAGCGCGTGGCTCGACGCTGCGCCCTGGGGGATCACCCCTCAGGTCGCGGACCGCCTCCGAACGACGGCCGCCGAAGTCGCGCGCGACTGGGGCGTTCCCCTTTCGCAGCGGATTGTCGCGGGGCGTTTCTCATTCGTCGCCTTCGCGGGCGATAACGCCGTGCTCAAGGTCGTGCCCATCGAAGACGACGAGGCCGATCACGAGGCGGACGCCCTGGCGCTCATCGCCGGCGACGGTGCGGTGCGGCTCCTCCGACATGATCGGGCGCGGCGCGCGATGTTGATCGAGCGTGCGCATCCGGGGGACGACGCCTCGGGCCTGTCGGAGGATGAGGCGATCTACGTGGCGGTGTCGGCGGCGAGGAGGCTCTGGCGACCGGCGACGAGTGGGAGGCCCTTTCGGTGGATCGGCGATCTCGTGCCCCGCTGGCTCGATAACGCGGGCGATCACTACCTCGTGCGCCAGGCCAAGGAGATCTACGCAACGATGCACCCGAGCGACGCGACGCTACTTCACGGCGACTTTCATCATCACAACTTGCTGCGCCATAGAGGCGGTTGGGTCGTGATCGATCCGAAGCCAATGGTCGGGGAACCCGAATTCGACGTCGCGACCCTCATGTGGAATCCCATCGGCCACGTGCCGACCCTCGCTGGGGTCGAACGTTGGATCGGGGCGTTCGCCGATGCCGGCCTCGATGCGAACCTGCTCCGGAAGTGGGCGATCGTGCGTGGGACCTATCTGGGACTGCCGTTGTCTCGGGGCTTGACCACGGAGACATCGCCACAGCTCAGAGTGGTGCGCGCGCTTCTCTAACCGAGCGCCCGCGGCTAGCGGAGCGGGCCGCGGCCCTTTCGACACCAAGGCCATCCGAAGCTGGGCGCAAACTCCCCCGGTGCGCAAGCCCGTGACGATCCTGGTCGTAGCGACGGCGCTCGTCGTCGCCGGAGGCGTGTACGCCTGGAGCGAGCTCGTCCCGGGTCCGCCGATGACCATCGCGATTGTTCCGGCCGAGGATGTCGTCGTGGCGCCGACCGCCCAGTTCCAGTTCGCATCGGACATTCGTGATGCGCGCAATCGCGCCGTCGGAACGAAGCCCGCATGGTCCTCCGAGGCCCCAATCGACGAGCGCGGCCTCTTTACCGCGCCGGATAGGGCCGGCGTCTACTACGTGCAGGCCGCGATCGGGGAGCTCGCGGCGAGCGCGAAGATCACGGTTAGACCCGGCCCCCCGCGCACCGTGCGCGTCCTTCCGGCGACGGCGAATCTCAAGCCGCGCGACACCGTCGCGTTCTCGGGGACCGCGTTCGACGAATGGGGCAACAACGTCCCGGTCACACCGGCCTGGCACGTGACAGGCGCCGGGACCGTCGACGAGCAGGGTATCTTCACCGCCGGCACATCCGGCATCTCGACCATCACGATGGACGTCGATGGGATCACCACCTCGGCGACGGCGACCGCGCAGTGCGCGGCGCCGCGGACCGAAGTCGCCGGCGGCCTGACCTTCACCGTGGTCTGCGGCGCGTACGCGGACGTGTGGCTGAACGGTACCGGACTCGACGCGGCGAGCATCACGCGGACGATCGACGAGTCGGTCGTCGCAGTGGAGGCGTCAGTCGGCCGTACGTTTCGGCACAGGCTCAACGTCAACGTCTTCGCCACGAAGGCGGGCTTCGACGTCGGCCTCAAACAGCTGCTTCGCGTTGAGCCGACGCCACTCGAGGAGGGCGTCTTCATACCACCCGCGATCGTCGCGATGGACTGGAGCGGGAGTGACGTTCCCGAGTCGATCGCGCGCCACGAGATAACGCACCTCGTCGTCGACGAGGCCGCCGGCCGACGTGTCGCCGTGCCCTACTGGTTGCACGAGGGCCTCGCGACGTTGAACGAATTCCCGGTGAGTGCGGATACGGCGCTGGTCAGCCGGTACTGCACGGCGTCCGCGGCGAAAGCGACAGAGATGCCCGCACTTTCATCCATCGCCACCAGAACCGGGTGGCGGGAGTACGTCAGCGATGTCGGCGTTGTCGCGTATTACTTCGCGGCGCAGGTGGCGTCGTTCGTCGTATCGGACGCCGGAGGCGAGTCGAACCTGCTCGACAAGATCGGCGGCGGCCTACCGATCGAGAGTGCGTACTCCGCGGCGAGCGGACGGTCGTTCGACACCTTCACGGCGGAGCTCAGCGATCGAGCGCTGGCGCTCGCGGATGGCTACCCCGGGATCGCGACCACCACACGCGACTCCGATGGCGACAGCGTATACGTTCTCTACGGGCAGCCGCCCGACACACGCATCAACGTGAGCGTCGCGAACGGGCGCTACGCCGGATCGGATTCGCCGACGACGACGCGTTACGGCTGCTCGGTCGGCTTTCTCGGCAGTTCGTGGCCGCGCGGAACGTATGCCGTAACGCTGAGCGGACCGTCCGGTCGCGCGACCGCGAGCCTAGTGCGCTAACGCAGCCAGGGCGGAGCTTCCCAACGATCCGGGAGCACCGTGACTTTCACCGGCATCTCGGCCGCGGTCTCTGAAACCGACTGGATCTGGTTGATCAGCATCGGTCCGTACGGGCAGAAGGGCGTAGTAAGGACCATCTTGATCTCGGCCTCTTCGGGCGTGAACACCACCTCGCGGATGAGATCGAGATCGATCACCGAGAGCCCGATCTCCGGGTCCAGCACCGATTGCAGCGCGTTGAGAATCTTCTCCTGCTTCTCGGCCTCGGCCACGACGGGTGTCGGCTTTTTTTCTTCGCTCACTTTCTCTTCGGTCACTTGTTCTCCTTTTACCGCCGCACCCAGGCCACCACGCTCAGGACCAGGGTCAGCAGAACGCTCAGGACGATCGAGGTCGCGAGCGGCGCGTACAGCGTCCATCCGTCGCCGCGAACGGTGATGTCTCCGGGCAGCCGGCCGAGGAGCGGAACGCGGTCGGCGACAACGAGTGCGAGCCCGAGGAACAGGATCACCGCGCCGACGAGGACGAGCACACGACCGAACTGACTGAGCTCCATAGGCGTCAATTGTCTCACCTCAATGTCACCAGCAGGATCCGGTCGTCATCCGCGGTCGGCACCCCGCGGCCATCGCGATTCGATGTGAGGACGAGGAATTCGCCGCTCGCTATTTCGAACACATCGCGGAGCCGCCCGTATTGGTTCGTGAGGAGCTTCTCCTGGAAGAGGACGGTGTGCCCATCGAGACCGAGCACGACGCGGTGGAGATGCTGACCGCGGAGCGTCGCGAACAGGAACGAGCCTCGTAGGGGTCCGGGCTTCGTCGCGAACGCCGCGCCCGACGGAGCCCACGTCTCGACACGCCCGCTATCGATGAGTGGATCGCGGAAACGGGGGTCGCCGGGCGCGCCGCGCACCGTCGGCCACCCGTAGTTGCCACCGGGCACGATCAGATTCACCTCGTCGTTGCAGCAGTCAGGGAAGAGATTCGACGGGCCATGCTCGGTCTCGTACAGCGCGCCGGTGTCCGGGTGCCATGCGATGCCCTGCACGTTGCGGTGCCCGAGCGACCACACCGCCGACCCGGGCGTGGGATTGTCCGGCGGGACCGAACCATCTTTGTTCAACCGGAGGATCTTCCCCGCGAGGACGGTCAGGTTTTGTGCGTTCGCGCCGTCTTCGGCGTCCCCGGTGGTCACGTAGAGCTTGCCGTCGGGCCCGAACTTGAGGCGACCGCCGTCGTGCGTGTTATTGCCGGGGATCCCGTCGAGGATGATGGTCTCTTGTGTCCCAAGTCCGTTTTGGTCGCGCATGCGAACGACCTTGTTTCGAGTCACACCGTTCGGCGGCCCATAGCTGTAGTAGAGGTAGACGAACCCGTTTTGCGTGAAGTCGGGGTCGAGAACGATCCCGAGCAGCCCCTTCTCGCCATCGCTGCTGGTGCTCGCAGGGAGCGTGGCCCACGGGTCGGGACGAAGCCCCCCGCCCGGGCCGAGCTGAACGATCCGCACGCGACCCGCGCGCTCGGTGACAAAGAGCCTCCCATCCGGCGCGAGGTCGACCGCCCAGGGCGCGCGCAATCCCGACGCGACGAGCTGCACGTTCTCGACGACCGCCGGCCCGATGCGCGGCGAGGGGGTCGGGCTCGGGCTCGAAGTCGGGGGCGCCGCGGTCGTCGGGATCGGAATCGTTGTCAGGCTGGGCGACGAAGACGCCGATGGCCGAGCGGCGCAAGAGACAAGGAGGAGAGCAATGACGGTCGCGGCGCCGCGGGTGACACGAGGGGGCACGTTGAGCAGCGTCGGGGTCTTCTGAGCGAGCAGCCCCTGGCCGGCGGTCCATCGCGATCCCACGAGGGGCCGAGCGAAGAAGACCCCGGCGCTGCTCACGCCCCGAAGACGGGGCCAGACCCGCGGCGGTCTTACGCGATCGTTAGACGCGAGCCGCCCGCCACTCACTTAGTTGTATGGGAGGCATCGGAGCTCCAAAGAAATAGCCTTGAGCGCCAGAGAAGCCGAGCTCGACGATGCGGTCCCAGGTGGCCTCGTCCTCCACGCCGACCGCGATGGTCTCAAGGCCCCGCTCGCGAGCGGCTTTCAAGACGGCGCGGACGTATTCGAGCGCTCGGTGATCGCGGCCCATGCGCGACACGAGCGCGCGGCTGACCTTGACGATGTCGAGGCGAAGCTTCTCGACCAGATGCGCATCCTCGTCGGTCGCATCGTCGAGCGTCACCCGGATCCCCTGGTCGCGCATCAGGTCGAGGATGGGGATGGGCGGGTCGGGGTCGCGCGCGAGCGCGCGCGATGGGACCTCCATGATCAGGAGCTCGGGTCCGCCGGCGACCTTCAGCGTGAGCTCCATGAATCGACGAAAGTGCGCGTCGTGAAGATTGTCGATCGATAGATTCACGGCCACCGGGATCGCGGCCCCGTCTCGCCGCCAGACATTCGACTGGAGAAGCGCTTCCCGAAGGACCCAGAAGGTCAGCCGGCGGATGAGCCCCGTCGCTTCGGCTTCCGGAATGAACTCGAGTGGAGACACGAGGCCGCGTTCGGGATGCCGCCAGCGCACGAGGGCCTCCACTCCGGTCAGGCGGCGGGTCGCCACCTCGACCATCGGCTGGTAATGAAGCGTGAGCTCGTTTTCGCTGATCGCGCGCTCCAGCTCGAAGCGCTTCATTCCTGACCGTTCCAGAGCGTGCCACTTGTCGGCATATCCAAGCCGAGATGCCGATACGTCCGCTCGGTCGCCACGCGGCCGCGTGGAGTGCGCTTGAGGTAGCCCTCCTGCAGGAGGTAGGGCTCGTACACGTCCTCGATCGTCTCGGAGTCCTCGCTGACCGCGGCAGCGAGCGTTTCGAGGCCCACCGGCCCGCCGCCGAACTTGTCGGTGATCGCACGGAGAAGACTGCGGTCGCGGTCGTCAAGACCCGCATCGTCCACCTCGAGGGCGGCGAGCGCTTCGCGCGCGACGGAAAGCGAGACCGTGCCATCGTGGCGGACCTGCGCGTAATCGCGGACGCGCTTCAGCCAGCGGTTCGCGATCCGTGGCGTGCCCCTTGCCCGCACGGCGATCTCGTGCGCCGCCGCGGGCTCGATCTCTACCTTCAGGATGCCCGCCGAACGGCGGACAACCTGCTCGAGCGGCTCCGGCTTGAAGAGGTCGAGGTGGTAGATCGCGCCGAACCGATCGCGGAGTGGCGCCGACAGCCGGCCGATGCGCGTCGTCGCGCCGACCAGCGTGAAGCGCGGCAGCGGAAGCCGCAGAGTGCGTGCACCTGGTCCCTTTCCAAGGATGATGTCGAGATGGAATTCCTCCATCGCCGGATAGAGAACTTCCTCGACGACGCGCGGGAGGCGATGCACCTCGTCGATGAACAGCACGGCGCCGTCCTCGAGATTCGTCAGGATCGCCGCGAGATCGCCGGCCCGCTCTATCGCCGGTCCGCTTGTGATCTTTATCGGAACCCCGAGCTCGTGGGCGATCACGTTCGCGAGCGAGGTCTTCCCCACTCCCGGCGGACCGTACAGCGCGACATGCTCGAGTGGCTCGTGCCGCGCTTTCGCCGCCTCGATGACGATGCGCAGCTGACCTTTGACCTTGTCCTGATTGATGTATTCGTCGTCGGAGAGCCGCTGCGGCCGTAGCGATGCCTCGAGGGAGCGCTCCTCGCCGGGTTGCGCGACCGGCGCGGCCTCGCGCGGGGCGCGGTCGGGCTTCCTCAGCGCGGCCACGAGCCGACGGTCTCGGCGATCCGCTCCGCGGCCCTCCCAAGCGGGACCATCTCGGAGTCCGATGAGCTCCGGAGCTTCAGCTCGACGGCGTCCGTTTTGAGATTGCGCGCGCTCACCGTCACGCGGAGCGGAATGCCGATGAGATCCGCATCGGCGAACTTCACGCCGGCACTCTCGTCGCGGTCGTCGTAGAGCACCTCGACACCGCGGGTCTCGAGGTCTGCAACGAGTGCTTCCGCCTTCGCACGGACCGCCTCGTCGTTGACCGGCAACGCGAGGAGATGCACCTGGTACGGCGCGACCTGGGGAGGCCAGACGATGCCCTTGTCGTCATGGTGCGTCTCGAGGATCGTCCCTACGGCCCGCCCGACACCGATCCCGTAGCTTCCGCCGAAAAAGGGCTTTGACGTCCCGTCCTCAGCGATGAAGGTGGCGTGCATCTTGTCGGAGTAATAGGTGCCGTACGCGAAGATGTTGCCGACCTCGATCCCACGCTTGATCTCAAGCCGGCCTTTTCCGCATTTGGGACAGATGTCTCCCTCACGCACGTCATGGACGTCGACGGTCTCCCCGACGAAATCGCGCCTGGCCACGACATCGCGCAGGTGGGCGTCCTTCTTATTCGCGCCGGCGAAGTAGGGCCGACCGTCCACGCGGCGATCGACAAGGATCCGGGCTTTTAGCCCGACCGGCCCGATGAAGCCGGCGACAGCCCCCGCCGAGCGGAAGTCCGCATCGGTCGCGAACTTCACTTCGCTCGTCCCGAGGACCTTGCGCAGCTTTGCCTCGTTCAGGTCGCGGTCGCCTGGGAGCACGACCGCAACGACGTTCGTCTTGGCGTCGCGCATGAGGAGCGTCTTCAAGAAGGCGGCCGGTGGGGCTTTGAGCGAGGCTTCCAGCTGCTCGATCGAGGTCATCCCAGGCGTCGCCACTTCGGAGGGCGCGGGAGTGTTCTCCGCCGCGACGAAATTCTCGATCCGAGCCTGTGTCGTCGCCCTCTCGAGATTCGCGCGGTAATCGCAGTTCGGGCACACCGCGATGCGGTCCTCGCCGACCTCGGTGAGGACCTGGAACTCGTGTGCGATGTCGCCACCCATCGCCCCCGTGTCGGACTCAACGCTTATTGCATCGAGGCCCATGCGCTCGAAGGTGCGCTCATACGCCCCATGCTCGGCGGCGTAGCTCCTTTCGAGACCCGCCTGGTCGACATCGAAGCTGTACGCGTCTTTCATGACGAACTCGCGCACGCGCAGAAGGCCTGCGCGGGGGCGCGCCTCATCGCGCCCCTTCGACTGGAAGTGATAGACGATCTGCGGCATTTGCTTGTAACTCTGGATCTCCTGCATCGCGTGCAGGTGCACGAACTCCTCATGCGTGTAGCTCACCATGAATTCGCGGCCGTTGTGGTCTTTCGT
>Ga0209808_1001504_pt1 | contig 12034 bp, 12 predicted proteins | sample GraSoiAngelo_157_FD_186171 | JGI IMG/M metagenome (GOLD analysis project Ga0209808, IMG submission 186171) | Grasslands soil microbial communities from the Angelo Coastal Reserve, California, USA - 14_1009_16_20cm (SPAdes) (version 2) | ecosystem: Environmental > Terrestrial > Soil > Grasslands ...
AGCCCTTGGACTGGCGACCGAATCAGGCGAGGGAGACCCGCTTCTCAAGTACCTCGGCTCCATCGAGGGTCCGGCGGATTTGTCAGCAACCGTCGATTGGTCCGTATACGGCGCTGAGCGCACTCGCTGACAGCGGCTTACTCATCGCGGCGGTAAACCGAGGCGATAGGCATCATGCCTGGGCAACGCGCCACGTCCTCGCAGCTCGCCAACATCGAAGGAAGATCGCGGTTCCCGAAGCAGTCGTGGGCGAGGCATTTACGAAGCTCAGATACGACCGACGAGTGAGTCCGCGCAAGGACGCGAGCGTCGCGCTAACTATCGTCAAGCTGCTGGACGGCACCCCCGACTTGTTTGAGGTGCGCCCGGCGGGTCGAGGTACCCATCAACGGGCTCGGGAGATACTCGCGCAATACATTGATCAGTCGTTCTCCTATGTCGACGCGGTCGTGTTTACCGCCGTGGACGACGATCCTACGGTCGATCAGATCCTGACGGTCGATGGCCGAGACTTCTCCATCTATCGCTTCGCCCATTCGGTTGAGATCATCGTGCCATGACCGACAAGTGGGACGTCCTGCGGCGCCTGATGACCGCGATCGAGCGTTATGTGCAAACCCAGGTCGGCGCTCGCTTTCCAACCAGTCGCTGATGGATCAGCTGTAACACCTGATCGAGGTCTGGACCAGCTTCGCGCAGGGATTGACCGGCAGCATTGGCGCCCTGGCATTCGTCTGCGCCTTCATCTGGACGATGGTCGAGGTAGCAAAGGCTGCCGTCTGGAAACTTGCCCTCATCGTCTTGCGTAGACAAACAACCGATCCTTGGATGAATGCCATCGAGGGACGGGTCTTCGTAGAGAGGGGGTCGACGGTTCGAGGCCGTCAGAGGGCACTACAACAGCTCCGCATATGGGCTTTTCCGGGGCCTGGCCAGCCAGCTGGCCGACCGGTGTCGCCCTGCAACTGCACATCACCGAAAGCGACGAGGATCACGAGATCGCCCCGACCCTCGCAGCCACCGTGCCCAACGCCGAGCTCTTCGTCGACCGGCGGCGAGGCGCGCTACTCCACCGACGCGCCGTCGACTTCCTCCAGGCGCTCGTCGGCGATGAATTTCGCGCCGCCCGGCGGTCTCATACTTTAGAGACGACTGGGCGATGTGTTGTGCATCGCCGAGTCCGCGATGAGCGCGCCGCTTCGGCAATCTAAGGAGGAGAAGTCTCCAAGTACGTGACCAGGCCGTTCCGATTCGGGGTCGTTTGCCCGCTCACCACTGACCTGCGGGCCTGGCGAGATCGAGTTCGTCGCATCGCAGACAGCGGCTATTCGACGCTGCTGATGCCCGACGTCCCCGGATGGCAACCGGCGCCAGGCCCGACGCTGGCCCTCGCAGCGGAGCTCGCCGAAATGCGGGTCGGCACCTGGGTGTACGCCTCGCCCGTACGCCCTGCTTGGACCACGGCGTGGGAAGCGCACTCGCTGTCGGTGCTCAGCGAGGGTCGCTTCGAGATGGGCATCGGCACCGGACGGCCAGGGATCGAGGACCAGCTCCGCGAACTCGGCCTGCCCGTTGTCCCACAAGGCGAGCGGCTCGCCCAGGTACGTGACACCGTCGCGGCGCTACGACAGCTCGACGGCCCCGACCTGCATACACCGGTGGTGATGGCAGTGCGCGGACCGAAGGGTCAAGCACTTGCTGCCGAGCTGGCGGACACGGTTACCTTCGTGGCGATGCCGGATGACCCTGGCGTCGAGATCGCCCAGCTCGCCCGTAACTTCCGCGCTCTCCGGGACGTCGAGCTCGCGCTCCATGTGCCGGTTGTCGGCGACGCGGTCGCGCCGTTCATGGCCCCGCCCGACACCGACCCGGTCGCACTGCGCGCCATAGACTCACTGGCCATACTCCCCGCTGACCCGGCGGCGGCAACCGAGGAAATCCAGCGGCGACGGGAGGAGATCGGCTACTCCTACTTCGTCTTCGGCGCCGGCTCTGCCGACACGCTCGCCCCGGTCGTTGCTGCGTTGGCCGGACACTGAGCCCGAAACCCGGCGGGGTGATCCGTTGTGGGACGGGGCGCGTGGCCCGCGGCGTGCCCGTCGCGCAAACGATCGATGGTTTCCGGGCCAGGTTCGGCTTCTTGACGGGGTGGGGGCGCATGGACGGAGGTCAACGGCCCCAACTGGATTCGAACCGCCGATCCTTTACTCCAACTAATTAGGTTCGTTGGTCGCGGCCAAGCGAGCCGCGCCGAGCGTTAAGAAACGATCAAGCCTTCGTCCAGTGACGCGACCATCTGGATGAGGCCTGATGATCGAGCTATCTGGACGAAGTCTTGATTTCGCTTAACGAGGTCCAAAAACTCGAATCGCGGGCGACCCCGACCGGACAAGTTTCGAACTCCATCTGAATTCGGATATGGCTCTCTGGCGGGTTAGCCGGAGAGCAGAACCACCACGACGGGCGTCGTCCTCGCGGTCTATAGGCCTGCTGGCTGAGGGAAGTCGGCCGCGGTGATGCCATCGGGATGCCCGGGTGGCCATTGGACCAACTCGATCCGATAGCCGTCGGGGTCGGTGAGCCATGAAGTTTGAGCCCCATCCGGTCCGCCAGGAAGCTCGATTGGACCGGGCCTCAGTCCCGCTTGCGTTAACGCCTCGACGGTGGCCTTGAGGTTGTCGATCTGGACGGCGAGGTGGCTGAAGCCGGTGCCGATGTCCACCGGGCCGTCGCCTGGCCGATGCACGAGTTCGAGCGCAACGAACTCATCGCTGGGGAACTTGAGCATGGTTAGGCTGGCCCCCTCGCCGAGGTCAACGCGACCGACCTGGCCGTACCCGAGAGCCGTGTAGAAAACCACGGAGGCGCCAAGGTCCGTGACGCGGTACGCCGGGTGCAGAGTCCTCATCCGACGACGGTAATGCAACCGCGAGGGGTCAGGAGCCTCCGCCCCCAACCTTGGACACCACCGGCGCGTGCGAGAACGCCAAGGGCGCCGCGAACGGCGGAGGTGGCGCTGAGGTTGTCGCGCCGGGTGCAATGGGCCGCGCCAGTTCAGGCTACGGATCGCCTGCGCACGGAGCCTATTCAAGGAAAGGTTGCACGAACTGGCGCGTGACCGGGCCGGCAAATGGCCACAGAACTGCTTCGCCCCCGGTCGGTATACCCTCAAGCATGCAAGCGCCGATGCAGTCGCGGCCCTCTAAGGGGGTACTTCGTGAGAACTTCCTCCGCGATATCCATGACCCTGCGAACGGACGCAGGCTCTCTAGCCATTCACTCAGGGTGAGCGCGTGTGGCGTAGAGAGCAAGCATGGTGAACCAATTTCTTTTCTTGACAACATCGAGGTGCGGCCTACGATGAGGGCCAGGGGCGGATCGTAGCGGGCACGGCAGCAGGGACGCACACCATGAAGATCGTCATCATCGGCGGAACCGGGCGCATCGGGTCGAAGGTCGTCACACTCCTGCGTGAGCGACGCCATCAGGCCGTGCCCGCATCACCGGAGTCGGGCGTCAACACGCTCACGGGCCAGGGCCTAGCCGAAGTCCTCGCCGGCGCGGCCGTAGTCGTCGACGTGTCGAACTCTCCCTCCTTCGAAGACGCGGCGGTTCTGAAGTTCTTCGAGACGTCGACGACCAATCTCCTTGCCGCCGAAGCGGCAGCGGGTGTAAGTCATCACGTCGCGTTGTCGATCGTCGGCATCGACGGGGCGCCGGACAGCGGGTATTTCCGCGCCAAAGTCGCCCAGGAGACGCTGATCCGAAACTCCTCGATCCCGTACTCGATCGTCCGCGCCACGCAGTTCTTCGAGTTCTTCAAGAGCATCGCAGACGAGGCCACCGACGGGAATACGGTGCGAATCGCTCCCGTGCTGTTCCAACCCATAGCGGCGGACGACGTCGCTAAGGCGGTAAGTCGGGTCGCCGTGTCGGCTCCGGTGAACGGCATCGTAGAGATCGCGGGGCCACAACAGTTCCGCTTTGACGAATTCATCAGACTCGGTCTCCGTGCCCGCCAGGATCCACGGGTGGTGGCCGCCGACCCGCAAGCGCGCTACTTCGGCACCGAGCTGGGCGAGCGGACGCTGGTGCCTGGTGCCGACGCAAGGCTGGGCGACATTCGCTTCGAGGATTGGCTCGCTCAATCCGCCGTCCACGCCGCGCCGGCCTGACGAGTCCGAGGAGAGCAGGATGCGAATCCTGAACGCTCCCATGGCAGTGTTGGTGGCCCGGCCTGCCAAGTATCGGCGGTCAGGCTACTCTACCAACTGAGCTATGCAGGCGCACCGGTAATTGTATTCACCGAATCGTCCTCTGCGTATCGCCGGAGTCACAGACGTCCTCCTGCGTTGTTGTCAAAATTGTTGGCAAACCTCGGAGCGGCGAACATGGCAAATTCCTGGAGTTCCCGGAGACTCCTCGAACGCTACGCGCTCCATGAATTCCGCCACGCCTCGCGGACTTAGCGATTGCTAATGTCAGAGGAGGAGGGCTCTGGGTGAAAGGGGCGGGGATCCTTGAGATTGGAGGCCGGGTCCAGCTTGTTGACCTGCCGGAGCTGGCGAGCTTGAAGTCGGACGAGGTACTGATGGAGGTTCACGCAGCCGGCGTCGCCAACTGGGATGACCTCGTTCGCACCGGTGGCTGGGATGTCGGAATCACGCCTCCTATGGCTCTCGGCGTGGAGGCGGCCGGCACCATACGCCAGGTCGGCGCTGCAGGATCCCGATTCAAACCCGGCGATGAGGTCCTGACCCATTCGGCACCGCTGCGCAACCAGGGCGCTTGGGCCGAGAGTTTCGTTGCTCCCGAAGGGCACGTTGCCCGCAAGCCGCTAACAATGGAGATGGGGGTTGCCGGTGCCTTCTGTGTGCCCGCCCTCACAGCTCATCAGGTTCTTGGTGCGGCGCTTGATGTACAGGCTGGCGAATCGGTTCTCATAAACGGCGGCGGAGGTGTAACCGGTAGCTTGTTGACGGCCGTGGCGGCGGCGATGGGTGCTAACGTCATAGCGATTGCCAGCGCCCGGAGCGAAGAAAGGCTTAAGCATTTCGGCGCAACGACTGTCCTCGACCGCGCCTCGACTTGGCCGCAATCAGCCAGACGACTGGCGGGCGGTAGCTTCCCTGCCGTGGTTAATGCCGTCAGAGGCGCAACGGCCAGTGTCCTACCTCTAGTGGCCGACAACGGACGGCTGGCGACGATAACAGGTGACCCGCCGCCAAGTGAGCGCGGTATTCGAATCAGCAATGTCTACGTCAAGCCAGACGGGGCTGCGCTCGAGCGACTGGCTGCGGATTTTGCGAATCGTGGCCTTACCCTGCCAATCGCCGCCATGTTCGGACTTGGTCAGGCATCGGCGGCGTTAGCCGAAGCAGTGGCAGGAAGTCCGGGAGTTGTCGTGATCGATCCCAGACGTTAGGTGCTGCTCTCCGCTAAGCGAGTGCAACGCGGCAACGAGACACCAGTTGCCGAGCGTGCACAACGTGACGCTGGAAACATCCTTATATACGTAGGCGCGGCTGCCTTTTGCATAGCCCGGCCGGTCTCAATCAGCCGACAGATTGTCCGCGGCGTGCCGCCACATGCCGCGCGAGCCACGGGCGTTGTTGTCAAATTGTTATCGAAGCAGGCAGCCTGTGGCTCGGCTCCGCGTACGAAAGAGCTGCACGACTCTTCGCGGACCACGTCGCCTATGCTTAGCGGCCTGACAAGGTTCGATGACGCGGTTCAGCGACCCTGAGCTGAATCTTTCAAGACGCATAGGAGATACTTAACGGCGGCTGTTCCCCATCCTGCTGATGATGCGATTCCACACCTACCTCGCCGCCGATGCCCTCCTTCCAAGTCGGATTCAGATGGCGTTCACGCTTGCCTACCACGTCATCATGGTCCCCCTCGGCGTCGCGCTCCCCACGTATGCCCTGCTGATGAATGGCATCGGCATCTTCAAGAACGACCCGGTCGCCCTGCGAATCGCCCGCCGGTGGTCCGTTGTGATGGCCGTTCAGTTCGCGGTCGGTGCCGTTACCGGTACGATCCTGTCCTTCGAGTTCGGGATCCTCTGGCCCAGGTTGATGGGCCGCTACGGCGCCGCGCTCGGCTTGGGCTTTGCTATCGAAGGGCTGGCTTTTTTTCTCGAGGCGATCTTTATCGGCATCTACCTGTACGGATGGACGCGCCTCCGACCAAGAACGCATTTCCTGCTCGGGCTGTCACTCCCACCAGCCGGTGTGCTGGGGACGTTCAGCGTGCTCGCGTCAAATTCCTTCATGCAGACGCCCGGCGGCATCACCTTGAGTTCGACGGGGCAGTTGCTTAACGTCGACGTGCTTGGCGTGTTGTTCACGCGCTCCCTGGGCTATGAGTTCTGGCACTTTCTGATCGCGGCCTACATCGCGGCCGGGTTCGTGGTGGCCTCCATCTATGCCGTGTCCTGGCTTCGCGGACGGCGCGACCGGTATCAGCGGCTCGCCTTTGCGGTTCCTTTTACCGTCGCGGCGCTGCTGACGCCCCTCCAGCTGGTGGTGGGCGATCTTTCAGCGCGCGCTCTTGTCGTCGACCAGCCCGCCAAGTTCGCGGCCATGGAGATCACCTGGAAAACTCGATCCCACAACCCGGAGTACATCGGCGGCCTGATCAATGGCGCGGGCCAGGTCAATTTCGGCATCGCGATCCCGTCCTTCGATTCCATTCTGATCGGCCTGAATCCGGACAGCGTCGCACCGGGGCTGACCGCCGCGGCCGCCGATGCGCGGCCGTCGATCGCCGAAGCCAACATCACTCACCTTGCGTTCGATCTGATGGTCGGACTCGGCAGTGCAGGTGTGGTCCTCATGGTCTGGTACTTCGTCGTGCTGCTCGGACGTCGACGCCTCCCCCAATCGCGCTGGTTTTATCGAACGGCATCCCTCGCCGGTATCGGGTCATATGTCGCTATCGAGAGCGGATGGACCACGACAGAAGTCGGGCGACAACCGTGGATCGTCTATAACCTGATGCGAGTCGACGACGCGGTGACCACTGCCCCAGGGTCGTTCGTGTGGGCCATGTTGGCTGTGTTGCTCGTCGTGTATGCAGTGATCGCCATCATCTTCGTCACCGTGCTGCTGGGGCTGGTCACGCGCTGGCGCCACGAGGACGAGCGTCAACTGGTGCGGGCTCCCGAGGCGGGTGCTCCATACGGCCCGAGGCCCGAACTCGCGGCCGACGGTTCTGTGAGGTCGTCGTCGTGACGGCGGTCCTCGCTAGTTCCACGGCGTTCGTTCTTCTGCTCACCATCACCGCCTACAGCGTGGCCGGCGGAGTCGACTACGGCGCCGGTATCTGGGATCTTCTCGCCGGTCGTGGCGCGCGGGCCGATAGGGCCCGCGCGCTAATCGAACAGGCCATGGCGCCGGTGTGGGAGGCCAACAACGTCTGGCTGGTCCTGGCAATCGTGGTCTGCTGGACCGGGTTCCCCCTGCTGTTTCAGTCGGTATTCGCCAGCCTCTATCCGCTTTTTGCCTTCGCCCTGCTCGCCCTCATCCTGCGGGGAGCTTTCTTCGCCTTCCGCCATGTCTGGACGGGGCCGAGCGGACGACGCAGGACGGGCGTCGTGTTCGGCATCTCGTCAGTCCTTGCCCCCTTCTTCTTTGCCGCCGCCCTGGGCGCGATCGCCTCTGGCCGGGTGGCCGTTAATGGGCCCAACACTCCGGTCTGGCAGGCCTGCTTCAATCCGACATCGATAGCATTTGGTCTCGTTTCGCTGGCCGCAACCGCCTTCATCGGCGCGTCCTTCCTGGTCGGTGACGCGCGTCGGTTTGGCATGCCGGATATGACGGACTACTTCCGGCTGCGGGCCGTGATTGCCACCGCGGTGCTGATCATCACGGGAACGATTGCGCTCGCTGCCCTCGGACTCGAGAATTCGCGGTTGCTCAGCGCGATGTTGATTGGGCTGGGTACACCGTTCGCGGTGGCCGCCGTGATTGCGACCCCGGTTGTCGGGGTCCTGCTCTGGCGCGGGATCTTCCATTGGTATCGCGTGCTGAGCGTCGTGGTCGTGGGCTCCCTTGTCTTCGCCTGGGGTTTTGGGCAATCGCCGTACTTGTTACCCGGCCAGCTAACGATCGCCCAGTCGGCCGCGCCCCCTGGAGCCCAGGTTCTCTTGTCGATCGTGACGCTGCTTGTCGTGGTGCTCGTCCTTCCGAGCCTCGGCTTGCTCGTCTATCTGGATCAACGCGGCGCCCTCGAATCACAAGAGGGCTGATTGCCGGCGGCGGTAGAACGGCGACAGTCGCCATTCTCGGATGGCGAGCGCCCCGGACTGGACGCCGCTACCTCATATGATCAGCCCCATGACAGAGGTTGAGGGGCGTTCGGCTCTATCGCCCGAGGTGGGCACGACCCGGGTCGAGGCGTTCAGCGACTCGGTTATGGCGGTGATCATCACGATCATGGCGTTCGAGTTGCGGCCTCCACAGGGCGCCGGCCTGGACGCGATGCGCGACCAGCTGCCGGGCGTGCTTGTGTACATGCTGAGCTTCGTCTTCGTGGGCATCTACTGGAACAATCACCATCACCTGCTCCGCGCTGCCGATCGGATCAGTGGGGCGGCGATGTGGGCAAACCTGTTCCTCTTGTTCTGGTTATCACTGATTCCGGTGCTCACGGAGTGGGTTCGAGACGAGTATCGCCACGCGCTTCCAGCGGCGAGTTATGGAGCCGTAGCGCTCGCTGCAGGTGTTGCGTACACGATCCTCGTTCGAGCGCTCATTCAGGCGAACGGCCGTGAGTCGCGGCTGGCCAGGGCCATCGGGTCCGATATCAAGGGATACCTGTCGCTCGTGCTGTACGCCGCGGCCGTCGGCCTCGCCTTCGTGAGCCCTTGGATCTCATACGGCATTTTCGTCGCGGTAGCGCTGATGTGGTTCGTACCCGATCGCCGGTTCACCCGCCGGTGAGCTCGAGGTCCTGGGCTTTCCATGAGATCGTAAGCTCTCGCCGGCCGGCACCCGTGTTTCGTGCTCCAAGCCACTCAGGCAAAGTCCTTGTGCTGTCGCAGCCATAATGCCAGTCATGCGTGGAACGCTCTCACGCCGAGTCAATTGCTGCCTGACTTGCCGGCCACTCGTCGGCGACCGATTGCTCCTTCGACTTTCTCGGTTAGTGGTACCCGTCAGATCTTCAATTTCGGTTAGCTTTAGAGCTGATATCGGAGGTGCCTTATGGCAGAGCAGTTGGATACGAGCAAGGGCTGGTGCTGCGACGGTCGTAGCTGCGACGGAACACGCGAAGGAGGGCGGGCAGTGCTGCCAGCCGCCAGGCAAACAGATCAACGATTTGCCGGCTGACGGCCAGCGCAAGGCACGGGAGCGAATGGACCAGGCGGTTTCGCGCTAATCAGGTGAGTGTTGAAGATCCAGCTCGAACGCGTCTACAGGGCCAGAACCAACGCTCGCGGAAAGCGAATCTTGGTTGACCGACTCTGGCCGCGCGGAGTCAGGAAGGACGCTCTCAAGCTTGACCTCTGGCTCCGCGAGCTTGCTCCCTCCAATGAGCTGCGCAAGTGGTTCGGGCATGATCCAAGGCGCTGGGAGGAATTCGAGCGGCGTTACTACTCGGAGCTTCGACGACCCGAGCGTCAGGAGCAGCTTCATGAACTGCTTGCCCTGGCACGGAAGGGTCCCGTCACATTGCTTTACGGTGCCCGGGACGAGGAGCACAACGAAGCGGTCGCGCTGCGCAAGTTTCTTGAGGGCTCTACCAAAAAGTAGCGGCGCGTCTGTCGCTAATTTTGTGCTCTGTTTTCTGTAGCCACCGTTGTAGCCACCAGAATGGAATTCCTTGTACTCACATGGACGTCCTTGGATACATGGAAAGAGAAAATCCAGCGTTGCATTCAATTGCCGCCTGATTAGCAAGCAGCGGGTCCCGGGCCGAGTGCTGCCTGGTTCCTCTTACCGCGTTAAGAACTGGTCAAGACTTCGTCCAGTCGCGCGATCATCTGGACGAAGGCGGCGGTAGCAGTGAGCCGCCCGGCACCAGGCCGTTGGCCGCCCGGACCTTACCGAAGGTCCTTGATTCGGCGGTTGACAACATCGCCGTCCTATGTGCGCGAACAAGTCGCGATGTACCGTGGGCCAGGCTTAGGGCAATCGACTTATCTAACGCGCGAGGCGCTTCCAACCAGCGGCAAGAGCTATCCCGATACTGACTCCGACAATTGCAAGCGCCGGGCGAGCTGAGGAGACTTTCATCCCCGTAAGGACCACCAAAATAGCCGCCAAGAACATCGCGGCCGAGAGAAACGCTGCCAAGTGGCGAAGATCTCGACGTAGGACTGAAACGATGCCTAGTCCTAGGCCTCCAAACAACATCCCGATTGCCGCAACGTAACGCCATGTTGGGCCGCTGCCCCGAAACGCAAACCGGAGAGCCAAGGCCGCCACCATTACCGTGCCACCGGCATAGCAGAGCCGCATTGCGAGAGATCGCAAGGCTGCCTCCGTCTTTGATCCGTCTCTGATTGACACCTCTCTTACTGGAGGCTACTGGTTTTATCCCTTAATTGTGCACCGGCAACGAGCGCAGCGGGAAGTAGACCGGACTGGGACTGGAAGTCGGCGTTGGGCAAGCCGGGCCCATCTGCGGGCTGGAAGGCGAGTCTGGTTCCTCTTACTCGCGTTAAGACCTGGTCAAGACTTCGTCCAGTCGCGCGATCATCTGGATGAGGGCCGAAGATCGAGACACCTGGACAAAGTCTTGATTTCGGTTAACAGCGTCCCAGAACGCGCACCCGTGCGACCCCAGGCGTATTCGGGCTCGGGAATACCACCAGCAGTTTCCAAATATGCTCAGGGCTGGGCGCCGCCCGGGGATACCCAGCGAGCAGAGCCTGGCAGCGATGGACTCCCAAGAGGGCCGCTCGTTAAACCTGACCGGCCAACTCGGAATCCTTATGTTCGACCGGCTTCCTAAGACCCTGGTCGTCCCCTCTAAACGGCCGGATGGTTGCGGAGCATAGACTGGCAGGGTTCGGCCCGCGCGATTCTCAGGAGGGGCGACTTGGCGACGGCGACCAATGTCGGACGGCGCGTAACGCTGACCACCGTTAGCATCTTGCTCGCCCTCGCTGCAGTCGCCTGGTACTACACGGTGAGGCAGGCCGAGGCGATGTCTGGCATGGTGACTGGTCTGGCGCAGATCGGCAGCGGAATGCCCAGCGGGATCGCGCCCCCAGTTTTTCTCGGGATGTGGCTCGCCATGATGGTGGCAATGATGTTTCCGACCATCGGCCCGATGGTGCTCGCCCATCGCGTCGTGGTTCGGCACCGTGGAGAAGGATGGCCGCCGACGGCAGGGTTTGTCCTCGGTTACCTCTTCATCTGGGCCGCGATTGGTCTCCTCCCGCTTGGCGCGTTCCTCGCTTTCCGGAACCTGCCCGCGACGATCGGTTCATCCTTGTGGCTGCGCCTGCTTGCCGGCGCCATCCTGCTGGTCGCCGGTCTCTATCAGTTCACGCCATGGAAGTCATTCTGTCTGAAGGCGTGCCGGAGCCCGTTCGCCTTCATCCTTGGCCATGACTTCGGCGGCGGCACGCGTTCAGCATTTCGCGCGGGCGCGTCGCATGGCGCTTACTGCCTCGGGTGCTGCTGGGCGTTGATGTCGGTGCTGGTGGTCGTTGGTCTCATGAACTTGGTGTGGATGGCCGGCCTGGCGCTCGTTTTCCTCGCGGAGAAGAACTGGCGCCATGGAGCCGCCCTGTCGAAGGTGGCCGGGCTGGCGGTCGGCCTCCTTGGCGTCGGTGTCATCGTTGATCCTGGCTTACTCATGTGGGTCGGCGGCGGAATGCTACCCGCGACCGGCGGGCGCATGTAATCAAGGAGGTGCCCAGTGGCGACAACAAATGAGTGGGAATTGAGCGGCGAATACTTCGAAACCTGCAGCTGTGACTACCTCTGTCCGTGCATCATCAGCACCAACTTTTCGGCCCGACCTACGAAAGGCTGGTGCGCCTTTGCCATGGTCTTTCAGATCCAGCGCGGCC
>Ga0209808_1001505_pt1 | contig 12026 bp, 9 predicted proteins | sample GraSoiAngelo_157_FD_186171 | JGI IMG/M metagenome (GOLD analysis project Ga0209808, IMG submission 186171) | Grasslands soil microbial communities from the Angelo Coastal Reserve, California, USA - 14_1009_16_20cm (SPAdes) (version 2) | ecosystem: Environmental > Terrestrial > Soil > Grasslands ...
CTCGAGCCGCAGCACGCGCTCGGCGATGCGCCGCAGATCGGGCGTGCTCATGCTTCTACTTTCTGGGGGCCCCGAGATGGCCCCCAGACCCCCAGCGCTCGGACGCGCCCCGGCGGAGCCGTGGCGCGCCTCGGAAACCCAGGAGGCCCCCAGACCCCCAGCGCTCGGACGCGCCCCGGCGAAGCCGTGGCGCGCCTCGGGAACCCCGGAGGCCCCCAGACCCCCAGCGATGTCATCGTGTTCCCCGCTCGGCGTGCACCCGATGGATCGCCAGCAGCTCGTCGAGCAGACGTGGCAGGTCGTCGATCCGCAGCATGTTCGGACCGTCGGACAGCGGCCGGCCGTCGGCCAGCGTGCGATCGGGATCCTCGTGCATCTCCATGAAGAGCGCGTCCACGCCGAACGCGACCGCGGCGCGCGCGAGCGCGGGCACGTACTTGCGCTCGCCGCCCGAGCGATCCCCCGCTCCGCCCGGCAGCTGCACCGAGTGCGTGGCGTCGAAGACGACCGGATAACCGAGCTCGCGCATGTCCGCGAGCCCGCGCATGTCGACGACGAGGTTGTGATAGCCGAACGACGTCCCGCGCTCGGTCAACAAGATGGACTCGTTGCCCTTCGACAGGATCTTGCCGACGACGTTCTTCATGTCGCCCGGGGCGACGAACTGGCCCTTCTTGACGTTGACGGGCTTGCCGGTGGCCGCCGCCGCCAGGAGCAGATCGGTCTGGCGGCACAGGAACGCGGGGATCTGGAGCACGTCCAGCACGTCGGCGGCGGGATCGACCTCCGAGACCTGATGGATGTCGGAGAGCACCGGCACGCGCAGCGTGTCGCGCACCTTTTTTAGAATGCGGAGTCCTTCGACGAGGCCGGGACCGCGGTAGCCGTTGACCGACGAGCGGTTGGCCTTGTCGTAGGACGATTTGTAAACGTAGGGCACGCGGTGGTCGGCGGCGATCCTCGCCAGGCGCTCGGCCGTCATGAGCGCGTGCTTTTCGTCTTCGATGGCGCACGGACCGCCGATGAGCACGAGCGGATGCCCGCCGCCGACGGCGATCGGGCCGATATGGACTTCACGCGTGGCGATCATCGGAGCGGGGTCCGCGCGCCCGGCTCAGACCGTGGGTGGCCTGCCCGAGATGGTTCTCGGCTCCGTGCGCTCATCGCCGTGCCCGGTACTCCAGGCCCGCTTTCACGAAGCCGGCGAACAACGGATGCGGCTCCCACGGCCGCGACCGGAACTCGGGGTGGAACTGGCCGGCCACGAAGTAGGGATGATCCTCGATCTCGATGATCTCGACGAGCTGTTTCTCCGCCCACAGGCCCGACACGCGCAGGCCGTTCTTCTCGAGGGTCTTGAGGTAGTCGTTGTTGACCTCGTACCGGTGGCGGTGGCGCTCACGGATCACCGGCTCGGCCCCGTAGAGGCGCGAGGCCATCGTGCCCTCGGTCATCAGGATGGGATAGAGGCCCAGCCGCATGGTGCCGCCCTTGTCGGCGAGCGCCCGCTGCTCGGGCAGGAGATCGATCACGAGGTGCGGCGCGCCGGGGGTGAACTCGGACGAGTTGGCGCCCTCCAGGCCGCACACGGTCCGTGCGAACTCGATCACGGCACACTGCATGCCGAGACAGATGCCGAAGTACGGCACGCGCTCCTCGCGCGCATAGCGTACCGCCTGGATCTTGCCCTCGATGCCGCGGTCGCCGAAGCCCCCCGGCACCAGGATACCGTCGACGTCGGCGAAGTGGGCGGCGGGGCCGTCGCGCTCGATGTGCTCGGCGTCCACCCAGACGATGTCGACCTTCGCCTGGTGCGCGATGCCCCCGTGCACCAGCGCCTCGACGAGGCTCTTGTAGGAATCCCTCAGGTCGATGTATTTGCCCACCACGGCCAGGCGCGTGGTGGTGCGCGGCGACTTCACGCGGCGCACGACGTCCTCCCAGCGCGAGAGGTCGATGGGCCGGTCCTCGAGGCCGAGACCCTTGACGATGATCGAGTCCAGGCCCTCCCGGTGGAACACGAGCGGAACCTCATAGACCGTATCGACGTCCTTGGCCGTGATGACCGCCTCTTCCTCGACGTCGCAGAAGAGCGCGATCTTCGACTTGATGCCCGGCGGCAGGTAGCGGTCGGTGCGGCAGAGCAGGACGTCGGGCTGGATACCGATCGCGCGCAGCTCCTTCACCGAGTGCTGCGTCGCCTTCGTCTTCAGCTCCGCGGCCGCCTGGATGAACGGCACGAGCGTGAGGTGGACGTAGAGGACGTTTTCCTTGCCGACGTCCTTCTTCAGCTGGCGGATCGCCTCGAGAAACGGCAGCCCCTCGATGTCGCCGACGGTCCCGCCGACCTCGACGATGACGACGTCCTGGCCGGCGCCGACCTTGCGGATCATGGCCTTGATCTCGTCGGTGATGTGCGGGATCACCTGCACCGTCCGCCCGAGGTAGTCGCCGCGCCGCTCCTTCGTGATGACCGAGTGGTAGACCTTGCCCGTGGTGATGTTGTGGTCGCGGGTGACGCGGGCCGAGGTGAACCGCTCGTAGTGGCCGAGGTCGAGGTCGGTCTCGCCGCCGTCGTCGGTCACGAAGACCTCGCCGTGCTGGTAGGGACTCATCGTCCCCGCGTCGACGTTGATGTAGGGATCCATCTTCTGCAGCGTCACACGGTATCCGCGCGCCTCCAGCAGCGCCCCCATGGACGCTGCCGCCAGTCCCTTGCCGAGCGAGGACACGACGCCGCCGGTCACGAAGATGTATTTCGGCGCCACCGTCAGGCCTTCCTTTCCTGGCTGGAATGCCATGCACGAACATAGTCCATTTCCGTCGCCCGGTCGACGACGAGCCCGTCCAGTCGCGCGTCACGCAGCGCGGCCAGCGCTGAGGCCACGGCCGGGCCGCGCGGCACGCCGAGGGCGATCACGTCGTCGCCACCGACCGTCGGCTCCACCATGCGCCCGCGCGCCAGCCACCATTCGACGCGCTGGCGCGCGGCGCCACCGCTGAGGTGCAGCGCGGCGAGCGTGGCGCCGCTCGCGCCGCGCAGCGCGCGTCCCGCCGCGCTGGGCGTCGCGGCGCCGACGCGCCGGGCCAGCGCCGGCGTCTCGGCCAGGGCGCGGCGCAGCTCGCTCAGGGGCTCTCCGCTCAGCCCGAGACGTCCCGCCATCGTCTCGGCCACCGCGGCAGGCTGGTCACCGGCGAGGGCCAGCGCACCGACGATGAGGGGGCGAGTCACGGCCCGCCCGGCGGTCCACGCGAGCGTCATCGGCACCGCGGCGAGCCGCGCGGACGTGGCGCGCGTGAGCCGCCAGCGCGGATCGAGCAGTCGCGGTGCGCCGCCGCGCGCCAGCACCGCGAGCGCCTTCGCGCAGCGAGGCTCGGCGAGCAGCCGCTCCAGATCCGTCGCGATGCGCTGGGCAGAGAGCGCGGCGTACGGCGCGAGACTCAGCGCCAGGGCCTGGCACCGCGCGGTCCACGCGTCGGGACGCAGGTCGAGCCGCGCCGCGTAGCGTGCCGCGCGCAGCAGCCGCGTCGGGTCCTCCACGAACGACAGCGGATGGAGAATGCGCAGGCGTCGCCGCTCCAGATCGGCGGCGCCCGCGAAGGGGTCCAGCAGCTCCCAGGCGTCGGAGGTCACCTCCACCGCCATCGCGTTGACGCCGAAGTCACGGCGCTGGAGATCCTGGCCGATCGGCGCCGGCAGCACGCGCGGCAGCGCGCCCGGCGAGTCGTACCGCTCGCTGCGCGCCGTGGCGACGTCGATGCGCCCGTGGCCCGGGGCGCGCACCGAGGCCGTGAGGAAGCGCTCGTGCTCGACCAGGGTGCCGTCGAGCGCGTCGGCCAGCGCCCGCGCCACCGCCGGCCCGTCGCCCTCGACGACGATGTCGAGGTCGCCGGCGGCGCCGATCGCGCCGCGCCACGCGTCGCGCACCAGACCGCCGGCGACGAACGCGCGCGCGCCCTGGCCCGCCGCCACGCGCGCGACCTCGGCGAGCAGCGCCCGCGTCGCGGCCGGCAGCGCCTTCTCGAGCCGCGCGCGCACAGGCACGGCGCGCGGCGTCCCGGGCCGCGCGATGGCGCCCGCGCCAGAGACGATCACCGCCGGCGCACCCTCGGCGAGTCGCCGTCGCACCGCCAGCTCCGGCGTGCGCGGGAGCACGATCGGCAGCGGACGCGCCACCGCGCGCGCGGCCAGGTCGCCCAGTCCGAGGCTGTCGGCACGGGCGAGGTCGTCGACGAGCACGTGCGTGGTGGCGCCGCACGCGAGCACGCGCACACGACGGCGCCGGGCGAGTCGCAGCGCGTCGGCGGCGCTGATGCCCGGCGGCGCCGCGAGCACCTCGGTATCGACGAGATCGCCGGCGGTGAGAACGACCTGGGGGTAGGCGTGGGCCCGGCGCGCGGCCATCATCTCGGCCCCGTTGGCGCCACGCACCGTGCTCCGGCGCCGTCCGGGAGGCTCCACCACGCTGCGGGCGGGGTCCGGTGCGCGCCGACGACGGTCGTCATCTAGGCGGTCGGCGGGGGCGCAGGAACCGGATTACGGGTGAGTGACGTGGCGGCGTTGGAGTGCACGACGGACTATAGCACGCTGGCAATTCGCGCGGCGCGCTACGGCGCGCGGCGCGTGCGGAGCAACCGGCCGAGCGTCCGGCGCTCCGACGAGCCGAGCGCCGCGCTGGCGAGCCAGAACACGAGCGCGCCGATAGCGATGGTGGTGAGCAACAGCGTGGCGTCCACCGCGAGTCCGCGGCGAACGCCGAGGATCGGCAGCGCGAGCCAGCAGCACGCGGCGAGCGGCGCCGATGCGGCGGCCGTGCGCAGCGACGAGGCGAGCAGCGCGCGGCCGCCCAGCCGGCCGAAACGCCGCCGCGCCACCCAGAGCAGCATCATCAGATTCACGAAGGCGCCGATCGACGACGCGTACGCGAGTCCGGCGTGACCGAGCGGGCGCATCAGCGCCAGGGCGGCCAGGACGTTCGCGGCGACGGCGAGGATCCCGAGCCGCACGGCCACGCCCGGTCGGCCCACCGCGTAGAAGGCCTGTGCGGTGATCCGGGCGGCGGCGAAGGCGACGAGGCCGACGGCGTAGCCGCTGAGCGCCTCCGCCGTGGCCACGGTGTCGGCGGACGTGAAGCGCCCGCGCTCGAACAGCACGCGCGTGATCGGCGCGCGCAGCACGAGGAGGCCGATGGTGGCCGGGATGCAGATGTAGACGGCCAGCCGGAGCGCGAAGTTCAGCGTCCCCGCCAGGGCGCGCGTGTCGCCGGCGGCCGCCTGGCGCGACATCGCGGGCAGCGCCGCCGAGGCGAGCGCGATGCCGAAGACGCCGAGGGGGAACTCCATCACCCGGTCGGCATAATAAAGGAAGGATATCGAGCCGACCGGCAGCAGCGAGGCGAGCAGGGTGTTGAGGAAGACCATCACCTGCACCGCGGCCAGACCGAAGACGGCCGGCGCGAGCAGGCGCGCCATCCGCACGAGGGCCGGATGGCGTGGCTCCCACGACGGGCCCAGCAGGAGGCCGGCGCGCGCGAGGTCGGGCATCTGCACGAGCAGCTGGCCCACGCCGCCCGCAAGGACGCCGACGGCCAGCGCCAGGATCGGCGGGTCGACGTGGCGCGCCAGGAGCAGCACGCCGGCGATCATGCCGATGTTGGAGACGGCGGGCCCGAAGGCTCCGGCGAAGAAGCGGTTCTCGGCGTTCAGGGCGCCCATGCCCAGCGCGGCCAGCCCGACCAGGAGGAGGTACGGGAACATCACGCGCGTGAGGTGGACGGCGAGCGCCTCCTGGGCGGGATCGGACGTGAAGCCGGGTGCGATGGCGCGGAGCAGCCAGGGGGCCAGCGCGATGCCCAGGAGCGTCGTCGCCGTCAGCGTCGCAAGGGCGGCGCCCAGCGTGGCGCGCACGAGGCGGTGCAGCTCCTCGCGCGAGCGGACGGCGGCGTATTCGGTGAACACGGGGATGACGGCCGTCGACAGCGCGCCCTCGGCCAGCAGCCGGCGCAGGACGTTCGGGATCCGATAGGCGACGAAGAAGGCGTCGGTGACCGGCCCGGCGCCGAACGCGAGGGCGACGACCATGTCGCGCACGAAGCCGAGCACGCGGCTGGCCAGCGTGGCGCCGCCGATGGTGCCGAGCGCGCCGACGACCTGCCGCTCGAGGCCGGGCGTCTCGCTCACCTTGTAATCCCCGCCGAACTGCGGCAAGATTCGACACGTTGTTCGCACGGACGGCGACCGTTGATTCGCCGACCGTCGGGTCGAAGCCGCCCCGACGTCACATAAGAAAGGCAGATCAGGTGGCAAATACCAAGTCGGCCATCAAGCGCATCCGCACGAACGAGAGGCGCCGTGTGCGCAACCGTACGATCCGCTCGCACGTCCGCACCGCCGTCAAGACCGCCCGCGCGGCCGGCGGCGACGCGCTCCCCACCGCCGTCGCCGACGCGATCCGCGCGCTCGACAAGGCGGTCACCAAGGGCGTCGTCCACCGCAACACCGCCGCCCGCAAGAAGTCGGCGCTCGCCCGGCGTCTGGCCGCCGCCCGCTAGTCCCGCGCGTGAGCGTGTCCTACCGCAAGTAGGACTCATCGTCCGCGTCCCTCCGCGTGGAGCTCGCGCAGCACGGCCACCGCGCGCGCAGCGAGGCGGTCGCCGGTCTTCGCCCCGTAGACCGAGGCGCAGGTGACGTACGTCGGTCGCGAGTAGTCCGCGGCCGTCACGAGATAGCCGATGTAGTCGTTCGACACGCCCGCCACGAAGGCTTGGCGAAACGTCCGCCGAGCTTCCGTCTTGATGCGCTGGCCGAGCGCCGTGGCCGGCTCGCCGGGCAGCGCCACCCACGCGGTGTCACCGAGCGCGACCGCCGTCAGCGTCGTCTCGCTCGGAAAGGCGCCGTCGAGGGGGAGGGTGACGGCAGCGGGCAACCAGCCGCGGAGGCAGTTGTGGAGCGAGAGCCGGGGTGACGGCAGGTCCACCCGCACGACCCGCGCCACGAGCCGCCCCGGGCCGACCGGCGTCGCGCGCTCCCACGCGGTGCGTGCCGCCGTCGCGAGTGCCTGGGCCACCTCGCCGAGCGAGTGCGGGCCGTGACTGGCCGGACTCACGTCGCCGACGGCGCCGTTGACGAACAGCGCGGGCGCGTGCAGCGCCTGCTCCAGCGTTTCCGAGGCAGCACCCATCACGTCCGCGGACAGCCTCAGATTGCCCGGGCCCAGCATCGTGCCGTGGATCGCGAAGTTCCAGACCAGCGCGACCGGTGCGCCGCTCGGTCGGCGCACGGCGAGCACGACGACCTCGGGATCGAGTGGCCCGCCGAGTCGGCTCCGGACGACCGCTGGTGCGGTGGCGAGGCCGACGGCGACGCGCGCGGGCCCGCGGGCGTCGTCGGCGCGGCGCACCGCTTCGATCACGCCAGCCACCAGCGCCTCGCGTACCGCCGCGTCCTCACGATCGGCGGCGAGGAAGCCCAGCAGCGCAGAGTCCAGGAAGGCGCCGGGTCCCGAATGCGTGTGCGACGCCGAGATCACGAGCACGGCGGGACGCACGCCGGCGCGCGCGAGCCGGATGGTCACCGTCTCGGTGAACGCGCGGTCCACGGCGATGAGGTCCACCGCGACCCAGATCACCCGCGTGCCGTCGCGCTCGAGCACCAGCGCGCGCGCGGCGAGCCCGTCGTGCTCGGGCCGGCCCGGCTTGAGCCAGAACGCGTGCGGGTACCGGTCGAGCACGTCGGGCAGGAGGAGACGGCGCGGCATCCCGCCGTAGCCGGCGAGCGGTGTGCCGGCGGGGACCGTGAGCGGCGCGCGCCCGGCGCCGGCCACGACGCAGCCGGCGCACGCGCTCTGCGCGGCGGCCGACGCGGGTCCCCACGCCATGGCCCCGGCGACGAGGAGCGCGAGCGTGCGCCGCGCCCGGCCGCTCACCGACAGAGGTCGAGCACCAGCGCGGTGAGCTCGGCGGCCGCGTCGCCGCTCGACTTCAGTCGCCGCTCCGCCTCCCAGCACCGTTCCAGTCGCCGGGCCAGAACCGGCGCGGGCGCGGCGCCGGGGCCGCGCGCGATCGCGTCGACGACCGGCGGCGGCTTGCGCACGACACGCGCGATCTGCTCGGCGCCCTGCCCCCGCGCGGCGAGGTCGGCCACGGTCATCGTCGCGCGCGCGTCGGCGGTGAGCAGCGCGAGCAGGCGCATCGGCTCCTCGGTCGCGAGCAGCCGGTCCAGCGTGCGGAGCGCGACGCCGATCTCGCGGCGCTGAACGGCGCGCGTGAGATCGAAGACGCCGCTCAGACGGTGCTCACCCACGACGGCGGTCACCTCCTTCACGCCGACGGCGGCGTTGTCGCTGCCGCCGGCGAGCGCCGCCTTGCGCGCCTCGCCGAGGAGGCTGGCGCCATCGTCACCCACCCACTGCACGAGGAGGCGCGCGGCCTCCTCGCTGATCGTCAGTCCCTCCGCACCCGCGCGCTGGCGCAGCCACGCCTCCGCGGAGCGGCCCTCGCGCATCGCCAGGGAGACGATGGCCGCCGTCGGCACCGCCGTCAGCAGCCAGTGGTCGCGGCGCTCGCGTGATGCGGCGAGCGACTCCTCGGCGAGCAGCAGCAGACAGCTCGACGGGTTCGGGTCGCGCGCGTAGGCGGCAAGCGTGTCGGCGCCCTTCGCGGGCAGCGCCTGGCAGCGGCGCACGACGACGAGCCGCATCGTGGTCATGAAGGGCAGCGTGCTGGCGGACCGCACGACGTCGTCGACGGCGGCCTCCGCGCCCTCGAAGACCTCGCGGCCGAGCGCGGCCTCGCCCGCATCGCGAAACAGCCCGCGGGTGGCGGCGGCGAGCGCGTCGTCGAGCAGCTGGGGGTCGGGACCGTGCAGGAGGGCGATCGGCGGCGGCTGGCCGCGGCCGGCGGCCTGCAGGAACGCGGCGTAGTCCATGCGGCCGCCGGTCAGAGGCGGTCGATGGCGAGGCTCACGATCGAGCGCGCGATCTCGGCCGAGGCCTGCGTCAGCGCCGTCTCCTCGCGTGCGATCGTGGCCGAGACGGGGCCGACCACACGGAAGTCGGCCTGCTCCGTCACGTTGGCCTGCTGGAAGAGGACGGTGTTGCGTCGCACGTCGCGCATCCGGAGATTCAGCGTGACCGCGAGCCGGTACAGCTGGATGTTGAGCGCCGGGTCGAAGGCGATCGGCCACACGCCGTAGCTCATGATCTCGCCGTCGAGGATCGCGTCGGCGTCTGCGGGGCGCACGACACGGAGCCGGCCGTTCGTCGCGAACGCCCGGGCGACCGCCGCGGTGATGATCGAGTCCACGCCCGGTTCCTGCGTGCGGTTGAGGAAGATCGGCACGGCCACCGTCTTGATGTGCGAGGGCAGCGTGCCGCGGAAGGAGTAGCCGCACGCGCCGAGGCCCAGGAGCGCGACGGCCAGCGCGAGCACGCGGAGCCGGCCGGGCGTCACGCGCGCGTCACGATGTTGACGAGGCGGTTGGCGACGACGACCACGCGCTCGACGGCGCGCTCGCGCACCCAGGGCTGCACCCGGTCATCGGCGAGGGCCAGGCGCTGGATCCGCTCGTTCGGCGTCCCGACGTCGACCTGGAGGCGGCTGCGCACCTTGCCGTCCACCTGCACCACCAGCGTCACTTCCTTCTTCACGAGCGCGGCGGCGTCCGCCTCCGGCCAGGGCTGCGTGAAGAGGCTCTCGGTATGGCCGAGCTGGGACCAGAGCTCCTCGGTGACGTGGGGCGCCATCGGCCCGAGCAGGAGCAGCGTGATCTCCACCGCCTCGCGCAGAAGCGCGGCCCGCTCGCCGGCCGGCATGCCGTCGTGGGGCGCGGCCTCGAACGCGTACAACGCATTCACCAGCTCCATCACCGCGCTGATCGCCGTGTTGAAGTGGAAGTCGCGCTCGATGTCCTGCGTGGCCTTCGCGATCGTCTCGTGGATCGTCCGCCGGAAGCTTAGTGAGGACGGGTGGGGCGCGACGCCCCCGCCGATTCGCCCGGGGTGTGACGCGGTCCGGATCTCCTCGGCGTGCGTGACCACGAAGCGCCAGACGCGGTTCAGGAATCGGCTGGCGCCTTCGACACCGTGATCGTTCCACTCGAGATCTTTCTCCGGCGGCGCGGCGAAGAGCGAGAATAGCCGCGCGGTGTCGGCGCCGAGGGTGCGGATGATGTCGTCGGGGTCGACGACGTTGCCCTTGGACTTCGACATCTTCGCGCCGTCCTTGATGACCATCCCCTGGCTGAGGAGCGCCGTGAACGGCTCGTCCACCTTCACCATGCCGAGGTCGCGCAGGACCTTCGTGTAGAAGCGCGCGTAGAGCAGGTGCAGCACGGCGTGCTCGATCCCGCCGATGTACTGGTCGACGGGCATCCAGTACTCGGCGGCGCCGCGCTCGAACATGCCCTTGTCGTACCTCGGCGAGCAGTAGCGCAGGAAGTACCAGGACGACTCGACGAAGGTGTCCATCGTGTCGGTCTCACGCCGCGCCTTGCCGCCGCACTTGGGACACGTGGCGTTGACGAACGAGGCGACCTCGGCGAGCGGCGAGCCGCCCTTGCCCGAGAGCTGCACGTCGCGCGGGAGCACCACGGGCAGGTTCTTCTCGTCCTCCGGCACCATCCCGTCCTTGTCGCAGTAGAGCACGGGGATCGGCGCCCCCCAGTACCGCTGCCGGCTGATGCCCCAGTCGCGCAGCCGATAGTTCACCTTGGCCACGCCACACCCGCGCTCGACGAGCCAGTCGATGGCCCTGCGCTTGGCCTCGGCGACGGTGAGGCCGTTGAGAAAGCCGGAGTTGATCTTGATCCCGTCGCCTCCGTACGCCTCGCCCACCCAGCCGTCCGGGCGCTTCACGGTCTCGATGATCGGCAGCCCGTGCTGTTTTGCGAACTCCCAGTCGCGCTGGTCTTCGCCGGGCACGGCCATGATGGCCCCGGTGCCGTAGCCCATGAGAACGTAGTCGGCGATGAACAGCGGGATCTCGGCGTCGTTGAACGGGTTCACGATCTTCGCGCGCAGGCGCAGCCCGCGCTTGGGACGGTCGGCGGCGAGCCGCTCGATCTCCGACTCGCGCGCGACGTCCGCGCGGAACTCGACCACCGCGCGCCGCTCGGCCTCATCGGTGACGAGGCGGTCGATCAGGGGGTGCTCGGGAGCGAGCACCGCGTAGGTCATGCCGAACGCGGTGTCGGGTCGCGTCGTGAACACGCGGATCTGGAGCTCGGGGCGGCCGGCCACCGGGAGGTCGAACTCCGCGCCCTCGCTGCGGCCGATCCAGTTGCGCTGCATCGTGATGACGCGCTCGGGCCAGCCGGGCAGGCGGTCGCACCACTCGAGCAACTCGTCGGCGTAGGCGGTGATCTTGAAGAACCAGCCGTCGATTTCCCGCGGGGTGACCTCCGAGTCGCAGCGCCAGCAGCGCCCGTTCTCCACCTGCTCGTTGGCGAGCACGGTCTGGCACGACGGACACCAGTTGACCGTCGAGCGGCGCCGGTACGCGAGCCCGCGCTCGAGCATCTTGATGAACACGAGCTGCTCCCACTTGTAATAGGACGGGTCGCACGTCGCGAACTCACGCTCCCAGTCGTAGGAGATGCCGAGCTGCTTGAACTGCGCGCGCATGTAGTCGATGTTCTCGTACGTCCAGATCGCGGGGTGCACACCGTGCTCGATGGCCGCGTTCTCCGCGGGCAGTCCGAAGGCGTCCCAGCCCATCGGGTGGAGCACGTTGAAGCCGCGCATCCGCTTGAAGCGCGCGAGCAGGTCGCCGATGGCGTAGTTGCGGACGTGGCCCATGTGGATGCGGCCCGAGGGATACGGGAACATCTCGAGGCAGTAGAACTTCGGACGGCCGGGATCCTCGACGGCGCGATACTGCCGGCGCTCGTCCCAGATCCGTTGCCACTTGGCCTCGATCTCGCGGAACGGATAGCGGTCGGACGACATCAGGGCTGAATTTTAGCAGGGATGCCGCGGAAAGCCGCGTGGCTGGGTGCCGGGGGGCGCGTGGCTGCGTGCCGGGGGGGCT
>Ga0209808_1001506_pt1 | contig 12024 bp, 7 predicted proteins | sample GraSoiAngelo_157_FD_186171 | JGI IMG/M metagenome (GOLD analysis project Ga0209808, IMG submission 186171) | Grasslands soil microbial communities from the Angelo Coastal Reserve, California, USA - 14_1009_16_20cm (SPAdes) (version 2) | ecosystem: Environmental > Terrestrial > Soil > Grasslands ...
TCCTCCCCGGGCGCTTCTATCTCGAGCTGCAACGCCTCGGCAAGCCCTTCGAGGAGACCTACATCGCCGGCGCGGTGGCGCTTGCCGCCCGGCGCGGCGCGCCGGTGGTGGCCACCAACGACGTGCGCTTCCTCGAGCCCGGGCAGTTCGAGTCGCACGAGGCGCGCGTCTGCATCCACGACGGCACGCTCCTCGCCGACACCGGCCGGGTGCGCCGTTATTCGCGCCAGCAGTACCTGCGCACGCCGCAGGAGATGGCGGCCCTGTTCGCCGACCTGCCCGAGGCGCTCGCCAACTCCGCCGAGATCGCGCGCCGCTCGAGCCTCCAGCTCACTCTCGGGGAAGTGCGGCTGCCGCAGTATCCGCTGCCCGCCGCGGTGAGCACCGAGGAATTCCTGCGCGAGGAAGCCGCGCGCGGCCTCGCGGCCCGCTTCGCCGCAAGCTCGGGCGCCCCGCTCCCTTATCGCGAGCGGCTCGAGCGCGAGCTCGCCGTGATCTGCCAGATGGGCTTCGCGGGCTACTTCCTCATCGTCGCCGACTTTATCCGCTGGGCGCGCGAGCACGGCGTGCCGGTGGGCCCCGGGCGCGGCTCGGGGGCGGGCTCGCTGGTCGCCTACAGCCTCAAGATCACCGATCTCGATCCGATCCGCTACGACCTGCTGTTCGAGCGCTTCCTCAACCCCGAGCGCGTCTCGCTGCCCGATTTCGACATCGATTTCTGCATGGACGGGCGCGACCGGGTCATCGATTACGTCGCACGCAAGTACGGCCGCGAGCGGGTGTCGCAGATCATCACCTACGGCACCATGGCGGCGAAGGCGGTGGTGCGCGACGTCGGCCGGGTGCTCGGCATGGCCTACGGCTACGTCGACCGCATCGCCAAGCTCATTCCCTTCGAGCTCGGCATCACGCTCGATGCCGCGCTCGAGCGCGAGCCGGAGCTCAAGCGCCTCTGTCAGAGCGAGGACGAGGTCCGAAATCTCATCGACCTGGCGCGCTCGCTCGAGGGGCTCACCCGCAACGCCGGCATGCACGCCGGCGGCGTGGTGATCGCCCCGTCGGCGCTCACCGATTTCACGCCGCTCTACCGCGACGCCGCCGGCGGAGCCGTGCTCACGCAGTTCGACAAGGACGACGTCGAGGCGGCGGGGCTCGTGAAGTTCGATTTCCTGGGTCTGCGCACGCTCACCATCATCGAGCGCGCCGTCGCGCTCCTCAATCGCGCACGGCCGCCGGAGGCGCTGCCGCTCGCCATGAGCGCGCTCCCGATGGACGATGCGCCCACCTACGCGCTGCTCAAGTCCTGCCGCACCACCGCGGTGTTCCAGCTCGAATCGCGCGGCATGAAGGACCTCATCCGGCGGCTGCAGCCGGATTGCTTCGAGGACATCGTGGCGCTGGTGGCCCTCTTCAGGCCGGGGCCGCTGCAGTCGGGCATGGTGGACGACTTCATCAACCGCAAGCACGCACCGCGCGAGGCGCCGATCGACTACCTGCATCCGAGCCTCGCACCCGTCCTCAAGCCCACCTACGGCGTGATCCTCTACCAGGAGCAGGTCATGCAGATCGCGCAGGTGCTCGCCGGATACACGCTCGGCGGGGCGGATCTGCTGCGCCGCGCGATGGGCAAGAAGAGCCCCGAGGAGATGGCGCAGCAGCGCTCGGTGTTCGTCGGCGGCGCGGTGGCGCGCGGTGTGCGCGAGGGCCTCGCGGCGCACATCTTCGATCTGATGGAGAAGTTCGCCGGCTACGGCTTCAACAAATCGCACTCGGCCGCCTACGCGCTGCTCGCGTATCAGACGGCGTACCTGAAGGCCCATTGGCCCGCGGAGTTCATGGCGGCCGTGCTCTCGGCCGACATGGATCACACCGACAAGGTGGTGACGCTCATCAAGGAGTGCAGCGACATGGGACTCGCGGTGCTGCCGCCGGATGTCAACGCCTCGAGCTACGAGTTCACGGCCTGCGGCGAGAGGAGCATCCGCTACGGCCTCGGCGCGGTGCGCGGTGTGGGCCAGGGCGCGGTCGAGGCGCTGATCGTCGAGCGCAGCGCGCGCGGTGCGTTCACGTCGCTGGAGGATCTGTGTCGCCGGCTGGATCTGCAGAAGGTCAACCGGCGGGTGCTGGAAGCGCTGCTGCGCTCCGGCAGCCTCGATGGCCTCGGCGCCACTCGCGCAACCCTCATGGAGCGCCTGGGCCGAGCCATGCACCTAGGCGACCAGAGGAGCCGCGCCCATCAGGCGGGACAGAACGACCTCTTCGGCCTCGCGAGCGAGGAGGGCGCGGCCGCCGCGCCCGCCCCCGGGAGCGCCGTGGTCCTGCCGGAGTGGGGCGAGGCGGTGCGCCTTGCGGGCGAGCGCGAGACGCTCGGACTCTATCTCACCGGTCATCCGCTCGGGCGCTTCGAGTCGAGCCTGGCCCGCTTCGTCACGCATCGCATCGGCGATCTGGTCAGCGACCGGCCGGTGGCCGGGCTCGAGGGCGGGCGCTTCGGCGGCGGCCGCCCCGTGACCGTGGCCGGACTCATCGACGAGGTGAAGAAGCGCGGCCCGCGGGTGATCCTGACCCTCGATGACCGCACCGGGCGACTCGAGGTGCTGCTCTTCGAGGAGACCTGGCAGAGACACCGCGAGCTGATCGCCAAGGATGCGCTGGTGCTGGTCGAGGGACTGTTGCGCTTCGACGAGTTCTCGGACGCCTGGCGACTCGCGGCGCGGCGCATCACCGAGCTCGACAAGGTGCGCGAGCAGGAGGCGCGCCGCCTGGTGATCCGCTGCACCCACGCGCAAGCCCCCGCCGTGTGCGAGGCTCTGGCGGCGATTCTCGCACCGTGGCGCCCGGGGCCGTGCCCGATCACGGTCGAATACGCGGGCGCGACGGCGTGCGGCGCGCTCACGCTCGGGGAGGAGTGGACGGTGCGCGCAGGGCGCGAGCTCATCGAGCAGCTCGAGGGCCTGCTCGGGCGCGATGCGGTGCAGATCGTCTACGGGCCGCCGCCGGTGAGCCCCGGCACGACATTCTCGGCCGACGGCCGTTAGGGTACCTTAGCACGCATGGCCGTCGCGTTCCTCGACTTCGAACAGCCGATCGCCGAGCTCGAAGCGAAGATCGAGGAGCTCAAGCACGTCGGCTCGGATGCCGAAGTCAACATCGAGGATGAGATCGGGCGGCTGCAGGCCAAGAGCCGGCAGCTGACGGTGAGCATCTTTGCCAGCCTCACTCCCTGGCAGATCACGCAGCTCGCGCGCCATCCCCACCGTCCCTACACGCTCGACTACGTCGCCGCGATCTGCAGCGAGTTCTACGAGCTGCACGGGGATCGCATGTACGCCGACGACGGCGCCATCGTCGGCGGGCTGGGGCGCATCGACGAGCGCGCGCTCATGATCATCGGCCACCAGAAGGGCCGCGATACGAAGGAGAGAGTGCGCCGCAACTACGGCATGCCGAAGCCCGAGGGCTACCGCAAGGCGCTGCGGCTGATGCGCCTCGCCGAGCGCTTCGGCCTGCCGCTGCTGACGCTCATCGATACGCAGGGCGCCTACCCCGGAGTGGGCGCGGAGGAGCGCGGTCAGAGCGAGGCCATCGCCCGCAACCTCTTCGAGATGTCGGTGCTGCGCATTCCCATCGTCACGGTGGTGACCGGGGAGGGCGGATCCGGCGGCGCGCTCGGCATCGGGGTGTGCGACCGCCTGCTGATGCTCCAGTACAGCACCTATTCGGTGATCTCGCCCGAGGGCTGCGCCTCGATCCTCTGGAAGAGCCAGGACAAGAAGGAAGTGGCCGCCGACTCGCTGAATCTCACCGCCGACCGCCTGTACAAGCTCGGCCTCGTCGACGAAATCCTCGAGGAGCCGCTCGGGGGCGCGCATCGCGATCCGGCGGCGAGCGCCGCGAGCCTCAAGGCGGCCGTCGTCCGCTATCTGAACGAGCTCGCGGCGATCCCGGCCGAGCAGTTGCGCGCTGCGCGCGCCGCCAAGATCGCCTCTTTCGGCGTATTTGCCGAAACCCCGGCCTGATGCCGTGAGGCGAGCGGGCGGTCGGCGGAGCGTCGCATTCGGGCCACGCGCACTGAGTGCGCGCCTGGCGGAGCTCCTGCCGGACTTCCCGCAAGTCTCCGTGTGCGTCGCCTTCAGCGGCGGTGCGGACTCGACGGCGCTGCTCGGCGCGCTCGCGGCGCTCGCACGGGCGCCCCTCGAGCTGCGCGCCATCCACATCGATCACCGACTGCATCCGCACTCGCGGCGCTGGAGCGCGCACTGCGCCCGCGTGGCCCGCGCACTCGCCGTGCCGCTCACGGTGCTGCGCGCGACCGTGGCTCCTCTCCCCGGCGAATCGCTCGAAGCCGCCGCGCGCACCGTGCGCTACCGGCTGCTCGGGGAGGCGCTGCGCGACGGCGAGGCGCTCCTCACGGCCCATCACGAGGACGACCAGCTCGAGACCGTGCTGCTGCAGCTGCTGCGCGGCGCAGGCCTCGCCGGTATCGCCGCCATGCCCGCGAGGGCCCCTCTGGCACGCGGCTTCCTCGTGCGCCCGCTGCTCGCTTGGTCGCGGCAGGAGCTCGTCGCATACCTGCGCGCACGGGGCCTCGAGTGGATCGAGGACCCCATGAACTCCGAGCTTCGCCTCGATCGCAACTACCTGCGCGCGCGCGTGCTGCCGGCGATCCGCGAGCGCTGGCCCGCCGCCGCAACGACCGTGACGCGCACCGCACGGCACGCCGCCGAGGCGCAGCGTCTCCTCGACGAGCTCGGTCGCGCCGATGTCGCCCGCGCGGCCTTCGGCGCCAGGCTGTCGGCGAAGGTGCTGCGCGCGCTCACCCCCGAGCGGCGCCGCAACGCGCTGCGCTACTGGATGACGGCTGCCGGGTACCGGCCGCCTCCGGCAAGCCGGCTCGAGGAGATCGCCGGCCCGGTGCTCGCGGCGCGCTCCGACGCCCAGCCCCGCGTCAGCTGGCCGGGAGTCGTGGTGCTGCGCGAGGCGGATCTGCTGTCGCTCTGCGCCTCGCCCGGGCCCGGCGAGCGCGCGAGCTCCCCGCCGCCCGGTGCGTCCCCGCTGCCGGAAGTCAGCTGGTCGTGGGGCCGAGGGCGCAGCCGCGTCCTGCCAGGGTACGGCGGACGCCTGACGCTGAAGCCCGACGAGCGCGGGCCGCTCGACCTCGAGGCACTCCCCGCCACGCTCACCGTCCGGGGACGTCGCGGCGGGGAGCGGTTGCGTCCGGTGCGCGGCGGGCCGCACCGCGCGCTCAAGAGCCTGATGCAGGAGGCGCGCGTGCCGGTCGCCGAGCGCGGACGCCGGCCACTCGTCTACGCGGGCGACACGCTGATCGCCGTCGCGGGGCTGTGGCTCGACGAATCGGTGCAGGCGAGCGCGGCGAGCCGCCGGCGCGCGCGCCTGGTCTGGAGCGCGGCGGACTGATCGGTCAAGCAGTCCACCTCGGCGCGGCCGGATGTGTTAACCTGCTCTCCCGTCGTCGTTCCGCTGAAGTTTTCCGGCGGCGACCTCATGCGACGGGAATTCCCGCACTCGACCATGACGCGTTTTGTATTCGTCACCGGTGGCGTCGTGTCCTCGCTGGGCAAGGGGATCGCCTCCGCCTCGCTCGGCGCGATCCTCGAGGCCCGGGGACTCAAGGTCGGGATGGTCAAGCTCGATCCGTACATCAACGTCGACCCGGGCACCATGAGCCCGTTCCAGCACGGCGAGGTGTTCGTTACCCAGGACGGCACCGAGAGCGATCTCGACCTCGGGCACTACGAGCGTTTCGTGCGCACCACGACCGGCCGCAACAGCAATTTCACCACCGGGCGCATCTACGAGCGCGTCATCGCCAAGGAGCGTCGCGGCGACTACCTCGGCGCCACGGTGCAGGTGATCCCGCACATCACCGATGAGATCAAGCGCAGCATCAAGCTCGGGGCGGACGGCTCGGACGTGTGCATGGTCGAGATCGGCGGCACGGTGGGCGACATCGAATCGCTCCCCTTCCTCGAGGCCATCCGCCAGCTCGGTGTCGAGCTCGGTCGCAACAACTGCGTGTACATGCACCTGACCCTGGTGCCGATCGTGGGCGGCTCGGGCGAGATCAAGACCAAGCCCACCCAGCACTCGGTCAAGGAGTTGCGCGGCATCGGAATCCAGCCCGATGCGCTCCTGTGCCGCTGCAAGCACCCGCTCCCCGAGGAGCAACGGCGCAAGATCGCGCTCTTCACCAACGTCGAGGAGCGGGCGGTGATCTCCGCGGTCGATGCGGACGACATCTACCGCATCCCGATCCTGCTGCACGAGCAGGGGCTCGACGACATCGTGGTCGACAAGCTGCGGCTCGAGGTGCCGCCCACGGAACTCCCCGAGTGGCGCCAGGTGGTGAGCGCCAAGTCCAATCCCGACGGCCAGGTGGACATCGCCATGGTCGGCAAGTACGTGCAGATCCGCGACTCCTACATGTCGCTGCACGAGGCGCTGATGCACGGCGGGCTGAAGAGCCGCACGCGCGTCAACATTCATTACATCGAGTCGACCGACCTCGAGCAGCGCGGCTCGCACCTGCTCAAGGGACTGGATGCGATCCTGGTGCCGGGGGGATTCGGCGAGCGCGGCATCGAAGGCAAGATCCAGGCGGTGCGCTACGCGCGCGAGCACGACGTGCCCTACCTCGGGATCTGCCTGGGGATGCAGGTGGCGATCGTCGAGTACGCCCGTCACGTGCTCGGCTTCGCCGACGCCAACAGCACCGAGTTCAACCGCGCCACGGCGCATCCGGTGATCGCGCTGATCTCGGAGTGGAATGATCAAATGCGCGGCTCGCAGACCCGCGACGAGGGCTCGGACAAGGGCGCCACCATGCGCCTCGGAGCCCAGGAGGTGCTGCTCGCGGCCGGCACCCGCGCGCGCGAGATCTACGGGCGCGATGCGATCATGGAGCGGCACCGGCACCGCTTCGAGTTCAACAACAACTACCTCGAGCGCTACCGCCAGTCGGGCATGCGCTTCTCGGGCTTCTCGCGCGACGGCCTGGTGGAGCTCATCGAGCTGCCGAACCATCCGTGGTTCCTGGCGACCCAGTTCCACCCGGAGTTCACCTCCACCCCCCGCGACGGCCATCCGCTGTTCACCGGCTTCATTCGCGCGGCACGCGCGCTGCGCGCGTCGCTCCTGCCCCAGGCGGCCGGCGCCTGAAGGCGCCTCGAGCGCGCTCTGCGCACTCCGCCGCCTGCGGGCATACTTGGCTCCATGCAGCTCACGGGACACCAGGTCGGGAACGGGCGGCCCCTTTTCCTCATCGCCGGCCCCTGCGTGATCGAGGGCGCTTCGCTCACGGAGGAGATCGCCGGCCGCCTGAAGGAGATCACCGGGCGGCTCGGCGTCCCCTTCATATTCAAAGCCTCCTACGACAAGGCCAACCGCTCCTCGCGGGCGAGCTTCCGGGGGCTCGGGATCGAGACGGGACTCAAGGTCCTCGCGGACGTGCGCCGCGCTGTGGGCGTCCCGGTGCTGACCGACGTGCACGAGGACACGCCTCTCGGGGAAGTCGCCGCAGTGGTCGACGTCCTGCAGACGCCGGCTTTTCTCTGCCGTCAGACGAACTTCATCGTGAACGCCGCCTCGCAGGGCAAGCCCGTCAACATCAAGAAGGGGCAGTTCCTGTCTCCCTGGGAGATGCAGAACGTCGTCGACAAGGCGCGCTCCACCGGCAACGAGGCGATCCTCGTGTGCGAGCGCGGCTTCTCCTTCGGGTACAATAACTTAGTATCGGACATGCGCTCGCTCTCGATCCTGCGCGCGACCGGCTGTCCGGTGGTGTTCGATGCCACGCATTCGGTACAGCTGCCCGGCGGGCAGGGTGCATCCTCGGGCGGTCAGCGCGAGTTCGTGCCGGTGCTCGCACGGGCGGCGGTCGCGGCCGGCGTGGCGGGGCTGTTCATGGAGACGCACCCGGAGCCCGACAAGGCGCTGTCGGACGGACCGAACGCCTGGCCGCTCGCGCGGATGGAGCCGCTGCTCGCCACTCTGTGCGAGCTCGACCGGGCCGTGAAGAAGACACCCTACGAGGAGTCGCTGCTTTTGAAGCAGTCAGGTCGCTTGAGGGGAGGAGAGCCATGAGTCGCATCACCGATATCCGCGGCCGCGAGATCCTCGACTCGCGCGGCAACCCCACGGTCGAGGCCGACGTGATTCTCGACACGGGCGCGCTCGGGCGCGCGGCGGTGCCTTCGGGAGCCTCGACCGGCACGCGCGAGGCGGTGGAGCTGCGCGACGGGGACAAGAAACGCTACGGAGGCAAGGGTGTGCTGAAGGCCGTAGAGCACGTGAACACGGTGCTCAAGGGAGCGCTCGTCGGCCGCGACCCGCGCGACCAGCCGGGGCTCGACCGCCGGATGATCGAGCTCGACGGCACCGAGAACAAGGGCAGGCTCGGTGCCAACGCGATCCTGAGCGTATCGCTCGCGACCGCCCACGCGGCGGCCCGGGACGCGGGCGTGCCGCTCTACCGCCATCTGGCGCGCCTCTCGGGCGGCGCACGCGAGCCGGTCATGCCGGTGCCGCAGATGAACATCATCAACGGCGGCGCGCACGCCGACAATACGCTCGACATCCAGGAGTTCATGATCCTCCCGGTGGGCGCACCGACCTTCCGCGAAGCGCTGCGCTACGGGGCCGAGATCTTCCACGCCCTGAAGCAGCTGCTCGCCGCACGCGGCCTGGCCACGGCCGTGGGCGATGAGGGCGGCTTTGCGCCGAATCTTCCCTCGAACGAGGCGGCGCTCGCGACCCTCATCGAGGCGATCGAGAAGGCCGGTTACCGGGCGGGGAAGGACGTGTATCTCGGGCTCGACGTGGCGAGCTCGGAGTTCTTCGAGGACGGCTACTACCGGCTCGAGTCCGAGGAGCGCAGCTTCTCCGCCGCCGCCTTCGCCCGCTATCTGGCGGACCTCGCCGATCGCTTCCCGATCATCACCATCGAGGACGGCATGAGCGAGTCGGACTGGGACGGCTGGGCGGAGCTGACGCGCCTCCTCGGGCAGAAGATCCAGGTGGTCGGTGACGATGTGTTCGTGACCAACACGCGGATCCTGAAGCAGGCCATCGAGCGACGTATCGCCAACGCCATCCTCATCAAGCCGAACCAGATCGGCACGCTCACCGAGACGCTCGCGGCCATCGACATGGCGGACCAGGCGCGCTACGCCTCGGTGGTGTCGCATCGCTCGGGCGAGACCGAGGACAGCACCATCGCGGACATCGCGGTCGCGAGCGCCGCCTCGCAGATCAAGACCGGGTCGCTGTCGCGCTCGGACCGGGTCGCGAAATACAACCAACTGCTGCGCATCGAGGCCGAGCTCGGGTCGGTGCGCTACGCCGGCCGGGAAGCGTTCGCGGTCAGGATCTGACCTCGGCCGTCCGCGGCGCGTCCTGGACCGGGCGCGCGCCGCTCTGATACGCTGCCGGCCCCATGAAGTGGCTCACCGCCGCGCTCACCGTGGCAGTGCTCCTGCTGCAGTACCGGGTGTGGCTTTCCGAGAACGGGGTTCGTGAGGTCGAGCGGCTCGAGCGCGCGGTCGCGACCCAGCGCGCGGACAACGAGCAGCTCGCCGAGCGCAACCAGCAGCTCGCCGCGGAGGTCCGTGATCTCAAGACGGGCATGGACGCGCTCGAGGAGCGCGCCCGCAGCGACCTCGGGATGATCGCCCGCAATGAGACGTTCTACCAGGTGGTGCCGGCGCGGCCGGCCGACCCGCATCGCTCCCGGACCCGCACCGCCGCGGCTCACTGAGCCCGCGGGGCCCTGAGCTCACCCAAGTGCGTTACTGGCTCGTCATGCCGGCCGCGGGCTCAGGCAGCCGCTTCGACCCCGGTGTGCGCAAGCAGTACGCGCCCCTCGAAGGCCGGACCGTGATCGAGTGGGCGCTCGCGCCGTTTCTCGCCGATCGCCGCTGCGCGCAGCTGGTGGTGGCACTCGCGCGGGATGATGCGGATTGGAAGACAGTGGCGGCGCGTCTTGCCGCCTCCGGTGCGAGCGCGGTGACGAGCGTCGAGGGCGGCGAGCGGCGCAGCGACTCGGTGCGTCGGGCGCTGGCGTCGCTCGCTGCCAGCGCGAGCCCGAGCGACTGGGTCCTCGTGCACGACGCCGCCCGGCCGTGTCTCGACCCCGCCGACCTCGGGCGTCTCCTCGATCGGCTCGGCACGCACCCCGTGGGGGGGCTCCTCGCGACGCGGGTGAGCGATACGCTGAAGCGCACTGCGAGGATCGGGGGCGGCGCCGATCCGCCGGTCACCGAGACGGTGGCGCGCTCTGATCTGTGGCGGGCGCTCACCCCGCAGATGTTCCGCTTCGGGCCGCTGTGCGCAGCGCTCGATGGGGCGCATGCTGCGGGGCGCTTTCCGAGCGACGAGGCGCAGGCTCTCGAGTGGCTCGGCGAGCGTCCGGTACTGGTCGAGGGAGACTCGATGAATCTCAAGATCACCCTGGCTGCGGATCTGGCGCTCGCCGCCGCGGTGTTGCGGGCGCGGCGCGCCTGAACGGGCCTTCCGGATTCACATGAGGATCGGGTCAGGATTCGACGTGCACGCGTTTGGTCCCGGCGACTTCGTCATGCTGGGAGGCATCCGCGTTGCCCACTCGCGCGGAGTCTTGGCGCATTCGGACGGCGACGTGGTGCTGCATGCGCTGTGCGATGCGCTGCTGGGCGCAGCCGGCCTGGGCGACATCGGTCAGCACTTCAGGGACACCGACCCCAGGTGGCGAGGCGCGGACAGCAGCGTCTTCGTCACGCAGGTGCTGGCGCTGCTGCGGGACAGGCGTCTCGCCGTGGCGAACGTCGATGTCACGGTGCTGGCGCAGGCGCCGATGATCGCGACACACCGCGACGCCATGCGGCGGCGGATTGCGCAGCTGCTCGAGGTCGCCGCAGAGCGCGTCAACATCAAGGCGACCACCACCGAAGGGCTCGGCTTTCTCGGCCGCGCCGAAGGCATCGCCGCGCAGGCGGTGGTGCTGTTGACCGAGCCCTGAGGCCGAGCGGCGCAGCTTCGCGTCGGCCTGAAGGCGGCGGGCGACCCCGGTGCAGACGCGCGAACCGACCGCACGCGGGGCCGCGCTCTCTCCGCCGCGCGCGCTCGGCGCGCCGCCGGCGAGGGCGCTGCTGCGCGGCGCGCCCGAGGACTTCGTCGTCGAGGAGGATCTCGGTTTCACGCCGGCAGGGTCGGGTCCCCACTGGCTGCTGCGCGTGCGCAAGCGCAACGCCAACACCCAGTGGGTCGCGGGCCAGCTCGCCAGGATCGCCGGCTGCCGCCCAAGGGAAGTGGGTTACGCCGGACTCAAGGATCGCCGCGCGATCGCCGTGCAGTGGTTCTCGGTGCCGCAGCCGCGCGCGCCGGTCGCCTGGGCCGCGGTGCGCGAGGCGGACTTCGAGGTGCTGGAGGCTCATCCGCACACCCGCAAGCTCCCGCGCGGCGCGCTCGCCGGCAATCGCTTCACGGTGCGCCTCGGCACGCGGCAGGGTGGAGGCGCGCGGCTTGCCGCCGATCTCGAAGCACGGCTCGCCGACGTTGCCCGCCGAGGCGTGCCCAACTACTTCGGCCCGCAGCGCTTCGGTCTCGATGGCGCGAATCTCGCGCGCGCCAGCGAAGGGCTGCGGCGCCTCGGGCCGCGCGAGCGCGGCTTCGTGCTCTCGGCGGCCCGCAGCGCGCTCTTCAACGCAGTCCTCGCGGCCCGGGTAGGCGAGGGCAGCTGGGAGCATCTCGAGCCGGGCGACCTCGCCATCCTCGACGGCCGCGGCAGCTTCTTTCCCGTGGATCGCGCCGCGGACGAGACCCTGAGTGACCGCTGCCGGAGGCTGGAGATCCACCCCACCGGCCCCATGTGGGGAAAGGGGACGCCCGCCACCGGCGCTCGGGTGCTCGAGCTCGAGTCGCGCCTCGCCGCGCAGTATCCGCAGCTGACCGGGCTGTGCGTGGCCGCGGGGATGTCCCAGGAGCGGCGGAGCCTGCGTCTCGCGGTGCGCGAGCTCGCCTTCGAGCCCG
>Ga0209808_1001510_pt1 | contig 12011 bp, 5 predicted proteins | sample GraSoiAngelo_157_FD_186171 | JGI IMG/M metagenome (GOLD analysis project Ga0209808, IMG submission 186171) | Grasslands soil microbial communities from the Angelo Coastal Reserve, California, USA - 14_1009_16_20cm (SPAdes) (version 2) | ecosystem: Environmental > Terrestrial > Soil > Grasslands ...
GACAATGGCCCGTGCGGGAAATTTTGGCCGTTGAAGTCAAGCTCGTTAATTACGTTGCCGTTAATTCCGCTGCCGTTAATTCCGTTGCTGTTAATTCCGCTGCTTTCGGTGATGGTGCCGCTTCCCGTCAACGTAAGTTGCCCACTGACTCTACCGTCAACGATAATCGCCTCGACTTGCTGCGGCGCAATCAATGCGACAGTGGCAAACGCCACGAGAACCGACCATACGAATTTTGATATTTTCATAGTTTCCAGCTTCCGGAGTTTTTGCGTAAATTGCAGCATCTAAGTACCTGAGCGTTTCTGGTGTGCATATTGGACCTTAGCCGTACGCTTTCCTTAAGAGCAGCTGTGGACATTCGCGAGAGCAGAAAATTGTGTCACCCGGCTGCATAAAAATGGGCAGACTCCTGATGACGTGAGATGACAAAGCTTTCAGTGCAAGCTACTAGCGAAAAGTAGTTTGCGTAGTTGAGACGATTGCTGACGAAGTGTGATGAAATGCCAGTTTCGTCTTAGGAAACCTCCGTTCTATCCGTTGAACTACGGGACCGTGCGATTTCCGATTTTCGATCTTTGATTACCGATTTCAAATCCAGAACGCCAAGATAACGAGCTGTTCTACTGCAGGTGGTGGTGGAAGCGCCACGACAGTAGCCAAGCTCTCAAGCCAGGTTTGATCTCGACCATCGACCGTGTAACTAAGAGTATCTTTCTGACGGGCGTTTTGAGGTGAATCCATATGTCCGGCGAGGTGAAAAAGGAAATCCAGCTGGAGATCGCGCATGTCTTGTTCATCGACATCGTTGGCTATTCGAAGCTTTCGATGAATGAGCAACGCGCCGCAGTGGATGAGCTGAATCACGCCGTTCGCGCGTCGGACGAATTTCGAAAAGGTGAAGCGGCTGATCGGCTGATTAAAATTCCAACGGGCGATGGCATGGCCTTGGTTTTTTACACGAGTCCGGAAGCGCCGGTGCAATGCGCAATTGAGATCAGTCGCGTTGCGCATCTGCGTTTGCCATTGCGAATGGGAGTGCACAGTGGACCCGTGAGCGGTATCGTGGATGTGAATGAGCGCGCCAATCTCGCCGGCGCTGGTCTGAACACGGCGCAACGGGTGATGAGCTGCGGCGATGCCGGTCACATTTTGGTGTCCAAACGCGTTTCTGAAGATCTGGCTGAGTTCGAGGAGTGGCGACCCTTTCTCCATGACCTCGGCGCATGCGAGGTGAAGCACGGCGTGAAGTTGCACGTCGTGAATCTGTACAACGACAAAATCGGGAGGCGCGAGTTACCGACTAAACTTCAGACGCAGCGCCGACACACCGCCCGGATGCGGTCGCTCCTTGGAGCAGCCGCGCTCCTTGGGGTCGCGGCTCTTTTAGCCGGGATCATTATATTTTCGCGGACGCGGCCATCTTTAGCCCCGGCGGCGCCAGAAAAAAGCATCGCTGTGCTGCCATTTGAGAATCTAAGCGAGGAGAAGCAAAACGCCTATTTCGCCGACGGTGTGCAGGATGAAATTCTAACTGATCTGGCCAAGATCGCCGATCTGAAAGTCATAAGTCGCACTTCCGTGATGCTGTACAAAAGCGGTGTTGCACGCAATCTCCGGCAGATCGCGCGGGAGCTTGGCGTTGCGAACATCGTCGAAGGCGAAGTGCAGCGCGCAGGCAACCGTGTGCGCGTCAGCGCCCAGTTGGTCGATGCGCGAAACGATGTTCATCTGTGGGCCGAGCACTACGACAGGCCACTCGATGACGTGTTTGCGATCCAGAGCGAAATCGCAAAGGCCATCGCAGATCAACTCCGCGCGAAACTTTCGCCGAGCGAGCACGCCGCAATCGAGCAACCGCCCACCGCTGATCTCGCTGCTTTCGATCTTTACACTCACGCCAAGACACTACTGCTCAGGTCCCTCTATAGCGGCCCACGCACGAAGGACAATCTTTTGCAAGCCGTTGAATTGCTCAACCAGGCAGTCGCGCGCGATCCAAAATTTCTCCTCGCTTACTGCCGATTAGCCTTTGCGCACGACCTGCTTTATCTCACTAGCCTAGATCATACGCCGGCGCGGCTTGCTTCAGCGGAGACCGCGGTGCAAACAGCTTTACGTTTGCAGCCGGATTCTGGTGAAGCGCATCTCGCTTTGGCGCAACACCTCTATAGCGGTTACCTCGACTACGATCACGCGAAGCAGGAACTTGCTAGTGCACAACGCACGTTGCCTAACAGCTCGGAACTCTTCGAGTTGAAAGGATTCATCGACCGTCGCCAAGGTCACTGGGATGAGTCGACGCGTAACTTGGAAAAAGTTCTGGAGCTCGATCCACTAAACTTTTTTACTCTTAGCCAGATCTCGACTAATTACCACTGCCTGCGCCAGTACGAGCAGGGAGCTGCGGTTTTGGATCGGACACTAGCGGTCGCACCCAAAGATGTGGTCACTAGGATTACGCGCGCCGCAGTCGATCTCAACTGGCGCGCTGATCCCAAGCCATTACATGCGACGATTGATGCGATTCTTGCTGATGACCCAACCGCCGCGCCGACCGTGGCCAATACTTGGCTGAATCTTGCTCTTTGTGAGCATGATCCCATCTCTGCCAATCGGGCGCTGGTGTCGCTCTCCGGCGATTCCTACCGACTGTTTCATATCATTTTGAGTCCCGCGTTCGTTGAAGGATTGATCGCTCGTATTCGTGGAGATGCCGCTGCGGCGCGCGCGGCTTTTACCGCCGCGCGTGCTCAGCAGGAGGAAGTGGTTCGCGGCCAGCCCGATTATGGTCCGGCGCTCGGTTCGCTCGGCTTGATCGACGCAGGACTTGGGCGAAAGGACGACGCATTGCGAGAGGGCCGACGGGCGATAGAGCTGCTCCCAGTCAAACGGGATGCATTCGGCGGTTCGGATATGATTCAGTTCTTCTCCATCATCTGTGCCTGGACTGGCGAGAAAGAGCTTGCCTTGCAGCAACTGGATATCCTTACACGGATGCCGAGCGCGGTAACATACGGCCGACTAAAATTGCACCCATTCTGGGATCCGCTCCGCGGCGATCCACGCTTCGAAAAAATCGTTGCCTCGCTCGCGCCGAAAGAAGCGAACAAATAATGCGATGTAGTGAGCGTCAGCCACCTCTTTCTGGAGTTTAGCCGCAAATTCCTTTCGAAAGGTGGATCGCGTGCACTGTTATAAGCTAAGCGCTAACGAAAACGGTACTGAAACTCGTGTCACCCCGGCTGCGTAAGAATGGGCAGATTTCTTCACGTGGGCTAACGGAGCGTCGGAAGTAAACGACTAACAAAAGGCAATTTGAGTAGTTCAGATAACTACTGACGAGGTGTGATAAAACCTCCGTTTCGTCTTAGGAAAATTCCGTTCTATCCGTTGAACTACGAGGACGAATTGATTTTTGATTTTCGATTGCCGATTGCAAATGCGAGCAGAATCCAATTGTTCGTATGCCCTCAGATTACCCGACCGCCTGGCCTCCGGCGAGGCCGCCAGCTTAATTCTCGACGGCCGAATCGTAATCTAACAGTCTCAAAGGTCGCTTCCTGGCAACCGTGTCTGTCGATCTCGAGATTTGATCTAGGACCGGGCGGGAACGTGCCCACCCCGTGAGGCAAGGAATAACTGATGCTCCAGCGAAAATACAGATCGCAAGGTAAACTACTCCGGATATTGGGACTTGGGTTTGGCCTGGCCGTAGTTATCGGCGCGATCATCGGCGTCAGCATTTTTCGACTAACGGGTCCGATTGCCGCCCTGCTGGGAAAGACCTGGCTGATCCTATTGGTTTGGGTGCTCGGAGGAATCTTTACCTTATTAAATGCCAACTACACCTCCGAACTCGCCACCATGATTCCCAGGGAAGGCGGTCCCTACGTCTACGCTCGGCGAGCATTTGGTGACTTCGCCGGCTTTGTCGTCGGTTGGAGTGACTGGTTCGGTAACACTGCCTCACTTTCCTACTTGTCGATCGCTTTGGCAGAATACCTCATCGCGCTCTTTGCATTTTCGTTCGCCGGCGTGGTGTCTATTGCAATCGGGCTACTGTTATTGCTTACCTTCTTGAACTGGATCGGTCTGCGCGCCGGTAGTGAAACACAGGAGGTAACAAGCTTTTTAAAGGGTGTGGCGTTGCTTTCGATTGTGGTGGCTTGCTTCGTTTTTGGTCACGGTCAGGGCACCGTAAACGCGGGAAGGTTCGTTCCGCCGCCTGCCAGTCTCTTCAGCCCGCTTGTGGGCATCGTGCTCTCTTTTCAGCTCATCCTGGGAGCCTATGGAGGATGGAACTCTGCCATCTACTTCGCCGAGGAAGACGAAAATCCGAGCCGCGACATTCCACGCTCGCTCCACGTTGGCGTGCTGCTGGTGATGATTCTCTATTTGCTCGTTAACCTGGCATTGATTCATGTGTTGCCGATATCTCAACTGGCCGCTTCGAAGCTCGCAGCAGCAGACGCAATGCAAGTAATGTTCGGCACACTCGGTGGGAAGATCGTCACCGCCTTCGCCCTGCTTTCGATCCTGGGAGTGCTCAACGCCATTTTGATGTTTACGCCTCGAACTCTTTATGCGCTCGCGCGCGACGGTTTGTTTTCCAGCAAAGCACTCGTGGTTAACAAAGGCGGTACGCCGACTGTCGCCTTAGCGGTCACAGCGGCCGTGGCGCTCATTTTAATCCCGATGGGGACCTTTGAGAAACTGATGGCGCTCTATGCATTTTTCGCCATTGCGAATAATATCGTGCTTATCGGCGCGTTGTTTGCGTTGAGGAAACGTTCGCCTGATTTGCCGCGTCCGTTTAAGACCTGGGCTTATCCGTTCGCACCCCTCGGTGTCTTATTGGTTAGCCTCGCTCTCTTTGTCGGATTTATCGTCAGCGACACCCGGAACAGCATTTATGCTCTGGTAATTCTTGCAGCAAGTTACCCGTTATACCGTTTGCTCAAGCCGGAAGCTGGCTAACCAAGCCGCGGATTCGGGTGAAATTTTTTTGGACCGGTTCGCCCTCGAGGCGGCCATCCCTGCTTCGCAAATCGTCGCCTCGCTCGCGGCGAATCAATAATGATGTAGAGCGTTCGCTGCCGACCCTCTACAATGCGTATCGGTGTCGACCGAAGTTAAAAAGGAGATCCAGCTCGAGATTGCCCATGTCTTGTTCATCGACATCGTTGGCTACTCGAAGCTTTCGGTAAACGAACAGCACGCGGCGGTTGAGGAACTAAACCAGATTGTTCGCGCCTCTGAGCAATTTCAAAAAGCTGAACGCGCGAGCCGTTTGCTTAAAATTCCGACCGGCGACGGCATGGCGTTGGTCTTTTACACCAGTCCGGAAGTGCCTGCGCAATGTGCGGTGGAGATCAGCAGCGCGCTCAAGGAACATCCCCGCCTGCAACTTCGGATGGGAATTCACAGCGGGCCGGTTAGTGGCGTGGTCGATGTAAATGAACGGGCCAATCTCACGGGCGCTGGGATCAACATGGCGCAGCGAGTGATGGATTGCGGCGACGCCGGCCACATTCTCCTCTCCAAGCATGTCGCTGAGGACCTCGAAGAATACGAACAGTGGCGACCGCTCCTGCACGACCTTGGCACATGCGAAGTGAAACATGGAGTTCGCGTCTCCATCGTGAACCTCCACTCGGATGAAGTGGGCAATCCGCAACTGCCCAAAAAATTCCAAGCCCTGAAGAAGCACAGGGCGCGCGTGCGTTGGGCGGCGATGACGGCCGCATTGCTCGCGCTCGCGGCGATCGTCGCTGGGATCGCAGTGTTTTCCCGTTATCGCGTGGGGTCGACAACGGCTGCGCCGGAAAAAAGCATCGCGGTGCTTCCGTTCGAAAACTTGAGCGAAGACAAAAACAACGCCTACTTCGCCGAGGGTATCCAGGACGAGATTCTAACGCGCTTATCAAAGATCGCCGATCTAAAGGTGATCTCGCGCACATCGACGCAGCAATATCAGAGCAAGCCGGGCAATCTTTCCGAGATCGCCCGGCAAATGGGCGTCGCCCATATCGTGGAAGGAAGCGTGCAGAAGAGCGGTGAGGCCGTGCGTGTCAACGTGCAGTTGATCAAAGCGGCGAATGATTCCCACCTTTGGGCTGATACCTTTGATCGCAAAATCACCGACATCTTTTCGGTTGAGAGTGAAGTGGCCAAAGCCATCGCCGATCAATTGCGAGCGAAACTCACCGGTCGTGAAGAGCAGGTCATCGCGGCCAAGCCGACGAACAATCCCGAGGCCTATGATGCTTATCTGCGCGGGCTTGCTTACACACTGAAAACTCTCCCGACGCCCGTGAACGCCCTTGGCGCACAAAAATATCTCAAGGAAGCAGTGAGGTTAGATCCGAAGTTCGCCCTTAGTTGGGCGCTGCTGTCAATCGTTGATTCGCGCAACTACCTTACCCAGAGTCTTCAACCAACGGCCGCTCTTCGTGAAGAAGCGCGGCGGGCAGCCGAGACCGCGCTCACTCTTCAGCCCAATCTTGGCGAGGCCGTGTTAGCCAAGGGCAGTTATCACTATTCCTGTCTAAAAAATTACGACACCGCCGTGCGTTACTTCGAGCAAGCACGTCAGCTGCTACCGAATAGCAGCTCGATTCCTGAATGGCTGGCTTATGTTGCACGCAGGCGAGGTCAGTGGGATCGGAGCGAAGCTTACTTTATCGAAGCCGAGCGGCTCGACCCGAGGAATGTTAGTCTCCTCGTCGCACACGCGACTAACGATATCTGTCATCGTCATTTCCGGAAAGCGCAGCAAAAGTTTGATGAAGCTCTCAATATTACGCCAGATGACTTAAATATACTGGTGCAAAAGGCTAGTATCGCACAGGCGGAGGGCGACCTGCCGCGTGCCTCGGCGCTCCTCGCGCAACTCCACTTCACGGCCGATGATCTCGAGGGCTTGGAAACTCAAGTCTATCAAGCGATCCTGGAGCGTCGTTCCGCAACGGTAATCCCCCACTTAAAGGAGATACTTGCCAAACCTGATCCGGCGTTGGGCTACTTCAATGGCGTTCTGCGCTTTTGGTTAGGTTGGGCGCAAGAAGTGGCCGGCGACAATGTCGGCGCCCAGGAAACTTGGCGACAAGCGCGCCGCGAACTGGAAGCCTTCCTCAAAGAACAGCCGTACAACTTTCTGCTCATTGGCGATCTCGCGCTGACCAATATGGGCCTTGGTGACAAAACCGCCGCGTTAGCCCTGTCGGAACGGGCCATGGCCGCGAATCCGGTCGAGAAGGACGCTGTCGCTGGTCCCATTCCAATCGAGATCCTCGCACGGGTGGCGGCGCGTATGGGGGAGCCCGACCGCGCCATCGTCGCTTTACAGAAACTACTCTCGATACCGTACAATGGAGCGCTGGCTGCGGGCATGCCGCTCACTCCCGCGCTACTTCGGCTCGATCCAATGTTCGATCCGCTCCAGAACGATTCGCGCTTTCAGAAACTCGCCGAGTCGGCCGGGCCGGAATAGACCATGGCACCGGAAATCACAAAAGAGATTCAGCTCGAGATCGCGCACGTCCTCTTCATCGATATTGTCGGTTATTCGAAGCTTTCGGTTAAGGATCAGCACGCGGCCGTTGAGCAGTTAAATCAAATTGTTCGCGCTTCGGAACAATTTCAACGGGCCGATAGCGCGGGCCGCCTGCTTAAGGTCGCGACCGGCGATGGCATGGCGCTGGTCTTTTACACCAGTCCAGAAGCGCCCGCGCAATGCGCGGTGGAGATTAGTCGTGCGCTCAAGGAACATCCCCGCCTGCAACTTCGGATGGGAATTCACAGCGGGCCCGTTAGCGGCGTGGTTGATGTGAATGAGCGGGCCAACGTCGCGGGCGCTGGGATCAACATGGCGCAGCGAGTGATGGATTGCGGCGACGCCGGCCACATTCTGTTGTCGAAGCATGTCGCTGAAGACCTCGAAGAATACGAGCGGTGGCGACCGCTCTTGCACGACCTCGGCACATGCGAAGTGAAACATGGCCTGCGCGTCGGCATCGCAAGCCTTTACGACAATGAAATCGGTAATTCGCAGCTTCCCAAGAAGCTTCAGGCGGTAAAGAGACATCGCACACACGTGCGTTGGGCGGAAGTGGCCATCGCGCTGCTCCTGCTTGGCGCGATTGTCGTTGCTTTCGTCTTTCTTTTGCGGAGGCCGACGCGCTCGGCCATGACGATTGTGGAAAAAAGCATCGCGGTGCTTCCGTTTGAAAATCTTAGCCGCGATCCAGACAACGCTTACTTTGCCGACGGCATCCAAGACGAGATTCTGACGCGCTTAGCCAAGATTGCCGATCTGAAGGTTATCTCGCGCACATCGACACAACATTACAAAAGCGCCCCAGAAAACCTGCCTGAGATCGCCCGGCAACTTGGCGTCGCTCACATCCTGGAAGGAAGCGTGCAGAAGAGCGGCGACGCCGTGCGCGTGAACGTGCAGCTGATCAAGGCAGCTAATGATTCTCACCTTTGGGCCGATACTTACGACAGAAGACTGACCGACATCTTTTCAGTCGAGAGCGAAGTGGCCAAAGCCATCGCCGAGCAGTTGCGAGCGCACTTGACCGGTCGGGAAGAGCAAGAGATCGCCGCCAAACCGACAAACAATCCCGAGGCTTACGATGCCTACTTGCGTGGCCTGGCTTATAGTCTAAAAACGGTAAACACGCCAGCCAACGCCCTTGGCGCACAGAAATATCTCAGAGAAGCGGTGCGGTTGGACCCGAAGTTCGCCCTTAGTTGGGCGCTGCTGTCATTTGTGGATGCGCTCGGATACCTCACACAGAGTCTTCAACCAACTATCGCCCTGCGTGACGAGGCGCGGCAGGCGGCCGAAACCGCCCTCGCTCTTCAGCCCAATCTCGGCGAGGCCGTAGTGGCCAAGGGCTATTACCACTACGCCTGTCTGAAGGATTACGACACTGCAGTGGGTTACTTTGAGCAAGCACGTCAGCTCCTGCCCAATAGCAGCCGGATTCCTGAAGCTCTGGCCTATGTCACACGCAGGCGAGGCCAGTGGGAACGGAGCGAGTCATACTTCAATGAAGTCGAGCGGCTCGACCCGCGCAACGTTAACCTCCTCACACAGCATGCGCTTTCCTATATCTACCTTCGCCGTTTCCCAGAAGCGCTGCGAAAGTTTGACCAAGTTCTCGATATTACACCGGACGACGTGGATACCCTCGTGAGAAAGGCTGCTATCGCCCAAGCCGAGGGCGACCTGCCGCGGGCTGCTGCACTACTCGCTCCGCTGCATCCGAACGCCGACGACTCCGGCGCGTTGGAAACACAAGTTTACCAAGCGATCCTAGAGCGCCGGCCTGCACCGTTCATTCCTCGACTGAAGGAGATGTTGACCAAGCCCGATCCAGCATTGGGTTACCTTAATGGCGAGCTGCGCTTTTGGTTAGGCTGGACGCAAGAAGTCGCTGGCGATCACGCCGCCGCCCAGGAAAGTTGGCGACAGGCACGCAGCGAATTGGAACCTTTCCTCAAAGAACAGCCGGAAAATTATAGCCTGATGGGAGATCTCACTCTGACCAATATGGGTCTCGGTGACAAAGCCGCCGCGTTGGCTCTGGCCGAACGGGCGATGGCCGTGATCCCCATCGAGAAAGACGCGGTAGATGGTCCCCTTCCTATCGAGATCCTCGCCCGGGTGGCGGCGCAAATGGGGGAACCCGACCGCGCCATTGCCGCTTTACAGAAACTACTCTCGATTCCGTACGAGGGGCCACTGGCTGTAAATGTGTTGCTCACTCCCGCGCTGCTCCGGCTCGATCCCATGTTCGATCCGCTCCGGAATGATCCACGCTTCCAAAAACTCTGCGAAGAGAAACCAAAGTGAATCCAGGCAACTCTCTCGCCGAGCTGAAGCGGCAAATTGTTTTCCAAGCTCGATCGTATCGACCGTCATAAGCTCGTTCTAGAGAAAATGCGGCTGAGTTTTGTGTCACCCTGTGTGTCACCCGGCTGCCCAAAAAATGGGCAGATTCCTGATGACGTGAGATGACGAAGCTTCCGGTGCAAGCTACTAGCGAGAGGTAGTTTGCGTAGCTGAGAGGACTGGTGATGAAGTGTGATGAAACATCCGTTTCGTCTTACGAAACCCTTGTTCTCTCCGTTGAACTACGGGGACAGGAATCAGAAATCAGAATGTGAGTCTAGTAGAGCTGCGCTTCCAGCCCAAGTTCCGCAAACCAGTGTTCTTTCTCAACGGTCGGCCAAGAGCGAAATTATGGATACCGTTTGCCTCCACCTGAGCAAATGGCTTGACTTAGGGACCGATTTTACGTTAGCATGCGCGCTTGATGAGCTTAAAGGTCGCGCCGCTCAGGAACGCATTTGTGTTTGTTTCGGGCGACCTGTTTTGTTTGCGTTCGTTCGGCACGCCATATCTGGCGAAGCTCGGACGGACGCGATAAGTTGCGCCGCGGTTTTTCGCAGCGTGTTTCCGTTCGCCAGCCATGTCTGATCCTCTTGAGTCACTTCGCAACCGTATCGACGAGCTTGATCGCCGTCTGATCGAGGCGCTGGCGGAACGTCAACGTGTTGTAACGGAAATTGCCGGGCTCAAAGCTGATCCTGCGCTCCCATTGCGGGATGCGGAACGTGAACGCGACTTGCTGTCGCGCGTTTCTGCGCTCGCCGGCGCGCAAGGATTGGACAGTTATTTCGTTGAGTCGCTTTACCGTCGCATTCTCGAGCATTCAGTTCGGTTTCAAGCGGCCCGCCAGGATAATGAGGGACGCGGCGCAGGACTCGTCGTCGCGCATCAAGGAGTCGAGGGTTCCTATAGTCACACTGCTGCGCGAAGTCACTTCGCCGCGACCCAGGGCGAAGTTCAATTCCACGGCTATCGATCATTCGCAGCGGCGCTCGAGGCGGTGGTATGTGGCGAGGCGGAGGTGGCCTTCCTGCCGATCGAGAATTCTCTTACCGGATCGATTACAGAAACGTACGATCTCCTGAGCCAGACGAATCTGCATTTGATCGGTGAGGAAGTACACCGCGTGGAACACTGTCTGATCGCGCTCAAACCAGTGCCACTGGGATTGATTCGACGGATCGGTTCACATCCGCAGGCGCTGGCTCAATGCAGTAACTTTCTGGCGGCGCTTCGAGATTGTCGGGTCGAAATCGAATCCGACACGGCTAGCGCAGCCATGCTGGTGGCGGAATCTGGCGATCTTTCCCGCGCAGCCATCGCCAGCGAAGAAGCAGCCACCCGCTATGGCCTGCAGGTGATCAAACGAAACATCGCCAACCAAAAAGAGAATTACACGCGGTTTGTGGCGGTAGCGCGCGAAGCAAAACCGGCGGATTGCCGTCTTTCGCATAAGACGTCGCTCTTGTTGACAACGGCGCATGAGAAAGGCGCGCTTGCGCGCTGTCTTAATGCGCTCGCGCAGCATGGTGTCAACCTAACGAAACTTGAATCGCGGCCGAGTCTGGAGCGGCCGTGGCAATATCTTTTTTATTTGGATCACGAGGGTGGTCTGCACGAACAACACGTCGATCTTGCGCTGCGCGAATTAGCGAAACACGCTGAAGCGGTTCGTGTTCTGGGCACCTATCCGCGCACTGGAACTGTTTCCCTTGCACAGAAACCACAAATCAGCGTGCCGATAATTGGGGGTAGTCCAGAGGCCCCGACCGCTAACATTGCTGCACCTTCACCCGCTGCGAAAAAAAACTCTGCTTACCGCCTCGCATCGAGGGCGCATCGCGCGGCCGACACTTTCATTGAGATCGGCCACAATCGCGTTGGTGGTGACGCGCCTTTCCTCATGATTGCGGGCCCGTGCTCGGTTGAGTCGCGCGAACAAATCACAGCTTGCGCGCATGCTGTGCGCGACGCCGGCGGGGGACTTCTCCGTGGCGGCTGCTTCAAACCACGCACGTCGCGATATGATTTTCAAGGACTCGGCTTCGAGGGATTGACCCTACTGCATGAAGCGGCACAGGCTTACGGCTTGCGTATCGTGACC
>Ga0209808_1001515_pt1 | contig 12001 bp, 12 predicted proteins | sample GraSoiAngelo_157_FD_186171 | JGI IMG/M metagenome (GOLD analysis project Ga0209808, IMG submission 186171) | Grasslands soil microbial communities from the Angelo Coastal Reserve, California, USA - 14_1009_16_20cm (SPAdes) (version 2) | ecosystem: Environmental > Terrestrial > Soil > Grasslands ...
GTCGAGGCGGTCTCGTCGAGAAAGGAGGAGCCATGAAGCGCAAGGTGTCGCTAGTGGCGGCGCTGGCGCTGCTCGCACTTGCGAGTTTCGTCGCGATTACGAAGGCGGAGCCGCCGTCCGGAGTGACGGCGACCGTACTCGCACGCGGAACGTTTCCGAGCTTCAACGTGCGGTCGGATCCGCACGGCCCGATCGCCGACTTCCGCGCGCACTCCACGGAGCCGATTGACATCGTCGTGCGACGCCACGACTACATCCCAACCGACGCCGTACCCGTGCCCACGACCGGGTGGCACCAGCATCCGGGACCGATCTTCGTCACGGTCACACAGGGAACGCTCACCTACTACGAGTTGGACGACCCAACCTGCACGCCGCACGTCGTGACAGCAGGACATGGATTCGTCGACACTGGCAACGGCCACGTCGTCCGAAACGAATCCGGCCAGCCCGCCGAGGACATCAGTGTGATCACGGCACCGGTCGGAGGCGTGTTCCGCACCAACCTTTCCGCGAACGCGAACACGAACTGCGGTTTCTGATCCTCAGGCGCATCACGCGTGCCGGGGAGCCGATCGAGGGTCGGCTCCCCGGCGTGGGAAAGTTGGTGCCACCATCGTCGGCCGGCACACGCAAGCCCACCGCACTGTCGCCGGCCTCAGCATCCGTGACTTGATTAGTTCGTGCCACAGGCAGAACCCAACGACAGAACTGGCCGATTTGCAGGGTTTTCGCACGCGAGCTTTGGCCGGCGACCGGACCACGAAAGAGAGAAATCGCGTCTGTGGAGACAACGTAACCTGCTTATTTGCCAGGCGCTTCGAAAGACGGGAGCGACGGGACTCGAACCCGCGACCTCCGGCGTGACAGGCCGGCGTTCTAACCAACTGAACTACGCCCCCGGGCCGCGGCGCATTGTAGCCGCGTTCGAAACGCCACCCGCGTCAGGGTGGCACCTTCCGGTGCCAGTCCCTCAAACCGCTCACGAGATCTCGGTCAGGCCGAGTTGCCTCAGGAGCGTAATCGAGTCCGAATAGACGTCCTTGCGGGCGACCAGGCCGTCGCGGATCGGGATCACGTCCATGCCCTTGTACTCCACCGTTCTGCCGGTTGGCTCGACCTTAACGCCGCCGCGCGTCATCGCGCCCTTATGCGTGCCGCGCGCGGTCCACTCCTGGACGACGAGGTCCTCGCGGATGTACTGACGGCGGCCCTCGAAGCTCAGGTCGGGGAAGACCGAGAAGATGCCGCGAATCGCCGCGCCGATCTGCTCCCGGCCGACGTTGAGGTCGCCGGTGACGTGGTTCTCGAAAACCGAGTCCTCCGTGTGCATGGCAAGGATCGCGTCGACGTCGTGCGCGTTCCACGCATCGTTGTAGCGGTCGATGAAGTCCTGCAGCTTGGCGCCGTCCACGCAGTCACTAGCCTAGAGCGCTCGTGACCGGCCTGGATTGGGTCGTGCTCGCTTTCGCTGCGCTGCTGGCGTTTCGCGGCGCGCAGGGGGGATTCGTCGCGGGCGCGCTCTCTCTCGCCGGGCTCGTCGCGGGTGTGGTCGTCGGCGGCCGGCTTGGCTCGGCCGTCCTCCAGTCCGGCAGTCACTCTCGCTATGCGCCGGTGATCGCGTTGGGCGGCGGGCTCCTGCTCGTCGTCCTCTTCCAGTCGCTGGGCCTTCGGATCGGGCTCTCGCTCAGGACCGAGCTACTCAGGATCCCGCCGCTTCGTTCACTCGACACGACCGGGGGCTTCCTTCTCGGTGCGGCGTCCGGGCTGCTGCTCGCCTGGGCGGCCGGCGTCGTTGCGCTCCAGCTCCCCGGACACCCGCACTGGCGGCGGGAGGTGCAGCGCTCGCTCGTCCTTCGGAGGCTGAACAGCCTCTTGCCACCGTCGACGGTCCTGCACGCGCTGGCAAGGCTCGATCCCTTTCCCGCCCTCGGTGGGCCGCTCGCCCAGGTGCCGCCGCCGGATCCGGGCGTGCTGCGCCTGCCAGGCGTCCGTGAAGCGGCGCCGAGCGTCGTCCGCGTGCTCGGGACGGCGTGCGGCCTCGGGGTCGAGGGCTCCGGCTGGGTCGCGGCGCCCGGAAAGGTCGTCACGGCGGCGCACGTCGTGGCCGGCGAGCGGGATACGAGGATCAGCCCGTTCGGCTCGAACACCAAGCTCTCGGCGCAGGCGGTGGCGTTCGATCCGCGGAACGACATCGCCGTCCTGCGCGTGCCTGGGCTTAAGGCCAAGGCTCTCCGGCTCGCTGACGCGCGGGTAGGCGCCGCCGCGGCCGTGCTCGGGTACCCCGAGAACGGCCCGTTCGACGCCACGCCGGCGCGGATCGGCACGACGCGATTCGCGCTGATGGACGACGCCTACGGACGCGGACCGTTCGGGAGAACGGTGACGACGCTCCGCGGCTCCGTTCGCCACGGCGATTCCGGCGGCCCTGCGGTCGACGCGAACGGCGACGTGGAGACGACCGTCTTCGCCGCGCGCGTCGGCGGCAGCGGCGGCTTCGGCTTCCCCACCTCTACGGTCAGGAACGCCATCGCCAACGCGAAGGGCCCGATCTCAACCGGGCCCTGTGCGCCTTAGAAAAATCTACGAACTCGGGTCTGCAGGCGCTCCCAGGCGGTCGGAGGCGCGGGCGGTGCCTTCGGGTCGAGGCTCGCACGCAGCTCCATGAGCGCGAACCTCATGGCTCCGTAATCGGGAAACGTGGTCATCGGCCTCCTCTCGGCATTTGGACGTGTGACGCCGCTCCCGGCGCTTAGTTAGTCCAACGACGCAGGGCCGTTCAGCTTCCCAGCAGCTCGAGCGCGGCTTCGGGCTGCTTGAAAGGCGGGATCACGTAGACGCCGCCGGCCTTCTCGCGCGCCTCGGCGTAGAGCTCCCGCGCGAGCTCGAGCCCGACCTCGGCCGCTCGGGGGCCGGCGTCGCGCAGCCGGTTCTGCACATCTTCGGGGACGACGATCCCGGGCACCTCGTTGTGCAGACGCACGGCGAGTTGGTGCGTGCGCACCATGAAGATGCCGACAAGGATCGGGATCGGCCAGCCGCCGAGGAGCTGCTCAAAGCGGTCGAGGTAGGCGAGATCGAAGAGGGCCTGCGTCATCGCGAACCGGGCGCCCGCCTCCACCTTCTGATGGAAGCGGTCGAGCTCCGTCTCGAGATCGTCGGCGGAAGGGTTGACCGCGACGCCGAGGAAGAACGATGTCGGTGCGTCGATCGCCTTGCCGTTGAAGTCCTCGCCGGCGTTCAGGCGCGAAACCACCTGAGAAAGACCGATCGAATCCACCTCGTAGACGCCGCGCGAGCCGGGATAGTCGCCGACGTGGGGGGGATCGCCGGTAACGGCGAGGACGTTGCGGACGCCCTCGGCGTGGGCCGCGAGGAGCTGCGACTGGAGGCCCATTACGGACGTGTCCCGCGGAGTCACGTGAGGGATCGTCTCGATCGCGCAGCTCCGTTCGATCGCGATCGCGGCCATGAGTGCGTTCGCGCGGGCGCGGGCCATCGGGTTGTCATTGATGTCGACGAAACCGACCGCACCCGAGCCGTTCAGCGTCCTGGTGACGGCCAGCATCGACTCGTAGCTGCCGCCCTTCGGCGGATCGAGCTCGACGCACGTAACCCACTCGCCCGCGTGGAGCCGGCGGGCGAGCTCCGTTTCCTCGGGCCGCTCGTGGGCGGCAACGACGAGCTCGCGCTCGGCGGCGGCGAAGGGGACGGTCGGCTGGCGCTCCTCCTCGACGGCTCGCGCGATCGCTGCGATCTCGGTCGGGGTCGTTCCGCAGCAGCCGCCGATCACCCGCGCGCCGAGGGCGCGGGCCTGCGCCGCGAACTCGGCGAAGTACTCCGGCGTCGCGTGCGGGTAGATGACGCGGCCGCCGGACAGGCTCGCGAGGCCGACGTTCGGCAGGGCGGCGAGGGGCCGGCCGTCGCCCATGGCCTCGAGCGCCGCGAGCGCCGCGTGCAGCCCGGCGCCGTGGTTCGCTCCGACCGCGGCGAGCTCGTACTGCGTCAGCCGCTCGACTGCGTCGCGGGCCGAGACACCGCCGAAGGTCTCGGCGTCTTCGTCGAAGGTCAGCATCGCGACGATCGGCAGCCCCGAGACGCCTTGCACCGCCTCGATCGCCGTCGTCAGCTCGTCGAGGTCGAAGAACGTTTCGACCATGAACAGGTCGACGCCCCGCCCTTCCAGCAGCGCTGCCTGCTCGGCGAAGACCGGCCCGCGCTCGTCGGCCGCGAGGCCGCCGAGCTCGCCGAGCGGGCCGATCGAGCCGGCGACGAACACGTCGCGGCCGGAGATTTCCCGCGCCTCGCGGGCAAGTTTGACCCCCGCCTCGTTGATGGCGGCGACCTCGTTGTCGAGAAACTGGGACCGGAGCTTGTGGCGGTTGGCGCCGAACGTGTTGGTTTCGATCAGCTCCGCGCCCGCGGCGATGAAGCTCGTGTGCAGGGTGACGACGCTCTCGGGAGCGCGGATGTTCGCCTCCTCCGGACAGCGCAAGCCGGCGACGGCGCTGGAGACGAGGACGCCCATGCCGCCGTCGGTGACGACCGGAGGGCCGCGTTCAAGCCGTTTTTCGAATCGATCGGACATCTCGGGAAGTGAACCACGGTAGTCAACCGAGTAAGGGGGATAGATCAACTGGCCCGCCGTCGCGATACTCAGCACACATTCCGAGAGGCGCCCCGATGCGGCGGGGGCGCTCCGGAACACAGTCCCCGGAGGCCCCGATGCGGCGTGGGCCACCGGAGATATTCACTGCGGCTCTCTCACGGGAGACTCAGGCGGGCCGGGCGGCGGCCCGCCTGATGTTTTTTCCGGGACGGATCAAGTCGAGGGCGGGCTGAGCCGATACAAGGCGAACGATCTCCTCCAGTCGGGGACTGACGGCAATCATCCTGCGGCTGCGTTGGGAGCTCACGGCGGCGGCCTTCGGGTCGCCGCCTTCTTTTGCTGTAACAGACTGTTACTTGCGCGCTGCGGCGTGAGTAAGCGCTTTGCGGCAGACAAGCGCCGCCAACGGACGTGGCGAACTTTGCGACAGAGTGTTATTTGGCATGGAGCAGACGCCCCTCCATGCCGCCGGCGACTAAGACCACTTGGCCGGTGACGTGGCCGGAAAGCTCATCGGAGGCGAGGACGACGACCTGGCGGGCCACGTCCTCCGGCTGCGCGATCTTGCGCAGCGGCATCGTCGCCGTGACGCGGTCGAGCACCTCGTCGTCGACCTCGCCTCGCGTCATCGGCGAGTACGTCCAGCCGGGGCAGACAGCGTTTACGCGCGCGCGAGGCGCGATCCGGACTACTTCGTTCTTGAGGCTGAGCAGCAGCCCGTGGACGATCGCCGACTTCGCGGCCGCGTAGTCGGCGTGGCCGGCCTCGCCGAAGATCCCCGCGGTCGAGCCGACGAGGACGAGCGAGCCGGGACCGCGCTCGGCGAGGCCGCGGAGGAAGCCGCGGGCGGTCAGGAAGCTCGCGGTCAGGTTCGCGTCGAGCGTCTCGCGCCAGCGCTCCAGCGGCAGCTCCCAGACGGGCACGTCCTCGCGCGGCCAGACGCCGGCGACAGCGGCGCAGACATCGAGCGGGCCGGCCGCCGCGAAGAGGCGATCGACCTCCGCCTCGTTCGTGAGATCGGCGCCGACGAGCGAGGCGCCGCCGAGCTCCTCGGCGAGCGCTTCGGCCCGATCGCGGCCGCGGTGGTAGTGGACGATTACCTCGGCGCTTTCGGCCGCAAACTCGCGCGCGCACGCAGAGCCGATCCCGCCGGAAGCGCCGGTGACGAGCACTCGCTTTCCCCGCAGCCCGGTGTCCATCCGTGTGAAACGCTACCGCCGTGCGCGTCCACATCATCAGCGATATGGAGGGCATCTCCGGGATCGTCCACACCGAGCAGACGAACGCCGGCAAGCCGATGTTCGAAGAGGGCCGGAAGCTCTACACCGAGGAGATCAACGCCGCCGTTCGTGGGGCGAAGGCGGGCGGCGCGACCGAGATCGTCGTCATGGACTGCCACGGCGCGGGCGACGGATTCAGCTGGAACTCGTTGATCGCGGAAGAGCTCGATCCGGACTGCGAGTTCGTCGTGCAGGATCAGTGGACCGGCTACACCGCATTCCTCGAGTCCGGTTGCGACGTGGCGCTCTTCGTCGGGATGCATGCGATGGCGGGGACGTCCGACGGCGTCCTCAACCACACGGTCTCGGGCGTCGACTGGCAGAACCTCTGGTTCAACGGGACGCGGGTCGGCGAGACCGGCATCAACGCGGCGCTCTGCGGGACGTGGGGCTGTCCGGTGCTGCTCGTGACGGGCGACCGCGCCGCCGGCCACGAGGCGAGGGCGCTCCTCGGGGAAGGCCTGACGACCGTCGAGGTGAAGGAGGGGCTCGGCGCCAAGACGGCGCGGCTGCTGCCGCCGCGGCGGGCGCGCGAACTCGTCGAGGCCGGGGCGAAGCGCGCGCTTTCCGACCTGAAGGCGGTGGCGCCGTACGACCCGGGCAAGCCGTGCGAAGTCAAGGTCGAGTACAAGGGCACGACGCCGCCGCAGAGGCTGCGCTTCCAGTCCGGGGTCGAGCTCCTCGACGACCGGACGATCGTCTCTCGCGGCGACGACTGGTGGACGGCCTGGAAGCAGTTCTTCTTCGCGGCGGGCTGATGAGCGAGCCGTATCTCGACCTGCGGCTCGGGGAGCTGCTCGAATCCGTGACCGTGCGCGGCGGGCCGGGCGCGGGGGCGATCGCGGCGCTGAATGCGGCGGCCGCCGCGGCGCTAGTCGAGCTCGCGGCCCGCTCGACGGAGCTCGAACAGTGGCCCGAGGCGGCGGGTGCCGCCGCCCAGGCGCGGAGGCTCCGCGAGCGCCTCGTCCCACTTGCGCGCGAGGACGCGGAGGCCTACCAGGCTGCGGTCGCCCAGCTCAAGGAGCACGACGACGACTTCGCGCTCGGCGAGGCCCTCGCGCGCGCCGCCGACATTCCGCTCGAGATCGCGGATCACGCCGAGAACGTCTCTGCGCTCGCTGCCGAGGCGGCCATCCACGCGAATGCCGATCTGCGCGCCGACGCGGCCGCCGCGGCCGCCCTGGCGCTCGGCGCCGCCTGGGCCGCCGCAAAGCTGGTCGAGGTCAACCTCGCCATGCACAGGGACGACCCGCGTCTGGCGCGGGCCCGACAGATCGCGGCCGGCGCGACCCGCGCGGCGCGAGAGGCCTTGACCGTCGACGAGTGACCGCGGCGCTTGTCGCGCTCTTCGTCGCCTCGCTCGCCGTGACGCTCGCGGCAGCGGGATTCTTCGCCCGCCGGCTCGACCGAGTCGGCCTCCGGCTCGGTCTGCCGGAGACAGTGTTGGGATTGCTGACCGCAGCCGCGGCCGACGCGCCGGAGCTCTCGTCGGCGATCGCGGCCTTGCTCAAGGGAGAGCACAGCGCCGGCGTGGGCGTCGTGGTCGGATCGAATGTCTTCAACCTCGCGGCGATGATCGGCGGCACCGCGGTGCTCTGCGGTCTTGTCCGCGTGCGCGCCGAGTCGCTCGTCGTCGAAGGCACGGTCGGCGTGGCAGTGCTGCTCACGGCGGCGGCGCTGGTTGTCGGCTGGCTGCCTCCGGCCGCGGCGGTCGCGATCATCACAGTCGTGCTCGTTCCATACGTGACCGTGCTCGCCGTCGGCCCGCGGGGCGTCGAGCGGCTGCCGATCCGCGGCCGCGCGTTCCTGCACCGGATGTTCGGTGAGGAGCACACGCGCGTGCGCCACGAGGGCGCGATCGCCGGCCCTGCCATGCTGCTCGTCCCAGCACTCGCGGTCATCGTCGCCGGCAGTGCGCTGATGGTCGAGGCCGCGGTGCGGCTCGGTCATCGCTGGTCGGTGCCGGAATATCTCGTCGGCGTGCTCGTGCTCGCCGTCCTGACGAGCCTGCCGAACGCGTTCACGGCGATTCGGCTCGGCCTGCAGGGCCGCGGCTCGGCGCTTCTCTCGGAGACGCTGAACAGCAACACGATCAATCTCGTCGCCGGAGTCTCGATCCCCGCGCTCGTCCTCTCCCTCGGCAGCTTCTCCGGACTGGTTGCCTTCGACCTCGCCTGGTTGATCGGGACGACGCTGGTGGTGCTCGCCCTGCTCGTCCGCGGGGTCGGCCGGGCGGGCGGCGGGCTCGTGATTGCGCTCTACCTGGTCTTTCTCGCCGTCCAGATCGGGTTCGGGCGTTGATCGTCGCGCACCTCGATCTCGATGCGTTCTTCGCTGCCGTCGAGGAGCTCGAGCAGCCGGAGCTCCGCGCGAAGCCCCTGGTCGTCGGCGGCGATCCGCACGGGCGGGGGGTGGTCGCGACCGCGAACTACGAGGCGCGGAAGTTCGGGATCCACTCGGCGATGGCCGCGGCCGAAGCGCTCCGGCGCTGTCCGCGCGCTGTATTCGTTCGCCCGCGGCACAGCCTCTACCGTCAGTACTCGCAGGAGGTCTGGACGGCGGTGCGCGAGGTCGTGCCCACCGTCGAGCGGACCGGGCTGGACGAGGGGTATCTGGACGTCGGCGAAGTTGCCGCGGATTTCGGTCGCGCGCGCGTTGTCGCCGAGGCCGTGCAGGCGGCGGTGCGAGGTGCGACGAGCCTGTCCTGCTCGCTCGGGGTCGCGAGCTCGAAGGTCGTTGCGAAGATCGGGAGCGACCGGCGCAAGCCGGGCGGCCTGACCGTGGTGCCCGCGGGGCGCGAGGCGGAGTTCTTGGCGCCGTTCCACGTGCGCCGCCTGCCGGGGGTCGGGCCGCGCGCGGAGGAACGGCTCCGGCGCGCCGGCGTCGAGACGATCGGCGCGCTGGCGGGGCTGCCGGACGCTGAGCTCAAGCGCCTGCTGCCCGGCAAGTTGGGGCCCCTGCTGCGCGACCGCGCACGTGGGATCGACCCGCGCCCGCTCGAAACCACCTCGGAGACGATCTCGATCTCGACCGAGGAGACGTTCGACCGCGACATCGCCGATGTCGAGCAGTTGAAGGCCGAGGTGCGGCGGATGGCGGAACGCGTCGCCGAGCGGCTGGAGAAGGGGAGCCAGACCGCTCGCACGGTGACGACGAAGGTTCGCTACCCGGACTTCTCGATCCGCAGCCGCTCGACGACGCTGCCCGTCGCGACGGACGACGGCGCCCGGATCGCCGAGCTCGCCTGCGGCCTCCTCGACCGCGCCCTGGCCGACCGCCCCGGGGCGCTCAGGCTGGTCGGCGTCGGCGTGTCCGGGCTCGAGGATCACCGGCAGCTCGCGCTGCTGAACTAACGCTCAGGAGAGGCTGCCCGTATCCGATCCGGCCACGGCTGTGGAGAAAAAGTCACACTTTCGTTGCAGTTGCCATGTCCCCGCGTGCCAGTTCGCGGGGACAGTCCCCGCGAGCTGTCGCTAACGGTCGTGTCCGGCACGGCCTTGCCCGGCGTTACTCAACTAGCCGCTGTAGCCCTCGAGGGACCCGTCACAGAAAGCCGGTCGGCTTGCTCAGTCCTCTTCGGTCGACCAGCGCGCGACGTCGCGGATCGAGACGATCCCGATCGCGCGCTCGCCGTCGACGACCGGAATGTGGCGAAAGCCACGCTCGAGCATGATCTCCGCGGCCTCCTTCGGCGACGCCGCGGGCCCCAGCGTTATCGGGTCGGGCGTCATCCACTCGCGCACGCGCGCCTCGCTCGAGTGCGTGCGCCCAGCCACAGCACGGGTGAGGTCGCGCTCGGTCAGGATCCCGATCAGCCGGCCGTAGTCGGAGACGGCCGCCGAGCTGACCTCGCGGTCGACCATCTTCTGCGCGGCCTCGCCGATCGTGTCCTCAGGGGCCACCGTCAGGACGTCGCTCGTCATCAGGTCGGAGAGCGTGCTCATCGGCAGCGCGAGCATAGAAGAAAGGCGGGCCGCGACCTAGGCATCCAACCGAGCGTCCTCGAGGTCGAGGTCGCGGGTGACCCGATGCATGACGTCGTCGTTGATCCGGCCCTCACGCCGTAGCGCGACCACAGCGGCACGCTCCGCGTCGAGGAGCTCGCGCAGCAGCCGCTGATAGGCCTGCGACTGCTCCTCGATCGCGCCGTCGTCGTCCGTCGAGAAGCGGGCCGCGAAACGGTTCCTTCGGAAGCCCATCTGACGGCGCAGCCGGTCAGCCGTGTCCGGCCGCACCCAGTCCTCGTCGACCAGCTCCTCGAGCCGCGCAAGCGCCGCGTCGGCAGCGTGGATGCGGGCCTTGGACTCCTCCTTCTCGTCGAGGTGGTCTGCCTCCACACCGAGGGTCCGAATGACGAACGGCAGGGTCAGGCCCTGGAAGACCAGCGTCACGAGAATGACGGCGAAGGCGAGGTAGATGATCAGCGCCCGGCTGGGGAACGGGTCGCCGGCGTCTGTCTGCAGCGGTAACGCGAGCGCTGCGGCAAGCGTGACGGCTCCGCGCAACCCCATCCACGACACCACGGCCGGTCGCTGCCAGGGCGGTGCCGACTCGCGGCTCTCCGAACGCCCCCAGAAGAGCCAGGTCACGTACGACAGCGGAAAAATCCAGACGATCCTGATCGCGATCACCGCCAGGCCGACCAGCGCCGCTTCGCCGAGCAGCTCGCCCGCCGAGCGGCTCGAGAGCGTGTTGAGGATGTGGTGCAGCTGCAGTCCGACGAGCCCGAACAGGAGCGCGTTGACGACGAAGGTGAGGATCTGCCACATCGCTGCTCCGTCGAGCCGTGTCTGCACGCTGGTCAGCTCCGGTGTGCGCCAGCCCATGTACACCCCGACCGTGACCACCGCGAGCACGCCCGAGACCCCGATCGCCGCCGCGGGCAGATAGGCGAAGTAGCCCGAAAGGAGGGCAATCGTCACCTCGACCGGCGGGTTGTCGAGCCGCCGGCGCACTGCGGCGATCACGAAGCCGATCACCAGGCCGACCGCGACTCCGCCCGCCGCCGTCCAGATCAGGCGAAAGCCCGCGTCCCAGATCGAGAAGCTCCCGGAGACGACGGCGACCACTGCGACGCGGTAGAGGACGAGCGCGGTGCCATCGTTGACGAGGCTCTCGCCCTCGACGATCGAGACCACCCGCCGCGGGACACCGAGCCGTCGCGCGATCGCCGTGGCCGAGAGCGGATCGGTCGGCGAGACGATCGCGCCGAGGACGAACGCCGGGCCCCAGCCGACATGAGGGATCAACGCATGCGCCGCCACCGCCACACCGACGGTCGTCGCGGCGACGAGGCCGATCGCAAGCGTCGAGATCGGGATCACGTTCTGGCGCAGATCGCGGAGCGAGGTGTAGAAGGCGGACGAGTAGAGAAGCGGCGGCAGGATCGCGACCAGCACCACGTCGGGCGGCAGCGCGATGGTCGGGATCCCCGGCACGAAGCCGAGCGCGAGCCCGCCGAGCACGAGCAGGATCGGGTACGGCGTCCGCAGGATCGGCGCGAGCACCAGCAGCGCCGCGATCGCGACCAGCAGCGCAAGCAGGACCAGATCTTGGTGCGCGCCGAACGTCATCAACGCGACGATACGTATCGCGCGGCACGATGCACATATGCAGGTGGAGCTCCGCGATGTGGCGCCGGGCTTGTGGGTATGGCGTGTCGAGCATCCTGCCTGGCAACCGGATCTCGACTGGGGGCCACTCGTGGCGTCGACAAGCGTCGAGTCGGGCGGGGAGACGCTCCTCCTCGATCCGCTCGCCCCGCCCGCCGAAGCGGCGGAGGTGTGGGAGCGGCTCGATGCGCGCCCGCCGACGGCCGTGGTTGTTCTCAAGCCGGATCACGTTCGCGACGTCGATCTGTTCGTGCGCCGCTACGGCGCGCGCCCGTTCGGCCCGAGCCTGTTCTGGCGCGACGATATCCCGGAGACCGAGCTCGAACCGATCGAGCCCGGCAGCGAGCTCCCCGGCGGTCTCGTGGCCCTCCACGACGGACGCGGTCGCAACGAGACGCCGCTCTGGGTTCCCGAGCACCGCGCCCTCGTTTTCGCCGACGCGCTGACAGCGCCGGACGGTGAGCTGCGTGTCTGGGCGACACCCTGGCATGAGGAGCGAG
>Ga0209808_1001517_pt1 | contig 11985 bp, 10 predicted proteins | sample GraSoiAngelo_157_FD_186171 | JGI IMG/M metagenome (GOLD analysis project Ga0209808, IMG submission 186171) | Grasslands soil microbial communities from the Angelo Coastal Reserve, California, USA - 14_1009_16_20cm (SPAdes) (version 2) | ecosystem: Environmental > Terrestrial > Soil > Grasslands ...
CGACAGACGCTGGCACTCGATCCGTTAGGCGTGACTCGCTATTTGAATCTCGCCCGCATCCTGATTGCCGGTGGCCGATACGACGAGGCCGAGGCTGCTTTGCGCAAAGCGATCGAGCTTCAACCGGCCGCCGCTCGACTGCATGCCTATCTTACTACCCTCGACGTAATACGTGGGGACGCCGCGGCCGCGCTGCAAGATGCACAGCTGGAGCCGAAAGGATTCTGGCGGGATTACGCGCTGGCTCTGGCCTTGCAAATACAGAACGATCGCGGGGCGGCCGACGCTTCTTTGCAAAAGTTGATCGACGAAAATGCGGTGAGTGGCCCTTTCCAAATCGCCACCGTCTACGGTCTCCGCAAAGAACCCGACAAGACGTTTGAGTGGCTCGAACGCGCTTATACGGAACACGACCCCGGTTTGACGCAATTGTTAGGCACGCCCTTCCTTCTGAATTACAGGGATGACCCGCGCTTTGCTGCGCTCTGCCAGAAATTGAAAGTGCAGGTGCCGCCGGCCGCAGCCCCGAAGCCATGAACGGCAGGCCCTCGTTCTTCGCAGAGCTGAAGCGGCGCAACGTTTACAAAGTCGCGGTCGCGTATGCCATCGTCGGGTGGCTTTTGATTCAAGTGGCAACCGCGACTTTTCCGGTCCTCGAAATTCCCAACTGGGCCATCAAGCTAGTAATTGCGCTCGTTCTCCTCGGTTTCCCGATCTCGCTGATTTTGGCCTGGGCCTTTGAGCTAACGCCTGAAGGAATCAAACTGACGGAATCGGACGAGTTATCGAGCAAACCTTTCCGCAGCCGCGCGTGGATTTATGTTGTCATCATCTCTGGGGCGATCTCCGGAGGATTGTTTTTGGTCGGCCGTTATACTGCGCTCAATAAACAGAGCGGGTCGGCAGAGGTTTCAACAAAGTCGATCGCGGTACTCCCATTCGAGAACCTGGGCGAAGAAAAAGCGAACGCCTATTTCGCCGACGGCATCCAGGATGAAATTCTGACACGGCTTTCCAAGATTGCGGACTTGAAAGTCATTTCGCGGACATCGACACAGAAATACAAAAGCGCGCCGGATAATTTGCGTGAAATAGCTCACCAGCTTGGCGTTTCTAATATTCTTGAAGGTAGCGTGCAGAAGGAGTCCGACCAAGTACGAGTGTCGGTGCAGCTCATCGACGTGCGCAACGATTCGCATCTCTGGGCTGAGACCTATGATCGCAAGCTGACAGACATTTTTGGCGTCGAAAGTGACGTCGCGAAATCAATTGCACAGGCGTTGCAGGCAAAGTTAAGCGGTCACGAGGAGCAGGCGTTCGGCGCGAAACCGACCACCAATCCCGAAGCCTACGATGCTTATTTGCGGGGTTTGGCGGCCGAAGGTGAGAGCATTCGATCCGTTTATCCTATTCAGAAAGCGATTAGTTTCTATAAACGAGCGGTCCACCTAGATCCGGATTTCGCATTGGCGTGGAGCAAACTTTCGGGCGCGCATTCGAGTTTGTATCCATCCTTTGGCGATTCGACGGAAGCGGCCAAACGCGCCCTCGAGACCGCACAGAAGCTGCAACCGGACTCATCTGAAACATTGCTGGCATTAGCGCAGTACCAGTATTCTGAGCTACACGACTACGACGCGGCCAGGACAAATTTTTTGCACGTCAGCAAAATGTTGCCCGGCAACAGCGAAATCCCGGCAGCCCTTGCCCAAATCGCGCGGCACCAGGGAAACTGGGAGGAGGCGGTCGCCTATTACGAGCAGGCTCTTGTGCTCGACCCGCGAAATGTAGAATTGCTGACAGAAACTGCGGATAATTACGACGATCTCCGACGGTTCGATAATGCCTTAAAGCTATATGATCGTGCGCTGGAAATTCGGCCCAATGACATAGATCTGCTGGCGTCGAAAGCGGGGATTTACCAGGCGCAAGGGAATCTCACTCAGGCCGCAAGGTGTCTCGAAGGGGTGAACGCACTTACTCCGTCCTACGAAGCAGTGCCCCAGAAAGTAGATCAACTGATTTTCGAGCGGAATTACCCCGGAGCTGTTCAGTTGCTCGAGACACGCTTCGCTCAGTTCCAGTTCGGCTCTGAGCTGGAAGTAGGCGCCTTCCAAGAGTTTTTGGCTTCTTCTCGACTGCTGGCCGGTGATACTGCCGGAGCAAAAGCGAGTGCCGAACAAGCGCGCAATATTCTCGAAGTGCTTTGCCAAAATCAACCTGACAACGATTTCCCTGCGATACATCTGGCCAGGACGTATGCCATCCTCGGCGACAAGGAATCTGCCTATAAAGAAGCGGAGCGCGTGAGCGCACTAGTGCAAAACGACGCGATCGGACGGCCCGGCGCTGAAGAAAACCTGGCCTTGATCGACGCTAGCTTTGGGAACAACGCTCGCGCTATTTCAATCCTCGCGCATCTCCTGCAAATCCCGTATCAGAGTTCCCTCTATGCCACGCCACTCACGCCCGCGCTCTTAAGGCTCGATCCAACGTGGGACGCCTTGCGCAGCGATCCGGCGTTTCAAAAGCTTTGCCAGAACGCAGTGCATTAATTGATTGTCGATTGCCCCTTCTTTCTTGTCATCCTGAGCGAAGTCGAAGGATCTCTAACTATTTCCTCGTCTTCGTATTCCTAATCGCCTCCCTGTCGTCGATACTGGATACTCGATTTCCCGATAAGCGATAACCTGAACCTAGCTTCGATGTTCGATGTTGGGTGTTGGATGTTGATGTCCGTTTTTGGCGTTTTTGCCCAGTGGTAGCGGTCGCTGTCCTCAGCGGCGAGGCCCGGGAGATTTCACGGACTTGACCCTCGATTCAAAGGGAATCAGCGAAGGAAACGATTAAACCGGTGGACGAACGTGTCGAACAATGGCTCAGTCCCTCAATACCGATGAAGCGAGAATTAAAACCAGAAGAACACGAAGAGATCGTAAAAGCCATAGCCGCGGGCGACAGGGTGAAAGCGACGAGTCTTTACCTTTCGGCCACAGAAGGCGATCTGACGACGGCCCAGAATTTCATCAAGACCCTCATTCTTGAAAAGCAAGCAGCCCAATCGCAGCAGCTGGCAAAAGAGGGTGGCTGAGGCAATCGAATTTTAACATATCGCCCGCCGGAAGCTCATTACTCAGCTTGGGGGAAGGTTTGCTCGTATTTCTGGCGCGCCGAACCGACGCGCTCCATCAATTGCAGATGGGAAATGTGCATGCCGAGGACGAGCGCGCCGATAAGACCGAAATACATCGCCGCCATCACCCAGCGCTGCGGCCACGCGACTTCATAATAACGTTGCTCTTCTTCGGTGCGTGTGCGGAAAAGCGAGAAGATTCGCGGGAGCGAGGCAAACAGTAGGATCCAAATAATGAAGTTCGGATGTGTCCAGGCCAGCCAGCCAAGAGCCGCGAATCCCGGCAACCAAAGCCAAGGCGAGAGCGCGGTCACGATGCGGCCTCCATCAAGCATGCCAACCGGCGTGAGATTGAAGAGATTGAGAAAGTAGGCCGTCCAGGCGAGCGCGATAAAAAGGGGATAATCAAGGGCGAGACCGAGCGCGTGACACGCGGCCGCGGCCAGCGAACCGAGGATCGGCCCGCCAATTCCGACGCACGCTTCCATCCAGGCGTTGCGCGGTGCCTCCTTAAGGGCGATGAACGCGCCCATAAAGGGAATGAACATCGGCGCGCTCACGGCCAGACCGAATTTCTTCGCGGCGAGCAAATGTCCGCACTCGTGCAGGAGCAAAAGCAGGACAAACCCGGCCGCCCATTTCCAACCCCAGATGCTGGCGTAAACTCCGACCATTAGAACCATTGAACCGCCGGTTTTGAGCAGAATCGGCAGGATAAACTTGATCTTGCCGATGAATTTCAAGATGACGACGCCGATAACGCCGATTGGGCCGAGAGCTTTTTTTATCTTGCTTCCGGTAGATTCGCTTGGCGGCGGAGCGCGCGTCTCAGTTGGATTGGAAATCAATGTCATACCGGCAATATTGGGAGTCGCTACTGCAACTCGCCCAAGGCGCGTCCAAGATTTGTTAGCACATCGCGAGGCAAGAGCGACTGCTGGCTTTCGCCGTGGTTGAATATTGAAATCTCGGCGGCACGGCCACAGGCCCACGCGCCGACGCGGGCAGTGTCGAAAGGCGAAAGATTTTGAGCGAGTAAGGCAGAGCAAACCCCGGTGAGAACATCGCCCATGCCGCCGGTGGCCATTCCTGGATTTCCAGTGGTGTTGTAACTGATAAACTTTCCCTTCTCCGCAACGATGGTGCGGCTTCCTTTCAATAAAAGCGTTATCGGAAACTCGCCGGTAAATTTTTCGGCGAGTTCGGTGCGCGAAATTTTTTGATTACCGGCGAGGCGTTTCATTTCACCCGGATGGGGGGTAAGCAAACGCGGACCGCGGCAACGCTTAAGAATACTAACGTTAGTCGAGACGATGTTGAGGGCATCAGCATCAACCACCATCGGATTTTCCGCGCGCTGAATTAATTCGATAATTTCAGGTGCATTGTCTCTGCCGAGCCCGGGTCCAATTCCCCAGACATCGATCTTTTCCTCGATCAAATCGCGATACGATTTCACCGGTTTGACCATCGATTCGAAAGGGGCCGCGGCGGCGACGATGTCGTAAATATTTTGCGGAACGAAGACTTCGACCAGGCCGGCGCCACCGCGCAACGCGCCCCACGCGCACATGGTAGCTGCACCCACGAAACCGCGCGAGCCCGCGACAATTCCGACTCGGCCGAACTGATTTTTGTGGGCATCGAATGGCCGGCGCGGCAGTAATCCTTGCAGCGACGCGGCGCAGCCAACGGTTTCATCAGCCGCCTCGAGCGGTAGATCGGACAGCGGCACGACTTCGAGGCGGCCAACAACATTCGTGGCATTGTCTGTAATGAGGCCGCGCTTTGTCGCCGCAATCGTGACGGTGAAATCAGCAACGACGCAATTGCGATCGGTTTCCCCGGAATCACCATCCAAGCCGGTTGGCTGATCAACCGCGAAGACGTATGCCCCGCGTTCCTGGCGCAGCCGATTAATCTCACGGCACGCCGCCAGGATGGGATCGCGCAAAGGGGGCTTCGATCCGAGGCCGAGCAGGCCGTCGAGAATGATTGTGTGTGCACGGCTTGGATTTGCCTCCGAAACGGCTGCCACTACAGCTGCCGCAAGCGGGGGAGTATCGCGGAACTCGGTGATTTTTTTGCGTAACAGGTCGCTACATTGCGATTCCGGGAAGGATAGGTGAACATCGGTATGCCACCCGGCCCGTTTCAATTGCGCGGCGGCAACCAGAGCGTCGCCGCCGTTATTTCCTTTGCCGGAAAAGACAAGGCAGTCCCCGGGACGCGGAAAGAATTGCTGCACTGCCTGCGCGATCCCAGCCCCCGCCTCATTCATCAGGGCCTCGGCGGAGACGCCATGTGCAAACGCGGCATTTTCTGCATCACGCATTTGCGCCGAGGTAACGACCGGCGAGTTCACTGTTCCTCGGAGCTTACTTTCTTTTTCTCAGTGCTGGAGGATTTTTTCTTGGTGGAGGTTTTGTGGCGGCGGTGTTTTGTGCCCGACTCGCGCACGAAACGCTGATCGAGAAAAGGCTGCAAACCGACGTCGACGCGTGATGATCGATTGGTGTAAGCAGTGCGAGTGGCGAGGGCGGGACGGTTGAGAATCCCACGGGCAATTTCCTGGGCGAGTTTTTGGCGGTAGTCACTGCTTTGGGCGTACTGCGCCTCAGTCGGATTAGTGAGAAATCCGCATTCGATCAGCACGGCCGGAACGGTTGTTTTCCGCAAAACAAAATAACCGCGACGCCGGACTCCGCGGTTTTCCGAGGGCGCACCGCCAACCACGGCGGAATGAATACTGGCAGCGAGCGGCGCACTTTCGGTGCTATAGAAGTATGTCTCGATCCCGTTAGCTCCGCTGCGGGTGGCTGAATTGAAATGAACACAGACAAAAATGGAGTTGGGATAAGAATTGGCCATCGCGACTCGCTCGCCAAGTGGAACGAACACATCGGACTTTCGCGTCAGGACTACCTTGTAGCCGGCCTTTTCCAAAAGCGGTTTCAATCTTAAAGAAACATCCAGGGTCATGATTTTCTCCGGCACCCGCTGGCCGGGAATGCCACCGGGATCGAAGCCGCCATGGCCGGGATCGATCACGACGGTGGTGTAGCGTGTCTGGGCCGATGCCGTGGCCGCGAGGGCGGCCGCGGCCAAGCAGCAAAGAACGTATCGCCTGAAACGTGCCCTCATTATCAGCGGACCCTTAGTCGCCGCGCGGCTTCTCATTCGGTCGCGTCGATAATTTCGGGACGGCGCTGCGCACCGCCTGGACTGCGGCCGTTTCCGCCATCCCGCCAATCACTGCGACTTCGCCGTCGGCGGTCCGTTTAAAATGCGGGCGCGATTTCGTTTCGAGCAAGGTCGAGTGAGAGAGGAGCTGCCCGTTCAAGCCGATGATTGCATAAGACCAGGCGCGCGGGGCCGAACAATGCAGAACGTGAAGTCTGTTTTCGCGATCGATTTCCGCGTGAGGTTCGTCGAACGAGATGACATGGCCGAGGGAATAAGTGGCGTAAACCACACTCCGATGTTCGTCTTCGACCCGGACGTAAAGGGAAGTGTGATCGGCAAACCGATTCGTCATCAGCGAATAGGTGCGGGCATCGCCGGCAGCCTCGCTGCTCGCGGGAATGCCTACAGTTTGCTTCCAGATCGGACGCGCGTCGGTAACTTCAACGACCTTGGTTTGCGAATAAAAGTAGCGCCCTAGATCGGAGAAATAAGCATGTGCTCGGACGTGATAGGTCCCGAAATCCTGAATGGGATAGAGACTGGCAATGTTAATCTTTTGGGTAACGGTCTGGCCCGCCCCGATGCGGAGCGGTTCCATTTTCTGCGACGAATCGGCCGCGATTGATTGGCCATCGCTGCCAGTGATCTCGAATCCGAACCAGCGTTCACCCGCGTCGTTGTTTAGGTCAATATCGCGTCCAGCGCGATTGGTAATCGTGACGGTGGCCAGGAGGGGTTCGTAGGCGATGTATTGCAAGCGGCTGAATTTTAATTGCACTTGAATCTGAGCATTGGCCGCACCAGCGACCAACCCGAAGAGCAGAAAAAGGGCGGCAATTCTTAGCGGTTGCATTCGGTTGGGAGCGATGAGCAGGAGTATGAGTATAAAGCAGGAATCTCACCGGCGGCGCTCGGAAAAACTATCACGCCGTTTGTTGCCGCCAGGCCGGCAGAGCGCGACGTCTTCCTTCTTCCAACGCATCGATGAGCAACGCATTCCATGCCTTCTTGATTGTTTCAACACCGGCATGCACGCCGCTGTCGTAGGCAAATTCGATCTCGCCCCAGCTCACGATTTCAAACAATGCGCCATCTCCGTATTCGGTTGCAGTTTCTGCATGTACAATCTGCCCGTCGCGCAAGTAAGCGGTGCCGACGTTTGAGCCCGACACCATTTGCACGGCACCGCTGCGTCTCGATAGGCAGCACATTTGCAAAATATCGAGGACGTGAAAAAGATCGGGCGCTTCCGAAAACATCCGGACCGAGCGCTCGATCGTCGAGATCAGTCGCTCGCCGTCAATCGGTTCCGGAAATACTTTTGAGCCGGCGACTTCCATTCGCTGCTCGGAAGCGGCATAGGCAGGCAGGAACAACGTCTGCAAACCAGAGAACATTTCCCCGAGTAAAGCGCCAAGGATAAAACCATCGAGCCCGGGGGCCTGAAGCTGGGTCAACAAAATTCGCGGCCGCAAATTCGGCTGCCGCCGCAGCCAAACCAGGGTCTCACTTTCGCTATGGGTCAGGACACTTTCGTATCCAGTGTAATCTTTCACCAGTTGCACCAGGTCCCGCCCAATCTCGGGGTCGCGATGCACGATGAGCAATTGCGTCACGGCGATACGGAAGGATTAGGTGCGTCGTTGATCAATCGCGCAGGCTCGGCTCGAACTGTCTGCAATTTGTCGTCATACAAAATGCGGATGACATAGCCGAGGTATCTTCGTTGGCCGGAATCGCCCGAGAGGGAATCGGTACTGGCGGCCGGTTCACCGCGCTTTTTCGATTTAGACGAATTTTTTCCTGGGGTAACCGAGGCCGCGGCTGCTGAAAGCGCCGCTTCCGAGGTAATGGAATGAGTCTTCGAGCGAAGATAGGTGACGATTAATGTTTCGGGGTTCGATTCCGCCCAGTCGTGCTTTGGATTCATCCACTCGTAGTTAACGTCGGCATCCGTCGCCACGATTTTGTCGTTATCGACCGAATCGTAGAACAAAACCATGATGCGCAATTTCGAATGATCGATGGCGACGCCCTGCCGTTTTTTGATTTCAATTTTTAGGCGCAAATTGGTTTCTGCCTCTGAATCCGGGATCTGCTCCGTCTCGATGTTGGTGACGCCGAAGACTGAGCCTTCGGGAAGCCCCTCCGCATCCAGCGGCTTACCCGCCGTGTCCATCGGCACGCCGGGCGCAGGTGTTGCAGCAGCCCCCACCCGCAACTTCATATCGGCGAGTTCGTAGAGTGGGCCGGCGGAGGGGCCGAGATCTTGAATTTTTCGCCAAGTCTCGTTAGAACGATCGTAGAGTTGAATTGATTCGTAAATCGCCGCCATTTCCGCCAGCACCTGCGGATTTTTCGGGTCGCGCTGAGAAGCTTCCTGCAACCGTGCCAGTGCGTTGGCAGTATCGCCGCGCTCGCGCAGGACATTGGATTCTTTGAGTAATCGATCCGATGCAGAAAGAGCGGCCGAACTGGGGACCTCGGGCTGCGCAGGAAGTGGTGTCGTCCCCGGCTTCGCACTGGCCGGTGCAGGTGGCCTTTTCAGCGACTGCAACGTCGCTCGCTCGGAGTGGTACTCCGCGCCGAAATGGATTGCGATGGCAAGGATTTCCAACGCCGCAAAAACAAGAATAACACCAACCGCAACGGAATAGGTCCGGTCGCTGGGCGATGAAGAAGCGGCGAGAACGGGCATTCCTATTTCAGTTAACGGGACGCGAGCGAACTGTCAATCGACTGCGCGTGGACAAGGCGAGGCAAGAAATTGTTCAAAAAAGACTTCCATTAATGACGAAGGGTCTAAGCCGGAGTGGCATTGAATTACGGCCTTAACGAAGGGACGCGCTTTCGGCGCGTCCAGGACAATGCGGAAGCATGCCCCTCCCGGTAAAGATTCACCGCGAAATGTCGCGTTGCGAGAGGAGGCGAAAGCCTTCGCCCTGCAAAACCGATGCGGCGCACTCTGAATCATCGACATGCATGGCGAGGGCGGCGCGACCATTGGGACGAGTCAGGAGGGGATAACTGAAATGCACATTCACCTCCGCCATCAGCAGTGTCGCCAGGATTTTGATGAACTGAGTGGCAACTTCGCGCAGCTCCACCACCATTAACTCGCAAACCCCGAAAGCGACGTTGTTTTCGCGGAACAACTCTTCCACCCGCTCGGGGTCGCTCACGATGATGCGTGCGATGGCGGCATCGGTCGATTCCGAGACGCTCAGGGCCACCACGTGCGTGGCGTGGGCATTGAGCAACTTCACGACCTCAAGCATCGCACCCACCTTGTTCGGAAGGAAAACGGAGAACTGCCGGACCAGCGGCCCGCCGATCTTAGAAGTCGTTTCTGGTAACTCGACCTGCATGTTTTTCGAATTCAGGAAAAAAATTCCGGGGCTAGGAATATCTCACCGTCCTTCTTCCCTTTCCAACCGAATTTGTCCCGGTAAATGTCTGACTGTCTGGAAGCCAAGCCTTCTGGCAGAATGCTCGCGCTACCCCATTCGATCTGTTCATTGGGCTGATTTTGCTTAGAATCGCTCGCGGGCATGGAACAAACCGAAAGTGAGTTGCTGGCGTTGCGTCGCGAGAAGTTGGCGGCTTTGGAAGAGCTTGGAGTCGCGCCTTTCGGTGCCGCCTTCGAAACCTCGGGCGATATCGCGCGCGTTCGCGAGAAATTTGCCGAAGGGGCAAGTTTTCGCATCGCGGGTCGCATCAGTGCGCATCGCGACATGGGCAAGAGCCACTTTGTTGATCTCAAGGACGCGAGCGGACGGATGCAAATTTATTTGCAGGCGAAGGAACTCGGCCCCGAAGCAATGGAAGTCTTCAAGCTGCTCGATCTCGGCGATTTCATCGGCGTGGAAGGAACCTGTTTCACGACCAAGACGGGCGAGCCGACGTTGAAGCTGCACAAGCTGGAGTTGCTGGCGAAATCACTGCGACCGTTACCGGAAAAATGGCATGGCTTACAGGACATTGAGGCGCGATATCGCCAGCGTTACCTTGATCTGATCACGAACGATCAATCGCGCGCGGTTTTCGCCAAACGTTTCCTGATTGTTCGTGAGATTCGCCGTTTTCTGGAGGATCGCGGTTTTGTGGAAGTGGAGACTCCGATGCTGCAATCGGTCGCAGGCGGGGCGGCGGCAGAGCCATTCGCGACTCGTCATAAGGCGCTTGGATTGGATCTTTATTTGCGGATCGCGCCGGAACTTTATCTGAAGCGTCTTTTGGTCGGTGGATTCAATAGAGTTTTCGAACTCAATCGCAATTTTCGAAACGAAGGAATCTCACGGAAACATAATCCTGAGTTCACCATGCTGGAGGCGTATTGGGCCTATGCCGATTTCGGGAAGATTGCGGACCTGGTAGAAGAAATGATTTGTCACGTCGCCGAGGTTCTCGAGGGACGCGCTTCTCCGCGCCCGGGGACGAGCGGACGCTCGCCTCTCCGAATCGAGCATCGGGATGCGGAGGGAAACGTGACGCGGACGGTTGATCTAACGCGGCCGTGGCGCCGGGCGCGTTATCACGATTTGGTGTGGGAAGTGGCGGGCGCGGATTGGTTCGAAATCCCGAGCGAAGAACGGCGGGAGCGAGCGAAAAATCTTGGCGTGGAAATTCTCCCGCAGCTGGCCGATTTCGAAGTGACGCAACACGTTTTCGAAAAATTGGTAGAAGAGAAAACATTCGATCCGCTTTTCGTCACTCATTGCCCAAAGGAATTGGTTCCGCTGGCCAAACAGAATCGGCAGCAACCAGAGTTGGTGGACGTTTACGAGCTGATTATCAATGGCGCTGAAATTTCGCCCGGTTACACGGAACTAAACGATCCGATCGTGCAACGGCAGCGGTTGCTCGAACAAGCTGGCGAGGAAACGCAAAAACTGGACGAAGATTTCTTGCTCGCGCTCGAACACGGCATGCCGCCGGCTGGTGGATTCGGGCTCGGGATCGATCGGCTGACCATGTTACTTACTGGTGCCGAATCGATCCGGGATGTGATATTATTCCCATTGCTGAAACCGAAACGTCTCACCTGAGCCCAACTGGTCATCCGAATGCCGACTGCCCGCCAATCTTTAGTTCAAGACAAGCGGGCGGTGTCCAGCCAATATGCCCTTTTGCGTGGTGTTCCGCTATTTGCGGCGCTGGATGATGCCGCAGTAGAGGAACTTTGCGGCTACCTGCATCCGGTCGAGCTCAAGGGCGGCTCGAGTTTGTTCCGGGTGGGCGACTCCGGAGATGCGATGTATTTTATCGAGAGTGGGCGCGTCCGCATCACAGTGACGGACGCTGATGGGCGGGAAGTGATTCTCGCTTCGCTCGGTCATGGCGATTTCTTCGGCGAGATGGCAATGCTCGAGGGCCATGGCCGTTCGGCTGATGCGACCGTGACGGAGGATTCGCGTCTGGCAGTGCTGGCGCGGGAGAATTTTCTCACCTTCGTTTCGAGCGATGCGCGGATTGTGTTGGAAATGCTCAGTGCTATCACCAATCGCTTGCGCCGGACCGATGAATTGCTGCGGCATCGCGTCTCAAGAAATGCCAATGAAGAAGACGCGAGGACGATGACGGTGGCGGATCGGGCTGCCGACAACATTGCGCGGTTTGGTGGCAGCTGGAAGTTCATTATTTTTTCCCTCGTCTTGACCGCCCTC
>Ga0209808_1001519_pt1 | contig 11971 bp, 6 predicted proteins | sample GraSoiAngelo_157_FD_186171 | JGI IMG/M metagenome (GOLD analysis project Ga0209808, IMG submission 186171) | Grasslands soil microbial communities from the Angelo Coastal Reserve, California, USA - 14_1009_16_20cm (SPAdes) (version 2) | ecosystem: Environmental > Terrestrial > Soil > Grasslands ...
GCGGCTACGATCGTCTGCGGCCGCAGCGGCTCGCCGATGAGCAGCCACGACCAGACCACCGACAGCAGCGGTTGCGCCAACTGGGTCGCGCTAACTCGCGCTACGCCCACCAGCCCCATGCCGCGGTACCACAGGACCATGCCTACAAAAACCGAGAACACCGCCATGTATCCGAGGGCGGCCAGCGACGCCGCGCTTGGCATGAAGGGCGAGCTCGCCAGGGCGGCCGCGGTGAGCGGCGCCGAGATCGGCAGGGCAGCCACCAGACCCCATGCGATCACCTGGCCGCCAGGCATCGTCTGTGCCAGCCGGCCACCCTCGGCATAGGCTGCTGCCGCGAGGATGAGGGCGGCGACGAGATACGCGTCGCCGACACCGGGCGGCTCCGCTCGAACCCCGGATGCCGCGTACCAGAGGACCACCCCCGTTCCGGCCGCGGTCGCGACCCAGAAGAGCGGCCGCGGCCTTGCACCCGTGCGCAGCACTCCGAAAAGCGCGGTCAGCATCGGCAGCAAGCCGATCACGATCGAGCCATGGGTCGCGCTGACCGTGCGAAGCGCCTCCGCGCTGAACCATCCAAAGCCGACGGCTGCGCCCACCGCCACCACTGCAATGCCCGGCATCTGGCGGCGGCTCGGCCACGGCGCCCGGATGGCCCATAGGTAGCCGATGGCGATAAGCGCGCCGAGCACTGACCGTCCGACACCCACGACGATCGGGTCGATGCTGGCCACGGCAATGCGTGTGGCAGGCACGGTGCCGGAGAACATCACAACGGCGAGTGCGGCCAGAGCCAGGCCCGATACCGGTACAGAAGATCGATGGATACCGATACTGGGAGTAGCCACGATTCACGCTATCACGATCGAGATCAGGGTGCAACTGATACTGTTGAGGCGGCAATGAGCGATAGCAGCATCCGCTCTCTAACAGTTGCCCTGCGGTCTCGGGCGGAGGTGCTGGCCCCTGGGGCACGCTTCCCTTCAACCCGCCAGATCGCGGCCGACTACCACGTCAGCCCCGTTACGGTGTCGCGCGCGCTGGCGATACTCGGCGCCGAGGGAGTTGTAGGGACACGGCCGGGAGCGGGAACCTTCGTCGCCGACCGCATCGCATCTGCCGAGACGGGGCGCATCGACACCGCCTGGCAGACCGTTGCCCTGGGCGACCGCGCGATCGATGCGGGCGCGCTTCAGATCTACCTCGACGCCAATCCGAGGGGCGCATTGTCTCTGGCGGGCGGCTATCTCCACCACTCGCTGCTGCCTATCCGGGCGCTGTCGATCGCGGCCCACCGCGCGGTCCGCCGATCGGAATCATGGGAGGCGCCCGAGCCTCGCGGCCTCTCCGGCCTGAGGGCGTGGTTTGCGAGTCATCACGGCCCGGGGTTCGGCCCAGGCGATGTCATCATCTCCAACGGCGGGCAGTCCGCGATCTCAGCCAGCTTTCGCGCGCTCGTAGCGGCGGGCGGCACGCTTCTCGTCGAGGCGCCGACCTATCCCGGCGCGCTGGCCATCGCACGCGCCGCCGGTATCCGAGTCGTCCCCGTGCCGATGGACGGCGACGGGATACTGCCGGGCCTGCTCAGCGAGGCGTTCGAAGTGACCGGCTCGAGGGCGGTCTACCTGCAGCCGACCCATCACAATCCGACCGGCATCGTCATGTCCGCCGACCGCCGCCGCGCGGTGCTCGACGTCGCCAGCCGGGCCGGAGCCTTTGTGATCGAGGACGATTGGGCGAGGTGGCTCGGATACGACGGGACCAACCCTCCGACGCTCATTTCCATGGACGGCCAGGGTCGCGTCATCTATATCTCGTCGTTGACCAAGCCGGCCGCGCCGAGCCTTCGCATCGGAGCGCTTGTCGCTCGCGGCCCGGTCGCCGACCGCCTCAGGGCCATCCGGATGGTGGACGACCTCTTCGTCAACCGTCTGGCGCAGGAGACTGCGCTCGAGCTGGTCGAGTCGCCAGGTTGGGCACGGCACATCGTGCAGGTCGGCCGGGCGCTGCGGGAACGCCGCCAGGTGGTGGTCGGCGCGCTCGAGGACCACGCTCCCGATCTGGTGGTGCCGCGCCTGCCGCGGGGAGGGATGCACGTGTGGGCGACTCTTCCTGAAGGTGCCGATGAAGGTGTGATCGCCGAAGTGGGCCGCCAGCATGGTGTTGTGGTGGGCGCGGGCCGGTCGTTCTTTGCGACTGAGCCGCCGTCGAGTCACTTGCGGCTGAGCTTTGGAGGTGCTGCGCACCACGATGAGCTGGTCGAGTCAGCGCGGCGTCTGGGATCAGCGCTCCGGTCGATCCTCACCTCGTGAATGCCACCTGCGAGTTGCATGGGCGGGCGCCTATTACGGCCCGTCCTCGAGCTAAGTCATGGCTATCCGGTATTGTCAAACGGCAGCCGTTGCGAGTTCTGGCGTGGCGCCGGCGGACCTGGAAAGGAAGCGGAATGATCGATCCGAAACATGACGTAGTCGTTGAATACTGCGTACCTTGAAACTATCTCGATGAGGCTGTCCGTGCGGCAGTCGAAATCGCGACAGGGTGGGCCCCCGTTCTAAGGGGAATCGAACTGCGTTCTGGGGTGAAGGGAGTCTTCAAGGTCTCCATCGATGGAGAAATCGTTCTTGACAAAGCTCGTTTGGGACGCTTTCCCCACCCAGAGGAAATGATGCCAGCAGTCCAAGAGCGTCTCGGGGCGAAGCTTCACTGGCGAAAATCCGAGCGCACTTGATGTCTCCCGCTAAGCCAACGCGTAACTTACGAGGGCGATTACTCGAGATATCCGGCGTCCACCAGCCACCGCGCCAGCCTCGTCATCACTCCGGATCGGACTCATCAGCGTCGTGGTTGGTTGGCAGGACTGTGCCGTTGAAATAGGCCAATGCCTTTCTCCACGCCTGTCGGGCCACAAGCCGGCCTGCAGCTCGTCCGTCAAGGTCGCCCTGCTCGAAGTGGATTCCGCCGTACCGACGTGACAGGCCGGCCTGATCAGCAGCATTCTTGAATGTGGTCCAACTGATAGTCAGATCTCGAGCCGGGACTGCACCCGGTTCGAACTTCGAGCTCCCTGCCGGGAACGTAACACTGGCCCCGAATTTTTGACTTCGAGTGAAGAGCCTCAGAATCTCAGCACCTGCCGCGCTGAAAGTGCTGTGCCCCGACGAGTATTCAGGAAAGGGCGGAGTCGGGAAGGTGGATGCCTGATAGGGGAACCAGTCCTCAGCGCCAATGAGCTGCGTGCCTCGATAAGGTCCTGCCCAGGCCCGCACACGCTGACCCCGGAAAAGGAAACGAATCGCAGTCACAGGGCGGACCGAATCGAACGCCCGCTTGTTGTCCCAGCAGCAGATGCTCGCATCGAAGATGGCGTTGGTAAGGGCGAAGAACAGCTTGACATCTGCCTCGAGACCATTTCCGTGCCGGCTGCTGCGGTCGCGGCGGGACACGAACTGGGCGAACAGGTCCCAGTGCCCGGGCGGCAGCTCGGAGTGAGGACCGTCCGCCCAATACTCAGCGATCATCTTCTGCTCATCTGTTAGCCCGGCACTTAGCTCGACAAGAGCGTTGGCCTGGGATTGGAAGAGGTCTGTGCCGTACCTCGCCGGACCGGAAGAAGGCCGGAGCTGGGCTGCTGAAGCAAGCGCGAACGGCGTCACCCGCTGCCATTGGACACCAACAAACGGCTGGGTCACAAGTGCTCCGGTCGCGTCGAGGTAGCTCAGCGGCTGCCATTTGTTAGGGTCATGAACGGTCGCCGGATCCAAGGGCACGCGCATGTCCATCGGCGCATTCAGGGACATGTAGCCTGTGTAGTCCGAGTAGGAAACCCCCGGCCGTCCACCTGGCTCGTCGCCGAGCTGGTTAGCGCCGTCTCGGTGCCGAAACTCCAGGACTGCCCGCGCGGCGACGTTCCCAACCCCGATCGGCGTCGTGGCGTCGGTTGTCAGGTTGTTGGGATCGTGGCCGAGGCTGCGCATCAGCGGATCGAAGACGCTCAGCCGGTCGCCTGGGAAGAGGTCGACCGCCGCCCGGTAGGCGGCGAAGCTGATCGCGGTTTCCCTGTTCGCCTGCGTGCGTTCCCTATGCGGGCGGCGGAGCGCTGCGCCGAACCGCGTTCCGAAAGCGCGCCCGTCGTAGGCGGCCCACGCGTCGTAAACGCACGTGTGGACGACGGCAAGTGCCCTCGCGACCATTGGCGGGCCGAGGCTCGAATCTCTGACCCCTTGCAGCGCGGCTTCGTTCCAGAGCAGGACCACGCTGTCGCCGGCTGCGGCGCTCGCTGGTTGTCTTGCGACCTTCGGATAGCCATGAGCCCACGCCAGTTGTGGAACCAGCAAGAGCGCGGAGCCGGCGCCAACCTTTGTCAAGAATTGTCGTCTTGTAATTGCGCTCACGGAGCGTCTCGCGAAATTGCTTTCAGCCGCAGCTTGGCCGGATTGTCAGGACTGCTTGATATTGATCTGGCCCTCCAAGAGGATCTCGTGGAAGGTCAATCCAGAGATTTCCAGAGTAACTGTGCTGCCCGGCCCCCCTGACTGCACGGTAGCCGTGAACGGCAGGTTGTGACCCGCGCCTAGCCCGGTGACATTTGCGGTTCCATGCAAAACCGCCGTGTGGCCGTTGAGTGCTACCGAGCTTATCGTTCCAGTCACATACATCGCGTTGACTTCGAAGCGGCCGCTCCCGTCGCCAGTCGCCGCTGCCGGAGCGAGGGCAAGACACTCAAAGGCGCCACCCTGCGAACTCGCGTGAAAAGCCAGCACGGTCATCACCGGGACAGCTGACGCGCCACCCGTACCCCCTTCGATGATTGTGCGCCCGGCGCCCGAGACTTGAAGACGGTTATCGCTCCCGGCGCTGGCGTTTGCTGGACCGGACGACAAAGCAATCATGACCAAGGCCAGTAACGTGACGCCGAGTCTCACCCTCGGCCCCAAGCGGCCGAGGCGCGTACGCCCATTCCTTCCAGAAATCAAAGTGCCCAGCAACATGGCTGTCCTCCTACGCTCTTTGAGCCACAGAGGCCGGACCAGCGGCGGAGCTGGTCCAGCCTTCGATTCACCGTGTCGTTGCCTGGGGCTGCTGGCGGTTAATCCTCCTCGGACGACGTGACATGGAAATTCGTGCGGTTGGCATTTCCAGGTGGCGCGGGCGGTGCTTCCCGGTTCCAGTAATCGACGTAGGACTTCGAGGCGGTGATTCCCTCGAATACCGCGTCGGAGGTTCCAACCAGGTGACAGCTGATCGTCAGCGAGCCTTTGCTTCCGTCCGAGTACCGAATCCCGAGGATGGCCAGGCCTGCGCTTTGGTTCGCGCGGATCCCGATGTTGTCGTTCGGGAGGGGCGGCGTGCCCGGCGCTGGGATCCAACTGAAGAGTCGTCTCACCGTGTAATTGCCGCTCGCCGTTTGGGTGCCACTGGGGTTGAAGGTCTTCCAGGTCCCGCCTCCAGTAACCCCGCGATCTTCACCCAAGTCAAATGTGCCGGAGCCAGTCAAAGTGATCTTTGAATCGTCGTTTGCGCGAGCAGACGCGACCCCGCCCGCCGAGAGCGTGCCAGTCGCGAAGTCGACGTTGATGATGTCCCATCGGACCCGCTTGCCATCTGCGAAAACCGTTGTAGGAATCCCGAGCGCTCCCAGCACCCCGATGGCGCCCGCTCCTTTCAGAACCTGCCGGCGGCTGAGTCGCAGATCTTTCATGGAGTTCTTCCTCCTGCTTCCCTTACGCACGGGTCGATCCAGGGTGAGCTCTCACATGCCCCTCAAAGGGAGTGCTGCCTTTCAGAAGAGAAGCGAGAAGGCAGACGTCGGAGCGAGAACGCGTAGTGCGTGACGAAGACTCTCTGGTCGCTCTGGCACACTGCGCCGCAGCTCCACCCCTACGACCGACAGATCAACGCATTCATACGCCCGCTTGGCCATCTCGTCAAGGGACATCTCGGTAGTGGCAACGCGTCCTAACAAAGCTGCCAGGACGACCTGCGATCGGCGTCAGTCGTAGAGCAACGCTCCCCATTGCTGGCAGTCAAGGTCAAGATCGAGGTGCTTCATAGGGCCTAGCCCCCGCACTGTGATCCGGAATCGCGACGGCAGTCGTGCGGCCGCCTTGCGATCGATCAGGACTGTCGTACCGTCATCCAGCGTACCGATCACATAGCCGTCTCTGCGGTCTTTTTTCGCAAGGTTCCGCACACTGACGTGGCAGATCTTGCCGCCGCCACAGCACCGACGGACGTCGAACGCAATGACCCGAGGCTCCGCCGAGGGATGCGCGTCGAGCCACGCTTGGGCCTTAGCGTCAGCCGCCAACCGAAACTCCGTCCACCGGGGCATAGGCTGATTATCCGCGGCGAATTCGACTTTTGAGGGCGCGCAATTCACGGTCACGTCGGCGCCTCATAACACGTTCCGGGACCTATGTCAGCGAGACGTCGTCCACCAGAGTGAAGGTCGGGGTTGAAGGGACGCCGTCGTCGTGATTCAGGAAGGTCAGAGTCACGAAGTGGCCGGCGTGCGCGGAGAGATTGACAGTCACCTTCGTCCAGTCCTGCCCGTTGGAACACACTGGCGCCACCAGTGTTGAGCTGGCACCGGTCACGCTGTCCAGAAGGCTGACAGTGAACCAGTCGTTCTTGGCCTTGTCAGAGCAGATCGTCTTGTACCAGAACGTGAGCTTGCCACCCGTGGCCGCGACCGTGAATGTCTGCGCAAGCGTGCTTGTCGACGAAGCGGACGAGGAGCCTATCTGGCCGGCAAAGAGCCCGCTGTGCGGGTACCGAACGGTCGCGGCAACGCCGGTCTGATTCCAACCCGTCAGGTCGCCGGTTTCGAACCCGGCGTTGACGATTCCCTTCAGGGTCACGGTCACAATCACGGTTGTCGAATGGCTGATTGACCCTTCGACGCCTGCAACGGTGACGGTGTACCTCCCAGGCGCGACCCCATAGCCCACGCTGACAGTCAGAGTCGAGACCCCACCGGCAACGACCGTCGATGGACTGAGCACGGCGGTTGGCCCAGCAGGAGTTACCGAAGCCGACAGGTCGACGTTCCCCACAGGGCCAGTCGCAGTGGTGGTTACTGTGGCCGCGGCACTGGATCCCTGGGCAATGGTCGAGCTGTTCGGGTTTGCAGTCATCGAGAAGTCCGGAACCGGAGTTATCTGCAACGACACATCGACGTAATGAGTCACCGCACCTTCATCGCCCACCACCCTGACGCCGTAATAGCCAGGAGCAAGTGAGGATGCAACCGCGATTGTCATCGTTGAGCCGGTGCCGGCGGCGATCGAGGGCGGGCTGAATGTAGCGGTCACACCAGGGTCCGTTGTCAGCGCCGACAGGGCGACGGTGCCCGCGGCGCCGATGACCGTCGTGCTCACCGCACTGGTCGGGTTCGGGCCGCCGACCACCATCCTGATCGAGGTCGGGTTCGCGGAGATCGAGAAGTCACGTGCGATGCCAACGCCGTGAAGCGGAACCGATTGCGCTCCGCCGGGAACATTACCCGTGAGGATGAGATTGCCAAAACGGTCGCCGGCGGCGGTCGGCGAGAACGTGACGAAAGTGAGACATGTGGTCCCCGCCGCCAGAGGATTCGGTGCATTGGGGCAGTCGGTGCTCGAGATCGCAAAATCACCGGAAGTCGACGTGGTCGTCACCAACGGCCCCGTTCCCGAGCTGAGGATGAACGCGGCAGCCGCCGAGCTCGTCGTCCCGAGGTCGACCGAGCCGAAATCCATCGTTGAAGGGGTGATGGTCGCTGCCGGAGACCCGGCAGGGGTCATGATTCCGCCGCCGAACTCCCACGTGTCGTTGAAGAAAGTCGCCGGTGACGTCGCCGCGTTGTCTCCGCCGAAGACCACCGCGCGGCCACGGCCGGCGTCATAAGCCATCGTCTGGCCGGCTCGGGGCGCGGGCGCGGCGTCCGTCCAAACGCGGCTCCACTGGCTGCCGTCCCATTCCCACGTGTCGTTGGTCGATCCCAGGGCATAGGGCTGGATGTGATCGCCCCCGAACAGCACCAGCTTGCTCCGCTGGGAATCGAAGGCCATCGCCGACCACAGTCGAGCGTATGGAGCCGTCGGCGTCGCGACCTGGGTCCAGCTGGTTCCATCCCACTCCCACGTGTCCGCCATGCGGCCGCCAGATCCCTGGCCACCGAAGAGCACCGTTCGGTTGCGGGTGGGGTCGAAGGCCGCTGCTGCGCCGTACCTCGGTGAGGGCGAGCCGGCGGGATTGAGCTGTGTCCATGTGTTGCCATCGAATTCCCACGTGTCACTCAACTGACCGGTTGCGCCACTCCCGCCGAACATCACGATGCGTCCCCTCGCGGAGTCGTAGGCCATGGCCGGCCAGACGCGGGCTGGAGGGCTGCTCGAAAGGGCTCTCTGCCTCCAGTTGGCGCCATCCCACTCCCATGTGGCTGATGAGTTGGAGCTGCCCGAGCTGGGGGATCCTCCGAAAAGAACCGAAACTCGTCGCGCGGTGTCGTATGCCATCGCAGCCGCAGACAAAGCGGGCGGCGAAGTTTGCGGCGACCTCGGCAACCAGTTGAAGCCGTCCCATTCCCAGGTGTCCTGGAAGCCGCCCGATCCGCCGGTACCACCCCCGAACAGGACGGTCACGCCGCGCGACGAGTCGTAATCCATCGCGGCAAAAACGCGGGCGGCGGGGGTCGCGCTCGGGGTCGCCTGCGCCCAGCTGCCAGGTGATGCCTGGATCCCGCGCAACGACCATGTATCGGCGTAGACCGGGCTCAGCGTTGTGTCCGGCGTCCCGCCAAAGAGAACCAGCTCAGCGTGGACAGAGTCGTAGACGACGGGAGCCCAGAACCTGGCGCTGGGCTGGTTTGTCGGCGTGAACTGCTGCCACGAAGCGCCGTCGTAGAGCCAGCTGTCGTTCAGCAACCCGGCTGAGCCGGTGCCTCCGAAGAGGACGGTCCTCCCGAGTGCGGCGTCATACGCCATCGAGTACCAGAGGCGGGGCGAGGGCGACGCCGTGACCGCTGTTTGCATCCAATCGGTGCCGTCGTATTCCCAGGTGTCGTTGAGGTTGACGTCTGCCTGGCCGCCGAACATGACTGTTTTCCCGCGCACCGAGTCGAAGGCGAGCTCGTGGCCGCGCCTCACCGGAGGCGAGTGCACGGTCGCAACCTGTGTCCAGTCGCTGCCGTTGTACTCCCAGGTGTCGTTCAGCAAACCGGCGGAGCCGGTGCCGCCGAAGAGGACGACCAGGTGGCGCCTGGAGTCGTACGTCATCGCGGACCAATCCCGGGATGGCGGACGGTGCGCCGTGAAGCGGGGTGCCCAGGCCGAGCCGTCCCACTCCCATGTGTCCTGCAGCCAACCCGGGTAACCGTAGCCGCCGAACAGCACGCTCACTCCGCGGAGCGAGTCGAACACCATTGGAGCGAGATAACGCTCCGATGGCCCAGGCGCTTGAACCTGCGTCCAGGCCGTGCCGCTGTACAGCCAGGTGTCTGAGATGTAGGTCGAGCCGGCCGCACCGCCGAAGAGAACTGTCTGTCGTCGGGATGAGTCGTAAGACAACGAGACACCCGCTCGTGCTGATGGTCCCTGTGCGGCGCTCTGAACCCAGTTTGCAGCGACCTCCGATTGGGCGCGACCAACCGTGGGCAGGAGCGACGCGACTACTGCCGCGACCAGCGCCGGCGCAATGGCGACCCTGCTGTTAAGCCAACCTTTCATTGAGAAGTCGGGAGAGGTTAACAGGTGAGTGGCTGAATTCCTGCGAATGGCGCCCTGGCGGTGGTCGTTCTTACTTACCGGGATTCGTTGACGCCATCCACCCGGCGATCTGAGCTCGGGAGCTGAAACCCAGCTTGTTCAGGATGCTGCGGACATGGCTGTCGACGGTGCGCTCGGAGATGAAAAGGCGCGCTCCGATCTGCTTGTTGCTCAGGCCGTCGGCGATGAGGCGCGCGACGTCGAACTCTCGCTTCGCGAGCACTCCCGGTCTTGCATCCTCTCGAGGCGCGGCTGTCGCCTGGGCTGGTTCGCCGAGGGCCGAGGCGACGGCGGTTTCGCGGGTCAGGTGCTTGCCTGCGGCGAATTCCACCTCAAACTTCGCTTTGCCGAGCGCCGCGATCGCCGATTCCTCCGCCTGGGTGATCACCGGACTCATCGCCGGCATGATGACGGCGCCGGCGCCGATCCGGATTGTCTCCGAGGCGCCGAGGAGCTGGGCCGCTGTCTTCGCCCTGCCCTCCACCGTGGCGTGAAAAGCCAGCGCCGCGAGCAGGTAGAACTGTCCGATCCGGTCGTCGATCTGGTACGCGATGCGCAGGGCTTCGGAGTACCGCGCCTTTGACTCCTCGGTGTCGCCCGCGAGCAACGCGGCGCCGCCGAGATTGAGATTCATCATGTGCAGCGCGTAGAGGTCGCCCACCTGCCGGCTCAGGCGCGCGCCTTCGGTGGCGACCAGCGTGAGCGTCTCGAAATCACCTTCGAACACGGCGTTGAGCGACCGCGCCTGCAGCACGGCGACCCTGGTCGGTATGTCGTCGAGCTCTGCCGCCAGTTCGTCCGCCTCGGCGAGCAGGCGAAGCGCGGAGCCGCGATCCCCCGCCATGTTGGCGGCGATCGACGCCATCGAAAGCGAGTTCGCCAGCTGAACTGGCTGCCCGGCATCGCGCGACGCGCGCATCGCAAGCTCGAGCGCCGGCCGGGCCGCGGTCCAATCACCCTGCAACACGGCCAGGAAGCCGCGGATGAAGTAGGACCACCCAAGCGTTTCGGGGTTTCCGGGACCTGAGGCGAGCAGCTCGTCCAGCCAGCGCACACCTTCAGTGGTCGCGCGTGTGATCCAGAACCAGCTCAGCGAGGTGGCCAGCTGAATTCCTCGCATCGAGTCGGAGCGGACAAGACACCGCCGCAGGACGGAGCGGATATTGTCAATCTCCAGGTCCATCCAGGCCAGCCACGACGGAAGCTGGAAACGGGCTTCGAGCGCCATTTGCTGGCACCTCGACACGTAGTACTCGGTGCATCGCAGCTGGACGGCGTCTTCCTCGCCGGCGTCGTGCAGCTTGCGTCCAGCGTATTCGCGCATCGTCTCGTGCAGCCGGTAGCACGCAATGCCGCGAGCGTCCTCTTTCACCACCAAGGATTTGTCGACCAGCGATGACATCAGGTCCAGGGCGCGCGATGCAGGATCTTCGTCTGGGGTGCAGACCGCTTCGACATCGTCCAGCGTGAATCTCCCGGTGAACAGGCACAGGCGCCTGAGGAGCGTCCGCTCCGCGTCAGTCAGCAGGTCATGGCTCCAGTCGATCGCGGTCTCGAGCGTCTGATGACGCGGCAGCGCCGCCCGGCTCCCGCTCGTCAGCAGTGCGAACCGATCGGTCAGGCGGTCGAGGATCTGCTGCACCGTCAGAACGCGGGTCCGCACCGCCGCGAGCTCGATCGCGAGCGGCAGGCCGTCGAGCCGCCGGCAGACATCCACGACCGCCCTATGGTTTGCCTGCGACAGCTCGAATGCGCCCGACGCGGCCTCCGACCGCTCCACAAAGAGCCTGACCGCCTCGTTCTGACGAAGCTGGTTCAGGGGCTCGGTGGCATTTGGAGAAGGCAGCTCGAGCGGCGGCACGGGGAGCACGTGCTCACCCGGCGCCGACAGGGGCTCACGGCTGGTGGCGATGACCCGCACCCCCGGCGCGGCGCGGGTGACCTCGGCCACGAGGAGAGAGGCGGCGTCGAGCAGGTGCTCGCAGTTGTCCAAAACCAGCAACAGCTCCCTGCTCTCGAGGTAGCCGAGAAGCAGCGTGATCGGATCGGTGGCGGCCTGATCGCGCAGGTCCAGGGCCGCAACGACAGCGTTCGCCACGAGCCCTGAATCGCGCACATCGGCAAGCTCGACCAGCCACGCCCCGGCGGGAAAGGCCCTCGCCAGATCGGTGGCGGCGCGGATGGCCAGACGCGTCTTGCCTACCCCGCCCGGGCCGACCAGG
>Ga0209808_1001522_pt1 | contig 11965 bp, 8 predicted proteins | sample GraSoiAngelo_157_FD_186171 | JGI IMG/M metagenome (GOLD analysis project Ga0209808, IMG submission 186171) | Grasslands soil microbial communities from the Angelo Coastal Reserve, California, USA - 14_1009_16_20cm (SPAdes) (version 2) | ecosystem: Environmental > Terrestrial > Soil > Grasslands ...
CGGAATCGCCCTCGACGATGTAGAGCTCAGTCAACTCCGGATCGCGCTCCGAACAATCCGCCAGCTTGCCCGGCAATCCGCCGCCGGTGAGGGCGCCCTTGCGGATGGTTTCGCGCGCTTTTCGCGCCGCTTCCCGCGCCCGCGCCGCCGTGAGCACTTTATCAAAAATGCGCCGTGCAATCGGAGGGTTCTGGTCGAAGTACGTCATTAACCCGTCGTAAACAGCGGAGTTCACCACGCCGTCGATCTCGGTGTTGACCAGCTTCACTTTGGTCTGTGATTCGAATCGCGGATTCGGCAGTTTAATGCTCAACACGCAAACCAAACCTTCCCGAACATCGTCGCCGGAAAGGGATGGATCTTTGTCTTTAGTCAGGCTGTTCGAGCGCGCGTATTGATTGATCGCTTTCGTCAGTGCAGTGCGAAAACCCGTCAGATGCGTTCCGCCGTCGGGATTTGGAATGGAGTTGGCGAAACAAAGAATCTGATCGTTGTAGCTGTCGTTATATTGGAGAACGCAATCGACAAATGTTTCGTCGCGTTGTCGCGAAATGTTGATCGGCTTCGGATGAATGACCTGCTTGTTCTCGCCCAGTTGCCGGACGAATTCCTCAATGCCGTGCTTGTAAAGAAACGTCTCCTTTTTCGGCGGATCGATTCGCTCATCCGCCAGTGAGATTTCGAGCCCGGGATTCAAAAATGCCAGCTCGCGCAATCGCGTGGCCAAACGCTCGAATTTAAATTCTGTCGTGATGGTGAAGATCGTCGGGTCGGGCAAAAACGTGATTAGCGTCCCGGTATTTTTTTTGTTTTTGATCTCGCCGATAACGCTGAGCTTTTCGGTGGTTTTGCCGCGCTCGAACGCCATGTGATAAACCTTGCCCTCGCGCGTGACTTCGACCTTGAACCAATCAGAGAGCGCGTTGGTGCATTTGGCGCCGACGCCGTGCAAGCCGCCGGAATATTTGTAGGCTCCCTGGCCGAATTTTCCGCCCGCGTGCAAATTGGTCAGGACCAACTCCACCGCCGGCATTTTCCATTTCGGATGAATATCGACGGGAATGCCGCGGCCGTTATCGCGCACCGAGACCGAACCATCGACGTGCACGGTCACTTCAATCTTGTCGCAAAACCCGGCTAAATGTTCATCGATTGAGTTATCGAGAACTTCGAAAACCATGTGATGCAAACCGCGCTCATCGGGGTCGCCGATGTACATGCCAGGCCGCTTCCTAACCGCTTCAAGGCCTTCTAGTTTATCGATCTGGGCCGCGTCGTATTTCTGGGCCGTGTCGATGCCTGTATGGCGCGCCGACGAGACAGATTTCGCGGGCAAATCGTCGTCAGTTTTCGGCATAGAAGATGGTCGCGCGACCACAGATAAACATGGTAGCGGAAAACGGGCCCGTCACAACAAATATCTTGGTTTAAATTTCGGGCGACGAACCCTAGCGGTTGGGCTGAAAGAGCGGCCAAGACCAGCCGGTTGTGGTAGCCGCTGCATGATCTGGAACTCCGTTTTCGCTGGCTTGACCGCGGGTTTTTTGGGTCGGAAAATGACCGCGAATTATGCGCTTTCAAACCCTCTTCGAAGGTCGCTGGATCTTTGCTATTTTGCTTGTTCTGGCCGGGGCCAGCGCGCTGATTTCATGGTGGCTCACGTTTTTGTTTGTCGCGTTGATTCTTTACACCATCGCTTTTTTTCGCGATCCAGACCGGCCAGATCCCGCCGATCAACGCGCTGTGGTTGCGGCGGCGGACGGCGCCGTCGCCGATATTCAGGAAATCGACGAAACAGAATTTCTAAAAGCGCGCACCAAACGCATCGGCATTTTTCTTTCTATCTTTGACGTGCACACCAATCGGGCGCCCGTGGACGGTCGTATTGCTTTTCAGCAACATCGCAAAGGCCTTTTTTTTGATGCGCGCCGCCCTGAATGCTCTGAGAAGAATGAAGCGATGACCTGGGCCTTTCAAAATCCCCGCGCCACTATCGTGGTGCGACAGCTAACCGGCGCGATCGCGCGCCGCATCGTGGGCTGGGCGAAAGTGGGCGACGAACTAAAACGCGGCCAGCGCTTCGGGATGATTCGATTTGGATCGCGGACTGAAGTATACTTACCGCTCGACGCCGAAATTTTGGTCAAAGTGGGCGATCACGTGAAGGGTGGCGCCAGCGTGATTGCGCGGTTGCTGGAATGAACGAACATCATCCAAAGATTTATCTGCTGCCCAACCTGATGACGGCGGGCAATTTGTTTTGCGGGTTCGCCGCTACGCTTAAGATCGTACAGGGCGCGCTCATTCAATGGTCGACTCCCGACGCGGCGGCCGACCTGTTTCACGCCGCGGTCTGGTTCATTCTCGGCGCTTGTATTTTCGATGTGCTCGACGGCCGCCTCGCGCGTTTGGGGGGACAGGACAGCGCTTTTGGCCGCGAATTCGATTCCCTCGCCGACATTGTTTCCTTTGGCGTCGCCCCCGCCCTAATGGTTTACCGGATTGTGTTAATAGATTTTCCGCGCCTCGGCTGGCTCGTTGCCTTTGTTTATCTGGTTTGCGGCGCGCTCAGACTGGCCCGCTACAACTGCGTCTCCGCCGCTGGGGGAGCGGGAGACGGAAAAGCCTTCACCGGTTTTCCCATACCCGCTGCTGCCGGCTTAATCGCATCGATTACGCTTTTTATGCTTTGGTGGTTGGGCGAACGCGATCATTTGATCGGCACCTGGAAATGGGTGCTTCCGCCTTTAATGATCTTTCTTTCAATCATGATGTTTAGCCGGCTGAGCTATCCCAGTTTTAAAGCCATTACCTGGCGCACGACTCGCTCGCTTCCGCGATTTGCCGCCATCATTCTCATCATGTTCTTCACCGCCTTGAACTACGAATGGATGCCGGCGGTTCTGTTTCTGATTTATTTGCTTTACGGGTTCCTGCGTCCGTGGGTTTCAAAACGCTGGCGGCGCGAGATTGAAGAGGAGATTGGGGAAGAGGGAGGCGACGAAGCAGTGATTGGTGAACAGTGATCAGTGACTCGTGAATGGTGAAGACGATTCACTTATCACTGATCACGATTCACCGCCTTGCTGCGAAGTAAGCGTCGCCAGCGGAATTGTAGGCCAAGCGTCCCGCTTGTCGTTTTGCTAGGGAGCACACGCGCTCTCGCGTGTTCATTACGGTGCCTCGCCGAAATGTTTTCAAGAAAAATGCTGGTCGGCGAGGGCGCCGGCCAGTGCACGCAAGGCGCGTGCGCTCCCCGGTCCGATGTAGCTGCCGCCGTTCCTGGCGGCAGAAATTGTAGCGGTGCTAGAATAAATTCTGCCGCTGAGACAGCGGCAGCTACAACGCATTTCGTATTTGCGAAAAAATTGTGGGGCGAGCGTCCCGCCCGCCGCGGCGGGCCAGAGGCTTACGTTACTTTATTTAGTTGCGCGAGAATTTCCGGATATCGCACGTCCGCCCAATCGCCTTTGAGCTCGAGCGCGCGGATCGCATCCGTCAGTTCGTATTCGCCGCGCGCTAAAGGCTGCAATTTTGCCGTCCACTCAAAAATGCTCGACCGGAAAGCATAAATGCTGCACCAAGCGCCATGGTTTAGTTGCGTTTGCATCCTTGGTGGGACCGCGCCGTGACGATCCCCGCTTCGCGCCGTGAGCATCTCCAAAGTTGCGCACTCGCATCGCCTCCTGAGCTTGTATATGCTGACACAAAGCCGGGAGAGACATGGCCACTAAACGGACACCCGATCGTCACTTGGAGATTGCCCACGTTTTATTCATCGACGTGGTGGGCTATTCGCAGTTGCTCGTCAACGAGCAGCGGGAGCTGTTGCAACACCTTAATCATCTGGTCAGGAAGACTCCTCAATTCCGCAAAAGTGAGCGCGGCGGTAAACTCATACGCATCCCGTCCGGTGACGGGATGGCGCTGGTCTTTTTCCAGACGCCGGAAGAACCGGTCCAATGCGCGTTGGAAATAGCGCGGACGGTGCGAAACGACCCGCGAGTTCGTCTGCGCATGGGCGTGCATAGCGGCCCGGTCGATCAGATCGAGGATGTCAATGACAGATCGAACGTCGCCGGTGTAGGAATCAATATCGCGCAACGGGTGATGGATTGCGGCGACGCGGGCCACATTCTCGTTTCAAAACGCGTGGCTGATGATCTTGCGCAAGACAGTCTCTGGCAACCATTGCTGCACGACCTGGGCGAAATCGAAGTCAAGCACGGCCTGAAACTCGGCATCGTGAATCTCTACACTTCCGATCTGGGCAATCCTGAGCCGCCGGAAAAACTGTCCCGCGACCAAGCAGCTTCCCAGCTGACGCGTTTTCCTCATTCCGAACTGCCTGCAGCGCCGGAAAAAAGCATCGCCGTTCTTGCCTTCGTTAACATGAGCAACGATCCGGAGAACGAATTTTTCAGCGATGGCATTGCCGAGGAGATCATTAACGCGCTGACGAAGGTCAAAGCGCTTCGAGTAGCATCTCGGACATCCTCGTTTGCGTTCAAGGGAAAGAGCGAGGACATCGGCGACGTCGGACGGAAGCTGAAGGTTCACACCGTACTCGAAGGCAGCGTACGCAAATCGGGCAATAGACTGCGTGTCACTGCGCAGCTTATCAATGTTACGGACGGTTATCATTTGTGGTCGGAGCGATACGACCGGCAGCTGGAGGATATCTTCGAGATCCAGGATGAGATCGCGGAAAACATCGTGCATGCCTTGCGCGTGGTGTTAGGCGAGGACGAGAAGCGCGCAATTGAGAAAGCGCCCACCGAGAACGTGCAGGCCTACGAGTATTATCTTCGCGGCCGCCAAATCCAGCATCAGCTGCGGCGTTCCGCTTTGCAATATGCGCGTCGCATGTTTGATCGCGCGATCGAAATCGACCCGAACTTCGCGCACGCGCATGCCGGCATTGCCGACTGCTGCTCGTTTCTTTATATGTACTACGACGCAAGCAAGGCCAACCTCGAAGCTGCGAACGCCTCAAGTCAAAGGGCTTTGGAGCTCGATCCGGTTAGTGCCGAGGCCCACACATCCCGTGGGGTCGCATTGACGCTGCGCCGCGATTACCCTGGGGCCCGCCGAGAATTCGATATTTCCCTTAGCCTGAATCCGATGCTTTACGAGGCGCACTATTTCTACGGACGCGCGTGCTTCATAGAAGGCAAACTTGAGGAAGCGGTGTCACACTACCGGGATGCCTGGCGGGTGCGACCTGAGGATTACCAGGCAATTATCTTGTCGACCGATGCGCTGGCAACGCTCGGCTGGGAGGACGAAGCGATGAAAGCAGCACGGCAGGGAATCCAGGTGGCGGACGCACATCTGGAACTCAACCCAGATGATGCGCGCGCATGGCTTCTCAGCGGAGCAGCCTTGATGCGATTGGGCCAGCGTGAGCAAGCACTGGAAAGGGCACGGCGAGCGTTCGCGATTGATCCGGAAGATTCGAGCGTTTTGTACAATCTGGCGTGCGTCTACGCTCTGGCAGGTTCCAGCGAAGAGGCGTTGGATCACTTGGATAAAGCGATCCAAAACGGATTCGGACAGCGCGAATGGCTGGAGTACGATTCGGCCTTGGATTCCATTCGCGAGGAGCCGCGGTTCCAAGCCCTGCTGCGAAAATTTTAATCGATGGCGATGTGGATGCAGATTTACAAACTTGCGAGCTTGAAAAATTCACGACCTGCGAAAGTTGCGCCACATTGATTGGCCCGCGCAGAGTTGGGCCGCTAAAGTTGATTTAGCTGCGCGAGGATTTCTGGATCGCGCACGTCTGCCCATTCACCAGTTAGCTCGAGCGCTTGCACTTTACGGCCGGACTGCGCCAGATCGCGGATCGCATCGGTCAATTCATACTCGCCGCGCGGCGATGGCTGCAGCTTTGCGGTCCAATCAAAAATGCTGGGCCGGAATGCATAAACACCGGCGTTATACCATCTGCTCGTTGTCTCGCCCGGCGGCGATTTCTCGCGAATATCCGTCACTTCCATTCGCTCGTTAACAAAAACCGCGCCCCCTTTGCTCACATCTTCGTTTTGTTTCACGCTCACGATCGCTTCGATCTCATCCGCCAAATCGACAATCGATTTGTAGTTCTCGGGATCGACCAGGATGTCGCCGTAGCTCAATACAAACGGCGATTGGTCGACGAAGTCCCGTGCCAGATCAACCACGCGGCCGGTTCCATCCTGCACTACCTGGGTCGCGTATTTAATTTGCAAGCCAAAGCAGGTGCCATCGCTAAAATAACTTCGGACTGCGTCACCGTGATAGCCAACGACAATCAAAAAGTTTTTAATCCCCGCCGCCTGTAGTCCTTCAATAATATGCAGCAGAACCGGTTTCCCCCGCACCTTGATCATCGGTTTCGGCAGATCAGCTGTTAGTTCGCGCATCCGTGTGCCGCGACCAGCGGCGAGGAGGACTGCCCTGTCAATCTTGGCCATGAGGAAAATCGGTCAGTGCATCAACCAAAGAGGTAGCAGAATCGGTTTCAAATGACGAAGCTCAAATGACGAATGACGAAGGAAGCCCGAATGCTTAAATGAACGACTCAACAATCGGCGGTTATTCATCATTATTCCGGTTTCATCATTCCTTCGAGCTTTAACGCCAGTCCGGCTCGGACCATTCGGCATTCGTCATTGAAATTCACGTTGTGCTCGTCCAGCATCGCACGCGTGCTGAAGTTTCTCGGAAAATATCGCGAAGCCGGTCTCCTGCTTTTGCGGGCGAGTGTCGGTCTCATCTTCATTTTGATTTGCGCGCCCGTTCTTCTCTCCGGCGAACACCGCTGGTGGCAATTTGGCAGCGTCATGCGCGTCTTTAATTTTCATTCGCATCTTGATTGGTGGGGTTTTCTGGGAGCACTCGCTGGATGTGTTGGTGGAATTTTCATGATGCTCGGATTTGCCTTTCGCATCGGTATTCTCCTCGCATTTCTGGTTGCGCTGGTAAACGCCATTGCTGTTGCACACCACGAGCACGGCCTTTATTCGATAATTATTCCAATCGAAGCCGTCATCATTCTCATTTGTCTTTCCTTTATCGGCCCGGGGAAATATAGCGTGGATAAATCGTAGTGAATTAATCAAGGAGCGGCGCTCTCAAGTCCGGCGGAGCGATCTGGAGATCACCCTTCCTTCTTCTCTTTGATAATTAGCGCGGGTAAATCGGCCTGCTTAATCATTGCGCTCACTTTCGGCAACTCATCCTGCTTGATTGCGATCCATTTTTTCAACTGCTCGTCGAGCCGGCCGCTCAACGACGCAAACACATCCATTTGCGGTTTGGTCGGCTCGCGATCGCCGCCATCGACTGAACGGCTGAAAGAGTCGAAGGCTTCGTTAAGCATATTTGGAAACGCCAGATTGCCTTCCGAACCTTTCATGTTCACCTGAATCAACTGCTGCTCCACCTCCGACATTTTGCCTTCCATGCCGTCGGCCGCATCCAGCGCAGACTTCACTTTCGCATCGTCACCGAACTTTGCGTGCAGGGCTTTGATTTGCGATTTGATCTCTCGAATTTCGTTTACCGCCTGGTGTAACTCGGAAATGCGCTTGTTCACCTGGGTCGAAAGCTCAAATTGCTTCGCTAATTCGCCCTCGTGATCTTTCGTGCGCGGATCGATCACGAGATGTAGCATGGCCGTCTGCGTTTTCCCATTGGCCGTTAGTTTCACCTGGTAGTCACCCGGCAAGGCGAGAGGCCCGCGCGGGCCTGTGCTCGAGTAAAATGCGCCCGGAATCTGAATCGGTTCGTTGTAGCGCAGATCCCAGGCGAACCGGTTCATTCCTTCCTTCGCCGGGATCGTCTTGGGCGCTTCCACCCGGTCGGGCCATTCTGGCGGCTGCTCGTTTTCCTTTTTCTCCTTGCTTGAGAGATGGCGCAGGACTTTTCCCTGGGCGTCGAGAATATCGAGAGTTACTTCATCCTTTGGTGCACTCTTAAAATAGTAATCGATCATCGCGCCCGTGGGTGGGTTGTCACCGGCGGGCTGGCGTTTGTCGAATTCCTCCGGGTAATGCAATCGCACCGCCGTCTGCGGTTGGTAGAGCAGCGTGTCGGACGCCGTGCTCTGGGTGTTGAGCTGCCGCAATGGTGTCAGGTTATCCAGCACCCAAAAAGAGCGGCCATGCGTGGCCGCGACGAGATCGTCATCTTTGATTACCAGGTCATGAATGGGCGATTGCGGCAGGTTCAATTGCAATGGTTGCCAATGGGCGCCATCGTCTAACGAGAAGTAGACCCCAAGCTCGGTCCCGGCGTAGAGTAACCCTTTGCGTTTCGGATCCTCTCGCACGCTGCGGGCGTAAGCGCCCTCTGGGATTCCATTGGTGATTGCGCTCCAGCTCTTTCCCAGATCCGTCGTTTTGAAAATGTAAGGCTTGAAATCATCCAGCCGGTGACGATCAACTGCGACGTAAGCCGTGGCCGCGTCGTGCGGCGAAGGATCGATAATCGAGACGGTGCTCCACTCCGGCATTTTGGGGGTGACGTTTGCCCAGTTTTTTCCGTCATCGGTCGTGACATGGACTAGCCCGTCATCCGCCCCGGCCCAGAGCGTTCCCTGCTTTTTGGGCGATTCGGCCAGGGCAAAAATGGTGTCGTAATATTCCACGCTGGTGATGTCGTTGGTGAGCGGACCGCCACTTGGCTGCTGTTTCGATTTATCATTTTTCGTCAGATCATTGCTGATCTGCATCCAGGTCATGCCGTGATCGGTTGATTTGAAAACGCATTCCGCTGCGGTGTAGAGCACATCTGGATTGTGCGGCGAAAGAAAGAGGGGCGTGACCCATTGAAAACGATGTACTAAATCGGCTGCGCCGTGCCCAGAATGGTCCATCGGCCAAACGCTCAGGTCCTGGCTTTCTTCCTTATTCTTATCGTAGCGAACAATGTAGCCCTCGCTGTTGGAATAAATAATGTGCCAGTCGCGCGGATCGGGCACGACAAAGCCGCACTCGCCGCCACCGGCGACAAACCAGTTCTGCGCCGTGATGACACCCTCCTCGCTCCGGCTCGCGATCCCTACATTCGAGTTGTCCTGCTGCGCACCATAAATGTGATAGGGGTAAGCGTTGTCAGTTGCGACATGATAGAATTGCGCGGTCGGTTGATTATTCTGCGTCGTCCAGGTTTTTCCGCCATCCGTCGAGAGGCTGGCGCCGCCGTCGTTGGCGTTGCCGATCCGATTCGGATTTTCTGGATCAATCCAGAGCCCGTGATGATCGCCATGGCGCGCAGGCAGAAGATTGAAGGTTTTCGCGCCATCGACCGATTTGAACGCCCCGGTGTTCAGCACGTAAACCGTGTCCACCGTTTTTGGATCTGCGTAAATCTTGCTGAAATACCAGGCGCGCTGGCGAAAACGGCCATCGTCATTCACCTTCGTCCATTTTTCTCCGCCGTCGTCCGATCGAAAGATCCCGCCTTCTTTCGCTTCGATGATGGCGTAAACGCGATTTGAATCCGCCGCGGAAACGCTGATTCCAATTTTACCCAGAATTCCATCCGGCAGTCCATTTCCCGTTAGCTGTTTCCAAGTGAGGCCGTTATCTTCCGATTTGTAAAGACCGCTGCCGGGGCCGCCGCTGGAGAAAAACCACGGCTGCCTTCGCGCTTGCCAGAGCGAAGCGAAGACGACGTTGGGATTATGCGGATCGAACACGACATCGATTCCGCCCGTGTTCTCGTCCTTGGAAAGAACCTTCGTCCACGTTTTCCCGCCATCGCTGGTGCGAAAAATTCCGCGTTCGGCATTTGGGCCGAAGGCGTGACCAAGCGCGGCTACTAGCACGATGTCAGGATTATTTGGATGCACGATGAGCGCGCCGATCTGACGGGTGTCACGCAGTCCGATATTTTTCCAATTCTTTCCGGCATCGACCGATTTGTAAACCCCGGTGCCGTAAGTGGTGTTACCGCGAATGGCGGCTTCGCCGGTGCCCACGTAAATGGTGTTGTGGTCGGAGGGTGCCACCGCGATTGCGCCAATCGATGAAATATCCTGTTTATCAAAGAGCGGCGTCCAGTTCGCGCCGCCATCCACCGTTTTCCAAACCCCGCCCGCGACCGCGCCAAAGTACCAGGTGTTCGGTTCTCCCGGCACTCCTTCAATGGCCAGGGCGCGTCCACCGCGGAATGGTCCGACCTGTCGCCACTGCATTCCCGAGAAAAGCTTGGGATTGATTTGTGGGGCAGGAGTAGGCGACGGCGATGGCGCAGCGCCGACCGCGCCGGTTAATGCAACAAGAAAGGCGAAGAAAAAACGAAGACCACGCGAATTCATGGCGCGTAAGCTCCAGACTTACGCGCACCGTTCAACTACAAACGCGGCGAGAGAGCGCCGCGGCTACAATTTTTTGTATGTTGAGTTCCCGATGTTCGCTGCGAGAAAACTTCGAGCATTACGGTTGATTTGCCGTTCGGCAGGGGCAATAAACACATCGGAAGATCTTAACGCCAATCTGCCGTGCCTCCAAGGAAGGGGCGAGATGCCAAGAGATTCTTCGGATTCGTTCAGGATGACAAGTTAGTGGGGTGTAAGCGATGCGGCGCGCAGGTAGGCGACAATGGCGGCCTGCTCGCCGGCGGACAGATTGGCGCGGCCGGACATACGGCTAACGAGATGTGGCCATTGCTCGGGGTTGTATTTTGTGACCCGGGGCAAAGTATGGCATTCGAGGCAATGGGAGAGGAAAAGTCTGCGTCCATTTTGCAATTGCTCGGCCTCAACGTGATCGGGGCGCGCATTTGAAATCAAGGCGGGAGAGACTTCGGGTGGTGGAGCAAGATTAGCGCAGCTAACGATAAACAGGATGATAATAGCCAGTGTCACTCGGCGTACCCAATGAATACTATGCGCGAAAGTTGTAGCCGCGGTCGATGAGCGCGGACCGGGGTCGGCGATCCCGGCTACAGGTTTAGCAAACAGAAGCCGCGGCCGGCGACCGCGGCTACAGGTATCGGCGCTCACAAGCTGACTCCGAAGATCAACCGCACTTGATAATCAGCTTCGCCTTCGGTGCGGGTGGTTTGGGCGACGGCAGTAACGGTGGCGAACCAGCCATTGCCGCGATAGGAAACATTCGGGCCAAGGAAAAAATTGTTTTCTGCCTCTGAGCTGTGCCACTGCGGCAAAATAATTTCGTGCAGCATTTCCGCTCCGACGGATATTCTGGGGCTGACCTCATAGCTTGCGCCGACGGCTTGTTGGATCTCACCGTTGTGTTGGCGCAGACCTTGATCCTCCCATTCCGCTTCCAAAGTCAGGTTGTAAGCGAAAATGAGCGGGCCGAAGTTCTTTTGCGCGATTAGTTTTGTTTCCGATTCAAGCAAACGTCGACCACCGCTGATTTCCTGGTAAAGAGAAATGCCGATCGGTTCGGCAACAGGATTGGTCAAATTGTAGATTAGCTCGAGTGAGGAAGTGGCGTAGTGCGGGCCACGATCAGTGCCACGCTGCGTGTAATTCCAGTTCGCAAAATAGATGCTGGCTTGGAAATGCCCGGTAACCCCGATCTCGATTTCATTACGAAAATTTGCGTCGGTAAATCCGTCGCTAAATCGCGTAGTCGCGTCGTCTTCAATTTCGAATGAACCGGGCGGCGAGGTAGGCGCTTCGTAAAGAAAGGTGAAGTGGCGCGCGCCGGCGAAAGCGGAGATCTGGCAGAAAACTACTGCCGCAGTAATAATAAGAACAAGGTTGAAGACAGCCGGCTGACAGCCCGCTGGGCGCACAGCCGTGGACGGCCGTGTTCCGTTCCTCTGCAACGCCATCTCGCTTGGAGAATCGCCCGGCTACCGGACGGCCGGAACCGGTCTTACCATTGGCGCACCGATGCTGACGCGTTTCGCTTCCTCAACAGAATCGGTGCCGCCGAGTGGGACGGCGCCGAAACGTTTCGCAGCATAATAGGAACCGATGACGATAAGGGCGGCGAGA
>Ga0209808_1001527_pt1 | contig 11943 bp, 13 predicted proteins | sample GraSoiAngelo_157_FD_186171 | JGI IMG/M metagenome (GOLD analysis project Ga0209808, IMG submission 186171) | Grasslands soil microbial communities from the Angelo Coastal Reserve, California, USA - 14_1009_16_20cm (SPAdes) (version 2) | ecosystem: Environmental > Terrestrial > Soil > Grasslands ...
GAGGAGGCGCTGCGCTGCGCCGATTACGTGAGCATTCACGTGCCGCTCTTGCGCGAAGGCGAGACCGACAAGCCGACGTATCATTTGATCAATGAGAAGACGCTCAAACTGATGAAGCCGACGGCATATCTGGTGAATAGCTCACGCGGCCCGGTCGTGGACGAGAAGGCGTTGGCCAAAGCGTTGAAAGAGAAAGTCATCGCTGGCGCGGCGCTGGACGTGTTTGAAAAAGAACCGCTGCCGCCGGATTCGCCGCTGCTTGATCCCGAAATCACTGATCGCTGCCGCGTTTTTCATCACTTCGCCAGTGGCGCGCAGATCACGCGACTCGATGTCGATCCGGACAAAGGCATGGCCGGGCGCACGGTGCAGGGATTGATCGACGTGTTGGAAGGGAACTACGGCGGTGATCCGGCGAGGATGCCCTATGTAGTGAACAGGGAAGCGTTCACCTAACTCGGGCTGACCGCGAGGTCGTTAATGAACGTTTGCTCCTTGAGGGCGCGGTGGACCGCCGCGACGGACTCATCAGATTCGGTGTGCGCATAGCTGTCCAAGAGCTGCGCGAGGCGGGCCTCATAAAAATCGCACATCGGACTTTCTCCATTGGGCTCAACCCACTCCGGGTGTTGGGCGCGAAGGTCGTTGTGGATCTGACGTTGGAGCGCGGCGACAGTATCGATCAGGCAAGACCTGCCAGGTGGATTGGCCGGAGTAGCAGTGCCGCCGAACACATCCGGTTGGACAAAAAGCCGGATGCCCGCGTTCAAACTATTTTTAGAACCAGCTGTGGGGGTGATCTCGCCGAATCCGAGCAATCTTCTCTCCTTGACAGCTTAGGAGAGACTGTGCTAGTCTCCTAATCTTCTTAGGAGGATACATGGATTACGAAGCCGAACTTCTTCCCGGCACCCTCGATCTTCTCATTCTCAAAGCAGTTTCCCTCGGTCCGCTTCATGGCTACGGAGTTCTTCTGCGGATCGGCCAAATCTCCGGGCGCGCGCTGCTCATCCAGCAGGGAGCCCTTTATCCGGCGTTGTTCCGTTTGGTGCGACAAGGACTTTTGAAAACGAGCTGGGATAAATCGGAGAACAATCGGCGCGCGAAGTTTTACGAACTCACGTCGAAGGGGCGCAAGCGTCTCCGCGAGGAAACCGATGGATGGAACCGCCTGGTCGCGGCCATTGCCTCCGCCCTCGCCGCGCAACCGCAGGAAATATGAGTCCGAGCCGGACTGGCATTTGCGACCAGGGAACTGACAAATGATTCTCGCGTATTTTAGATCCTTGGCGGCGAGATTTTTTCATCGTTCTCAAACCGAGAACGATTTGGAAGAAGAGTTGCGCTCACACATCCAGCTCCGCGCTGACGAGCTTGAACGTCTCGGATTAGGTCGCGCCGAAGCAGAACGCCGGGCGCGGATTGAGTTTGGATCGCAGGAAAAATTCAGGGAAGAATGTCGCGAGGCAATCGCCGGCAATTTTCTGGACATCCTGATTCAGGATGTGCGGTTCAGTTTGCGAATGTTGCGGAAGTCTCCCGGATTTGCCGCAATAGTTGTGCTTACGATCGCCCTCGGCATCGGGGCGACCACGGCGATCTTCAGCGTCGTCGACGCTACATTATTAAAGCCCCTGCCGTACTCGCATCCCGAGGAGTTAATTTCTATTGAATCCGATCTACCGGGAATCAACGCGCACGACGTAGGAATGTCCCAACCGGAATGGCAGGACCTTCAGCAGTCGGGAATTTTCGAATACGTATCCCCGACATGGTTCGATGAAAACAATCTGACCGGCTCGTCGCAACCCGCGCGGGTCCGTTTGTTGATTGTCGCACCCGATTACTTTGCGTTGTTGCGAGCGCAACCTCAGCTGGGCCGCGCATTCGACCCGCAATACAACTCGCCGGGATTTATACCGGAGATCTTGATCAGTGATGCACTGTGGAAGCGCAACTTTGGCGGCGATCCGAACATCTTGGAGAAAAGTGTGCGAATGGACACCGATCTTTACCGGATCGTTGGTGTCATGCCGCCCGGTTTCGATTCGCCCGGCCGGACCGCTGAAGAACGGAAGATTGAGATTTGGGCGGCGACTAGTTTTTACGGTCCGCCTCTCCCTGATCAACCGGCGCGTAATCGTCGAAATCTTCCTACCGCAATCGCGCGATTGAAACCTGGATTGACGATCGCGGCAGCGCAAAGTCGGGTTGATGCGCTCGTCGCGTCGCTGCAAAAACAGTTCCCGAGCGATTATCCAAACGGATGGAGAGTGCGACTGCGCCCGCTGAAGGACATCGTGGTCGGAGATGTCCGTCAGCCGTTGCTTCTTTTACTCGGCGCGGTCGGGCTCGTCTTGCTCATCGGATGCGTAAACGTCGCCAATCTGTTGCTCGCTCGCGCCAGCGCGAGAGCGCACGAAATGGCAATTCGCCGCGCGCTAGGCGCCGGCCGAGCCAGGCTGATCCGACAGTTGCTCACAGAAAGCTTGATACTCTCGCTGGTCGGCGGAACCGCCGGAGTGGCAATCGTCTTCGCTGCCAGAGAACCGCTCTTGCGACTGATACCCGAGACTTTGCCACGACTAAACAACACATCGATCAGCTGGAGCGTATTAATCTTCGCTGTAATCGTGTCGATCTTATCCGGCGTGATCTTCGGGCTGGCGCCTGCGTTGCAAGCGGGCCGATTGAATTTAAATCATGCGCTTAACCAGGACGGACGCGGGTCGACCGGTTCGGGCGAGCGAGCCCGGACGCGTCGGCTGCTCGTTATCGCTGAGTTCGCGCTGTCGTTCGTGTTAATGATTGCGGCTGGACTTCTCCTGCACAGTTTTTGGGATCTACTCAACGCGCGGTTGGGTTTCACTCCTCAAAGCGTGATGAGTGTCCGAACGAGACTTCCATATCCGAATGACGCCAGCGTAGACAAATATGCAACGGCGGCCCAAGAAGCGCCTTTCATCTGCGAGCTGCTGCGCCGGTGCAAATCGCTTCCCGGAGTCGAAGAAGCAGCCGTCGGCGATCCGGCCGCGATTCCGTTGGACCAAAGTCAACGGGATCTGAACACACTCGAGGGCAAATTATTCGTAACCTTTGAGGGACAGAGCGCAAAACCAGACGCGGCAACATTGATTGAACGATCCCGCGTTACCCCGGAATATTTTCAGCTGGTTGGAATTCCGCTGCTGCGCGGCCGGCTGTTCAACGAATTCGACACCGACACTACGCCGCAGGTGGCGGTCGTGAATGAAGCATTTGCCCGCAACTACTGGCCTGATGGCGACGCGATTGGTAAACGGTTCAAGTCGATAAAGCCTGATTCGCCGTGGATCACAATCGTGGGCGTGATCGCGAATGCGAGAACACAATCGCTCGCCCAAATGGACGTGCCCCAGCTTTATCTGAACGTTTATCAAAACCCGGCGAAACATTTGGCGATCTTCATGCGCGGCCGTGTCGATACCGCGGCCATTCCGGACCAGGTGCGTGCGCAAGTGCAGGCTGTGGATCAAACACTTCCCGTTTTCGGTGCACAAACGCTCACCCAAACCCTGTCGGATTCTCTGGCCCAACGGCGATTTTCAATGGAAATGATCACGGCGTTTGCTGCGACGGCGTTGCTGCTCGCGGCCATTGGAATTTACGGAGTGATCTCCTTCATGGTGGCTGAGCGCATACAGGAGATCGGGATCCGACTCGCGCTCGGCGCGCAACGGCAGAACATTTTGGGGATGGTGCTTGGGCAAGGACTTCGTCTTGCGCTCTCCGGCGCGGCCGTCGGACTACTCGGCGCGGTAATCGTTGCACGGTTGATGTTGAGCTTACTCTATGGTGTGAATCCGACCGATCCGCTGACGTTTGCCGGCGTGGCGTTACTTTTTATCACCGTGGCTTTACTTGCCTGTTACGTTCCCGCGCGCCGCGCCATACGCGTCGATCCGATGGTGGCGCTCCGATATGAATAGTTCTTCGCGCAGCCACGTCGTGCTGAAGCCGATCGTAAACAGGCAGATTTTGCTGTTCGTGCTGCTTGCATGCTCGTTCGGAACGGCACTTGCGCACATGGGAATCGACCCGAGCGAGTTCCAGGCGCGGCGGCAGTCAGTCATGAACGCGGCGTCGGACGGAATCGTTCTCCTGCATTCCTTTTCAGGTCCGAAGAGTTGGAGTGAATCCGGTTTCCGCCAGGATTCCAACTTCTACTATTTGACCGGCCTCGAAAATCTGCACGACGCGATTCTCGCGGTGGATGGAACAACGAAAGAGACGTGGCTCGATTCGTAATGAAGAACGGCGAAGTAATCAAGAACAAGGACGGCGTACGCTAAATATGAAACGAAATGCTTTTCTTGCGATCGCAATTGGCGGTTTGAGCGCAGGCCTGATCGATCTCGCGCAGGCTTTGGTTTTATTTGGAACAAGAGTCCCTTTAGGCATCGCCGCAGGGTTAATCGGCCGCCCAGCGGCTCATGCAGGCGGTGTTGCCGTTTATGCGCTCGGTATTTTCCTGCATTTTTTTATCGCGATGTCAGCGGCAACTGTTTACTACGTGGCGAGCCGCTGGCTGGCTTTTTTGAAAGAGCATTGGTTGATCTGTGGCTTGTTCTACGGCGCCGCAATCGATCAAGTAATGACGCTAATCGTTTTGCCGCTCTCGGCTCTGCAGGCGCGTGGTCCTTACAAACTTCACGACCTGCTTCTCGGCATCGGTGTACACATGATTACCGTCGGGCTCCCGATTTCCTTCAGCGTGTGGCGGTTCGGGAAGCAGTCAGCGGTCTCGATCAATTCATCACGCGTATCTCGTTAGGCAAACATCATTTCGCGCACCGCTTTCAAACAAAGCCACGAATCACTCAAATGAAACAAATAGCAATCTTCCTTTTGTCAGCAGGCCTCATCTTTGCTGTGACCGGATTCGGACAGGACACAAAAAGCGCCGCGGACGCGAGCCCCACTGCTGGAGACGCAGTCTATGCACGTCCCGGACAGTTAGTTTCGGCGGAGGATGGCACTCGATTGAATCTCTACTGCATGGGGAGCGGCTCGCCCACCGTCGTCTTCGATTCCGGATGGGAAGACTGGGCGCCAGCGTGGTCGAAGGTGCAGCCAGAGGTCGCCAAATTCACGCGCGCCTGCAGCTATGACCGGGCCGGCGTGGGATTCAGTGATGCCGGCCCGATGCCGCGCACCAGCGTGCGCATCGCCGAGGAACTGCACAGTGCGCTGCACAACGCCGGCATCCCCGGGCCCTACATTCTGGTGGGAAGCGCCTTCGGCGGCGACAACGTACGCACGTTTGCGGACTTGTACATGGGCGAAGTTGCGGGACTGGTAATGGTTGACGCCGATCCCGACGATCTCGAACCGAAGGAGATGCAGGAAGAGACACATCGAGGACATGCGGGGATCATTTCTCAGTTGCGCGATTGTCGTAACGCAATTGCCGACCACAAGCCGTTGCCGGCGCTACCGTCACGTCCTGGCCAGCCGCAACGGACCTGTGCTCAGCAGTTTTTTCGGGGTCTGCCGGAGACAGCGTGGTCTCCAGAATTAAACGCCAAGCTGCTGGAGATCGCGCAAACCAAGGTTGCCATGTATGACGCGTTTCTTTCGGAAATGGAAGAGACACCGTCGGACGAAGCCTATCTGCAACAACACCGCCGGTCATTCGGCTCCCGGCCCATCCGCGTGCTCACTTCCGGAAACCACGGTGTCGGCCACTTGGAGCGAAAGCCTCCGGACACGCCGGAGCACCTCAAATATGAGCAGGAGACCACGCTGGCCCAGGCGCGATGGCTCGGTCTGTCTTCGAACGCTAAACAGATCTTCGCCCGCAATAGCTCGGAATATATCCAGTTCGATGAGCCGCAGACCGTGATCAACGCCATCCGCGAGGTTTACGACCAAAGTAAGAAATCACTGTCACAGAAATAAGCGGCATTAAAGTTCAATTGAATTGAGAGGAGTCACTTGAATGAAACAGATCCCTGGAAAGATTATGGCTATAGTTGGTTCACTAGCCGCCAGTGCTGCAATTGCAGCATTCGCCTACCAAAATAATTCGGCCGAGCAAACGCGGATCGGAATCGAGCAGCTACATCAGTTGGATGTCGAAGCAACTTTGTCTGATAAAGCTGATGAGTTAGCCAAGTTGTGGGACAGCGAAGCGGTTCGCATTGAACCCGGCCGGGCCGCGGAAGTCGGCAAACCAGAGATTTACGCGAACGATAAGCGGTGGGAATCCAAAGCGGATAGACCAAAGACGCTTTGCTACAAATCAGAAATAAAAGACGTCCAGATTGTCGGTGATTGGGCATTCGAATGGGGCTATTTCTCCTACAAGGATTCGTCCAATCCAAAGCCGATGCGAGGAAAGGTGTTGAGAGTTATGAAGCGACAGACAGACGGCTCTTGGAAGTTCGCTCGCGTGATTGGCTTTAATGAGGACAAGCAAGCGGCTGCTCCAATGTCTCAACCATGCGAGTGACAGAAACGACTCAATAAGGAGAATCATTTGCAATGAAACAAATGCAGATCTCACTTTTTTTGGCGGCACTCATCTTTGCTGTTATCGCGTTTGGAAAGGACAGAACTAGCAGCGGCCGCGCAGTAGATCTCAAGTCGTACGACGGCACAGTTTTGAAAGGCACCTATTTTCCTGCAGCGAAACCCGGTCCTGCTGTTTTGTTGTATCATCAGAGCAACCGGACGCGTAAGGAGTGGGATATGGTCGCCCGCCAGCTCGCGGCGGCGGGAATCAACACGTTGACCGTGGATGTTCGCGGGCATGGCGAAAGCGGTGGGCAAGAAGGCCGCGGCGAGGCAAGAAAGAAGCAATGGCCTCTCGACCTTGACGCGGCGTTTCAATACTTGATCTCTCAGCCGGGAGTAAAGCGCGATGTAATAGGCATCGGAGGCGCAGGCGTAATCGGCGTTGAAAATTCCGTCGAAACGGCACGCCGCCATTCCGCCGAGGTGAAGTCGCTGGTCTTGCTTTCCGGCGAGACCCTTCGCGAAGGTCTCGACTTCCTGCGGCAGGCGTCGCAACTGCCAGAGCTGTTCGTCGTGGCCGACGACGACGAATATCCTCCCATCGTGGAAGGGATGGAATTGCTCTACATCACTGCCTCAAGCCCAAGCAGGAAATTCGTGCACTACTCCGCGTCGCACGAAGCGCCCTGGCTTTGGTATGAACCCTTCGATATCGGCAAAGTTCCCGCCAACGGCGGTCACGGGACCGACTTGTTCAAACCTCATCCGGAACTTCCCGGCATCATCGTGGACTGGTTTGTGACCACGCTGACCAAAACGCCGGGACACGCGCCGGCCGATACCGTAGCATCCGCGGCGATCCTCAATCAAATCGAGATGCCCGGCGGCGTCGCCCAAGTCACGCAGCAACTGATGGAAGCCCGCCGAAAAGGTCCCCAGGTGCAGTTGTTCCCGGAAATTACGGTCGACATCCTAGCCTCGGGCCATTTGCGCGAAGGCGATGCGAAGACGGCGATCGAGATCTTCAAGCTCAACCTGCTGGCTTATCCCGATTCTGCCGACGCACATTACAATCTTGCAGATGCTTATTTGGCCGATGGACAAAAAGAGCTTGCCCGGCAATATGCCGAGAAGGCATTGGCGCTTCTGGATTCTCATGCAGCACCACTGTCATCCTGGTCCGATACCGAGCAGCGGCGTGGTGAGATTCGTCGCAGTGCCGAGCGGACACTCCAGAAGCTGGATGAGAAGCCGCGTTAAGATTTTTGGGTCCCTTCCGCAAACGGAGTGATGCCGAACCAGGGTTATATGGAATTTTTCCGCCGAATACTATGTTAGATGAACGAAATCGCTGTCTCGCTTCCGACTAACACAATCAGAGTCGAGATATTATGGTAAACAGAGAGGGATTGACGCTGCGGCAAGCGGCATTGCTAGCTGGCTTCGGCTATTTGCTCACCACGCCAGTTTTCTTCATCGAGTTTTTCATTTATCCGCAGTTGGTTATTCGAGGCCACATCGAACAAACCGTGGCAAATATCGGGTCGCATCACGGCCTCTTCCTTGCAGCAATTTTCGGTTATCTGATCAACTTCATCGGGGATATCATAGCTGCCGTGGGCCTGTTTATCCTGCTTGCGCCAGTAAACCGTGCCGTCTCATTGCTCGCCGCGTGGTTTAGATTGGTCTACACGACGGTCGCTCTGGTCGGCCTGTTCAATCTGGTGACTGCGTATCGCATGATAATTACGCCAGACTACGTGAACGCCTTTGGTTCCGCGGCGTTCCACGCACAGATTGACCTCCTGCTGCATTCGTTTCGTTATGTCTGGACAATGGGTCTGGTGATTTTTGCCCTCCATCTCTTTCTCATTGCCGTGCTGGTTTATCGCTCCGGTTACGTACCGAAAATTCTCGGCCTTATCATAGCCGTGGACGCACTTTGCTTGATGGCTATCGAGCTGCGGCCTTACTTTTGGCCGACTGCCAATATTGGTTGGATCTTTATTGGGACTTTCGGCGAACTTGTTTTCATGCTCTGGCTGTTGTTTATGGGCTGGAGAATCCGTGATCCAGAAGCACCTGCTGGATGAAGGCAGCGCAAGGGCGAACCGCGGCAAAAACGCGGGTGTAACGGTTCAGGAACAAGGCAAAATGGCTCGCACAACTGTCGCACGGCTAGGCGGCTTTACGTTTCTCTTCTACATTTCGGCCAGCATCGTTGGCACAAATCTCTTCGCCCGAATAACGAAGGGTGACGGAATTGCCGCAAAGTTGGCAAACATTGCGGCACACCGTCCGCAGATGGGCCTATGCTTTATACTTACACTGCTCACTATCTTCGCGGCACTGATCCTGGCGGTTGCGCTATACGCGCTTACGCGGGATGAAGATGCTGGCCTTGCACTGCTCGCGCTGACGTGTCGTGTTGTTGAGGGGATGCTCAACGCCGTCCCGGCTACCGCGATGCTCGCACTGCTGTCGGTCGCACCGCAGGCTTCCACCGCAACTGGTTCGGAGGCGGCAGCCTCAAACGCACTCGGTAGCTCTTTGTTAAGACTCCAAGGCTGGAGCGTGATTGTTAGCGCGCCGGTGTTCGGCGTAGGCAGCGCACTCTATTATTATGTCTTGGCGCGAGCCCGCAGTGTTCCGGGGCTGCTTGCATACTTCGGCGTGCTTTCCTCAGTGCTCTTAGTCATAGCGATCCCGCTGGAACCACTCCAGATTGTAAGGGCACGATGGCCTTCTATATATGGCTGCCTTCGCTTATCTTCGAATTGATGTTTGCCCCGTGGCTCATTGTGAAGGGAGTCGCCGCACCTAACGAGTCCCGTGACGAACATGAAGAAATCTAGCCAATCGATGAGGTTCTTAATCAAGGAAAAAGTGCGTAGCTCCGCTTGACCCGCAGCGGCTGAGATTTTTCCGACTGGGGTTGAAGTTGTCGCGTCTCGTGGAGTAGTTAGGCCTTTAGGTCGAGCGATTAGTTAAACGAGCAACGGCTTCTATTCTGATGCGTGTCTTCAGGCAGGTTCTTGGGACTATTGAAGCGTCCATGATCATGATGGGAAGAGGCGCTTTTGTTCCCGCATCGCTCCATTCACGCCAAACGAGCTTCCTTCTTCGGAGCTAATCGATTGGTCGGGAGTCACTGCGGATAAGCCTTACTCGAAGCCGATATTTGCTCCCTTTAGTCAATTAGCTCGGATTGTTTTCGGCGTCACTTCTACACCAGGAGTCACTTCTATTCGGGCAAATCGAACTGGATCAAATGGTTTTTGTCGCAGCCACATCATCCACATTGTTTCCAAAATTTTGCGCTGCGTGTTGAGCCGGGCGTGGCGCACGCTCCCGGTCCGCTGCCGGCTCTGTTGGTAAAAGCTCTTGATGGCGTTGGGGCCAGTAGTCGATTTGCAAGCCGTTCGCCAGGCATGATAGGAGAGGTTTTTTAGTTCCCGATTTCCCCGTCGATCCAGTCGCTGGTAACCTAACGGCTTACCATCGCTGGTGCGATCGGTGATCCCGAGCTGGCTGTATTTCCAGAGTTGGTGTTTGGTGCTGAAGCGTCCCGGCTCTTCAATGATCGCGCTAAAGACGTGGGCGGCGATCGGGCCAACTCCGGGAACGCGCTCAAACTCGCGGACTTCCCAAAACTCTCCACCCACCCGCTCCACTTCTTTGAGCGTGTCCTTCCATTGCAGCAGCGCATGATCAAACTGGCCGTAGAGCCGCCGCATCATTCGTCGCTCTTCTTCGGCCGGCAATTGCTCCAGGTATTCTTGGCGGTGTTTGACCGAGAAAACTTTGATTCCATGCAGGCGCAAAACACCCCAGCCACGATACCTCGCCTTGATCAGCGCTTTGAGTTCACGCTGGGCATCGCGCCAGTTCAAGAGCTCATAAACCAGCGCCCGGTAAATCTCCCGGGTGCGATCTTGTCCCATCCACACTTCTTTGAGCTTGCCCAAGCGCAGAAGCAAACACATCCCTTCCACATCCGCTTCATCACTCTTGGTCGGGTTGGAATGGATCAGCCGATTGTGGCGCGGCTCGCAGATGATCAAGCGCTCCACCAATGGTCGCGCAATCGCGCTAGCCCAGCGGGTGAACGCGCCCGCTTCCATCGTCAGATAGATCGGCCGCTTCTTTTGTCGCAATGCTTCGATGTATTGGCGAAGCAAAAGCGCACTGGTGGGAAAGCGTTCCTTCGGCTGGCTATTACCGTCATAATCCATACTGCCCAGCACGCTGTAGCGACTGTGCAGATCCAACGCCGCGTAAAGTGGAGTCTTCATCGATTTGATCTTCTACAGCTCGCTCTGCTAAGCTTCGCTGTCCCAATCAACCCCCAATTAATGACGACTCAGCCAACCGCTGGCCGTTCCGATGTCTAGTTTTCAGATGACTTCAATATCAAACTCCGCAGCAAAAGCTCGCTGCCGCCAGCGGTGGCTGAGCTTTTTCTCGTTAGACCTTTGTGACGACGACGCAAGTGTTCAGAGCGTTAGTTCTTCTCCGTTTTCTCATACCATTTCTCTCGGCTGCCATCGCTGCCATCCAATTTCACGCGTCGCGGTTCTCACCGCATGAGGCTCACCCCAAGTATGTGCTGGCGGTTGCATCTGCTCTAGCCATCGGAAATATCGTGATCACGGTGGGCCTCTGGTGCTTTCAACGTTGGGCCCGAGTAGCGCTAGTCGTGTGGTTGGTCATCGATATTACTTTTGCTTTGTCCTTTATGCCTTTCCATTTTTTCACGCCGATCTCGTGGCTGGAGGCATACATTGTGGACATGCTCGCCGGAGCAGTCATCGCAATGATGTTCTTACCCCCGGTATCAGCTATGTTTGCGAAACGAAAGGTCTAACCAAACGCTGCAGCCGACGTCTAGCCGGCTTATTTCCTTCCTTTTTCATGACTAAAATACTCCCAGAGCTTGCCAACCGCGCTCTCGCTAGGCGCGGCTGAGCTTGAGCTCGTTAGATGCAACGGAACCACGCCGCAGTTGTTCTCGCTGCCGGTATCGCTGCCTTCGCTCCTTTAGGTCTCTTCGTGCTCGCCTTTGTTCTGATGCAATTCATGTCACCTGGGCCATTCGGCGCGTTCGCTCGTTGGAGCCTGATCGCAATGTGGATTATCGTTTTCGCCTACATCGTCTACGCCCTGTTCAGTTCTGCCGTGCCTGGGCTACAGAAGATTTTTTGGGCTTTTGTCTTGCTGGTCGGAAACATTCTTGTTTTGCCATTATTCTGGTTTTTCTATGTGTGGCGCAAAGCACACCCTTTATCGTCGCGCGGCATCTAACCAGACGCTGCAGCCGACGTCTAGCCGGCTTGTTTTCCTCCTTTTTTCATGATTAAAATAGTTCCAGAGATTGCCGGTCGCGCTCTCGCTAGCCGCGGCTGAGCTTTGTCTCGTTAGGCCGCACATCGGACGAGGCCCTTG
>Ga0209808_1001529_pt1 | contig 11943 bp, 11 predicted proteins | sample GraSoiAngelo_157_FD_186171 | JGI IMG/M metagenome (GOLD analysis project Ga0209808, IMG submission 186171) | Grasslands soil microbial communities from the Angelo Coastal Reserve, California, USA - 14_1009_16_20cm (SPAdes) (version 2) | ecosystem: Environmental > Terrestrial > Soil > Grasslands ...
ATACCCGCGACATCGAACGGCTGCTCGGCTACAAGGGCAGCGACGAGGTGATCCATCGCGACGACCTCGTCGTGGTAGCGCCGCCGGAGACCGTCGGCTAGACTCGCCGCCGATGGAGGCGCCGCTCGCATCGCGCGATGCCGGCGCGCGGGTCGAGGTGCTGACCGCCGCGGCGCGCGCCGCGGCACGCACGCTCGCCGGAGCGCCGGCGAGTGCGAAGGACGCGGCGCTCCGCGAGGCGGCGACGCGGATCCGGGCCGCCGAGCGGGCGCTCCTCGACGCCAATCGCGGCGATGCCGAGCGGGCGAAGACGGCCGGCGAGAGCGCCGCGTTCGTCGACCGCCTCACGCTCACGCCCGCGCGGATCGAGGCGATGGCGCGCAGCCTCGAGGATATCGCGGCGCTGCCTGATCCGGTCGGCGAGACGATCGCCGCGTGGCGACGGCCGAACGGACTCGAGATCGCGCAGGTGCGCGTCCCGATCGGCGTCGTGCTGACCATCTACGAGTCGCGGCCGAACGTGACGGCGGACTCGGCGGGCCTCTGTCTGAAGACCGCCAATGCGGTGCTGCTGAAGGGTGGCTCCGAGGCGCAGGCGACGAACGCGGCGATCGCCGACGCCCTGCGCGCCGCCGTGCAAGCGGCGGGGCTGCCGGCCGCCGCCGTGCAGCTCGTCGACGGCGGCCGCGAGGTGGTCCGCGGATTGCTCACCCGCGACGATCGGATCGACGTCGTAATCGCCCGCGGCGGGGAGCAGCTGAAGCGTACCGTCCTCGAGGAGAGCCGCATCCCGGTGGTCAAGCACTTCGAGGGCATCTGTCACCTCTATGTCGACGCCGCGGCCGACCTCGCCATGGCCGAGCGCATCTGTCTCAACGCGAAGGTGCAGCGGCCGAGCGTCTGCAACGCAATCGAGAACCTGCTCGTGCACGAACAGGTCGCGGCGCGCTTCCTGCCCGGCATGGTGGCGGCGCTTCGCCGCCACGGCTGCGAGGTGCGCGGGGACGCGGCGACGCGCGCGCTCGTGCCCGACGTCGTGCCCGCCACCGACGCCGACTGGGACACCGAGTACCTGGACCTCGTCCTGAGCGTCGCCGTGGTGCCCTCGCTCGACGCCGCCCTCGCCTTCATCGCGCGCCACTCGACGGGCCTCGCCGAGGCGATCGTCACCGAGGACTACCGCGCCGCGCGCCGCTTCCTCGCCGAGGTGGACGCGGCGGCGGTGTTCGTGAACGCCTCCACCCGCTTCACCGACGGCTACGAGTTCGGCTTCGGCGCCGAGGTCGGGATCAGCACGAACCGCCTGCACGCGCGCGGGCCGATGGGGCTGCGCGAGCTCACCACCTACAAGTACCAGGTGCAGGGGAGCGGTCAGATCCGCGCGTGAGCGGCATCGGCATCTTCGGCGGGACGTTCGACCCGATCCATCTGGGGCACCTGCGCGCCGCGGAGGAGGTGCGCGAAGCGGAGGAGGTGGACGAGATGTGGCTCGTGCCCGCGGCGCTCCCGCCCCACAAGGAGGGCGAGCGGCTGGCCGGGGTGGCCGATCGGCTGCGCATGGTCGAGCTCGCGGTCGCCGGCGTGCCCGGCTTCCGCGTCTCGCGCCTCGAGCTCGAGCGGCCCGGCGCGTCCTACTCGGTCGACACGCTGCGCACGGTGCGGGCCCAGGTGGGCGCGGCGACGCGGCTCGTCTTCGTGCTCGGCCGCGATGCATTTCGCGACTTCCACCTCTGGAAGGAGCACGCGGCGATCTTCGCGCTCGCCGACGTCGTCGTCGTGACGCGCCCGCCCGCCCCGGCCCGCCTCGGCGCGGATGAAATTCCCCTTGCGGCTCGGGAGGCCTTCTGGTACGACTCGGGCAGTGGGGTATTCCACCACCAGTCGGGGCACGTGCTGAAGCTCCAGCACATCACGGCCCTCGACATCTCGGCGGCCAGGGTCCGCGCCTCCGTCGCCGCCGGCCGCTCGATCCGCTTCCTGGTGCCGCCGCCGATCGAAGCGTACATCGCCGAGCACCAGCTCTACCGCGAGGAGGACGCCCGGCGTTGACTCGTCTCGCCGGCTGGGAGCGGGCGCTCGAGTGCACCCGCGCCGCCCTCGACCACAAGGCCTACGACCTGGTGGTGCTGGAGACGGGCCGGCTCACTTCGATCGCCGACTACTTCGTCATCTGCAGCGGCCGCTCCGACACGCAGGTGCAGGCGATCGCGCAGGCCGTCGAGGAGCACCTGAGGACGCTCGGCGAGCGGCCGCTCTCGACCGAGGGACTGCCGCACGCGCAGTGGGCGCTGCTGGACTACGGCGACGTCGTGGTCCACGTCTTCTACGTACCGGTGCGGGAGTTCTACGACCTCGAGCGCCTGTGGATCCGCGCGCCGCGCGTCGAGCTGCCCGAGCCCTTCCAGAGCCAGGCGCGCAGCCAGAAGACCGGCACCGAAAGCCGCTGACGGCGCGCCGCTCATGACGCGCTGGCTCTGGCTGCTGGTCGGCGCGCTGGTCGTCCTCGGCGCCGCCTACTTCGCGTTCCTGAATCCCGACGGGGTCGAGCTCCATCTCACCCCCGGGCGCACCACGAGCCTGCCGCTCGCGGCGGCGCTCCTCGGCGCCTTCGCGGCCGGCGGCGTGCTCGTCGGCTCGTTTGCCGGCGTGCGCGCCGGCGCGCGCGGCTGGCGGCGCTGGCGCACGGCACGCCGGGCGCGGCGCGAGGGGCGGCGCGCGGCGGCGATGGCGCGCGCGCAGCACCTGGTGTGGGCGGGCGATTACGGGAAGGCGCGCCGCGAGCTCCTGCGCGTCGAGCACGGCGCCGTGCCGAGCGACGCGACCCGGCTGGCGCTTCTCGCCGAGGCGCATTTGAACGACGACGATCCCGCCGGGGCACGAAGGATCCTGGAAGACGGGCTCCACCAGACCGGGCCCGAGCCGCGGCTCCTCGTGCTCCTCGCCGAGGCGGCGGAGCGCACGGGCGACCTGAGCGCCGCCACCGACGCGCTCGCGCGCGCGCGGGCGGCGCACCCCGCCGCCGGCCGCTGGTCCGAGGCGCTCGCCGTGCAGGGCGAGATCCTGCTCCGCGTCCACGACCCGACGACGCTCGCGCGCGAGGAGCGGGTCCTGCGGGGCCTCCGCTATCAGGCGGCGCTGGCCGAGGGCGAACCGCGGCGGGCGGCGCGCCTCTGCCTCGCGATCGCACGCGAGGACCCGGACTTCGTGCCCGCGTGGGTGAGTGCGGGCGAGCTCTTCGAGCGTGCCGGCCGCCGCTTCACGGCGCGGCGGGTGTGGGAGCGCGGCGCGCGCCGGCGGCCGGCGGTCGTCCTCCTCGAGCGTCTCGAGCGCCTGAATGCCAGCGAGGGCAATCCCGAGCGCACCACCCGGCTCTACCGGCGTCTCCGCCGGCGCCATCCCGAGAGCGCCGCGGTCGCGCTCCTCTTCGCGCGCCACCTGATCGCGCACGGCAAACTCGACGAGGCCGAGGCGGCGCTGAACGCGCTCCCCGCGGACGCGGCGGGCCACCGCCTCGTGCACGTCCTCTGGGCCGAGGTGCACCGGCAGCGCGGCAACTCGAGCCTCGCGGCGGAGACCTACGCGCGCGCCTTCGGCGCCGACCTCGGCCTGGCGGCGCCGTTCCGCTGCGCCGCCTGCCGGCGCGAGGTCGCGACCTGGAGCGGCTACTGCGAGGAGTGTCGGCGGTGGGGGACGCTCGAGGCGGAGGTGGAGCAGGCGTCTTGACCCAGCTCGGCGCGCGCTCCATGGTCGCGCGCATGCCGAAGCTCACGCTGATCGAGCTCTATCCCTCGCCGTGGTCGGAGCGCCTGCGCTGGGCGCTCGAGTGGAAGCGGGTGCCGTACGCGCGGCGGGCGTACCAGCCGCTCGCGGGCGAGGAGGAGCTGCGCCGTGCCACGGGGCTCTCGACCGTGCCGGTGCTGCTCGCCGACGGCGAGGTCGTAGGCGACTCCGACGCCGCCCTCGCCTGGCTCGAGGAGCACCACCCGTCGCCCGCGCTGCTGCCCGAGGACCCACGCCTGCGGGCGCAGGTGCGCGCGTGGGAGATCGCGGCGACGGAGACCATGGCACCGGCGGCCCGCCTGGTGATGATCGGGCGCTGGAAGGCGCGCGGAATGCAGCCCTTCGCGGACCACTTCGCCGCCAAGTACGGGTGGTCGCCGGCGGAGGAGGCCCGCACGGAGCGGCTCCTCGGCGCGCTGGTCGCCGACCTCGCGCGCGCGGTCGCGTCGTCACCGTACCTCGTCGGCGACGGGTTCACGCGCGCGGACCTGAGCGTGGCGAGCATGGTGGCGGGACTGATTGGCATTCCGGCCGACGAGCTCTTCGCGCTCGACGAGAGCATGCGCGCGATGTTCGGGTTGCTCCCCGAGGAAGACCCCGTGCTCGCACCGCTGCGGGCGTGGCGGGACGGGATCTACCGCCGCCATCGGGGCGGACGGGTCACGCCGGGCACGGGCAACTGACGACGCGGCGGAGATCCGCCCCACCTGAGCTGTTAGCCCCACCTGAGCTTGACGCGGGCGCTGTCCACGCCGTATGCAGGGCAACCGCCAGCGGCTCGAGGTCTGACGGGTGGCCTTTCGGTCACGCCCCAATTGCCCGGCAGGAGGCGACCCATGAGGCAGCTTCTCTTGCTCGCAACTCTCAGCTGCGTACTCCTTTCCGTCGCGCTTGGACAGGAAGCGGCCAAGGAACCCGGTCGCAGCGGGCCCCCGGCGCTCGCAGATCGCTTTCGTGCATACCGCGAAGCGTTCGCGAAGCGCGATGTGACGACCCTGGATGACATCTGGGCTGATGACTACACGTTCACGAACCCGCACGGCGCTCTCCTCACCAAGAAGCAGCGCCTCGAGAACATCAGGTCTGGTCACACCCAGATCGAGTCGGTCGCGAGCGAGGATGAGGACGTGCGCGTCTACGGAGACACGGCAGTCATCACTGCCCGTATCACACTGAAGGGGAAATACAGCGGGAAGGAATCTAGCGGCCAATACCGTTCCATCAGCGTGTGGGTCAACCAACAGGGGCGTTGGCGCCTGGTGGCGAATCAACTCACTCTGATCGCCAAGCACTGAGTCGGCTCGCGTCCGGACTACGCCGCCGCCTTCCCCCCGAACAGGTGCGCGTGCATCTCCGCCAAGCTCGCCAGATCGTGCACGTCCCGCGCGAAATTCGGCACCTGCACGACCGGCACGGCACGCGGGAGGCCCGCACGGAACATCTCCAGGCGCAGCGACTCGCCGCGCGCCAGCGCCTGGTAGTCGACGAAGTTCGCCGCCAGCTCGCCCGCCTCGCCGGCCGCGCCGCCAAGCGCCGTCGCGACGGCGCGCGCCACCTGCTCGGCGTCCTCGGGCTCGAGCTCGCCGCGGCGCGCGCCGCGCCCCGCAGGCCGGTACTCGTGGTGGACGCGGTTGAGCACCACGCCCTTGAGCGGCATGTGCAGCTCCGCCATCTTGGTCGAGAGGTACTCGGCGTCGCCCAGGACCTGCTCCTCGGGGCCCGTCACCAGCACGAAGGCGGTCTCCGCGCCGCGCAGCACCTTGTAGGCGCGCTCGACGCGCGGCTGGAAGTTCTCGAAGAGCCCGCTCATGCTGGTGAAGAAGTCCGAGATCTCCGCCAGCGCCGAGATGCCAGTCGCCTGCTCGAGGCGGCGGAGGAGAAAACCCACCGTCCGGTTCATGGCGCGCAGCGCCGACCAGCCGGCCGAGAAGTACGGGCGCACGAACCACTTGACGACCTTGCGGTCGAGGAAGTCGCCGATCCGCTTGGGCGCCTCCAGGAAGTCGAGCGCGTGGCGCGTGGGCGGCGTGTCGACCACGATGAGGTCGTAGGCGCCGCTCTCGGCCAGCAGGCAGAGCTGCTCGATCGCCATGTACTCCTGCGAGCCGGCGAAGGTCTGCGAGAGGTGCTGGTAGAAGGGGTTCTGGAGGATGCGGGCGCGCGCCTCGGCCGGCGCGTGGCGTTCGACGAGCGCGTCCCACGCGCCCTTCTGGTCGAGCATCATGGCGGCGAGGCTCCCGCGCGGCGCCGCGAGGCCCTGCGCGGCGAAGAACGCGGCGGGAATCTCGCGCGCCTCGCTGCCGAGCGTCTCGAGACCGAGCGAGCTCGCGAGCCGCCGCGCCGGGTCGATCGTGATCACGACCGCCCGGCGTCCCGCCAGCGCGCCCCAGAGCGCGATCGACGCGGCCACGGTCGTCTTCCCCACCCCGCCGCTCCCGGCCGAGATGACGATCTGGTGCCGCTCGACCAGCTCGCGCAGCGTCACGACGACCTCGAGCGCTGGCGCGCCGCGGCCTCGGCGCCCCCCGCCATCCCGGCTTCCAGCAGGCGCGCCACCTGCTCCAGCTCCGCGAGCCCGAACTCCTCGACGAAGAGGAACGGGAGCTCGACGAGGGGCGCGTCGCCGATGCCGGCGTGCAGGCGGGCCAGGTTGGCGGCGTTGATGTCCGACCACCCGCTCTCCTCGGCGGCCCGCTCGGCGACGCAGCGCAGGAGCGCCTGCTCGGGGGCGGGCGCCGTCTTCGCCGCCGCGCGCAGGCGCTCGAGCGCGGCCGGATCGAAGCGCCGCCGGTGGAGCCGGTTCACGATCACGTAGCCGAGCGGGAGCCCGAGGGCGCCCGTGAGCTGCGCGCGCATCTCGAGCGTCTCGATGACCGGCATCTCCTCGGCGAGCGTCACCAGGTGCACCGCGGTCGCACGCCGGTCGCGCAGCAGCTCGGTGATCTTGCTCGCCTCGCGCTGCACGAGGCCGGCGCCGAAGGTCTCGCGCGCCGCCTGCGGCATGCGCAGATACTGGAGGCTGTGGCCCGTCGCGGGCGCGTCCACCACGATCGCGTCCCACGCCGGCCCCCCGCCCTCGCTGCGCGTCGCCTCGTACCAGATCTTCCCGACCGTCATCAGCTCCTTCAGCCCGGGCGCGGCGGCGACGAAGTACTGATAGATCTTGCTGGCGAAGACGGTGGCGAGGAGGCGCTTCACCGGGATCACGAGGTTCAGGTACTCCTCGAGCGCGGCGCGCCCGTCGACGTGGAGGACGGAGAGGCGCGGGTCCGCCTCCCGACCGAGCAGGCCCGCGAGCCGCCTCCCCGGCTCCATCTCGACCGCCAGCGTGCGCCGCCCGCGCCGCGCGAGCGTGAGTGCGAGCGCCGCGGCGACGGTCGTCTTCCCCACCCCGCCCTTGCCGACGACGAAATGCAGCCGGCGCTCGAGGAGCGAGGCCGGCATGGGCTAGGTGTCGGCGCGCCGGAAGGCGAGCACGGCGTTGGTGCCGCCGAAGCCGAAGGAGTTGGAGAGCGCGGCGTCGATGCGGGCGGGCCGCGCCTCGCGCGCGACGTAGTCCAGGTCGCAGGCCTTGTCCGGCTCCTCGAGGTTGATGGTCGGCGGCAGGACGCCGCGCGCCAGCGCGAGCACGGTGTAGGCCGCCTCGATCGTGCCCGCCGCGCCGAGCAGGTGCCCGGTCATCGACTTGGTCGAGCTGATCGGGAGCCGCGCCGCGTGCGCGCCGAAGACGCGCTTCACGGCGAGCGTCTCGGCCTCGTCGTTGAACGGCGTGCCGGTGCCGTGCGCGTTGATGTAGCCGATCGCGCCGGGCTCGATGCCGGCGTCGTCGAGGGCGTGGCGCATGCACTCGGCCGCGCCCGCGCCCTCGGGCGCGGGCTGCGTCATGTGGTAGGCATCGCAGGTGGCGCCGTAGCCGACGAGCTCGGCGTAGACGTGCGCGCCGCGACGGCGCGCGTGCTCCAGCTCTTCGAGGACGAGGACGCCGGCGCCCTCGGCGATCACGAAGCCGTCGCGCCTGGCATCGAAGGGGCGGCTTGCGCGCGTGGGCTCGTCGTTGAAGTTGGTGGCGAGCGCGCGCATGGCGCTGAAGCCGCCCACGCCGAGGAGGCAGATGGGCGCCTCCGCGCCGCCCGCCAGCATGACGTCCTGGCGGCCGTCGCGGATCAGGACCAGCGCCTCGCCGATCGCGTGCGCGCCCGAGGCGCACGCGCTGGTGGTGGCGTAGTTCGGACCGCGCGCGCCGTAGCGGATCGCGATCTGTCCCGAGGCCATGTTCGGGATGATGCGCGGGATCAGGAACGGGGAGACGCGGCGCACGGTATGCGCGGCCAGGCTCAAGTACATCTCCTCGACGCTCGAGATGCCGCCCATGCCGACGCCGACGATGACGCCCGTCCGCTCCGGCGCGGCGAGCGGCAGCGGCAGGCCCGCGTCCTCGACGGCCAGCTCGGCGGCGCCCACGGTGTACTGGATGAAGATGTCCATCTTCTTCAAGTCCTTGCGCTCGATGAAGCGCTCGGGCTCGAAGTCGCGCACCTCGCCGGCGACGCGCGCCGGGAGGGCCGAGGCGTCGAAGCGGGTGATCGGGCCGATGCCGGAGCGGCCGGCGACCAGGCTCTCCCAGTTCGCTTCGATGCCGGTGCCGAGCGGGGTCACGAGGCCGAGCCCCGTCACCACCACGCGGCGGCGTGTGCCGTTCGGCGCGCTCAAGGCGCGCAATGCTAGCGCCGCGCGCGGGGGAGTCAAGGTCGCTTTGGACGCGCGACCCGTGATAGCCGGGAGCCACGATGAGCAGCCGGCCGCGGCTCGCCGCCATCACATCTGGCACACTGCTGCTCATGGCCGGCTGCCCCTCGCGACCCGCGACCGCCGTCTCCGACCTGGAGCTGCACCGGCGCGCCATCGTCATCGACACGCACTCCGACTGCACCCAGAGCATCGCCTACGACGGGATCGACTTCGCCACGGCTCAACCCGACATGCAGGTCGATCTCCCGAAGATGCGCGCCGGGGGCCTCGACGCGCAGTTCTTCTCGATCTTCGTGGGTCCCTGGCGGACCGGGCCGGAGGGCTACTACGCCGAGGCGCTCAAGCAGTTCGACGCCGTCCACGCGATGATCCGGGCGAACCCCGACACGATCGCATGGGCCAGGACCGCCGCCGACGTCCGGGCCAACGCCGAGCGCAAGCGCATCTCGGCCCTCTTCGGCGTGGAAGGCGGGCACGCCCTGCTGCCGGGGGGCGAGACGGAGATGCTCGAGCACCTGCGCACGTTTCACGCGCGCGGCGCCCGCTACCTGACCCTCACCTGGTCCATCGCGAGCCCGCTCGGCGGCTCCTCGGGCGACGACAGCGACGGCCGGGGGCTGACCGACGTCGGTCGCCGGATCATCGACGAGATGGAGCGTCTCGGCATGATGGTCGACGTCTCGCACGTCTCCGATCCGCTCTTCTGGGACGTCATCCGCTACGCGCGAAAGCCGGTCATCGCCTCCCACTCCTCGGCCCGGGAGCTGGCGAACGTTCCGCGCAACATGAGCGACGCCATGCTGCGGGCGGTGGCGCGGAACGGCGGCGCGGTGTGCGTGAACTACGGCTCCGCCTTTCTCGACCAGGACTTCTACGCGCGCGAGCAGGCCGTCTGGGCGCGCGTGCGCGGGCTCGGCCTCCCGCCGAGGGAGCTGTGGCGCACGGTGCGCGAGGAGACGGCCCGGCTGCCGCCCGTGCCGCTCGCGCGACTCGTCGATCACATCGACCACGTCGCCAAGGTGGCGGGCATCGATCACGTCTGCCTCGGGAGCGACTTCGACGGGGTGCCGGCGACGCCGGCGGGGCTGGAGGACACCTCCAAGCTCCCGGCCCTCACCGCCGAGCTACGCCGGCGCGGCTACGGCCCGGCCGACGTCGAGAAGATCCTCGGCGGCAACGTGCTGCGGGTGCTCGCGGCCAACGAGCCGCCGGCGAAGAGCCGACGATGAGCGGACGCGCGCGCGTGGTCGTCATCGAGGGCGAGGACGCCGCGCCGGAGGCGGTGCGCCCCACGGTCGCGCTCGTCGACCGCCTCGGCCTCCCCATCGACTGGGTGCGTCCGGCGGTGGAGGACCACGACGCCACCCGCCGCGCCATCGACGCCTCCGACGCCGCGCTCTTCGGTGCAACCAGCGGCCGGAGCGCGGCGGCGCTCTTCTACCTCCGCTGGGGCAAGGCGACATATGCCAACGTCCGCCCGGCGCGCTGGCTCCCGGGCTACCGGAGCCCGCTCGCGCGCCCGGAGGGCATCGACCTGGTCATCGTGCGCGAGAACCTGGAGGATCTCTACGTCGGCGTGGAGGGCGAGCTCGCCGCGCTCCGCCCGCTCGCGCTCTCGAGCCCGATGATGCGCCGCCCGGTCGCCGACCTCGGCCCCGGCCGCTTCGCCCTCAAGGTCATCACCGAGGAGGGCTCGGCGCGCGTCGTCCGCTTCGCCTTCGAGCTGGCCCGCCGCCGCAAGGCCGCCGGGCGGCCCGGCAAGCTCACCTGCGCCACCAAGCACAACATGCTGCCGGGCACCGACGGCCTCTTCCGCGACGTTGCGACTCGCCTCGCCGCCGCGTACCCCGACATCCGCTTCGAGACCTTCATCGTCGACGACTTCGCGCGCCGGCTGGTGGCGGAGCCGCAGGCGCTCGACGTCGTCGTCCTCCCGAACCTCTACGGCGACATCCTCTCCGACGCGGCCGCAGGCGTGATCGGCGGCCTCGGGCTCGCGCCGAGCGGCTGCCACGGCGCCGGGTACGCCTACTTCGAGCCGGCGCACGGCTCGGCGCCCGACATCGCCGGAAAAGGGATCATCAACCCGACGGCGACCATCCTCTCGGCGGCCCTGATGCTCGACTACCTGGCCTGCGCGGAGGCGGCTCGGCGTCTGGAGGCCGCCGTCGAGCACGTCTACGCCGACGGCCGTCCGCTCACGCCCGATCAGGGCGGCACGGCGACCACCCTGGAATTCGCCGCGGCGGTTGAACGATACTTGCGCTAGCCGGAGGTGGCTCATGCGCGACGGCCGCAGGATCCTCGACGCCGACACCCATCAGATGGAGCCCGCGGACATGTGGGAGCGCTACATCGCGCCCGAGTTCCGCGCGCGCGCCCCGCGGCTCCAGCCCGGCGGCCGCGAGAACCTGGTCGAGGGCGAGCCGCTGACCGCCGAGGGGAAGTACCCCTTCCACACGCCCGACTTCATCGCCGCCCTCATGAAGGGCATGCAGCGCTTCCTCGCGGCGCGCGAGGCGGGCTTCAGCCCGCAGAGCCGCCTCGCCGACATGAACCGCGAGGGGGTCGACGTGCAGGTCCTCTACCCGACCGTCGGCGGACAGCTCCTCGGGCGCGAGTTCAAGGACCCGGCGCTGCTCGCCGCCTGCTGCCGCGCCTACAACGACTGGAGCGCGGAGTACTCGGCCACCGCCCCCGAGCGCCTGCGCTGGGCGGCGATGCTGCCCTTCCAGGACGTCGAGCTCGCGTGCGCCGAGGCGCGGCGCACGGCGGCGCTGGGGGCGGTCAGCTTCTACCTCCGCCCGAACCCGATCGGGGGCCGCAACCTCTACCACCGCGACCACCTCCCGCTCTGGGCCGAGATCGAGCGCCTGGGGAAGCCCGTCTGCCTCCACGACTCGGGCTCGCCCCACCTCCCCTCCTACGGCGACCGCATGGACACGCACACCACGGGGCACATCCTGGCGCATCCCTTCGAGGCGATGGGCGCCATGATGAGCTTGATCTGGTACGGCGTATTCGAGGCCTTCCCGCGCCTCACCGTGGTGCACGTCGAGGCCGACGCCGGCTGGGTCCCGTATCTCCTCCAGCGCATGGAGCAGCACTGGGAGTTCTCGGGCAACGCCGAGCATCCGGACCTGAAGATGCGCCCCACCGAGTACTTCCGGCGGAACGTCTTCGTCGCCTGCCGCGGCGACGAGATGACGCTTCCCTCCGTGCTCGCGCTCGCGGGCGACGACAACCTGGTCTTCAACACCGACTACCCGCACCCCGACGGCACCTTCCCCTGGGGGATCGAGCGGCTCGCCGCGCAGCCGATCCCGGAGTCGAGCAAGCGGAAGATCCTGTGGGACAACGCGGCGCGCGCGTTCAGGCTCGCGGCGTGACGAGGCCAGGCGAGCGGTCCCTGCT
>Ga0209808_1001531_pt1 | contig 11938 bp, 5 predicted proteins | sample GraSoiAngelo_157_FD_186171 | JGI IMG/M metagenome (GOLD analysis project Ga0209808, IMG submission 186171) | Grasslands soil microbial communities from the Angelo Coastal Reserve, California, USA - 14_1009_16_20cm (SPAdes) (version 2) | ecosystem: Environmental > Terrestrial > Soil > Grasslands ...
CATTTGAAGGCCAGGTACAACGTCAAGCGAATTGTCTACCTCGACGTTGATGCTCACCACGGCGACGGCGTCATGTACGGGTACTACGATGATCCCGCAGTCCTCGACATTGATTTCCATGAAAGCGGAAAATTCCTCTTCCCAGGCACAGGCTTTCCAGATGAAACCGGAAAAGGAGACGCCCGAGGATTGAAGCTCAATGTTCCGCTACCGCCCTATACAGGAGACGAAGCCTACCTTGACGCCTTCCAACAAATTGTCCCAGACGCACTCAAAAAGTTCGGACCCGAAATCATTCTAGTCCAGTGCGGCGCCGACGGCCATCTTGACGATCGGCTTGCACATCTCAGACTGACAACTAAAGCCTACACAGAGATCATCAGCCAAATGCACGATCTCGCGCATGAACTGTGCAATGGAAAGCTGCTACTATTCGGAGGTGGCGGGTACACGCTCGCAAACGTGCCGCGAGTCTGGACCGTGGCGTTCTCAACCCTCGCTGGGGCAAAGCTAAGCGACGAAATCCCAACAGACTGGGCCGAACAATTCGAAGAATCGGCCAACGAAGACCCGCCTCTCAAATTGCACGACAAACCTACTTCAGATGACGAGAAGACTCTGAAAGAGGTCCGCAGAGCGGTTAAGGAACTCCAGAACCATCTTGGCCATGAATCGCAATAGCTTCCTTCACTAGGAAAGTCACATCTCTTTCAAAACTGGGAACGATGCCAACGGAAAGCTGGTCTTGATGGAACCTTTATCTTGAAATCCCTTCCAGACTGGGCCAGATTCTACCTATGACCAAAGGGACCACCTCATTCGGCAAGGCTGGGGGAAAAGGAACCCACATCCGGTGCCGGAGGTGCGGCCGTCATTCCTATCACGTCCGGAAGAAGAGGTGCGCGGCCTGCGGGTTCGGAGCTACCACTACGCTACGAAGATATTCTTGGCAGAACAAGAAGATAAACAGAACCCGCATAGTTTGATAGGCTCGTTCACAAGTCGACCCCAAATTACATTCTCACTTTCGAGATTCAAGAAACATGGACGAGGTCAAGTGCCCACGTTGCGGCAGAAGGATGCGATGGATTCCACGATTGAAGATATACTTCTGCGACAATGATGGCTACATACTAAGCTCTCACGAAGCAGAGTTGAACGGTCTAGTCGAAAGCGAGACGCCTGCAACAACACAGGCTAGCCATTAGTTCTGTAACTCGAGATATCCAGAACGGTTCCAATTTCTTATTATTCAAATTCAACGCTCTTATCTCGAGTCATGAGGCCAATCGACTACTCCACACTTAGAGGACTGAAGGCAGGCGCATTAGGCGGTCTGGTTGGGGCTGCAGTCCTCGGAGTCCTAGCTGGCCTCAGCGCTTTTGTTCTGGACCAGGAAGTCTTCTATGTGACCATCGCGACGAAGCTCGGCCTGTCGTCCCCCGTTTTGACAGGCTGGGCGCTACATTTCCTCGTCGGTCTCGTTGCGGGAGGAGTCTTCATCGCAATCACGGCCTTGCTCAAGAGGTTCGCCCTCGATACCACCCGAAAGAGCTTCTGGGTAGGCCTGCTAGGCGGAATCGCGATCTGGATCGTCGTCTATGTGCCAGTCGCAGAACTGTTGGCTCCCACAGACTTGTCGAATCTCATGTTTGCAGGAGGGAGCTTCATCTTCCACCTAGTCTATGGAGTAGTGACAGCACTTGTATCTCTATGGCTAATCCGTCGAAGCGTAAGGACGCAATTAGTGGCATAAGTTGAAGGCCGTCTAAGAGACCCAATTCCATCAATGTTGCTGTTTGGCTAACATTAACTGAGACATGGTTCTATCTCCCGCAAGAACCCTACAGAGGTTCGTTAAGATAATCGAAATGGTGTTGGATCATTAATCTTGTATCATTCAGAAATCCGTGATGAAGCTGGTGGGCTCGGCAGGATTTGAACCTGCGACCTTCGCCGTGTCAGGGCGACGTCCTAACCAGGCTTCGCCGACGCTGAGAAGCGTCTTAGACGACGAGCCCCGGAGACACCGCCAATCTTATTCCGTATCAAGCTTTCCTGAGAACACCCACGATGATTCATATCGGAAGTAACAACTAACCTTTTACCGACTTAGAGACGCGAGGCGCTCTCATGAAAATGAAGAGTGCACCAATAGCAGTGCTAGCCCTCAGCGTATTAGCAGCTATAATGATCGCCCCAATTCACAGCGCCACCAGTTACTCGTATACTGTATACGGCCGAACTGACAAATCAAGCTATATCCCGGGCGACAGCGGAATCTTGTACATCACAATCAAAAATACAGGCGATGGATCCTTCACTGTCCGGAACGTTACCATTGCTTATCCTTGGAAGGCGTTCATCACCGACCATTGGGACGGCAACTTAACGACCACCGGCATCAACCAAGCGGTAGGTACGCCTGGAGCAACATGGAACACCCAGTACTCATTCACTGTCCCAACCGATGGTCGAGCCTACTATGGATCGACAATAACGCTAATGATAGGAACAGACATAACCACTGGAAATCAGGCGGGCATTTACCAGACAAGCTCACCGATTAGGATTGCCAGCGCATTTTACCAGCCCTTGGACTTGGCAACGTCAATTCTACCGATCATCTCGATTGTTCTCATCGCCGCTGCGGTTGTCATGCTGGCTCTTGTCTACATGGGCCTCCGCAAGCAGTCGAAAAAGTAATTCTCCCTGCCGTAGGGTAGGGATACCCCTCTTTTTCGTAAAGCTATTTGTATAATGCTTAGTTGAGCAACCGCCCGGGCCCGTAGCTCAGCACGGACAGTAGCGTCGGCCCTCTATCAAGAAAGAGGATAGCCGAAGGTCGAGGGTTCAAATCCCTCCGGGCCCGCCACCAACCGGGAACCTTTCAGGATTTGGCAGATTCTATGCTTTGACAGCTTCCCCTTGGATGATCTCTCTGATGGTTCTGGCCAGGATCTTGTTGTAGTGGTCTTGGAGTTCTTCTTGTCCTTGTTAGATTCTAGCGGGCGCTATAATCCTCGACATAAAGCAGTGCAAAGCAAGCATTCTTTTCTGTAACTTTTCTTCTTGCGTAACTATTCTCTTCTACTAACTAATCTTATGACCCAAAGGGGTGGTCGATTTTTCCCGCGTCGCATCATCAATAGCCCGAAACCGGGCATAGGATCGACTATTATCAACCCTGCTTCAAGATCTGAACAGGCACATCCGGAACAGAGGATAATCCACGCTGTAAACGCGGATAATCGCCGATCGACCCAAGCAGAGACTCTGCCCTGGTCAACTTGGTTCGCTTATTATCAGCGCCCGACAGCGAGGGTTCTGGAAAAAAAGGGGTCCTAGCGACTGCCTCTCGCGACGTGTGAATGAGAGTCCGGGATGAACCTCGAAACTAAAATTCCTTAGCAAAAGTGCCTTGTATCTTATCTTGTGGTGAAATCGTGGAGGCGATCCTGGAATATCGTCCTAGCTGGAAAGCCTATCGAGCGCGCCTACAAGACTACTCCCATTCTTCACAGCTCCATTCTGACTCCCAGATGCTCTCGCCTACTATTGCGTAGGTGGACCGCGTATTCTAGAGCGTTCCCTCGGTTCGCTTCGGGTTTACTGGGGTTTCCAGGCGATTCCTCTGAACTGGGACGTGCCAATATTGGGGAGCTTCGTCAACGTTCCATTACTGTAGGCCAGTATGGTGCCGCCTCCACCAACAATATACGCTGTGCCTGATGAGGACCAGGTTATAGAGTAGAGCCAGCTGGAAGTCAGAGTCGCAAACATGGTAAGTGTCGAACCGTTGTATGTAAGCACCATTCCGTTGTCTCCAGCCAGCAATGCAATGGTCCCTGCCTGGTTGAACGATATTGCTCGGATAGCATTGTTCGGTGGAACTATGCTCGTGTTGATCGCCGCGACTGTGGTCCCGTTGAACTGTAAGAGGGTCCGGTTAACCCCACCCATCAACGCGTACACGCCATTCGGGTTCCAGGCCGTCGCGTCCAAGTCGAACGTTGTGCCAGTAGCCAACGAGCGGACAGTTGTCCCATCATAGGTCAGTGCCAGCCCACTCTTGCCTACCAAGAGCGCGTAACTACCGCTCGGCTGCCAACTAATCGAGAGGATGGTTGGTGACGTGTTGGTTATGGTCGTGATCTTGACACCATCATACTTGAACAGGACACCGGCCGAGCCGCCTGCGAGCGCGTAGGACCCGTCAGGCTTCCAGGAAACCGTCCAGAAATTGTCCCCGGTAGAGATGCCCGTTGGGATAGTTGTAAGGGTTGTTCCATCGTACTTGAGCAGAACAGCAAAGTCTCCTGATATCAGCGCGTAAGATCCGTCAGGTTTCCAAGCGACCGACCGCAACGGCGTCGTCACGGGCCGGCCGATCAACGTCAACGTACCATTCTGGTATAATCTCGAAACCTTCCCGTCCGTGGAAACTACAAGCGCGTAAGCCAGTTGAGGAGACGCCCCGGCAACCGTCACAACCACACTGCTGCTACTGCTATGATGAGACGAGTCTCCTAGGTAGCTCGCGGTTATCACGTGAGACCCTGTCGCACCGGGCGTGTAGTTGACCGAGCAGCTCACAACCCCAACAGTCCCCGTAGCCACTAGTGTGCAGCTAGGCTGCACGAAAACACCTGTCGAGTTCGAAACGAAGCCGACAGAAGCAGTTGGAGTAATCCCTTCTGAACTGGACGAGTCGGCGACAGTCGCAGTGCAGGTCGTCGTCTGGTTCACAACAACGCTGGTTGGATTGCAGCTAACCGTTGTCGAAGTGGTTCGAAGAGTAACTGTGAGGGCGAACGCTTGAGAACTCGTACTAGCATTGTGTGTTGCGTCGCCGTTGTAAGTGGTGGTGATGCTGTGAGTCCCCGCGCCGCTCGTTGGCGCGTAAGTAACTTGGCAGCTTGAAGAAGTTGCTGTCTGCTTGATGAGTGTGCACGGAGAACCTGCAAAAGAACCGATGCCGCTGCTCGTGAAACCGGCAGAACCCATTGGTGTCGTTGCACCAATAGACGCCGTATCAGTAACGGTAACGGTGCACGTGGTCGCCTGGTTTATCACAACAGACGAGGGCGAGCACGTGATGGTAGTCGTCGTAGAGTCCTCTCCGAAACCTATCGACGTCGACCCTTCGCTCGCGCGGTGGATCGTATCACCTGAATAGGTTCCGGTGATAGTGTGTGTCGCAACCAGCATCGGTGTGTAAGTCACTTGGCAACTAGCAACCCCTGACGCGCCAGAGCCGGACAGAGTACAACTGTTAGAACTGAAGGTCCCGGTCGAATTGGTCGTAAAGCTCACATCCCCAACAGGCGTGACAACTATTCCAGGCGAATTATCGGTTACCGTCGCCGTGCAAGCCTGGTCGAAACCAGTTGGAGCACAACTTACCGTGGTACGGGTGGCACGCTGACCGACTGCAACTGTCGAGGCGCCACTACTAGCAGAGTGAACAGAGTCGCCACCATACGACCCTGTTATCAGATGATCCCCAGTAACACCTGGAGTGTATGATACACTGCAACCAGCCACTCCCGTGGAGACGGCCGCGACAGTGCACCTTGTAGCTGAGAAAGATCCGGGCGAATCGGAGATGAAGCTAACACTACCGGTCGGGGTAACACTCCCACCACTCGCGGAGTCAGTAATCGTGGCCGTACAGTTGGAAGCCTGATTCACAACGACCGGGCTAGTGCAGACGAGCGCGATCGAACTCGTACGCGGATTGACAGTCACGCTCGCTCCGGCGCTAGTGCTCGTATTGTGAGGTGTATCACCATCGTACACGCCTGTAATCACCGCAGTGCCGGTTGCGGTTGCGGTGAAAGATACAGAACAACTGCCTGAAACTAGAGTGCAAGCTACAGAGCTAAAAGATCCGGCAAGTCCGGTCTCGGTGAACTTAACGCCACCCGTCGGAGTCACCGGTGTTCCTGGTGAAGTGTCGGATACGGTCGCTGTACACGACGAGGCCTGGTTTACAATAACCGGACTCGAACAGATAACAGTTGTAGAAGTCGCACGTAGGTTCACCGTGATGCTTGCAGTCGCGCTGGTGCTTCCAGTATGGGACGAGTCGCCGCCATATGTGCCTGTTACTAGCGCGTTGCCACTGGCTGTGGGAGTGAACGCGACCGAGCAGCTGCTCGATGACAGAGTGCAAATTGTCGCAGTGAACGAGCCTACTGGACCTGTCTCGGCAAACGTAACGGTACCAGTTGGAGCGATATTGGAGCTTGTCGAGGTGTCACCAACGGTTGCGGTGCATGTTGAAGACTGGTTTACGATAACCGATGAGGGTGAGCAGATGACGCTAGTTGAAGATGTGTGCTGGCCTATGAGAACCCGGACAACGAGCAGGTGTGTCAGTGCGCCAGCGGTCGCTTTGATGGTTACGTTGTAGACGCCCGCTGCCTGGTTAGACCCTACCTGGATACTGAGAACCGAACTGGTCGTTCCGTTTACTTTGAGACTGGGATTGTTCGGGTTCAGAACTGCTTTCGGTCCGGCCGGACTCACTGATACCTGCGTGGATATGCCTCCTTGGAATCCATCTAGGCTTTGGAACAGGATCTGGATGCTTCCGGTGGAGCCTGGGGAGACGCTCAGGGTAGCCGGGTTGGCCGTCATGTTAAAGTCGGGTACCCGCACAGTAACATTCAATGAATGGACCAGCAGACCACTCGTTCCCTTTACTGTGACAACGTAGACTCCGGTTGGTGACGTGTTGCTGGCTGCGACGATCAGGTTATCGTTGACCGTATGTCCCGCCGAGAGTCTCACGGAGGGGTTTTGCATCGAGACAGCCAATCCTTTTGAAGAGACTGAGGTGGTGTAGGAAATCGTTCCCTGCCATTTTGCCAGGCTCGTAGCCGCGATCTGTGACTGGGCGTTCTTGCCCAACGGAACCGTCAACAAGTACGGATTAGCAGCGAGTTCGAAGTCAGACGTTGACACCATGACATTCTTTGAGACAAGAGCGGTTTTACCCGTAGAATCGCTTGTGGTCAGGGTAACCGTATAGGCTCCGCTTGTTGAATAGACATGGGTCGTTGGGCTTCCAGTTGCCGAGCCGCCGTCTCCGAAGCCCCAACTGAATGTGTAGGGGGAAGCGCCTCCGGAAGCTGAGGCCGTGAACGTGATGGTCTGGCCAGTAGTGGGGGAGGATGGGCTGAAAGTGAAGCCGGTAGTCAGAGACGAGCTTACCTGGTGTTGACGCCACGCAGTTAACGGATGAATCTCCCAGCCGTTGAAATTGTGCCATTGCGCGGTGAGATGATCTGGATCCCAGTTGACGAATCCCTGAACATCTATGAGAGTCGAGGTTGTAGTCTGAGAACCCAACGCAACATCGTCACAAGTCGTGGCGGATCCGCAATAGTGCGCGGCCTTCCAATCATGATCAATCTCCGAATGAATCTTGCCATAACAGGTAGGGTCAGTAGAGCTTGTGCACGAAGCAGAATCATTCGGAACGATTGCAGGGTCGTAGATGTCGAAAGTGGAATCGCAGTACGACGCGCCCATCGAAGTCCCACCGTTAACGGTGTCGTATGTACTCGAACAGTCCTCGTTGGCAATACTTTCTCGCTGGACTCCATCGATCTCAACGAACACCGCCACCGTCCCGTGAGAATTAGTAATAGTGCAAGGTGGCCCAGGGGAAACCCAGCCAGGCGGGGTACTTCCGGGGGTAAGCCAGCGCTTCGCAATTCCTACAGGCGAAGTGATTCCCGGGCTGAAGATGCTGCTCGACTGCGAGGCTGACCCTGTCTTATTGTCGGTAATATCGGTAATTCTAACAATCCAAGGCGAGGAACATGGGACCCGGGCGTTCCAGGAACCCGAACCTGCAGGAAACTGCAGGATGCCAGTGTTAGTCTGATAGTTGGTCGCGCTCGTAATTGATGAGAGAAGTATTGCGAGGAGAAGAATCATGGCAACCATCCAAATGGGAATGCCAGCTTTCATAATTCGATACCTGCGATAAAGAAGGGAATCGGTAATTCTAACCGCGTTGAGTCAAGGCCAGCTTGGTTCAAGAGACTTGTTAATGACCTGTCGTGTATTTATTCTTGAGAATATTCTGGCTATAGATGGATGTACTCAGCTATATTTGGGGGAGAAGGCCAATCCTCGAAGTTGGAGAGATGTGCTCGACGTCCAGAGTCCGGTTGAACTGCAAAACTCGGTTGGTGGCTGAGCTACCTCTGACACTGAGATAGTGAGGCGAAAGAAATGACCGAGAAGGAGCACTCAGCTCCATTCCTGCGCCGTAGGTTCAACATTTTCATGTTGTATATTGGGCAATATCGGGATAGATGACCGTAGCGAACCGTGTTCTATTGTATGCATCCTGGCGCGTTTTTGTCGTTGCGTAGTCCAATGTGGACAAACTCGTCAAATACTTCCGAGCATATCTAAGGCATGAATAGGTGAAGGCTAGCGGTGAGTAGGATTCGATTCCCTGAAGGCCGATGGGCAAATGTGCCTATCCTTGCTGTGTTATTGTTCGTATCGCTATCGGTAGCGGGCTCCAGCACGCAGAATGTTCACGCGGCTACGCTTTCTACGCTGGCGCAAAATGCGACCTCCCCCTCATGGAATCCGGCCACGAGCTGCAAAGCCGTTGTGCTAACAATGGAACAGTTTCTCGGAAAAGTTCCAAATCCGACCCAGATTCAGCCTAACGTGGGCGCGGACTATAGTGGGGGAGCGCTTCCGCTGGTAGGCGCCAAACCAGCAGGTACCAACCCGCCATCCTGGCAGTGGCCATACTCGAAGAGGTCCACAAGCCCGCCTTGCACTGTGACCCTCTCGAATGGCACAGTTTTACCAACGCTTGTCGAGATTCACAGTCTCCTCGTTGTCGAGGTCTGGCTGGACGAGTGCGGATCGGTATTGCCCGGCCAGTGCGATCGGGTCTTCAACGTCTGCAACGTCATGCTGGCCTCTAACTGTGGCGCCACCTATCCCGACAGCATGCACCGGGTCCACTCAGAGATAGACATGTACTGGAACCAGTCAGGAATAGCTCCTGCGCGCCCCACATCGGGAACCACAATCGACATTCAAGGATTCGTATTCTGGGATGATTACCACCTCAAGGACAGCTGGCACCAATTCTCAGGATGGGAACTCCACCCGGTCAGCGCGTGGCGAATATCTGGACAGTCACCGCCTCCAGACTTTGGGATGACGGCCAGTCCTAGGAGCATCACCGTTTCAGCGGGCTCTTCCGGTACATCGAGCATAGCGCTGACAAGCCTCAACAACTATGTTGGCACGGTAAGCCTAACATCCTCTATCACCTCCTCATCGATATCTGTGGTTCAGCCGACAGTCTCCCTGAGCCCCACGAGCATCAGCCTGGCCAGTAGCGGGACGGGGTTGTCAACTCTAACCGTGTCCACCTCTATCCTGACCACCCCTGGCACCTACACGGTCAGCGTCAGGGGTACTGGTGGTTCAGTGTCCCACTACACCACTGTCACAGTGACAGTGACTCTACCCTAGAGCGGCTGTCTAGCCCCCAGAGCGGATCCCTGCGATTCCAACCAAGACTGTTGGGGTCGCGTCCAGCCTAAATCGGTGGCCGTACATCGCGGGGAAATTCGCGATTGTCCGATGGTTGTTCACAGGACCGGCGACCCATGCCGCGATTGCATCATAGGGCGGAGGGCTTTGTCCTCTTTCCCTTGCGAGGATTTAGTTTCTGAGTCGAAAGGATACTGGGTTGGGATTGGGTCCTTGATTTCGACCTTAGGCCTCGCAGTGTCTCTGTCCGAGGAGAACCAGAGATTCTTCCAATCAACCAGAAGTCGCCACCACAAGAGGCGACGCGCATCTTGACGGAGTGGGCACTGATCTGGATTTGCTGCTCGACCTTCAACGACCCTTTTGAACGTTGAGTATGAGGTAGGCCGCCTTTGGGAGGAGTGGTCTCAATCAAAATCTTTCAGTTCTTGGGCCAGAAAAAGTCGCCCGTTCGGTAGTAGAGCCGGGAGGGCCCACACCGTCAAATGGGCCCTCGTCTGAGGCTAGCTCGGATTCAACTTGGGCTGAAGAAAGGGGGTTCTGCCAAACCGATCGGTTCCCAGCCGGTGCTGAATCCCTCCGGGCCCGCATTCTCAGTCCTGAAATGCAAAACCAGTTGGAGGACTATCGATGTTCTTGGTTTGAGAGTTTCTACCTAGCTTTCATCATCGATCCGAAAAGACTCAACGCCATGTCATAGTCTGAATTGAACCGAGTGGAGCATCGCGTGGGGGCTGGTCGTAATGGATGATTCATTGGCTGTTACGTTGGCTTCCAGGCTATCGCCCTCAGAGCGGATGTTGTGAAGCTTGTCTGTTTCGTGAGGATCCCGTTGGAATATGTCAGCATGGTACCGCCGTTTCCTACAATGTAGGCTGTCCCGGAGGCTGACCAGCTGACACTGTAGAGAAAGCTGGAGGTCAGCTTGGTAAGAAGGGTTAGCGTTGAACCGTTGTAGGTGAGGACCATGCCATTGTCTCCAACGAGCAGTGCCAGCGTGCCTGATGGGTTGAAAGCGATCGACTTGATTGCGTTCGTCCCGGTGAGTCCGCTCGTGTTGATCCGGGTAGCCAATGTCCCGTTGAATCTGAGAACTGTGCCGTTGAGACCGCCTATTAGCGCGTACTGGCCATTCGGGTTCCAGCCTACCGCGTCCAAGTCGTAGATGGTGCCGCTCGTCAGCGAGCGGACCGTGGTGCCGTCGTACGTCAGCATGGTTCCACTCTTGCCTACGAGTAGCGCGTAGTTACCTGTGGGATTCCAGCCAATTGCATAGAGTGTCTGAGTGTTCGGATCACTGATGGCCGTGACGGAGACGCCGTTATACTTGAGGAGTAGTCCCGAGCTTCCGCCGATCAGAGCGTATGACCCGTCAGGCTTCCATGAGACGGTCCAGAAGTTGAGTCCTGTAGAGACACCGGTTGGGATTGAGGTCAGTGAGGTACCATCATACTTGAGCAGCACAGCCGAGTCTCCCGAGATCAGCGCGTAAGACCCGTCAGGCTTCCAGCTGATCTGTCGGAGCTGGGTCGTGACGGGCTGGCCGATTAGGGTCAATGTCCCGTTCGAATATAGCCGGAATACCTTTCCATCGGACGAGGTCACCAGCGCGTAGCCTTGTGACTGCTGGCCTACAGGGACTGTGTTGGACGTTGTTGCTGTCCGTCCTCCAGAGTCGTTCGTCGTGAGAGTAACTGTGTACGTGCCGTTGGTCGTGTAGGAGTGTGTAACAGAAGCCCCCGTCGCGGAAAGGCCATCGCCGAACGACCAGCTGAAAGTGTAGGGGGATGTTCCTCCGCTGGCTGTCGCTGTGAAGGTTACTGTCTGTCCCGTTACTGGATTGCTTGGAGTATAGGTGAAACTCGCGGTTAGCGGGGATCGAACAGTGAGCGTCTGGCTTGAGACAGCTGCCACCCCATCTGAGTCAGTCGCTGTCACTGATACAGTGAAGGAGGCGGGGCTCGTGTAGGTATGGGTTGCAGGGTTTCCGATGGAGGTAGCGCCGTCGCCGAAACTCCAGCTGTAACTAACGGTTCCAACTCCGCCGGCAGTCGTTGCTGTGAAGGTCACAACCTGGCCTGTTGTGGGAGACGATGGGGTCTCCGTGAAACTTACTGTTAGCGGAGGTGCAACGGTGACAGACTTCGCTGATATGGCTTTGACACCGTTTGCATCAGTGGCAGTCACATTCGCCGTGAAAGATCCTGATGTCGCGTATGTGTGAGTGGCAGGGTTGGCGTTGGATGTGCCACCGTCACCAAAGAACCAGATCATCGTGAACGGCCCCACGCCGCCTGTGGTGGTGGAGGTGAAGGACACTGGAGAACCTGCTTCAGGGGTTGTAGGGCTATAGTTGAAGCTCACCGAAGGAGCAGACGCCACAGAG
>Ga0209808_1001535_pt1 | contig 11925 bp, 12 predicted proteins | sample GraSoiAngelo_157_FD_186171 | JGI IMG/M metagenome (GOLD analysis project Ga0209808, IMG submission 186171) | Grasslands soil microbial communities from the Angelo Coastal Reserve, California, USA - 14_1009_16_20cm (SPAdes) (version 2) | ecosystem: Environmental > Terrestrial > Soil > Grasslands ...
CGCATCCGTAAGTTTTCTCCGCAGTCGTCGGGCTTGCTGAACACTCATACTTTGCCCTCACCTTAATCCTCTCCCCGCGGGAGAGGAAATCGGAAACGGACGTCATTGATTAGTTCGAGCTTCGTCATTGAAATTCACGTTGTGCTCGTCCAGCATCGCACGCGTGCTGAAATTCCTTGGAAAATATCGCGAAGCCGGTCTCCTGCTGTTACGCGCGAGCGTCGGGCTCATCTTTATTTTGATTTGCGCGCCCGTTCTTCTCTCCGGCGAACATCGCTGGTGGCAATTCGGCAGCGCCATGCGCGTCTTTAATTTTCATTCGCATCTCGATTGGTGGGGTTTTCTCGGAGCGCTCGCCGGATGTGTCGGCGGAATCTTCATAATGCTGGGATTTGCCTTTCGCATCGGCATTCTTCTCGCCTTTCTGGTTGCGCTGGTAAATGCCATTGCCGTTGCGCACCACGAGCACGGCCTTTATTCGATAATTATTCCGATCGAAGCGGTCATCGTTCTCGTGTGTCTTTCCTTCATCGGCCCCGGCAAATACAGCGTGGATAAGGGATAGGGAAAGGCGAGAATTGAATTTCCGTCACCGATCATTATTCGCTCTTCTTCTCCTTAATAATCAGCGCGGGCAAGTCTGCTTGCTTGATCAGTTCGGTGACTTTCGGCAGATCATCCTTCTTGATCGCGTTCCATTTTTTCAACTGCTCATCGAGCCGTCCGCTCAACGATGCGAACACATCCATTTGCGGCTTGGTCGGCTCGCGATCGCCCGCATCAACCGAGTGGCTGAAAGTGTCGAACGCTTCGTTGAGCATATTTGGAAACGCCAGATTTCCCTCCGAGCCTTTCATGTTCACTTGAATTAGCTGCTGCTCCACCTCTGACATTTTGTGTTCCATCGCATCGGCGGCCGCCAGCGCCGGTTTCACTTTCGGATCGTTACCGAATTTTGTATGCAACTCTTTGATTTGCGATTTTACCTCGCGAATTTCGTTCACCGCCTGGTGCAACTCGGAAATGCGGGCGTTGACCTGCGTCGAGAGCTCAAATTGCTTCGGTAATTCTCCCTCGTGATCTTTGGTGCGCGGATCGACCACGAAATGGAGCGCCGCGGTTTGCGTTTTCCCATTTGCCGTTAGTTTCACCTGGTAGTCGCCCGGTAACGCCAGTGCTCCACGCGGCGCGTTGCCCGCATAAAATGCGCCCGGAACTTGAATCGGCTCGTTGTAACGCAGATCCCAGGCGAACCGATTCATTCCTTCATTGGCTGGAATCGTCTTGGGCACTTCCACCCGGTCAGGCCATTCTGGCGGCTGCTCGTTTTCCTTTTTTTCCTTGCTGGAAAGATGACGGACCAGTTTTCCTTGGGCATCGAGAATATCGAGAGTTACTTCATCCTTCGGTGCGCTCTTGAAATAATAATCGATCATCGCGCCCATGAGCGGGTTGTCGCCGGCAGGCTGGCGTTTGTCGATCTCTTCCGGGTAATGAAGTCGCACCGCTGTCTGCGGTTGGTAAAGCAGCATGTCGGACGACGGACTCTGGACGCTGAGCTGGCGTAACGGTGTTAAGTTATCCAGCACCCAGAACGAGCGGCCATGCGTGGCCACGACAAGATCATCGTCCTTGACCACGAGGTCGTGAATGGGTGATTGCGGCAGGTTCAATTGCAATGGTTGCCAGTGCGCGCCATCGTCTAACGAGAAGTAGACACCAAGCTCAGTCCCGGCGTAGAGCATGCCTTTGCGCCTCGGGTCCTCCCGCACGCTGTGGACGTATGCGCCCTCCGGGATTCCATTGGTGACGGTACTCCAGCTCTTTCCCAGATCCGCCGTTTTGAAAATGTAGGGCTTGAAATCATCGAGCCGGTGACGATCTACCGCAACGTAAGCCGTGGTCGCGTCGTGCGGTGAAGGGTCGATAATCGAGACCGTGCTCCACTCTGACATCTTTGGTGTAACGTTCGCCCAGTTTTTGCCGTCGTCGGTCGTGACATGCACCAGTCCGTCATCCGTCCCGGCCCAGATCGTTCCCTGTTTTTTCGGCGATTCCGCCAGTGCAAAAATGGTGTCGTAATATTCCACGCTCGTAATGTCGTTGGTGAGGGGACCGCCACTTGGCTGCTGCTTCGATTTATCGTTTTTCGTTAGGTCATTGCTGATCTGAGTCCAACTCATGCCGTGGTCGGTTGATTTGAAAACGCATTCCGCCGCGGTGTAGACGACATCTGGATTATGCGGTGAAAGAAGAAGGGGTGTGATCCATTGAAAACGATGCACCAGATCGATCGCGCCGTGCCCGGCATTGTCCAACGGCCACACACTCACGTCCTGTCCTTCTTCCTTGTTCTTATCGTATCGAGTGATGTAGCCCTCATTGTTGGAATAAATAATGCGCCAGTCGCGCGGATCAGGCACGACAAAGCCGCACTCGCCGCCCCCCGCCACAAACCAGTTCTGCGCCGTGATTACACCCTCATCGCTCCGGCTTGCGATACCTACATTCGAGTTGTCCTGCTGCGCACCATAAATGTGATAGGGGTAAGCATTGTCAGTCGCGACGTGATAAAATTGCGCCGTGGGCTGATTATTTTGTGTCGTCCAGGTCTTCCCGCCATCTACAGAGATACTGGCGCCGCCGTCGTTGACGTTGCCGATCCGATTCGGATTTTCCGGATCGATCCAGAGCCCGTGATGATCGCCATGACGTGCCGGCAAAAGGTTGAAGGTCTTCGCCCCGTCCACCGATTTAAATGCGCCAGTATTTAGCACATAGACGGTGTCGGCCGATTTTGGGTCCGCGTAAATCTTGCTGAAATACCAGGCGCGTTGACGGAACCGGCCGTCGTCGTTGACCTTGGTCCATTTCTCGCCTCCATCATCGGAGCGGAAAATTCCACCCTCCTTGGCTTCGATGATGGCATAAACACGATTTGAGTCCGCGCCCGACACGCTGATCCCTATTATTCCGAGAATGCCATCCGGCAGTCCATTTCCCGTTAGCTGTTTCCAGGTGACGCCGTTATCCTCCGATTTGTAGAGACCGCTGCCTGGCCCGCCGCTGGAGAAAAACCACGGCTGTCTTCGCGCCTGCCAGAGGGAAGCGAAGACGACATTGGGATTGCGCGGATCGAATACGACATCGATCCCGCCGGTATTCTCGTCTTTCGAGAGAACTTTCGCCCACGTTTTGCCGCCGTCGCTCGTCCGGAAAATTCCCCGTTCTGGATTTGGGCCGAAGGCGTGACCAAGCGCGGCCACGAGTACTATGTCTGGATTATTCGGATGAACGATGAGCGCTCCGATCTGGCGGGTGTCACGCAGCCCGATATTTTTCCAGTTCTTTCCGGCATCGACCGATTTGTAAACCCCGGTGCCGTAGGTGGTGTTACCACGAATAGCGGCTTCGCCGGTGCCCACGTAAATGGTGTTGTGATCAGAGGGCGAGACAGCAATCGCGCCAATGGACGAAATGTCTTGTTTATCAAAGAGCGGCGTCCAGTTCGCGCCGCCATCCAGCGTTTTCCAGACCCCGCCCGCAACCGCGCCAAAGTACCAGGTGTTCGGTTCTCCCGGCACCCCTTCAATGGCCAGGGCGCGTCCACCGCGGAATGGTCCGACCTGTCGCCACTGCATCCCGGAGAAAAGTTTCGGATCGATTTGTGGCGCCGGGGTAGGGGACGCGTTCGGCGCCGGCGCTGGCGCAGCGCCGACGGCAGCGGTTAATGCAACAAGAAAGGCGAAGAAAAAACGAAGACCACGCGAATTCATGGCGCGTAAGTTCCAGACTTACGCGCGTCCTTCAACTATAAACGGCGACGGAGCGCCGCGGCTACAAATTTTTGTATGTTGAGCTCCCGGTACATTGCCAGAAAATTTCGGGCATTATGATCAATTTGCCGTTCGGACCGAGGCAATGACCTTCGCGAAATCCTAATGCCAAGGGCCGTGCGTCTAAGGAAGGGACGAGATGCCAAGAGTGCCTTCGACTTCGCTCAGGATGACAATTAGTGGCGCGTAAGCGACGCGGCGCGCAGATAGGCGACAATGGCGGCTTGCTCAACGGGGGACAGATTGGCGCGGCCGGACATGCGGCTAACGAGGTGTGGCCATTCATTTCGCGAATATTTGGCGACAGGTGGCAGGGTGTGGCATTCGAGGCAATGGGAGAGGAAAAGTCTGCGTCCATTTTGCAATTGCTCCGCATCAACGTGATCGGGACGCGCGTTTGAAATCAAGGCGGGAGAGACTTCCGGGGGCGGAGCAAGGTTAGCGCAGCTAACGATAAACAGGATGATGAGAGCCGAGACGACGGAACCTAACCAACAGCTAGGAGGCGCCAACGTTGTAGCCGCGTCCGATGGCCGCGGGCCAGGGTCACCGACCCCGGCGACAGGTTTAGTGAAAAGGAGCCGCGGCCGGCGACCGCGGCTACAGCGGCGGACGCTCACAAGCTGACTCCGAAAATCACGCGCACTTGATAATCAGCTTCGCCTTCGGTGTGGGTGGTTTGGGCGAGGGCGGTAACAGTGGCAAACCAGCGATTACCGCGATAGGAAACGTTCGGACCAATGAAGAAATTGTCCTCGGCTTCGGAGCTGTGCCAGGCGGGCAGAAGAATCTCGTGCAACATTTCGGCGCCCACGGAAACTCGCGGGCTCAATTCGTAGCTGGCGCCGAAAGCTTGTTGGATCTCACCGCTATGTTCGCGCAAGCTTTCATCTTCCCATTCCGCTTCTAGGGTAAGGTTATAAGCGAGAATGAGCGGGCCGAAGTTCTTTTGTGCGATTAGTTTTGTTTCCGATTCAAACGCGCGCCGGCCACCGCTGATTTCCTGGTAAAGAGAAATACCGATCGGATCGGTAACCGGATTGGTGAGATTATGGATAACTTCAATCGACGCGGTGTCGTAGTGAAAGTCCCGATCGGCCCCACGTCGCGTGTAATTCCAGTTCGCAAAGTATATGCTCGCTTGAAAGTGTTCAGTAATTCCGATCTCGAGCTCGTTGCGAAAGACGGCTTCGGTAAAACCATTCGTAAATCGCGTGGTCGCGTAATTTTCGATTTCAAATGAACCGGGCGGGGATGTAGGCGCTTCGTAGATAAAAGTGAAATGGCGCGCACCGGCCAGACAAATTGAGGGAAGAAGAACCGCGCAAATTGCACAAAGGGTTTGCTTCACCGGTTGCCCAATGTTTAACAGCCAGCGATTACCGCACGGCTTGGAGCGGTTTTACGATCCCGCTATCGATGCTAACGCGTTTCGCTTCCTCAACAGAATCGGTGCCGGCGAGTGGGACAGCGCCGAAGCGTTTCGCGGCATAATAGGAACCGATCACGATAAGGGCGGCGAGAAATTGTGCGGCCATCGTTTCGTAAGTTGGGAAAACTGCGCACCACAGACTGACCCAAGCGGGAATGGAATTTGTGAGCCAGGGAATCGGCGTAGCCGAGATCCAGTTAGCAAGCTGCATTTCCTGGGCCTGCTCTCCAACCATCACCAACAAAACAACTCCGAGCAGAATCCCGGTAGTAATTAACATTTTGCGATAAGGCAAACGTTGTTGCAGCACGAAGGTCAGGAGCGCGACCATCCCGGTCAGGACGAGACCGAGCAGCGTTCCCTTGAGCACAACAGCACCACCTAGGCGTAGATGATAGCTCTGGAGAAAAAGCACCACTTCAAATCCTTCGCGATACAGCGAGGTGAACCCGAGAAGGATTAGTCCCCAGCGCAGACGCGAACTGCTGGTCGCGGCATCGAGGAGCGATTTGCGCCGGCGATTATGAGCGCGAATCCAGCCGCCCCAATAGATTTTGTGAAAGAACCAGTTCATGATAACAAGCAGCACGATCACTGCGAGCAGTCCGGTTGCTGCCTGCAAATGCAGAGCGGGAATGTTCTCGCTCAACTGCTTCATGATTCCGACGGCGACAAACCAGGTCGCAAGGGTGGCGAGGAAAGCGATGGCGGCGCCTGACATCACCGGTTTGCGATAATCTCGCCGCGGCCCAGTCATACTGGCGGTGACGGCAGCGAGAACGAGAATGCATTCGAGTCCCTCACGGAAAACGAGAACACCGATATCGAGCGAGGCGACGGTGGCGGTGGTGTGCGCTTGCAGCGGATCGGGCGCACCGTGGGCTGCGATTCCCTGCCAAACGAAAATCGCGATCACAAAAAGCGCAGCGAACAACAGGCCCAAGCGCACACCGATTCCGCGGGAAAGCCCATTTTCCCGCGTGGTTCGCCGGCTGACATTCAGCTCAGGCTGGTGGCAGGCTTCGCGCGCAAGCGTGCTAGGCATACCACAAACCTAACATATCAAACTTCGACACGCTGTCGCTCGGTTGCCATTTTTTAGCGGCTCGTTGTCCGGACGGGGCAGACATAGACTCTCAAGTCTGGGTGCCAAACAGGCTTGAAGCCTGTTTCCCTCCTGCAGGCTAAAAGCCCGCTGGGCGCACAGGCATGCATGCCTGTGTTCCACCAGCTGGTCGCTGAGAGGAGGAATGGAACGACGGAGGATGGAGCGATGCAGCCGATCGGCTCGGCTGAGTGTTGCGCCCTACGCTTTTGCCTGCAAATCGGTCTTTTGGTAGGGCGACGCTCGGCGGAGCCCCTCTTCTGTCGCTTTTTCGCCGCTCCAGTACTCCAACACTCCATGTCTGAGTGGCGCATTGTGATTTTGCGGCCAAGTCGTAAATTTCACACATGTGGCGCCAGCGCGGTTTTACTTTGGTGGAAGTAATAATCGCAGTCTTCATTTTACTGCTCTTACTTACGTTGGCCGTGCCGAGCCTGAATGGTGTGCTGGCGGATAAGAGGCTACATCGGTCGCTGGATCGTTTTAATGAGCTGGTCCGTCAGGCACACGAGCGCAGTCTGGCTGAACACCGTGCCTATTTAATTGTCTGGAATGATGCTTTTATCACCTTGCAACCCGCGGCATTTTTGAAAACCGAACCGCACGACCCTATCGATACCATGCCAATCGCGCGCCATGACAAATGGCGGCTCGAGTTGCCGGCGGCGTTGTCGAAAAAGGCGCCCGCAGAGTGGATCTTTTGGGAGTCGGGCGTATGCGAGCCAGCCAGAATCCGTTTTGCCAGCAATGATGGGAGCTGGACCACGGAGTATTCGCCGTTGAGCGGGCTGGGGGAGATTATGAGTTATGCAGCGCGCTAGGAGTCGTCTGCCAGGGCATTTGATGGAACACAGACTTCCAAGTCTGTTTCACTTCAGCCGGCTAAAAGCCCGCTGGGCGCACAGGCAGGCATGTCTGTGTTCCCGAAAGGCATTTGCCCTTTACGAGGTGTTGCTCGGGTTATTGATCTTCGCGGTTGGAATCATCGCGCTCGGGCGAGCGGTGAACAATTGCATGAATGCAAGTGTGTTAAGCGCGGATGACGCCCGGGTACGGGAGATTTTGGCGAACCGGATGGTGGAAATCGAAACAACCCCTGGGCAACCGGATATAACAAAAGAATCCAAAATCGATACCGGATTTGGTATCATAAAACTGGCGCAGAAAGCTGTACCCCAGGAAATGAAAGAAGAAGACGGGACCGAGCTAACCGGAATTATTCGAGTGACCTTAACCGCGAATTGGACGCGCGGCGGAGCCAACCAGTCGAAAGCGATCGCATTTTATGTTTACCGGCTCTGAAGCTCAAAAACGATGCTCGAGTTCTTTTCTGGGGAGCGCTGCCCCGCGGCCCGCGCTCCCCAGGGATATACATGCGCGTGCTGCTTTCACCCTGCTTGAGATCATGCTGGCGGTGATCATTCTCGGAATGATGTCGCTGGCGATTTATCGTTTTGTGCAAGCCAACGTTACTGCGATGCGGGTCTCGTCGGAAGGGGATGCGGTAGAAGCGCGCTACGATGGATTGCGCGAGTTGCTGACTCAGCAGTTCCAAAGTTTGCCGCCGGGGACCGGTGCCCTGACGGGTGAACCGTTAAAGATCGAAGGGCATGATCGCGATGAGTTAAGCTGGGTCTGCCCGGCAGGCCCAGGACTGTTGACGCGCTATGCGACGGGCGATTTTCAGGTTAGCCTCCGTCTCCGCCCTCACGATGCAAAAAGCCGGCAGCTTGATCTCGGTCTTTTACGGAAACCAAAAGATGACACCGCTGTTTCAAACGAACACGAAACATGGGTTCGCCTAATCGACAATGTTGGCACTTTGCAAATTCGCTTTTTCGATTCGCGTTTAAATACATGGGTGCAACGCTGGACTGACACGGTCACGTTGCCGCGTCTGGTCAAGGTAGTGATCGGTCGCACCGATGCGACCGCGCGCAAGGAAATCACCGTGCCGCTTGCACGAATGCCATTATGAAGCCCTCGAAATCGCGCGGAGCCGCCCTTCTGCTTTCACTGTGGGCTCTCTTTTTGCTGGCAGCCTTGGTCATGTCGTGGGCATTGAACATCGATTCGCGTCTTAACATCTCGGGGACTGAGAACCGGATTCTCGAGGCGCAGGCGATGGCGGCCTCGGGTGCGGAAGTGGCGATCACTCCGACGATCAAACCGAATTCGCCGAACCTCGAAGGCAAGTTTGGGCCCCGCCAAAGTTATAGCGCTCGCATCACGGGCGAAGGCGGGCGTTTAAATATCAACTGGCTGGTGGCCGGAGAAAATCCGGCGCGGATTGAAATGCTGCGGCAGTATCTTGAGGCAAAAGGCATTGATCTGAATGAGCGCGATCGGATGATCGATTGTCTGCTTGACTGGGTGGACCCAGACGATCTGGTGCGCTTGAATGGGGCGGAAGCGAGCGAGGGCTACCAACCGGCCAATGCATTATTGGTCCGGATCGACGAGCTGAAGAAAGTGAAAGGATGGGAGGCTTTTACTTCGGCGCCGGGTTGGGATGATGAATTGACGGTAAACAGTACTGGACCGGTTGACTTGGCTTGGGCGCCACCGGACGTCCTGCGTGCTTTGCCGGGATTTACCAATGCGATGGTCGAACGTTTTCTCCAACTGCGGGCGGGACCAGACAGGAAGGACGGCACGGCTGATGACACCGTCTTCAAAAGCCTCGACGACATTCGTGCCGCGCTCGCACTTTCCCCGGAGCAATTTCGAGAGCTTAGTCCTTTCATTTCGTTCAAGGATTCCGTCTTACGAATCGTTAGCACCGGGCGGTCCAGCGACGTCACTCGTGTAATCCAGCTTGTCTTCCGCCGCGCCGGCACTACTGCGCAGCTGATTACATGGAAGGAGTTTTAATGAGCAAGTTCTTTCTTGTGCCCGGAGCGGAAGGATGGAATTTGATCTGTTGCCCCGCGGAAAACGGCAATTGGCGAGTGCGCGCGTTTCCTAGTTTGGAGGATGCGGCGCAAACCTTGAGTACGGATGATGATGTCGTCCTGGCGCTGCCGATCTCGGCCGTGCTGGCGCAACGGATGCGTTTGCCCAGCGTGGAGGGATCGGAATTGCGCGAGATGGTTCGCATTCAACTGGAGAAGGCACTTCCCTTTTCTACTGAAGAAGTCACCAGTGATTTCGAGGTCATCGAACAAGCCAACGGCGAATGTGTGATATCTGCGGTGGCGGTACAGAATCAACTGCTGACGGAAATCGCGGCGCCCTTGTTGAATAGGAGCGTCATTCCGCGTGCTGTCACGGTCTACGCCGCACAACGTATCGCCACCCACGCAGGGAAAGGTTGCGCCTTGTTCATCTACCCGGAATCCGGTGCGTTGGTCTCCGCTATTTCAGAAAACGGCAAGCTTAGCTTTGCGCGCACCATTGATGGCGGGGTGGCTGCGCCGCTCGAGCTCGAACTGCCGCAATTGACGATGACGGCCGAGTTACAAGGTATCAGCGCGTCGTTTCAAAATGTGCTGGTAGACGAAAAATGTTTTGGCCTGCGTGGCAAAGTCGAGCAGGCGCTGGCGTCGCCGACCGAAATGATGGCAGTGGAAACGCCGCCCGCATCCACCGGGCTTAATCTTCTTCCACAATCGTGGCGCGAGGAACGGCAACGTCAGGTCCGGCGCGACCAATGGAAAAAGCGGCTGGTGGTAGCGGGAATTGCCTACGGCGCAATCGTCGCCCTCGCGCTCATCCACCTTGGTTACTTGAAAATTCGGGCCCGACAGCTCGATCATCAGATTGAACGCGACGCTCCCCGGACCGTTTTTGTGCGAGCGGCCGCGAATAACTGGAAAGCGCTGGCGCCAGCGATCGATCCACATTTTTATCCGATCGAAATTTTGCTGCATGTGTTCGATAGCCTGCCCTCTCAGGATGTGCGCATCACCGCCTACAATCAGTCAGCACGCCAGATTTCGATCGAGGGCGAGGCCAACAAAGCCGCGCTGGCTTATCAGTTCGCGGATAAAGTCAAAAAACATCCGGATTTGCAAAATTTTGCCTTCGATATGCAGTCGCCGCGGATTTTGCCGAATGATCACGCTCAATTCCGGTTGGAGGGAAGACCGCGATGATTGCGCAAGTATTGCAACGAATGAACCGGCGTGAGCAGGTGCTGGCCGGACTGGTGGCACTGGTGGTGTTTTTCCTGGCCAACTTGTTTTTGTGGAGCTGGCTTTTGCGCGCCATTGGAGATTCGCGAGTCGAAGTCGCGAAACGAAAACAAACACACAATGAGCAAACGGTTTTGCTGCGGGAAAGCGATCTATGGTCGAAACGCGAGCAATGGTTGCGCGAGCATCAGCCGGTTTTTCACGGGGCCAGCGATGCCTCGGCCTTGCTCGATCAGCTCAAACAGATCGCCGGCAAACATAACGTATTGATCGAAAACCCCGCTATTGGCAACAGCCCCACGGTGGGCGCGTATCAATCAGTATTCGCTTCCATCGAAACCAAAAGTCCGTGGCCGCCGCTGGTTCATTTTCTTTACGACGTGCAAGCACCTGATGCTTTCATTGTTTTTGAGAGCGCAAATATTGCCATCGATTCGAGTGATCCAACGCAAATGCGTGGTAAATTTAAAATCGCCCGCTGGTATGCACCGGCGAGTGCAACAAAATGAAACGCACCTTATTCATTATCATCAGCGTGATGCCGCTGATCGCACTGGCAGACGATCCGTTGCCCAAGCGCTCGGACTTTAACCGTTATCAAGCGATGTTGACTCGTTCGCCTTTCGCAATCGCCACCGTTGCGGTTCCGAACGCAACTCCCGATTTCGCCAAGGACTTGTATGTCGCGAACGCAGCGCGCTCCGCCGATGGCGGGTTCGTTACGATCGCTTCTGCAACCGACAAGAACCTTAAAGAGTACCTGTCAACGAAAGGGCAAAATGAACACGGCTTCGCCATCAGTGATATCCAATGGTCGGACCAGATAGGCCAAACCAAGGTCACGATCACCAAGGACGGCAAATACGCGACGCTGACATTCAATCAGGCGGTGCTTTCACAGACGTCGCAGAATCCGAACCAGCCGCAAGTGAACCCGATGCAACCGCAACCGCCGCTCTTCCCGTCCGGGATGCCGCAGCCGCCGCAACCTTATATAAAGCCGGCGCCGATTCCGTCCCTCCCGCCTACCTACCAGCAGGGCAGGCCAATTCAGCCGGGCCAAATCCATCAGCGCGGCGTGATCCAGCGAAATCCAGTTACGCCAGCGCCGACGCCTATCGTTCCGCCGCCGGACGACTCAGGTGAATAGCTATTGCCCCCAGTCGTCGTCCTCGGTATCAGGAATCCGATCCGGACCGGCCGAGTACAGGTCGTATTTGGTGGGATTCTTTTGTCCGGGAGAGTGGTAAACGTAAGGATTACCCCAGGGATCGGTCGGAACTGCCTCCATGAATTGCTGCCAACGAGAAGGCCGGGGGTCGGTTGAAGGAGCAGTCACCAAGGCCTGAAGGCCCTGTTCGGTCGTCGGATAAAAGCCGTTGATCCCTTGATACGCCAGGAGCGAAGTTTTGATTG
>Ga0209808_1001541_pt1 | contig 11902 bp, 10 predicted proteins | sample GraSoiAngelo_157_FD_186171 | JGI IMG/M metagenome (GOLD analysis project Ga0209808, IMG submission 186171) | Grasslands soil microbial communities from the Angelo Coastal Reserve, California, USA - 14_1009_16_20cm (SPAdes) (version 2) | ecosystem: Environmental > Terrestrial > Soil > Grasslands ...
CGATGGATGAGCGCGGCGGTCACCGTCGAGTCGACGCCGCCCGAGAGCCCGCAGATGACGCGCCGGGCGCCCACCCGCTCGCGGATGCGCGGCACCCACGCCTCGGCGAAGCCGCGCATCGTCCACTCGGGCTTCGCACCGCACACGCGCAGCACGAAGTTGCGGAGGATATCCTTCCCGTCGACCGAGTGCGTCACCTCGGGATGGAACTGGAGGCCGTAGATGGGGCGCTCGCGGTGACGGAAGGCGGCGTGCGGGGAGTTGTCGCTCGCGGCCAGGGTCTCGAACGCCTCCGGGAGCGTCGCCATCTGGTCGCCGTGGCTCATCCACACCCGCGTCGAGCGGCCACCCAGGGCGAGCAGCGGGTCGAAGCGCGTGATGCGCAGGTCGGCGGGGCCGTACTCCTTGCGCACCGCGCGCTTCACCTCCCCGCCGAAGGCCTGGCCGAGGACGTTCATCCCGTAGCAGATGCCGAGCACGGGCGGCGCGCCGGTCGTGAGCAGCTCGAGGACGTCGCGCGCCGGCAGCGGCGCGCCCTCGGCGTAGACGCTGGCGGGGCCGCCCGAGAGGATGATGCCCTCGGGCGCCATCCGGCGGAGCGCGTCGAGCGGCAGGTCGAAGGGGCGGATCTCGCAGTACACGTGCAGCTCACGCACGCGCCGCGCGATGAGCTGCGTGTACTGCGAGCCGAAGTCGAGGATCAGGATCAAGTTAGCACCGGGGGCCCGTCCGCTGCTCGCGCGCTGCGCGCGCTCCGCTGCTCCGATGCCCCCGGCTTAACTCCCGCGCGGCTCCCGCCGCGCGCAGGCGTGAGCGCTCTCGCGCTCGGCCTCCCTCCCCTTCCGTAGCTACTCGACGCGATAGTTGGGCGCCTCCTTCGTGATGTAGACGTCGTGCACGTGGCTCTCCTTGAGCCCGGCCGGGGAGACGCGCACGAACCTGGCGTTCCTGCGCAGATCGGCCAGGCTGCGGGCGCCGAGGTACCCCATCCCGGCGCGCAGCCCGCCCACCAGCTGCTGCACGATGAAGGAGAGCGCGCCCTTGTACGGCACGCGCCCCTCGATGCCCTCGGGCACGAGCTTCCTGCCGAGCTCGTCGGCCTCCTCCTCCTGGAAGTAGCGGTTGCGGCTCCCCTCGCGCTCGCGCATGGCCTCGAGCGATCCCATGCCGCGGTAGAGCTTGTAGGTGCGCCCCTGGTAGAGGATGGTCTCGCCCGGGCTCTCCTCGGTGCCGGCGAAGAGGCCACCGATCATGACCGTGTGCGCGCCGGCCGCGAGCGCCTTGGTCACGTCGCCCGAGAACTTGATGCCGCCGTCGGCGATGAGCGGTACCCCCGCGCGCTCCGCCGGTCCCATCGCATCGCCGATTGCGGTGAGCTGCGGCACGCCCACGCCCGAGACGACGCGCGTGGTGCAGATCGAGGCCGGGCCCATGCCGACCTTGATCGCGTCCACCCCCGCCTTGACCAGCGCCGCGCTCCCCTCGGCGGTCGCGACGTTGCCGGCGATGAGCTCGACTCGAGGGAAGGCGCTCTTGATGGCGCGCACGGTCTCGATGACCGCCTCGGAGTGCCCGTGCGCCGTGTCGACCACCAGCACGTCCACGCCGGCGCGCACCAGCGCCTCGGCGCGCGCCTCGCGGTCGGGGCCGGTGCCGATCGCCGCCCCGACGCGGAGCCGCCCGAGGTCGTCCTTGGCGGCGCTCGGGTAGCGGATGGCCTTCTCGATGTCCTTGACGGTGATGAGGCCGCGGAGCTGATTCCGCTCGTCGATCACCGGCAGCTTCTCGATCCGGTAGCGGTGCAGGATCTCCTTCGCCTGCTCGAGCGTGACGCCGGGCTGGGCGGTGATGAGCTTCTCCTTCGTCATCACCTCGCCCACGGTCCGGTCGAGACGCTTCTCGAAGCGCAGGTCCCGGTTGGTCAGGATGCCGACCAGCTGGCCGCCCCGGGTCACCGGCAGGCCGGAGATGCGGGAGCGCTGCATGATGGCGAGCGCCTCGGCGATCGGCTGCTCGGGGTGCACCGTCACCGGGTCGACGATCATACCGCTCTCGGACTTCTTCACCTTCTCGACCTCGAGCGCCTGCTCCGCGACCGCCAGGTTGCGGTGGATGACGCCGAGACCGCCCTCCTGCGCCATCGCGATCGCCGTGCGCGCCTCGGTGACGGTGTCCATGGCGGCGCTGAGCAGCGGGACGTTGAGGCGGATCGAGCGCGTGAGCGAGGTCGAGACGTCGGTGTCGCGCGGCAGGACGCCCGAGGCCGCGGGGACGAGCAGCACGTCGTCGAAAGTGAGGCCCTCGCGCAGCTCAGCCGGCAGCATGCGCCCTCCTCCCAAAGCGCGAAGGGGCCCACCCGGCGTCGCGGATGGGCCCCTTCGGATGTGCCATGGTGTTTCTTAGCAGGCGCCCGTGGGCGGAGCAAGATGCGCGTGCGACGCGGACGGCCTCCCGATCGACGGGGCGCCACCTTCGCGGCGAGGTGCGGCGTGCCGTCGGACGACGCCCGCGGCGGCGACTCGGTCGCCCGCCTCGCATGATCGCGTGCGTCTAGGAGTCCGGGCGCGTCGAGTTCGGATGATTCGCTCGCCCCATGCTGGCGACCTCACGCTGGCGGAAGCAGCCCACGAGGTGGTCATTGACCATGCCGACGGCCTGCATGTGCGCGTAGACGATGGTGGACCCCACGAACCCGAAGCCACGGCGTTTCAAGTCCTTGCTGAAGGCATCGGACTCGTCGGTCTTCGCCGGGATGTCCTTGATCGCTCGGGGGCGATTCTGTCGCGGCCGCCCGTCGACGAAGCGCCATTGATAGGCGGCGAAACTCCCGAACTCGTCCCGCACGCGCAGGAAGGCCCGGGCGTTCTCGACCGCCGATTCGACCTTGAGCCGGTTGCGAACGATGCCCGGGTTGCCCAGGAGTTGCTCCACTTTGCGGGCATTGAAGCGCGCGACGCGCTCGGGATCGAAGCCGGCAAAGACCCGCCGGTAGGCTTCCCGCTTCCTCAGGATCGTGATCCAGCTCAGGCCGGCCTGGGCACCTTCGAGTATCAAGAACTCGAACAGTCTCTGGTCGTCGTGAACCGGGACACCCCACTCCTCGTCGTGGTAGCTGACGTAGAGGGGGTCCGTTCCGCACCACCCACAGCGGGTCACCGCGCGCGCCATGGGCGCCAGCATAGAGCCCGCCCCTGTCGGTCGCCAAGCTCGACCCGGTTCGGCGTCCCGCGGGGGTGTCGGGAACCCGAGGTTTCCGCGGGTTTCAGCGACCTTCTCGCGACTCCGACCTCGCCGGGCTGCCGGTAGCGCGGTTGCGACGCAGCCGCTCCCTGCTCTCGGCTGACCAGACTTCGTCGATCTTGTAGAAGGACTTGAACGCTGGCACAGCCTCTGGAAGGTCCAGCCACGGCAGCTTGCTCCTCGTGAAGATGTGCACATCGGGCCTGACCGCTTCCGGCTTGTCGAGCGTCCCGGCACGAACGAACAAGTAGTCGCCGGGCGCACCGTGATAGCGGCTCCATACGTAGGTTCCGCACTTGCCGCAGAAGAACACCTCGTGATCTTTCCCGCTGCCTCCTTTGAGTGTGAATGACTTCGGGACTGCCCCATTCGTTTCCACGAATTTCCCCTCGATCCAAATATTGATCACGAACGCGCTCCCGGTAACGCGTTGGCAATCTCGGCAGTGACAGGCATGAACGACGAGGGGACTGGCCGTCAACTTGTACCGCACAGCTGCGCACGAACAACCACCTTCTAGATTCATGAGAGCCTCCGGCGTCTCTGACGCACGTTGGTCTGACCGAAAGGCACGGTCAGGGTAGCCCCGTGTCCTATTCGTCTCAGTGCCGGCCCCGCCACGCAGGCATGTCCGCCAGCAGGGCTTGCGCCAGGCGCGTCGCCGCGTCGGGCGTGATGCCCTGGGACTGCACGTAGTAGCGGGCGTTGGTCTCCAGCACCTGCTCGTAGGGCAGCAGCTCGCCGCGGGCATCCGTGCAGTGGCGGCAGTAGGCACGGGTCACGTCCCCCAACGCAAAGTCCTCGGGCTTCTCGAGGGGCATTCCACAGGAACCGCAGGACGGGCATTTGTCGGCCATGGTCTCTCCTTTCCTTTCAGGCCTTCACCAGCGTCATGAAGTGCTGCACCAAGGTGTCCCCCTGCTCCGCGATCACCGAATCCCCGGCGGCGAACATGTCCCGATTGACCAGGTAGTGGTGCACGAGGCCGATCCACGTGTTGAAGAGCAGCGGCCGCTCGAGCCTCCGGGCGCGGCCCGCCTTGCGCTCCCGCTCCAGCGCCAGGAAGAGCCGCTGGGACACGGCCGCGTGCAGCATCAACAGCGTGCTGCGCACCTTCGGCGGCAGCAGCGGCGCCTCGATCACCAGCCGCGCGTAGAAGGGCTCGAACTCGGCCAGCACGCGCAGGTGCGCCTGCAGCACGGCCCGGAGCCCCAGGTCCTGCTCGAGGGCCTGGCGGAACTCCACCGCCAACCGGCGCCCGAACTCGTCGATCACCGCGATCACCAGATCGTCCCGCTTCGGAAAATGCAGGAACACGACCCCGTGGGACATGCGGATCGAGCGGGCGATGTCGGCGGTCGTCGTCTGCACGATCCCCTTCCGCGCGAACAGGGCCATCGCCGCATTGACCAACCGGTCGCGCGTCGCCGCCTTCTGCTCCTGCCGGGTCGCCGCCTGCATCGATGGGTCTCGGTCACTGAGTAATTGCTCAGTGAGTATTTACTCATCACACTAAACGCGGCCCTGTCAAGAGGGCAAAGGGGCGGGCAGGCTCCGGCGAGGGCCCGGCGCGGCGGTCCTTGACAGCTGCGCTCGAAGGGACGCTTCTCCGCGCATGACCCGCGAGCTTCCGCCCGCCGGACGGCTTCGATGAGGCTCGCCGGGGCGATCGCGGTCGTGATCCCAACTCGCCCCTTCAGCGCGGACGAGCTGGCGGGCCTCCACGTCTCGGCGGCCGGCGACCTCGAGTACGTGCGGCGCTCCCGCGCGCCCGGGGTGCGCTGACCGCCCGCCGGGTGCGGAGCGCCAGGCGAAGCGGCACACCCGTCAGCCGGAAGGCCTCGGTGAGTCGTCCGACGAGGTAGCGGGTGTACGCCGCCGGCACGAGCGCGGGCGCGCTCGCGAACACGGTGACGGCGGGCGGCCGGCGGCCGGTCTGCGTGGCGTAGAAGAAGCGCAGCGCCTTGCCCCCGGGGCTGGGCGGCGGGGTGGCCGCGACCGCGGCCTCGAGGGCGCGGTTCAGCGCCGGCGTCGGCAGGACCGCCTCGTAGGCGCGCTCGAGGCGGGCCACGAGCGGAAAGAGGTCGCCCAGCCCCTCGCCCGTCGCCGCCGACACGCAGAGGAGCGGCAGCGCGGCGAACGCCGGATGCCCGGCCACCAGCTTGTCGCGGAACGCGGCCCGGTCACGCCGCGCGGCCGGCACCAGGTCCCACTTGTTGGCGAGCAGCACGATGCCCCGCCCCGCCTCCCAGGCGCGCCCGACCAGGCGCGCGTCCTGGTCCGTCATGCCCTCGGCCGCGTCGAGCACGACCAGCACGAGCTCGGCGCGCGCGAGCGTGCCGAGCGCGCGCACCGCGCCGTGGCGCTCGAGCGGCTCGCGCACCTTGCCGCGGCGGCGGATGCCGGCGGTGTCGATGAGCACGTAGGGCCGCCCGGCGACGACGAGCGGCGTGTCGATCGCGTCGCGCGTGGTGCCCGGCTCGGGCGCGACGATCGTCCGCTCCGCGCCGAGGAGCCGGTTCAGGAGCGACGACTTGCCGACGTTCGGGCGGCCGATCAGGGCAAGCCGCGTGCCGCGCGCCTCCGAGGCCTCGGGCGCCGCCTCCGGCAGCGCGGCCCCGAGCGCGTCGAAGAGCTCCGCCACACCCCGCCCGTGCGCCGCGGAGACGGGGAGGAGCGGCTCGACGCCGAGCGCCTGGAAGTCGTGGAGGAGCGGATCGCGGCCTGGCGTGTCGAGCTTGTTCACGGCGTAGACGACGGGCTTCCCGGAGCGACGCAACAGGCGGACCGTCTCGCGGTCCTCGGGCGCCAGCCCGGCCGCGCCGTCGAGCACGCAGAGCACGCAGTCGGCCTCCGCCACGGCGGCGAGCGTCTGCGCGCGCACGCGGGCCGCCAGCGCCGCCCGGTCGCGCGGCGGCTCGGCCGTGAACCCGCCCGTGTCGACGCACAGGAACGCCCGTCCGGCGTGCGCCGCCGCCGCGACGACGCGGTCGCGCGTGACGCCCGGGGCGTCGTCGACGATCGCCCGGCGTGCGCCGACCAGGCGGTTGAAGAGCGTCGACTTCCCGGCGTTCGGCCGCCCGACGATCGCGACCACGGGGAGCCCGCGCGGCGCCGGGCGCGCCTCGGGCGCACTCGCCATCAGAGGCCGAGCTCCTTCAGGCGGCGCGCATCCTTGGCCCAGCCCGGCTCGGCGCGCACGAAGAGCTCGAGGAACACCCTGGTGCCCAGGGCGGCCTCCAGCTCGAGCCGCGCCCGCCGTCCGATCTCGCCGAGACGCGTGCCGCGTGCCCCGATGACGATCCCCTTGTGGTTCGGGCGGTCGACCAGGATGGTGGCGCGCACGACGAGCAGGTCCGCCTTGGCGCTGAACTCCTCGACCTGCACGGCGGTGCCGTAGGGGATCTCCTCCTCGGTCTGGCAGAAGAGCTGCTCGCGGATCAGCTCCTGCGCAAGGAAGCGCTCGCTCTCCGCGGTGTACTCGTCTTCGGGGTAGAGCCGCGGCCCTTCGGGGAGCGCCTTCACCACCGCGTCGAGGACGACGCGCACGTTGTCGCCCGTCCGCGCGCCGACCGGGATGATCTCGCGCCCCGGGAGGAGCTGCCCGATGGCCTCCATGGCCGGCAGCAGCACCGGCGGCCGCACCAGGTCGAGCTTGCTCAGCACGACGACGGTCGGCCGCGCGAGCGCCGCCAGCCCGCGCGCCAGCTCGCGGTCGGCGGGCGTCACGCCCGCCGTCGCCTCGACCACGAGCACCACCACGTCGGCGTCGCCGAGCGCCTGCCGCGCGACCTCGACCATACGGCGGTTCAGCAGGGAGCGCGCCTCGTGAATGCCCGGCGTGTCGAGGAAGACGACCTGCGCCTCGGGGAGCGTGCGGATGCCGAGGATGCGGTTGCGCGTCGTCTGCGGCTTGGGCGTGACGATGGCCACCTTGGCGCCCACCAGCGCGTTCAGCAGCGTCGACTTGCCGACGTTCGGGCGCCCGACGATGGCGGCGTATCCCGCGCGGTGGGCCATCCTACGGCGTGCAGCGGAGCGTCACCCGCGGGGTCACCGGGCCGCGCGCGTCGGCGACCAGAGCCCGCAGCGTGACGCGCCCGTTCACGGGGACGATGACGGGGACGGTCGCGGTGCACGCGGCGGCGAGCGCCGTGGGCAGGGGGAGCGCGCCGATCGCCTCGGCGAGCGCCTGGTGGTTGGCGGCCGCGGTCGGATCGCGGCGGCTCGCGCGCGGCGCGAGGAGACGCGCGCGGCGCACCGTGCCGGGCTGGCAGAGCGGCAGGCCCTTACGCCGGCCGCGCGCGTGCAAGAGCGGACCGCGGGAGTCGAAGACGTTCAGACAGAGCGCCACGCGGAGCGTGCACTGCCCATCGGCCGTGCCGTCGGCATCGCACTGGGCTTCGCCGTCGTGGCAGATCTGGAGCGGCGCCGGCAGGTGATTGCGCCGCAGGACGAAGAGCTCCTGCTCGACCAGCCACTCGCCCGCGCACGAGCGCCCGCCGCGGCCGTTCGGCACCATGCAGACGAGGTCCGGCTCGCAGGGTCCGGGCCCCTCGAGGCCCGCCGCCAGCGCGTCCACCAGGGGCGCGCCCCAGCCGGTCGCCAGGTCGAAGCCCGGCCCGGCGAGGAAGGCGCCGTTGCTGCCCTCCGTCACGTCGCGGAAGACCGGCGCGCCCATGCCGCGCGCCTGCGCGCTCCCCAGCCGGTAGAGGTCGGGGAGCAGCTGGCCGAGCCCGCCCGTGACCCCGCGCGTCTGCGCGAGCCGCTGGTTCACGAGCGCGAGCGCGCTCGCCAGGGCGGGTGTGCCGGCGCTCGTCCCGCCGACGATCCGCCCGAGGCCGCCCTCGACGATCACGTAGCCCGGGTCGACCGGGCTCGCGGCGACGGCCAGGTCGGGGAGCGCGCGCCCGCTCGAGAGCCCGGCGAGGCCGGCGGCGATCTGGTAGCGCGGCATGCCGAAGCGGAGGCTCCGCCCTCCCCCGCCCGCACCGCCGCTGTCCTCCCACACGCGCTCGACCAGGCTCCCCGGCACGCTGCCGTCGAGGTTGAGCGCGAAGCTCGTGCCGCCGACGGCGACCACGTGGGGCGAGGAGGCGAGGAGGCTCACCGCGGGCACCAGGCTCTGCGGGGCGCAGTCGCGGCCGCCGTCGTCGCCCGAGGCGACCAACACGGTCTGCCCCTGCGAGTTGGCGACGGCGTAGAAGGCGTCGAACAGCTCGGCGGTGACCATGGGTGCCGCCTGCTCGCAGGCGATGAGCGCCTCGGGGATGTCGCCATGCGGCGAGCCGATCACGACGTCGAGGGTCGCGCCGGGCGCGAGCGATCCCGCCCACTGCGTGTCGAGCAGCACCTCGATGCGCTCGCCCTCCTCGGCGAGGATGCCTGGATCCGCGCCGGGAAAGACGCGCACGGGCGCGAGCTGGAAGCTCAAGAAGTTGCTGGAGAACAGGGCGACGTCGGTGTCGGCGAAGTTGCTGCGCGCGACGACGGCGATCGAGTGTCCGGCACCGGTCAGGCCCGCGGCCTGGAGCGGCGCCACGCCGTAGGCGGCGGCGAAGTCGCTCGGCACGAGCGCCGTCTGGCTGCCGGGGAAGGCGGCCAGCGGCCGGAACTTGGGCAGGTCGTCGAGGCCGACGACGCCCCGCACCGAGGCGGCGATGCTCTCGGGCAAGGACGGGTCGGCGAGCGGGGCGTGATAGGTCCGCCCGCCGTGCACGAAGCGGCCGATCGGCGCCCCGAGCGCCACCTCCACCTGCGCCGCCGTCCCGGCCACCACCAGCGCGATGCGGAACTGCGAGTCGCGCACCACCTCGAAGCCGTGCGCCACGAACCAGCGCCGGACGCGCTCGTACTCGTCGCGCCGCGGGCCGAAGCGGTCGGCGATCTCGGTCGCGTCGAGCCAGCGGTGGAAGAGCGGCGAGCGGCGGTCCTGCTGGGCGGCGACCAGCGCGTCGAGTGTGCGGCGGTGCCGGAGCCCGAGGAGCACGGTCACGTGCCCGAGGCGCAGGTCGGCCGGCGCGCGGCCCGCGGGCGTCATGGCGGCGAGCGCGCGCGGCACCGTCCCTCGAAGCTGGCGCAGCGGCTCGGCGGCGGCCGCCGTCGCGAGGGCGAGGAGTGCCGCGGTGGCGAGCCCAATCCTCATCGGACGTCCTCCGGGTGCTGGCGCGCGAGCGTGGCCAGCGCCTGCATGGCGGCGGCCTGCTCCGCGGTCTTCTTGCTCCGGCCGACGCCGCGGCCGAACCACCGCCCCGCGACCGCGATCTCGGAGACGAAGCGCTTCTCGTGGTCGGGCCCGCTCTCCTCGACCAGCGTGTAGGCCGGGATCTCGCGGAAGAGCCGCTGGGTCAGCTCCTGGAGCTCGGTCTTGTAGTCGCGGAGCCCGACGCTCAGGTGCTCGAGGACGTCGGCGGTGAAGTGCGCCTCGACCACGGCGCGCGCCCGTTCGTAGCCGGCGTCCAGATAGATGGCGCCGAGGAGCGCCTCGTAGACCGCCGCCAGGAGCGAGGGCTTGTCGCGGCCGCCGCTCTTCTCCTCGCCCTTGCCGAGGCGGAGCCACCGCCCGAGCTCCAGCTCGCGCGCCTTGCGCGCCAGCACCCCGGCATTCACCAGCGAGGCGCGCATCTTCGAGAGGTCGCCCTCGCGCGCCTCCGGGAAGCGCGCCATCAGGAGATCCGCCATGGCGAGCGCGAGCACGGCGTCGCCCAGGAACTCGAGCTTCTCGTTGTTCTCGCCCTCGCCGAAGGAGCGGTGCGTGAGCGCGACCGCCAGCTGCTCGGGGCGCTCGAAGCGGTGGCCGAGGGCGGCCTCGAGGGCCTCGCGCGCGCTCATCGCTCCGCCCCCACGGCCGCCGTCACCTGGCCCGCGCCGCCGACGGCGAGGCGCGCGCGCAGGCGCCGGCCGCGCCACGCGTCGGGCCCTTCCAGGCGGGCCCGCAGGTAGTTGCGCGTGTAGCCGCGCAGCGCCCCGGTCTCGGGATCGCGCCTGGTCTCGACCAGCACCTCCGCCTCCGCGCCGTCGAAGCGACGGGCAAACGCCGCCCGCTTGCGCTCGCCCGTGGCGCGCAGGCGGCGCGCGCGCGCGGCGATGGTGGCGGGCGGGTTCCGCCCGTCGAGCCTGGCCGCGGTCGTCCCACTGCGCAGCGAGTACGGGAAGACGTGCAGGTAGCTGAACGGGCTCTCCTCGACGAAGGCGAGGGTGCGCTCGAAGGCGGCCTCGTCCTCGCCCGGGAAGCCGGCGATCAGATCCGTGCCGATGGCGGCCTCGGGCAGGAGCTCGCGGATCATTGCGAGCCGCTCGCGCGCCAGCGCCGCGTCGTAGCGCCGCCGCATGCGGCGGAGGACCGTGTCGTCGCCCGCCTGCAGCGGCACGTGGAGATGCGGGCAGAGGGCCGGCGCGCGCGCCAGGAGGCGGACGAGCGGCTCCGTCACCTCGTGCGGGTCGATCGAGGAGAGGCGGAGGCGCGGCACCAGCCCCTGCTCGGCGAGCGCGGCGACCAACCACACGAGGTCGACCGGCGGGGTCAGGTCCTGCCCGTAGCCGCCCAGGTGCACGCCGGTGAGCACGACCTCCTCGAAGCCCGCCCGGGCGAGCGCCGCCACCTCGGCCAGCACGTCGCGTGGCGGGAGGCTCCGGCTGGCGCCGCGCGCCATCGGGATGATGCAGAAGGTGCAGAAGAGGTCGCAGCCCTCCTGCACCTTGAGAAAGGCGCGCGTCTGCCCCGCGAAGGTGCGCGCGCCGAAGGTCGAGACGGCGCGTTCCCGGCGCGCGTTGCCGACCAGCACGCGCTCGGGAAGCGGGCGCGGCGCGGTGACGGCGGCCACCAGCGCATCGAGGCGGTTCAAACCGATCACGTGGTCGACCGCCGGCTCCCCCGCCGCCTCGGCGGGCCTGGTCTGCGCGTAGCAGCCGGTCAGGATGACGCGCGCGGCGGGGTGCTCGCGCCGGGCGCGTCGTGCCAGGCGGCGGCTCTCGGCGTCGGCGGCGTCGGTCACGGTGCAGGAGTTGACGATCACGACGTCGGCGGGCGCACCGGCCGCGACCATCTCGCAGCCCGCGGCGCGCAGGCGGTCGGCCATGGTCGCCGAGTCGTAGGCGTTCACCTTGCAGCCGAGGGTGGCGATGTGGACCCGCGTCATTGATCCGGTCGCTCCGCGAGCGGTAGAAGACGGCCGCCTGCCCGGGTGTGACGGCCGGTCCGTCGCCCTCGAAGAGGACCATCGTGTCCGCCCCGTCCGCGCGCGCGAGCCGCGCCCGGACCGGGGGGTGGCGGTGGCGGATGCGGACGGCGAGCGGCGTGTCCGGGGCCGGCGCCGCCCCGCCCGTCCACGACACCTCGCGCGCCACCAGCCCGCGGGCGCCGAGCCCCGCCGCGTCGCTCACCGTGACGGTCGCCGTGCCCGCATCGAGCGCCCGGACGTATCGGCGGGTACCACTGCCGGACGTGAGCCCGAGCCCGCGGCGCTGGCCTATGGTGAAGCGGTGCACGCCCGCGTGCCGCCCGAGCTCGCGCCCCGCCTCGTCCACGATGGGGCCGGGGCGGAGCGCCTCCGCCGGCGCGTGGCGCTCGACGAAGCCGGCCGTGTCGCCCCCCGGCACGAAGCAGACCTCCATGCTCTCGGGCTTGTCGGCCACGGCGAGCCCGAGCGCGGCCGCCTCGGCA
>Ga0209808_1001544_pt1 | contig 11897 bp, 10 predicted proteins | sample GraSoiAngelo_157_FD_186171 | JGI IMG/M metagenome (GOLD analysis project Ga0209808, IMG submission 186171) | Grasslands soil microbial communities from the Angelo Coastal Reserve, California, USA - 14_1009_16_20cm (SPAdes) (version 2) | ecosystem: Environmental > Terrestrial > Soil > Grasslands ...
GGCGTGCTCAACAGCTTTTTCGCCGAGTAGCTCATCACGCGTGCGAACGCCGTCGAGACGTTGCCGCCCTCGCCCACGAACCCGTGCGTGAAGTTCCCGGTGTTGCGGACGAACGTCTGGTCACCCAGGCCGAACGACGGGAAATCGATCGTGACGGCCTTGCACGCCGTGAGCACCACCTTGCGAAATCCCAGGCTCGGCCGCAGCAGCTCGATGCGGAGCGTGTCGCCTGCGACGTTCGTGCCCAGGTCGCCGAGCTCCCAGAACAGGTGTCCAAACAGGGAATCGGTGTTCGTCGTCGGCGTGAGCTTCTCCATCCGCAAAGTCGCCCGGCCGTTGAACGGCGACGAGCTGCTTTGCGTCGGTGTGGTCGAGTAAATCGCGTAGATCGAATCCAAGGCACACGCACCCGTGACCGACCCCGTCGTCACCCGACACACGGTCCCGAGGTACTGGGGCCGGTCGGAGACGTCGTGCACCGTGATCACGGCGCGGGTGAATTGGGCCACGACCTGAATCGAGTACTTCTCGATGAGGAAGTTGGGCAGCGCCTGCCGCCAGAGCAGCCGGCGTGTGCTCGCATCGAGGATCGAGAGCTCCGTGCCGCCGGCGTCCGCCACGACGACCCGGTTGACGTCGTACGTGCCCGCCGTGTCCACGGGCCAGAGCGCGATGCCCCACGGCACCGGACCGGCGGTGATGATGCCGTTCGGGTCGAACGTGTTGGTCGCGAGGTCGTACACTTCGACGCGGCCGAGCACGTCGTTGGTCAGGTAGAGCTCGCGCCGGTTCGAGTTGTAGATCGCGTCGGCGATGTGCCCGCCGAACGGCAGCGCATGGGTAGTTCCCGCCACCACGGTCACGGTATCCTGGCCCGCGCCCGCCGCCGCGGCCCGCAGGGGCGCGCGGCGCGGCGCGCTCCCCGTGATGACGGTGCTCGTCTGCGAGTAGGCGCAGTTCCGAGCCGTCGCGAGGTCGCAGGCGTAGCCTCGCACCACCACGCTCTTCGGCAGCTGGTTGTCCACCAGCGGCAGCTGCAGCGCAAACGTCTGATCCACCGTGGTGAGGTTGCCGGCGCTGACGTCCGCGGAATCGAACTTGACCAGCACGAGGCCGGTGGCGGGCGGGGTCGCCGCCGTGTCCACTCGGAACCCGATCCAGTAGATCCCGCTCGGATCGGTGGCGTGCACCGTAATGTTGTCGTTCACCTCGACGCGCGACGAGATCGTGTGCGACACCGCCGGCGCCGTGACGTCGTTCCCCGGCGTCTGCACCTGTACGGTGACCGGGTTCGACAACACCCGGCGCCCGGCCGCGTCCACCGCGAACGCAGTCACGGTGAAGGACGTGAAGCCGGCCTGCACCGTCAGCGTATCCGTGTAGGTCGTGTCCGGGGGCTGACGCGCGGGTGGCGTGAATACGACCGAGTCGCTGGGCGGCGTGGTCGGATCCACGACGGCGGAGCGTGGCACGATGATGAACCCGAGGGCCTGGAGCCCGCCCAGCTGCTGCGCGTGGACCTGCACCTGGATGTTCTTCCCGGTCGACGCCACGGCGGGGGCGGTGGGCGCGAGCAGCTCCACGGTCAGCGCCTGGACGTTTTTCAGGACGACGACGGTCGTCGCTTGCGTGAAGTTCCCCGCGCCGTCGGTGGCGCGGCCGGTGATCGTGATGTTCCCGCCAGAACCCGAGTTCGCCGGGAACGAGATTTTGATGCTCTTGTTGAAGCTGGTGACCGTCGTGTTGAAAATGGTGTCGGTCTGGCCGATGGTGGGGTCCGAGTAGGTGAGGAGAACCTCCTTCAGGCCCAGGTTGTCCGAGGCGTCGACCGTGAACTGCAGCCCGTTCGCGATCTGCTGCGTGTCCGCCGCGCTGAGCGCGATGTTGGGCGGGATCGCGTCCAGCTTCACGCCCCCCGGGTTCCGGGCCGTCTCGCACGCGGCGACGGCGGCCGCAAGCGCGGCTACCGCGCACCACCCCCGAGCAGTACGCACCTGCTGCATAAGAACGCTCCTGGTCACTTCCCGGTGCTGGGCGTCACCAGGTCGTCGATGATGTGCGGCGTGATGAGAATCAGCAGATCGCGCCGCTGCTCCTGCTCGGACGAGAACCCGAACAGCTTGCCAAGGATCGGCAGGTCTACAAGGAAGGGGATTCCGGACTTCGTCACCGTGACCTCCGTCACCGTGAGGCCGCCGATGACCGCCGTTTCACCGTCGTTGACCAGGATCTGATTGTCCGCCTGCTGCGTCTGGAAGGTGAAGCCGATGTCCACCGACGCGGGCTTCACGTTGGAGCGCTCGGCGTGCACTTCCATCAGCACCTGCCGGTTCGCCGTCACGTGCGGCGTCACCTTCAGGTTGATGCCGGTCTGCTCGAAGCGCACCGTGGCGCGCGGCACGGCGCCGGCGACGGCGCCCGCCGTACTCACGTCGATCACGCGGATCGGCACGCGGTCGCCGACCAGGATCTCCGCGGCCCGGTTGTCGAGCGTCGTGATCGTGGGCTCCGCCTGGACGTCGGCCAGCTCGACCCGCTGCAGCGCCTGCAGGAACGTCGTCAGGTCGAAGTTCCCGATCGCGGTCGAGAAGATCAGGTTCAGCGCCGGGTTCACCACCTCCTGCTCGGCGTTCCCGATGGCGGACAGCGAGTTCCCGCCCAGGTCCACGATGATGTCGGTGGGCGAGAAGTTGCTCTGGGGTACGAAGGCGTCCGGCACGCCGTCGCCGTTGGTATCGACGGCCTTCGCGGTCCGCGGGTCGGGCCGCTGCACCAGCTTGTTGAAGAACTGCGTCTGGGAGCCGAGGTCGTACTTCACGCCCAGCTCTTCCACGTCGGTGCGGTCGACGAAGATGATCTTCGCCTGGATCGACACCTGCGGCGTGCGGATGTCGAGCCCCTTGACGAACTCCTCGACCCGGTTGATGCGGCTCGAGATCTCGGTGATGACCAGCGCGTTGCTGGTGGAATCGGCCACCACGGCGCCCCGCTTGGTGAGGATCGACGCCACCGACGGCACCAGCGCCCCGGCCTTGGCGTAATTCACCCGCACCAGCCGCGTCTCCACCGGCACCGTCGAGTCGGCGCGCGCCAGGTCGCGCTTGTCGATGACCTGGATGATGCCGCCGTCCAGCACGTTGGCGGCGAGCCCCTGCGATTCGAGGACGGCGTTGAACGCGAGGTCCCACGGCTGGTTCTTGATCTCGGCCGAGACCTGGCCCTTCACGTCCTTGGACACGATGATGGTCCGGCCGCTGAACGCCGCGAAGCCCGCCACGACCTCCCGCAAGTCCGCGTTGTCCCACGTGACCGTGATGCGCGCGGCCTGCGACTGCGCGCTCTCCTTCGCGTGGGCCGCGAGGTACGCGTCGATGCTGGGCTCATCGCCGCTCTGCGCCGGCGTCGCGACCCGCGCCGCCTGCCCGCCGTGGGCGGCGGCCCCGGGCCTGCGCCCCGGGTCGGTGCTGACCCCGGACGCAGGTCCGGGGTTCGGAGCAAGGGCCGCGACGTCCCGGCTCGACCACGCTTCGAACGCCGTGCGCTCCGAGCCGATCTTCACCCGCACCTGACCATCGCGGCGCTCGATCTGGTAGTCCTTCAGCGCGTCGAGGTCGATCACCACCCGCACCACGCCCGGCCGGAACTGCGCGTACCGGATGTTCTTGATGCCGCCGCGGTTGGCGCCGTCGTACAGCACCGCGGGGGCGACGAGGCGCGCGCCCTGCAGGTCCACGACGAGTCGCGCCGGACTGGCCAACGTGAAGTCCTGGATGTCGACGGCGCCGCGGAGATCGATCACGACTTCCACGCTGCCCGCCGCCGGGACCACGCTGACGGCCTTGACCTCGCCGTCCCGCGCCGGCGGTCCCGTCATCCCCGGGCTTACGCCCGGGGTCAGCACAAGCAGGAGCGGGACGAGAGCTGCGATGCGCTTCATGGTGTTACCTCCTGCTTGGCGAGCTGCAGGCTTTCCTGCCGCTCGAAGCCGAACTCCTGCACCGTAAACACGATTTCGCGCGGCCGGATCGTGGTGGCCTTGAGGCGCCCGATGATGTTGCCCGGCTTCACTCGATACACCTTGCTGTTCGTCACATCGCGCAGCACCGCGACGCTGCGCGCCGGATACCGCCCGTCGTAATAGATCCCGACGAGGCGCAGGTCGGACAGGAGCGGTCGGATGTCGCCCGACCGCAGCAGCGAGAGGAACGGGTCGCGCCCGCCGCCCTCGTAGGAGAAGACCTCGCGCACCAGCGCCGGCGCGGTCGCCGTCGCCACGCTGTCGGGCTTGGGCTTGGCGCTGTCGGGTTTCGCCGCCGCCGCGGGCGTGCGCTTCGCTTGCGCGGCGAGCCCCGTTCGAACGAGCGGGGCGAGCGGACCCGCGACGAGCAACGCGACGACGCAGGGCGTGAATCGTGCGCTCACTGTCCGCCCCCCGCCCCCCCACCCTTCTTCGCCGGCGGGGGCGGCGGCGCCGCGGCCTTCACGAAGGTGCGGATCCCGAATTGCGCCTCGAGCAGCGCGCCCAGCGTATCGCCCAGCAGCTTCTGCGCCTGGCCCGCGGCCGCCTTGAGCACCACGTCCTGCGGGACGATGATGCGCGGCAGGCTCGCGATGTCGGACAGGAACTCGCCCAGCTGGTCGTAATGCCCGATGATCTCGAGCCGGTACCGGTAGGTGTCGAACGGCGGTCCCGCCTCGACCGGCTGGGGCTCGATCCGGCCGATCGTCACGCCGCGCACCTTGGCCTTGGTCGAGATGTCGTCGATCAGCGCCGGGACTTCGTTCTTTTCGGGCACCAGGCGGCGCATCACCGCGAGGAGCGCCGTGTACTCCTCGACCTTGCGCCGCAGGTCCTCCACGGTGCCGCTCGCGAGATCCGCCTTCGCCTGCGCGATGACGGCCTCCATGCTCCGGATCTCGGTCTGCACGGCCTCGATCTCCTGGCCCGTCGGCGTCGCCCAGTAGTTCCAGAAGGCGTACCCGAGCGCGAGCATGCCGATGGTGATGAGCAGCATCACCTGGCTCTGCCGGTCCTGCGGCAGCAAGGCCATGGCGCTACCTCGCCGACTGGGTCAGGGGGACGGTCCGGATGTACACCGAGTCCGCCACGCGGAACCGGACCGCGACGTTGAAGGCGGTGACGGGGCGGTCGGCCTCGATGACCGTGGAGGTCGTCGCCGGGGTCACGTCGGTCAGCCAGGGCGACGCGGCGAGCTGGCGCAAGAACGTGGTGAACGCCTGGATGTCCACCGTGCTGCCCGTGATCCAGATCCGCACCTGCGGTCTCCCGATCGAGTCCGTGCCGCTCCCGGCGACCGGCAGGGCACCCGGTGAGCCCGGGGCGACATTGCCGCCCCCGGCCACGGAGATCCCCGTGAGCCAGGTGTAGGGCGGCAGGGCCTTGGTGATCTGGTCCAGCACGTGCGGCCAGATGTAGCGGTCGGCGTCGATTCCCCGAATGACCTGGATCTCGGCGACGAGCGAGTCGCGGATGCGCTCGGATTGGCGCTTCTGGGCGATCACCACGTCGAAGCGCCGCTTCTCCGCCTGCACCTCGACGCGCCGGTTCTGGAGCACCCGCAGCCGCGTGCTCTGCGTGATGAACCACAGCAGCCCGCCGCCGACGACGATCAACGACGTCACGCTCGCGACGAGCAGCCAGGGGTTCTTGATGCTGGCAAGCAGGCCCCGGAAGTCGGGCAGCGCGAGCTTGAAGCCCGCGCCGCCGGCCGCCGCCTTCTTCCCCTTCTTCCCGGGAAGGAGGTTTATTTCGATCATGCGGCGCGCCTCAGCGCCAGTCCCACCGACAGCATCAAGAGCGGCGCGATGTCATCCACCGCGACGGATTCGAACACCGAGTCGCGCACCTTGAGGCGCTGCACCGGGCTCGCGAGCTCCACGGGCACGCGCAGCCGGTTCGACAGCGCCTCGTTCAGACCCGGAACCCGCGCCCCGCCGCCGATCGTGTAGACCCGCCCCAGCCCCCCGGCGGAGCGCGAGGCCGTCGCGAGGAACGCCGCCGCCCGCTCCACCCCCACCGCGATCTCTTCGCCCCGAGCGTCCACGTACTGCGCCAGGTCGCCGCTCTGCGCCTGGCCCTGAATGACCCGCTCCGAGTCTTCCGCCGACAGCCCCTTCTCCCGCTGGAGGTCCTCCCGGAAGCGCCGCGTCCCCACCGACAAATCCCGCGTCAGCACCGGGACCCCGTCCTCCAGGATGTTCACATTGGTGACTTCGTGCCCGATGTTGACCAGTCCCACCACCCCCTGCATCGCGTCGGGGTGGTTCAGCTCGAACGCGTTGTGGATCGCGAACGCGTCCACGTCGATGATCGCCGCCTCGAGCCCCGCCTCCCCGAGGAGTGACGTCCGGCTGTCCACTAGCTCCCGTTTCGCGGCCACGAGCAGCACGTTCATCTGCAGCCCCTCGGCGTCGGGATCGAGGATCTGGAAGTCGAGCTCGACGTTCGCCATGTCGAACGGGACGTGCTGCTCGGCCTCCCACCGGATCACCTCCCGGGCGTCCCCTTCCTTCATCCGGTCCATCTGGATCTTCTTGACGATCACGTCCCGGCCGCCGACCGCCGTCACCACCGACCGCTGCTTGACGCCGGCCGTGGAAAACAGCCCCCGGATCGCCTCCGACACGAGCCCGGGGTCCATGACCTCACCCTCGACGATGGCATCGGCGGCGACCTCGGTGGTGGCAACCTTCACGAGCTCCGGCTCGCTGCCGGAATGGTCGATCACGGCCAGCTTGATGATGCCGGAACCGATATCCAGGCCCACCGAGGTTTTTTTGCCGCCCAGCAACCCGAAGAGGGCCATAAGTGCCTATGGGCTAAAGACAAGAAGGGGCGAGGGCAAACTACAGTAAGCCCCGCCCCTTATCCTGTCAAGCCTCGAACCTACTTGAGGCCGAACCAACAAGTACTTTGGTTATCGATAGTTAGGCCACTTTAGTAGAGCTGGATCCACCCCCGCGACCGCAACATGGTCCCCACGCCTGTCTTGTCTAACGCTTTGAGAATAGCACACTTAGAGTACAGGATGTTGGCGTTGCCGGTGATGGTGTTGGTCGTGTCGGAGAGCGCCACCGAATCCTGGACCATCATCGTGCCCCAGAAGTGGGCCGGGGTGCCGCCCCCACCCGACGTCCTGAGCTTGCCCTTGATGATGACCACACCGAAGAACTGGAACCCGCCCTGTACGCTCAGGCTGCCATCCACCAGCAGGACACCCTGACCTTCCTGGCCGCCGATGGCGGCGCTGGTACCGGTAATGTGAATGATCGGAAAATACTGACCGCACGGACCGGCGGGATCGCTCGGGCTCCCCCAGTTGGTGCGCACGCTCGTGTTGCACGTGCCGCCCGACAGCGCTGGCGCGATCGTCGTCGAGAAGTCCTGCGCCGGCATGGTGATAGTGGCCTGGTTGGCGAGTTGCGCGTAGGTCCTGTCCCCGAACACGGAAAACGAGCTATCCGCCAGGGTCGGGTCCTTGAGCACGGCCGGGGATCCGAGCACGGGCGGGGATCCGAGCGCGTTCGGGTGGCCGTTGATCGTGACCGTATTGTTGATCTGGGTGCGGACGCCGGCCCCGGCGCTATCGGTGGGGCCGCATCCGGTCCACCCGGTAGGGATCTGATCGTTGCCGTTGATGGTGGCGTTGCCGCCGAGCACGTTGGCGCCACCGGACGTCAGCGCGGCCGGCGGGCCGAGCGTCAGCGGCTTGACGCGGACCAGGAGCCCGAGCCGCTGGCTTGCGCCGCCGCCCCGGATGCGCCCGGCGAAGCTCATGTTGTCCTGCGCCGTGACGTCGACGAGGTACAGCTGGTCGTTGAGCTTGAAGAGCGTGCCGCTGTAGCTCCCTGTCTTGCTCGCCGACGGCTTCGTGTCGATGACCACCGAGCTGGTCGCTGGCGAGTCCGCAGGGAACGGATACAACGCGGCGTAGGCGGCGCTGTTCTTGTCCCAGTCGCGGATGATGTCGTAGACCCCCTCCTCCGCCACGCCGAACGCCGCCATTACGCGCCGCACGTTCTCGCTCACGCGCTGCTCCTGCATGGCCGCGAACAGCGCGCCGGCGATGAGCGCGCCCACGACCACGAGGGCGACGATCGCGATGGCCAGCGCGATGCCACGCTCGTTTTTCAGCACGTGCCTCATATCGGACTCCTTCTCGTCCAGGTCGATGAATCGAACGGCGGAGTCCGAAAGTGGCAAGTAGTGTGCCTGCTGGTTTCCAAAACAAGACGGGGCGGGGGCAACCTCACTGCGCCCCCGCCCCGAATCCATCAAGTCTAGATCGCCTTAGTACAGCTGGACCCACCCCCGCGACCGCATCATCGACCCGACGCCGGTCTTCGCTAACGCCTTGATGATAGCGCACTTAGAGTACAGGAGGTTGGCGCTGCCGGAGATATTGTTGGTCGTGTCCGAGAACTGCGCCGTGTCCTGGACCATGACCGTGCCCCAGAAGTGCGCCGGAGTGCTTGCCACCGCCGGAGGTCTTGAGCGAGCCCTTGATGATCACGATGCCGAAAAACTGGAACCCGCCCTGGATGTTCAGGGAGCCGTCGACCAGCAGCACGCCTTGACCTTCCTGCCCGTTGATGACGGAACCGGTCCCCGTGATGTGGACGATCGGGAAGTAGTTTCCGCAGGCGCCGGTCGGAGTGCTCGGGCTCCCCCAGTTTGTCGGCACGGTCACGTCGCACGTCGTGCCTGAAACGGCCGGGCCGATCGAGTTCGAGAAGTTCTGCGCCGCCAGCGTGATATTGGCGGTGGCGGCCAGCTGGTCGTACGTCACGTCGCCGTAGTGGGTAAACGAGCTGTCCGCGAGCGTCGGGTCCTTGAGCACCGGCGGGTTTCCGATCAGGGTCGGGTGCCCGCTGGTCGCGACGGTCCCGTCCGACTGCGTCCGGATGCCGGCCTTGGCGGAGTCGAGCGGTGGGCACCCCGCCCACCCCGTCGGCTGGTGGTCGTTCCCGTCGATGCTGGCACTCCCGACCACCACGTCGCTGCCGCCCGACGTGACGGCCGCCTGGGTATTGACCTGCAGGGGTCGGATCCGGGTGAGGAGCCCGAGCCGCTGGCTCGCGCCGCCGCCCCGGATGCGCCCGGCGAGGCTCATGGTATCCTGAGCGGTCATGTCGATCATGTACAGCTGGTCGTTGAGCTTGTACATCTCGCCGCTATAGCTCCCCGTCCTGCTCTTCGCGGTCTTCTTGCCGAACTGCACCGTGTCATGCGAGGGCGCGACCGCCGGGTACGGGTACAGGTTGGCGTACCGCGTCTTCGTGGTGGGGTCGCTCCAGCCGCGGATGATGTCGTAGACGCCTTCCTCCGCGACGCCGAACGACGCCTGGACCCGGCGCACGTTCTCGGCCACCCGCTGCTCCTGGGTGCCGGAGAAGAGGGCGCCGGCGATGAGGGCGCCCACGATCACGAGCGCGACGATCGCAATGGCGAGCGCCATGCCGCGCTCGTTCTTCAGGACCTGCTTCATAGACCGCTCCTTGAGGTTCACACGTAAGCCCGCTCGCCCGTCACCCGCACGGGCGGGGAGGCATCGAGCCCGGTCCGCACCGCGGGTTGTTCCGCAGCGCGACGCGGGTCACAATGCTGTCCACCTTGTACGCCTGCACGCCATTGGGTCCGCGGATTGGCGCGACCGTGCGGGCGCGCAACACGATCTGGATCTGCGCCACTTGGGAGGAGTCGGCGGTGACCGTCCCGACGCTGTCGTAGTAGGTAAACGTCACCCCGTTGGCGCCGATCAGCGGTCCGACCACGGGCTGGATCGTGCCGCCCTGCGCAGGGTTGCGCTGCCCCAGGTACCAGTTGCCGTCCGCGGCCTGGTAGGAGCGATATGCCACCTTGTCGAAGCCGCGTACCGGAGCGCCGTTCGAGATCGCGCCCGCGCGATTGAGCGTGGGATTGTTGATCCAGGTCGGTTGCAGCGTCAGCAGGTACGCCGGATGCGTCGCCACGTTGCTGTCGGCGCAGAATCCCGGATCGGGGTCCTTCTGGAGCTGGGCGGGGAGCCACTGGTCATCGTTCCGAGAGGTGGGATTGCCCTCCCAGTAGACCAGGATCGAATCGCCTTGCTTGAAGGTCTGGCGGTTGCCGTAGATCGGCGTCGTCCGAACCGCCAGCACGATCTGCCCGAGCCCCCCGCCCAGCGCCGGCGTCGCGCACACGAACGCGAGCTGGCGCATGGCACGAATCCGGAGCGAATCGGGACCCATCCCCTTGATGTCGCCGTCCGCCGCGTCCAGTTCGCGGAACTCGGCCGGCAGGATCGCGGCCGCCGCGCGGATGTTCTGCTGCAGGTCGATTGTCTGCGTCTGCGCCAGGTACACCCGCTGGTTGTTGACCAGGACCTTGTACACGGCGGCCGACACCAGGCCCAGCAGTACCAGCGCGATCATCAGTTCGATGAGGGTGAACCCTCGACGGGTTAGAAGAGACATGAGATCTGGGTCTCCGTGCTGTCGGTCCGCCACTGGCCGCGTGCGGTCGGGTACTTGCTGCGCACCACGATCTGCCAATGGTTCGCGCCCGTGGTGGCGAACCGCCACGTGAGCGAGTCCACCGGCGTCGACCCGCGCATCATCACCTCGCTGCCCCCGGCCTGCGACTTGCAGCCGGTGACGCGCAGCATCTCGAGCCGCCGCTGGGCGTACTGCGCCGCCACCGCCGAGCGCTGGCCCCGGCCGATCATCCGCGTCACCAGCGCCGCCGACGTGACGAGCGCCAGCAGGCCGATGGTGAGCACCAGAATCGCGACGATCACCTCGACGATCGTAAACCCCTCTTCGCGTTTCATTGCAGCACCACCTTACCGATCGGGTTGATCATCACCGAGTCCTTGTTGGCGGCGACGCTGCCCGTGAGCCGGACCACCGTATTCGACGGAAAGCCGTCCAGGCTGAGCCCGCGCGGATCGTATTGCACGGAGTCGCGCGAGGCGGTGAGCGTCACCCTGAACCGCGCCTTCAGGTCCTGGACGCCCGAGACCGTATCCACCTTGGTCGGGCACGCCGTGGTCACCCACACCGCGTTCGTCGCCGCCGCAAAGTGCAGCGCGCTGCGACAGCCGCGCTGAATCGCCGCCGCCCGCGCCGTGCCCGCCATTGTGCCCACCGCGGCGCGCGCCGAGCGGAGGTTGGTCTTGTCGAGCGTCTGCCGGATTTTCGGAAAGCCGATCAGCGTGATGATCCCGATGATCGCCACCACGATGATCATTTCAATGGTCGTGAAGCCCAAGCGCCGCATGACGTCGCCTCCCGTCGTGATTCTCCCTCTCATACCTCGTGCCATCACCTAAGTTATTGCGGCATTGTATGTTATGCTTCATTGAGGTACTGCAAAATGATGCAGGCGTGCAAAATACTGCACTAGTCGATGCCGTATCGGTCCATCTTGTAGAACAGGGTACGGAGGCTCACGCCCAGCCGCTTGGCGGCCTCGCGGCGGTTGCCCGCTGCGGCCGCCAGGGCGGCGGTGATGGCCTGGCGCTCCGCGAGCTCGACGGCGTCACGGAGGGTGACCTCACCCCCTCGTTCCCCCTCTCCACGTTGTGGAGAGGGGGACAGGGGGCGAGGACCAACGAAATCCGCCGGCTCCAGGATCTCCTTGTCCGACAGCACCGCCGCCCGTTCGATGGCGTGCTCGAGCGAGCGCACGTTGCCCGGCCACGGCTGCTCGCGCAGCCACTCCAGCGCCGCTTCGCTCAAGACGACGCGGCGGCCGAGCCGGCCGGCCAGCCGGGCTGCAAAATGCCCCGCGAGGGGTGCGATGTCGGCACGCCGTTCGGACAACGGCCGCAGGTGAATCGCCACGACGTTCAGCCGGTCGAACAGATCGGGTCGGAACCGCCCCGCCGCCGCCT
>Ga0209808_1001545_pt1 | contig 11890 bp, 7 predicted proteins | sample GraSoiAngelo_157_FD_186171 | JGI IMG/M metagenome (GOLD analysis project Ga0209808, IMG submission 186171) | Grasslands soil microbial communities from the Angelo Coastal Reserve, California, USA - 14_1009_16_20cm (SPAdes) (version 2) | ecosystem: Environmental > Terrestrial > Soil > Grasslands ...
GGCGGCGGCGGTGACGGCGTAGCTACCGGGGGCGACCGAGCTCAGCGTATACCGGCCGTTCGGGCTTGTGGTCGTGCTCCCGCCGCTGTAGCCGACCGTCGCCCCACTGATCGGCTGGCCGCTGTACGCATCGGTCACGGTGCCGCTGATCGCGGTGGGCCCCAGCCCGATCCGGGCGGTGGACGCCACGACGTCATCGAACACGACGTCGTAGGTGAGGCCGCTGTTGAGTTCGCCCATGCGAATCTCGTTGACCGCTGCGGTACCGAGGTTGGTGGTCTGGTTCAGCGCGCCGAGGTACGTCCCATCCAGCCAGACCTCCGTCGTGCTCGAGGTCCCGTTGATCGCGACGTGGAGCTCGCCGACATGCCAGCTTCCGCGGCTGATCAGCGGACCAAACCAGCTCAACCCGGCGATATCGTTCGTCAGCAGCAGTTGCCCGGTACCGGTCACGTACAGGCGGGCGATCGAGGAGACGGATGAATTCTGGACGCCGAAGAGTGTGAAGGCACTGCTCTGCGACTTGATGTTGAAGTAGACGCGGTAATAGACACTTGTGTAGGAGCTGGCCAAGATCTTGTAGGCGTGGGTCTGACCACGCGTGGTGTTGCCTTCGGCCGGTCTGGGCGATCAGCCCGATCGGACCGGTCCAGCTGTTGAGCGACCCGCTTTCGAGACCATCGCTGAAGATCGGGGTGGGCGCCGTCCCCGGGTTCAGGGCGAAGTTCACCGTGGCGGCGCTCCCTGCAGTTACCGCGGCCGTCTGGCTCTGGCTCACATAGCCGGTTGGGCTGGTGGTGACGGTGTAGGTGCCGGGGGCGACGTTGGTCAGCGTGAACTGACCGGCAGCGTTCGTCGTCGTGCTTCCGCCACTGTAAGAAACGACAGCCCCGGCGAGGTTCCTGGTGACGGCGGCGTCGGTGACGGTCCCCCCGATGCTTCCCCGAGCCAGCGAGCAGAGGAAGCGCAGCGTCGCGGTCGTTCCGCTGGTCACGGTCACGTTCTGGTTCTGACTGACATAGCCCGCTGGGCTCGCGGTGACCGTGTAGATCCCGGGTGTTGCCCCCGCGAGTGTGAACGCGCCTGATGGGTCGCTTGCGGTGCTGCCGCCCGTGTATGAGACCGGGGCGCCACTGATTGGCTGGCTGCTGGTCGCATCGAGGACCGTGCCGCTCACGGGCGGTGGATAGATGAAGTTCTGCGTGGTCGTGCTCGCCCCGCCCACCGTGACCGTGGCCCGCTGCGAGCTGTACCCGGTCGCGCCCGCCGCGACGGTGAGGGTGGTGGCGGGCAGGCCGGAAACCGAGTACTGGCCGGCGGCGTTCGCGGTGGTGGTGCCATTCACCGGGCCGCTGGGACCGCTTCCGGTGTAGGAAACACTGGCGCCCCCAATCGGGTGCCCGGCCGCCACATCGGTCACCGCGCCGGTGAGGGTGCCGCTCCCCTGGCAGGCAAGGCTGCCACTATCGAAGACCGTGCCGTCCACCTCGACGAACTGAAAGCCCACCGCCGACGGCGTCAGCGAAAGTTTGAGGGCGCCGTACTCGCCGCCGACGCTGGTGATAACCCGAGGGTCCGAGCTGGTGATCTGGTCGGAGTGATGACCGCCGGTCCCGGCAACGATCTCGGCCATGCCGGTGGTCGACGGCGTGCCGCTCGCATCCATCGGCTTCCAGCGCTCGTAGTTGTGCTCGTGTCCGTTAAGGACCAGGGTGGCGTGGGCGTTGGCGAGCGGCCTCCACAGCGCCTGTTGGCTCGGGTCGCCGGCGCCGGAGAGCGCATAGAGCGGCTGATGCCAATAGGCGATGATGCAGGCCCCAGCGTGCGCGGCGAGGTCGTTGTTGAGCCAGGTCTGCTGGTCGCTGGACGACAGGTTGCCGTTGAGCGAGATGAAGTGCCAGCCGGCGGTGTCGAAGCTGTAGTAGGTGGGCAGGTTGTTCCAGTACCATTCATAGGCGGCGTTGGTGCCTAGGCCGTAATTGGCCCATTCATGGTTGCCCGGCGTCGGGCTGGTGATGCTGCGCAGGGCGCCGTAGATCGGGTCGTACCAGTCCTGAAATTCCTCGTAAGCACCCTGCTCATAGACGTCCCCCAGGTAGAGGAAGAGATTGGGCGACATGGCCGTGACCTGGCTGGCGACCTGGCTTGAAGCCGTATCGCCACCCGCGCCGTCGCCCAGCGCGACGACGATCTTCGGCTGACCCGGCGGCGGTGTGGTGCCGGTGGCGATCGTCGGGCTATTGGTGTTGATCGGCGGGCTGGTGACCCCGTTGGAGAGAATGACGCTCTCCGTCGTCGGCTGCGCGGAAGACGTGGATCCGTCCGACAGCGCGGCGTAGGCGCCGAGGGTATGAGCACCGTCGACCCAGTGGGCGGTGTGCCACGTGAAGGAGAACACCGACTGGGGGTCGGTCAACAGGCCGGACCCATCCAGGAGGAAGGTCAGGGTTAGCACGCTGGCGGTGCCGGCTGTTACGGTGGCCGTCGCCGTCACCGTGGTGGGGCCGCTGACGGTGGCGCCTGCGGCTGGCGCCGTCAGGCAGACCTGCACGGTGTTCGGTCCAGCGCTGCTGGTAGTGCAGGTCGGCCCGCTCGCCTCGCCGGGTGGCGCCTGGCTCAGGGCAGAGACAAACGCCAGCACCAGGGCCAGGACCGCCCTGGACAGCCGCGGCAACCGGGTCACATCGGCGCCGTTAGTGCTTCCGCTCCGATCTCGATTAGATGCTCCCCCAGCAAAGCGGCGTCGTGGCGGGCCAGGTCTCCCTGAATCGTGAGCCGTTCCTGGCGCACCCGCGACACCAGGCGAGTGGTTTGCTCCACGTCTGGCCGGATCGGTCGAGCACCGGTCGCGGCGTAGGCTTGCAGCTGCCGGGTCGTAAACGCGGGCTCATTGGCCAGCACGACGTCGATCACCCCGGGCGCCAGCTCGGTGAGCTGCGCGACTTCGTGCGAGGTCGTCGCCGGGCTCCCGTCGTTCTCCCCGGTCATCACTTTGGTGACCGCCACCGTCGGCGCGTGACTGCGGGAGAGACCCTCGATGACGCCCGGAATACCGAGCACCGGCCGGATCTCTTCCTCGAAGTGCCCGGGTGCGATCACCGTCAGGTCGGCGTCGCCGATGGCTTTCGCCGCGCTCGGGCTGAGCTGCCCGTCCCCAGCACCCGTGCTGGCTCCGTCGCGGGCGACCATCACGCGACCCGCGGCGCCCAGCAGCATGGACGCTTCGTCGAGTGCCCCTTGTGTCGATTGGTGCATCTCGCAGAGCGCCTCGAGGAGCAGGGTCCCGAAGCGGGCACCATAAAATTGAGCCCGTTCGAGCCGGTGCTCGAGAAGGTCGCGCAGAACAACAACCTCGCGTCCGCGGGCCGCCAGGGCCAGCAGACACAGACTGGCGTCATCGCGCGGGAGAGCGCCCAGTTCGTCCTGTCGGTACGGCCCGGTCGATGTCAGCCCGGCGATCAATGCCGTCAGACTCGAGGTTCGGTCGCGCAACCCTTTCAGGGTGGTGTAGAGGCCTGTCCCGCCACCGATCACGACGATTCGCATGTTGAGGAGATGGGGCAGGATATCCAGCCGGTGGCCGAGCTCGAAGCCGGTGGCGATCCCTCGACGGCCCAGGACGTGCGGGAGACCAAGGCGGGCGTGGCGGGTGACGACCAGTTCGGTCCCGGTCGCATGCTCGCTGAGCGTCCATCGATAGCGGCGCAGATTCCCGTCGAGTTCGAGCACGAACTCGCGAACCGAGGCGCGGGAAGCGCGCAGGACGATCACGCTTCCAAAAGGACTGGCCAGATCGACACACCGGTGCAGCGCCTGCTCCAGCGACGCCCCCGACAGGCTGATCCGCCGGCCGTGGATGGTGGGTTGGGCTACGGCCACCGCGACGCCCCTACCCCGCCGCCGTCATGCGGTCCCCTGCGAGCTCGCCGGGATGATGCCCCGGTTTCGGCCCCCTCTTGCCGTCACCAGTGCCAGCGATTCGCGAACGAAACGGGGGTCCGCGACATAGAGCGCGACCAGCCCGCTGAGGCTGCCCGTGATAATGCCGACCACCAGCCGCATCGCCTCGGGGCCCGGCAGGATGACACGTACCATCCCGGCGCCGAACGCCACCGCGACTCCGACCGCCACGCTGGGACCGATCGCAGCCAGCAGCCGCATGAACGGGATACCAAGAATCCGCGAGGCGACCGCTTGCATAAAGATCGCCAGCGGAAGGGCGACGGCGGCCTGCGCCCACGACACCCCATTGATGCCGAAAGCCGTGGCGGCGACCAGGGCGGGCGCAACCGCGGCAAGTCGGACCAGGGAAAGCGTAGTCAGCAGCCCGGGACGGCCGATCGCGCGAAAGACGTCATTCGGACCGACGCCCAGCGATCGGAAGGCGGCGTAGAGCGCCAGCGCCTCCAGTGGAACGATGGCGCCTTCCCAGCGTGGTCCGAAGAGGACGTGGACCACCATCGGCGCGAGGACCGCCAACTCGACCCCGGCGGCCACCCCGAAGACCGCCTGGAGCCGCAGCCCGAAGAGGTATCCACGCTGGATCCGACCGGGCTGGTCGCTGGCCAGCCGGTAGAGGGGAAAGGCGACCACGGAGAGCACGCTGAAGAGGTTGATGATCAGCAGCTCCGGGATTCGAAAGCCCAGCGTGTAGAGACCCAGCGCCTGCGCGCCCAGGATCCGGCCGACAATCAGGTAATCAACGTTGAAGACCAGGGTGAGCAGGAATGTGCTGGCGGCAGCCGGGAGCCCATAAATCAGGAGCGGCGAAAGCGTCGCGCGCCTAATGCGCCAGAAGTCGGGACTCAACCGGAAATCGACCAGAGCCCACACGACCGCGGTCCAGATCAGGCTTCCCGCGAGGTAGCCATAAATGATGGCCCATGGACCGAGCCCCAGGAGCGCCAGCGCAATCGAGATCAGGCCCTGGACCGCCGAGCGGTAGACGTCTGCCTTGAGGCGCGATCGGAATCTCAGCCCCTTGCGGAGCAGTGCATCGGGGACCTGTCCGCTGGCCCGGAGCACGAGTGAGATCGACAGCACCTGGAACATCGCGGTGACCTCCGGGTGCCCGAAGAACGCCGCCGCCTGGGGCGCCAGGACGATGGCGATGCCGGCAAACAGCAGTGACACGGCCAGGCACACGACCACGGCCGCATCGCTGCGCCGCTGACCGCTGGGGAAAAAGACCAGGGCCTGCGCGACCCCGAGGTCGGTCACGACGTCGGCATAGGTGATGAAGACCAGAGCCAGCCCGACCAGCCCGAAGTCCCTCGGGAGCAGCAGGCGGGCCAGGATGATGGTGGAGACGAGGATCAGCAGCTTGCCGAGCACGAACGACGCCGTCTGCCAGATCACCCCGCTGACGGCAGCCTCGCCGAGCGGGGCGCCGCTAGCGGATCCGCTCCGCTCCGGCGTGATGAGCTGCGGTGCCTTCATCGAGGTGAACCCGCGGCCGAACCCGAGAGGCGAAAACGCCGTCCGATCACGCGTCCCAGTCCGTGCCAGAAGCCGATCCCCCAGCCCAGGTGCATGGCGCCGAACGCCGCCGGGATCCAGAGCCGCGCCTCCACGTCGTGGAGATGGCGGGCGGTGAGGAGCGTGGCCGCCCCGAGAGCAAGGAGGTAGGCAATGCTCGTCAGGGCCAGCGGCCAAAGAGACCACGGGCTCACCGCCGCGCCAAAGGAGAGGGCAGCAACCAGCAGTGGCGCGGCCAGGTGGCGCGGCCTGAGGGAGGCTGGGTGCATCCAGGCAACCACAGCCTTGCCGGCGCCGTAGCGCCGATACTGGGAAAAGAGATCACCCACCGACTGCCGGCAATGCCAGGCGATCGTGAGCTGCGGGTCGAATAGCAGGCGGTGGCCATCCTTCCGGAGGCGATAGTCGAGCTCGAAGTCCTGGTTGACGCGGAGTCCTTCATCCCAGCCGCCCACTCGGCGAAGGAGCGACGTGGGGTAGGCGCCAAACGGAATATGCTCCACCGTCTGGAGCCGGGTTCCGTGGTGGTAGGTTGAGTTGCCGACACCGAACGGCGACGCCATCGCCGCCGCGATCGCCTGTCCGGCCGCGCTCCGGCCGACGCCGTCCTTGCGCCCGCCGACTCCGCCCCACTGCCCGCTCCTGAGATGGCCGACGATCCGGCTGAGATAACCCGGCGGGATGGTAGCGTGCCCATCGACGCGAATGAACCAGCGACCGCGCGCGGCTCGCAGCGCCAGGTTGAGCGACCGGGGGATGATGCCATCCGGGTTGTGGATCAGCTGAACGCGCGGATCCTCGAGCGCAAACTCGATGACCACCCGGACCGTCGCATCGGTGGATGCTCCATCGACGACGATCACCTGCAGGTTGCGTTCGTCCTGTTGGAGAACGGACGTCAGGCAGGCTGCGATGAAGTGCTCTTCGTTTCGCACCGGGATGACGACGGTGATCATCTCGCGGTCGGAGAGCATGGTTCGCTCGGCGTCGATCGCCGTGGACGGGCGGGTTCCGGTGATCATCGACCAAGGGCTCCACGGAGGATCTCTTTGGCAGTTCGCACGATGATCACCAGGTCCATCCAGAGCGACCAGTGCTCGATGTAGTAGTTGTCCAGGCGCACGCGGTCCGCGATCGACGTGTCGCCGCGTAGACCGTGGACCTGGGCCCAACCGGTGATCCCGACATCGGACCGGTGCCGCCGCTGATAGGTCGGCAGCTCGGCTCCAAAGCGGCTGACGAAGTGAGGCCGCTCCGGCCGGGGCCCGATCACGGACATTTCACCCTTGAGCACGTTGATGAGCTGCGGCAGCTCATCGATGCTGCAGTTCCGAAGAATTTTGCCAACCCACGTCACGCGGTTGTCCCTGAGCACGGACCAGGTCGTATCGGAGTCGCCATTGACGTACATGGTTCGAAACTTCAGAACGTGGAACGACCGGCCGCCCCGGCCGACACGCTCCTGCCGGAAGAAAATCGGCCCCGGACTCGACAACCGGACCGCGACGGCCGCTAGCGCGAAGAGCGGTCCGGTCAGGACGAGGCAGAGGCCCGCGACGGCGACGTCGATGAACCGCTTCACCACTGGGGAGCCGGTATGGAGCGGGGCTCGACGGACGTGCACCAGTGCAAGCCCGAGGACGTCCTCACCGGCCTTCTCCGGGAGGAGGCCCGAGCCGGCAAACGGTGGAATGACATAGGTGTCGACCGCAAGCCGCTGGCAGAGCTCGAAAGCCTGACCGAGGTCAGCGGTTGCACCCCTGTCGAGCGCGACGACGACCCGGCTGATCGCGAATTCCTGGATCGTTCGCTCCAGAGCGGCGTAATCACCAACGACCGGCGCCAAATCGGTTACTGACTCGCCGCCGGCCGAGGTCAGGAACCCGACCGGGGTCATCCCGAACTCGGGGTGACGGCTGATGGACTCGACGAGCTCGACCGCGGCTGCGCTCTCACCGACCACAAGAACGCGCTCCCGGATCAATCCGCGCCGGCGGGCGTTGCGGATGACGGCGTATGAGGCGGCCCGTCCGAGCGTGACCAGGGCAATGGCGACTGCGCTCATCCAGGCGAAGCGCGAGAGAGACAGCATGCGGGTGTCGAATGGCGCGAACACGAGGAGCGAGATGGCCAGCCGCCCGGCAAGACCCGGGACATCGTCGGCGACGCGAAGATTGAGGCGCCGGTGCGGAGCACTGTCACCGTTCAGGACGAACAAGGCGAGCGCCAGCCAGGCGAGGCTGAGCGGATTGAGCGCCCCCAGCAGGCCCAGGGCCGCAAGAAGCCCGATCCCATCGCCGACAAGCGGCAAGGCGTGTACCAGGGGTGGCCGAGACAGCCGGTCGGCCCCCGCATTGAGACCATCTTCGATGCCACGGACAGTGCGAAGAGTGGCCGCGACGGGGTCCATCGGGTCGGCGGCGGCCAGCCGGTGACCAACCGTGACTCGACCCTCGCCCATGCGCCTCCTCTCCTCCGAACAGATCTGGCTTCAGTCTGGCTCTGGAGCCAACCTGTATTCGCCGCAGTGGCTGACAGAATAACAATGCGTCACTATTTGTCAAGGACGCTATACGTCTCTGCGTCCAACTCCGGGCCGCTCAGAAAACCCGACGGTAAGTGGCAAGTACCGGACGATTTCGATGTTTTCGACTATCGGCAGCCGTTCAATTCGTCTCGTGGCAATTCCGAGGAAACCAAACCGACGGCGCGTACTTAATGTGCCTTCATGGCGAAGAAACTCTTAGTCCCAGAGTGCGGCCCAAGGCCACGCGACGGATGTAAGCGCCACTTACCGATCTGGGTTCGTACTATCCGGCCCGTCGGGGAGCGCAGCGGTTAGCGGTGGCCGGCCGCTTTGCGCGTGTCGAACGCCTCGCGATAACGGCGCGCCGCTTCCTGGTGATCCCCGCTGGCTTCCAGGATTCGGGCGTAGTCATACGCCACCCGAGTCCGATCTACGGCGCTCTTCGTCTCGTCCGCAATCTTCAAAGCCTTTTCGAAGTGCACTCGGGCGTCGCCAATTCGTCCGGCCGCGTGGGCCAGGCGCCCCTCGACCCGTTCAATCGACACGAGGGCGACCGGATCCTTCGACGAGGACGCCGCCCTGACGGCAATCGTCAGGCGGCTCGTAGCTTTGTCCAGGTCACCGCGCTCGAGTGCCGCCTCGGCCGCGCCGGCCAGCAAGTGGGGAAGCAACTCCGTATCCCCCACTCCGCGCAGTTGCTCCGCTCCTTCCACGAACAGTGCCTCGGCTGCGCCCGCATCCCCCTGCTCGAGAAGGATGCAGGCCATGTTGTTGCGAAGCTGCGCGCTCATCCGGATATCCTGGAGCGTCTCGTACAGGCGGAGGCTGCGCTGCGCATAGGTCAGGGCTCGGTCGGGTTGGCCGGCCTTCTGGAATGACATCGCGAGTCCCTCGTACATTCCCGCGAGTCCCTGCATATCGACCACACCTTCGGCTGTCTGGATGGCTGCCTGGTAGGCGGAAATCGCCTCCCGGGGATGGCCGCCGACGTAATGGACGTTAGCGCGATGTCCCAGCACCCGAGCCTTCAGGAGCGGATCGCTGACCGAACCCGACTCATAGGTCGTAAACGCCTTGTCGAACCAGCGCGCCGCTTCCGCCAGCCGCCGCAGGAGGTAATGAGCGCTGCCCATTCGGTCATACAGCTCGACCAGCAATGGGTTCCAACGCCTGGCCTCACTGATCGCGATCGCGCGCTGCAGGATCGCCATCGAATCATCGGCCGCCCCCTGCCGCATGAGCGCCTCCGCGTGAATGAGATCGATGCGAACCCGGATTTCCTCGGGAAGATTTTGGCGTTCCAACAGGTTGGCGATCAATCGACGCGCTTGCGGTCCGTCTCCGCGCCGCAGGGAGGTTTCCGCCTCGGTCAGTGCCAGCTCGATTGCGGTTGCGGAAAGCTCATCATCCTGAAGGAAGTACTCGAGCGGTCGATTGAGCCGCTTCGCGATGATCTGGAGATTGCGAACGGACGGCCGCGCTGTCCCCAGCTCGATCTGATTGAGAAATGCCCGGCTGAAATCCTTGCCGGCCAGCACCGAAAGACTGATGCCCAATTGCTGCCGGGCCTTTCGAATGCGCGCCCCCATCAACTTTGCCGCCCGTTGGCTGGGAGTGGCGCCGGGGACCGGCTTTACCAGCCCTTTGGTAAGCGATCGAGGATCGGATTTTTGGATGTGGCCGTTCTTGACCACGATGTCGTCAACAGTCGCCTTCCCGCTCGTCATTGATGTCCTTCGGTCGTGAGAGTCAGCTCAGGCTGCTATCGGTCGTCCACGCGTCGGTAAATGTGTCGCCATCCATGGGTCCCATGGGGTTCGGCCACGTTTCGGCCGTCCGGTTAGATGGCGCCGCCGGGTTGGCGTTCAGGGCAAGTACGGCGATCGGGATCGCGGCGAGCACGAGTACACAACTGACGAAACGGCGCACAGATATCCCTCCCATTGATCCGCCTACCAGAAACCTGTCCGAGTGTATCAAGAATTTCGAAACTATCAACCCCTGGAGCCAGCCCGCGCCGTTAACTCGCCCCAGACCTGCTCTCCTTCAGCGCACCGAGCTCTCGGGCCAAACGGTCGTTTTCCTGCATCAAAGCAACGAGCCGAGACTCGTCTCCTGACACGCGCGCCGCCCGTAGCTCCGCCACCAACGCCTTTAACCGTCGCTGGGAGGCATTTATTCGCAAGGTCTGAAGACACTGCTCGAGCGACTGCCGGAGTGCGGCTTCGGACCCGCTCTCGAGCTCAGGGTAGCGGGTCATCGCGACCGCCGAAATCAGCCCCTGCTCGTCTGGCGCGAACTCGGAAAGCCGGTCAATCGGCTCCGCCGTTGCGTCGGTTTCAACCATGCGTTGCAGGCTCTCGAACACTCCCTCATAGGCCGGAGTCGAGAAGACGACCCCCTGCAGCTCGGTGGCGACCTCGGGGACCAAGTCGGGGCGCGCGATCAACAACCCCAGCAGATAGCCTTCGTCTTTTCGAGGGTTCCCCTGCGCCCCGCGGACATCTCCCTCCCCCCTTGTGGGGGATGGTTGGGGTGGCCGGTAACCTCGGGGAGAAAGGGCGGGGACCCCCGATTTCACCCGCTGAACGTCCCGAACCAGCGCGGCCGGCTCAATCCGCAGCCAACCCCCGGCCTGTTGGGCGTAGATCTCCAGCACCGAGGCCTCCGGGATCTTGGCCAGCACCGGGATCACCAGTTCGGCGCCCCGCCGGCGATCCTCGGCTTCGGTCAGGTCGAGACTGGCCAGCGCCTGCCGCAGCAGGTATTCCCATTCCGGGAGCGCGTGTTCGCGCAGGTTGCCCCAACCGTCGGGATGGGCTCGAAGGTAGTCGTCGGGATCTTTCCCCTGCGGGACGCGAACAACCTTTATATGTATGCCGGATTTCGACGCCAGCTCGATCGCCCGCTGGGTGGCGTTCAGCCCGGCGTCGTCCCGGTCAAAGGCGAGCACCAATTCCTGGGTTTCTCGCTTGAGCAGCCGGACCTGGTGCTCGGTCAGCGCGGTTCCCGACGTGGTCACGACATTCGGGACGTTCGCCTGCGAGGCCGTGATCGCGTCGAAGTAGCCCTCCATCAGCACGGCGTGCTTGAGCTCGTGAATCGACTTGCGTGCCCGGTGCAGGTTGAACAGCGTGCGTCCCTTGTCGTAGAGCGCCGTCTGCGACGTATTCAGATACTTGGGCTGGTTGCTGTCGTCGATCACCCGGCCGCCGAAGGCAATCAGCTCGCCGCGCTCGTCGTGGATCGGGATGATGATCCGCTGCCGGAATCGGTCCCACAGCTCTCCCCCGCCCTCCGGCCGCATCGCCAGACCCGCCTCGACCATCTCGCTGTCGGTCGCGCCATGCTTTTTGAGGAAGCGGACCAGGTTGTCCTTCCGGTGGCCGGCCGGAGCGAAGCCCAGCTGGAATTCGGTCATCGAGGCCCGGGTGACTCCGCGCGATTCGAGCTGGATCAGGGCTCGCTGTCCCGCCGGGTTCTCCAGCAGGATGTGGTGGAAATACTGCGCCGCCAGTCCGTTGAGTCGCTGAATCGTCCGTTTGAGCTCGCGTTGCCGCCCGGCGCCGGGCGACTCTTCCAGAACGACGCCGGTCTTCTCGGCCAGCATCCGCAAGGCCCCGCGGAAATCGACGTGTTCAATGTCCTGGATGAAGGTGAAGTGGTCGCCCCCCTTCTGGCAGCCGTAGCAATGCCAGAGCTGCTTCTCCGGCGAGACATATAAGGATGGCGTTTTCTCCTGGTGGAACGGGCAGAGGCCCTTCAGGTCGCGGCCGGCTTTCTGCAGCCGTAAGTGCTCCGAGACAAGGTCCACGAGATCCAGCCGATCCTTGATCTCCTGGACGGCGTCCTGCTTCACCGTGGGCATCGGCGCAAGCTTACTAG